>OLSK01000111.1_pt1 | contig 75899 bp, 60 predicted proteins | sample 1672781 | NCBI WGS metagenome assembly OLSK01 (sample SAMEA3136723, study PRJEB25190) | human gut metagenome | biome: human gut; feature: human-associated habitat; material: faeces | place: Austria | collected 2013 | reverse complement strand
AAGTAGACAGCGGCGATGTTTTTGCCGCGTATCTTTTTACAAAAGTAGACATTTTCAACTTTTTTTTAGGGATTTCTTTTTCAAAAGTTGACATGCCCTTGCAATTACCTTGGTTATCAGCGTATTGCCTCCGTTTCTGGACGTGCTTGGGCTCGGAGGTCAGTTCCCTATCTGCACAATTAAGTGCAATAAAATGTAGTACAATAGTTGTTTTATGTGCTAAAAAGTGTAACTTTGTTGACAAGACTCCTGCTAGAAAATGTAGTAGCACATATGGAAAGAATTGTATTTCAGAAACTTGTCGAATGGAAAGATAGCGCAACCAGAAAACCGCTGATCCTCAACGGTGCCCGACAAGTCGGCAAGACATGGCTGTTAGAACAATTAGGAAAACAGTATTTTAAAAAGGTTGCATATCTGGTATGTCGTAAGAACCAAACTTTGAAGGATGTGTTCTCTCTGGACTTCGATACGGACAGAATACTCCGGGCCCTCAGAGCATTGTCCGGAGTTGATATCACCCCGGGGGACACTCTCATTGTTCTTGATGAAGTGCAAGACATTCCAGAGGCCATTGAATCATTAAAGTACTTTTGTGAGGAAGCTCCTGAGTACCATATTGCAGTAGCCGGATCTCTATTGGGGATATCCTTGCATAGGGACATATCATACCCGGTAGGAAAAATTGATGAAATAAATGTCTATCCTCTCAACTTTGACGAGTTCCTTTTGGCAAAAGGTGAGACAGAAGCATACAAACTACTAAAAGACAAAGACTTCCACACTACAAATCTGATACATGAGAAGTATACCGACTTGCTTAGACAGTATTATTATGTCGGAGGGATGCCGGAAGCCGTAAAGGTATATATTGAAACGGATGGACTTCAAGCCGTGCGCAATATCCAAAAGGCCATTCTCAATGGATATGAGAGAGACTTCTCGAAGCATGCCCCTAAAGACCAGATTGCACGAATAAGACTTGTATGGCAGACACTTCCGTCACAATTATTCAAAGAAAACAAGAAGTTTATCTATGGCTCAATTAAGCATGGTGCACGGGCAAAAGACTTTGAAATTGCAATCCAGTGGCTAGTGGATGCCGGACTTGTATATAAGGTTCCTCTCTGCAAAGAGGTAAAACTCCCTCTAAAAGTATATGAAGATCCATCTGCATTCAAGCTGTTTACATTGGATCTGGGACTGCTGGGAGCCATGGTCGGAACAGAAGCCAGTCAGGTCCTTGTCAAAAACGACATCTTCAGTGAATATAAAGGCGGTATGACAGAACAATTCATACTCGAAGAAATGAAGAGTCACGGCGAAGAGAATATCTTCTATCACAAGACGGATGACGGAACAAGACTTGAAATTGACTTTCTGATTCAGAGGAACGGAAAATTACTGCCAATTGAGGTGAAGGCTGAAGGTAATGTAAGAGCGAATTCCCTGAGCAATCTCTTGAAACAAAACCCGGAACTTCATGCAATAAGATACTCAATGAAACCCTACATTGAGCAGCCGCAGATGACTTGCTACCCTCTTTATGCTATTCAATAAACGTGTTATAGGTAGTCCGCTCCTTTATTTCTGATTTGATATTCTTTCCAACTATAATGTGTCTGGTGCTTGGTCTCCGCTTTGATTCCAAGGTAGCGGAAGCACTTGTAGGCGTAGTTGTCGCTAATGAGTATCTTCTTGTTGATTCTGATAAAAGCGGCTGTCCAACGATGTGAATCGGTAGTCATGTCATCTGTTCTCTCAGGTTGTCTCGTACAACAGGTTTACAGAACTGCAAAAGTCCGTTCATTCCCCAACTTCATCGAACTCACGTTAAGGAAGAAGTATATTTAGAGACGTAAGCGACGATTTCAGGCGGAACTTTACAAGAATGATAGCCGCGGAGCCAAGAGCCCGCAAAGCGAGTTAGGTTATATCGCACCTGACTCGCTTTTTTGTTGTTTTCAGGTGAGGTGAGGCCGGACAAAGAGATGTGCTGCAGCGTTTTCTTGCCGAGTTGATTACTGGCCGACCGACAGATTCTCGATCTTGATCCGGAAAGTTCCTGACGGGGCGAGAACATCCACCACATCGCCGACCTTCTTCCCCATCAAGGCGGCGCCTATCGGGGACTTGCAGGAAATTTTGCCTTTCTCAATGTCCATCTCGTGAGGGCTTACGATGGTGTATGTCATTCTGACGTTGGAAGACAGATTGGTGAACTCCACCTTGCTGAGCAAAGAGACCTGGTCCTTTGGCAATGCCGCCGTGTCGAGAACCCTTGAATATTCCAGAACTTTCTGCAGGAAACGGATCCGGCTGATGGTCTTGGCCTGGGCACGTCTTGCGGCGCGGTATTCAAAGTTCTCGCTCAGGTCGCCTTGGGCGCGGGCTTCGGAGAGGTCTTCCTTGATCCTGGGATATTCCACATTTATAAGGTTGTTTAGTTCCTCGACAATCTGGTCGTAACGTTCCTTGGACAGATATTCCATAATGCAACATTTGTTATGCTTGGACAAATGTACGAAAATTTGTCCGGTAGAAACACGATTGCGCCGGATAAAAAGAGAGAATGAACACCACTCCGATGGACACGTTTGCTGGCCTTGATGGATGCATGGAACAGCATCCAACGGGATCCCGGAAGTGTCCCGCAACCGGCGATCTGAAGGAACTTCCTCCGGCCGACTTTCGGGAATCCTGTGAATATCATTAGAATGACTGTCGCGAAGACATGAAAAAAGCCATCCTCTGTACCGAGAATGGCTTATCATTATCGCTATTTGTCACTTCGACAGGCTCAGTGACCGAGTTGTGCTCAGTGACCGCTGATCACTGCTTGGTGAAGAGGGAGGCGAAACCGAACATGTCAGGGTCGAATTTCTCGTCTTTCCACCACTTTATGCCGAACGGTGGCTTGTCATAGTCACGGAACTCTACGGTCAGATCGCCGTCCACAATGGTAAAGACAACAACAGCCTCGCCTATAGCCTCATTGTCCTTGCTGAAAGCCCTGTTGGCGGCTGAGAGAAGGTAGTAGGCGTTCGTGTGTTCTTCATAACCATCAAACGCCATGAACATCGTGCATTCGCTGACGGCGTTTTTCCCCATCGGTTTCCCTTGCGAAGAGTAGTTTATTGGATTGGTAGGAATCATTGTGGCCTCCCTGAAGAAGCTGGCGAAGTCTCCCTTGTCATTAGGGGTCACGGTCACGACTCCTGACTCGTCCTTTGTGAAGGTGAGCGTGAATCCTTCATTGTTCAAAGGCAGCAGAGAAGGGTTGTCTCCCTCCATCTCGAACCATTCTATAAGCTCGTCCACTGCGAACACCTTGCTGAACGTCCATGTTCCGAGAATAGCGTCCGGAACTTTTACTGAATAGAGGGTGTACTCCGCGCTCTCATTGTCACCCGGGATGAACCTGACGGCTGCGTCCATGTCCACAGTCACCCCAACCTTGTCCCCGTCCTTGAAGCCGTCCTTGATGGAGAACTTGAACGTGGCTGTCGACTTGCCGGCCTTGAGGACGGCGTGAGGACCTGAATAGGTTTTGTACGTGTCTCTGGTGGCCGGGTCGAAGACCACGTACGGAGCCGCCTCGCCGGTGATCTTGAGAGGAATGATCACGTCGTCGCTCAGGGAGAGATTGTCACCGGAGGTCACGCCGGTCACCTTGATCTTGGCGACATAGGGGCCTACCACGTCCGCTTTGGTCAACTCGAATGAATATACAAGCGTCTCTTCCGGATCCGGAGCCACGATGGTGACGAACTTGGTTCCGAGGTCGTAGCCTGACGGACACTCGATCCCGAGGTTCAGAGGACTGGCCTGGGTCAGATTAAGATTCTTTACGCTGAATGTGCCGGAGGTCTCTCCGGCCTTGATTGTGACCGGGACGCCGGTCAGCTCGAAATCAGTCCCCGCATTCGCTCCTGAGGAGTTGATCATGACACTGACATTCTCGGTGGCCGGCTCGCTGAGGATGACCTTCACATCGACGCTGCGCTTGGCATAGGCGGTGTAGAGGCTTTTCTCAAACTCGACAGTCGGCTTGTCATCCTTCTGGCATGACGAGATCGTCACCGCGGCCGCCGCGGCCGCCACAAATGTTAGAATTCGTTTAAACATACTGCTATAAATTAAAAAACAAAACTCTTTACTTAAAAACACGAACCTCACTTGCCCTTGCCTGCGCTGATCGCCGCCTCGTATTCAGCCCTGATGGCCTTCAACTCCTCCCTTTCGGCGGCGGTGGGGATCTCACCTTTCGGTTTGATATAGCTTTTGGAGGCATCGGAAGTCTTCGGTGGAAGCTCATTGTAGGAACATCCACAGAGGGTAGCGCCGACAAAAACAGCGACTAATATAGCAATTATATTTCTTTTTGTGTTCATAATGCTTGAAAATTGTAAGTTGTCATTAATAAACATAGCCGGGGTTCTGCTCCAGTCCCGGATTCAGATCCACGTCGGACTTGGAGATCGGAGAGGTGTAGAGGTACTCTCTCGTGGTGTATTTCAATCCGTTGCTGATCACCCACCACTCCGGGCAGCCGTTGCGCTTGAGCTCGTACCAGCGGTCGCCTTCCATGTAGAGTTCCTTACGTCTTTCATCGAAGATGGCCTGGAGAAGTGGAGTGACGGCCTTCCCCTGACAATCCACAACAATCCTGTCGTCGGGGCGGACAGCCGGAAGCGACGCCATTGTCAGGTCGGAGACATCCTCGATCCTGTTGCGGCGCAGCTCGTTCAGCCATCTGAGGGCGGAATCGTTGTCCCCTTTGTGATAGTAGGCCTCGGCCAGCATCAGCACGATCTCGGAGAGGCGGACCTTGCACTCGGGAGTCTTGACATTCATCCTTTTGCTGTTGAAGCTGGCCGCATAGCGGACATCCTTTTCAGGATTCTCTCCGAACAGCCTGATGAGTCTTGCGCTTGCCGGTCGGGAGGCCAGATAGCTTTTCGAGTAACTGAAGTACCAGTCCAGCTCGCTGGAGTTGTTGATGTGCGAGCGGACAAGCACCTCGCCCTTGGCTTCATATTGCGCGTTGATCATCCCGGCATATTCGGAAATCGGGGTGAGGGAGACGCCGCCGCGGGCGATGATTTCCTCGCAGAGAGAGACGACGCTGTCCCAGTTCTGGCACCAGAACTCCAGCTTCGCCTTGTAGGCCTTGATGATCCATTCCGTGAACAGGTACTTCGGATCCGTCGGGTTGAGCGCCAGCGCCTTGTCCAACTGAGCCTTGGCGTAGTCGTAGGTCTGGCGGATGGTGCCTCGCAGCGGCTTGTCGTTGATGCCGAAACTCTCCACGACAGGGATGCCCGGAAGCTCGCCGGCCTTGGTGTCCGACCACGGCTGGCAGAACTCCCTCAGCAGGTTGTAGTAGATGATCCCTTTCATTGAATATGCCGCCGAAAGCGCGCCCCGGGCGATGTCCGTGTCCCGGCCTGACATATTCTCAGTCACTATGTTGCAGTCTCTGACGATCTTCCAGCTCTCCTCGTAGGCACGCTGGCGGCTGTCGATCTCCTCGCCGGCGAAGAACGTGAGGCTGGCGCTGGTGCGGATGTTGGCGTCGAGATTGTCGGCGCAGCCCTCAAGATGCTTGATGGCGTCCATATTCCCGATGACATATTCATCACCGCCGCCCTCGATGTCCCGCAGGCGGTTGTGGATGATAGCGGCGAATTCCTCGTCCGTCTCGGGGATGACCTCCCCCTGGGGCTGGACGTTGAGGTAGCCCCGGCAGCCGGCGGCGCTGACCAGAAGGGCGAGGGCGGCGGCGCGCTTGAAGATGTTCATGAATATTCCTATGTTTTTCATTTCCGATTCTTTAGAATTCGACATTGATGCCTCCGGACACGCTTCTGGTGGTCGGGTAGGTCGCTCCCGGGATTTCCGGATCCATTCCGTCGTAGCCGGTGAACGTGAAGAAGTTGTTCATCGAGATGTTGAAGCTCAATCCTCTCATCCTCAGTTTCTTGACAGCCTCCGATGGCAGCGAGTAGGTCAGGATTATGGACTTGATGCGGACGTAGGAGTTGTTCTTCAGGTAGACCGCGTCGATGATGCTGTAGTCCATCGGGTTATAGGACGAGAAGTTGTACCTGGCGTCGTAGTAGTCGTAGACGCGCGGGTACTTGACTCCGGTCGTGTGGGAAGGAGTCCATCTGTTCGTCCTGTCCTTCTCCACGTTGAGGTGGTTGCCGTAAAGGTCGCTGAATTGGGACTGGACGGTCTCCGTGCTGATTCCGCTGTGGGAGGTGTTGCTGTAGCTGGCCGGGTAGCGCATCTTCTCGTAGGTCTTCGAGCCGAGGGAGAACATTCCGCTGACGCTGATTTTCAGCTGCTTCCATGATGCGCTGAGGTTGAAGCCGCCGGTGTACGGCGCGATGGTGGTGCCGAGGAAGTAGCGGTAGTTGTCCGGCTTGTTGAGGTCGGTGGCCGTGGCGATCTGCGCGTCAGGACGGAGCCTGAACTGGTAGAGTCCCGTGTCGGAGGCTATCCCGGAGTATTTCCCGCTGAAGATCGCCCCGGTCGGGTAGCCTTCCACGTAGCGGTCCTTCGAGGTTATCCCGCTCTGGGAGACGGGCTTATATTTCAGAACCTTGTTGAAGTTGTAGGCGAAGTTGACGGCTGCGCTTACTGTCCAGTCCTTTTTCTGGAGCAGTTTGCCGTTGACCGTGACCTCCACGCCGTTGTTCATGATGTCGGCGGCGTTGAAGTAGACATAGGTGAATCCTGTCGTGCTCTGGACGGGCGAGGATGTGACCACGTCCGTGCTGAGGCGGTAGTAATATTCAGTGTTCACCGTGAGCCGGTCCTTCCAGATGCCGAAGTCCAGGCCTACCTTCGCGTCCCGGGTCTTCTCCCATCCGAGGTCGGGGTTCGGGGCCGAAGGGATCGTGCCGAGGTTGAAAGTCTCGTCGCCGAAGTAGCGGTACTGCTGCTGGAGGTACTGCATCACAAGCAGGTGGGAGGTGCTGGTGTTCACGTCGCCCGTGAAACCGTAGGCTGCCCTGAGGGTAGCGTGCGAGAGATTCGGGATGGCTTTCCTGATCCATTCCTCCTCGCCAAGGTGCCAGGCCGCCCCCGCGCTCCATGTCGGGTTGAACTGCCTGTTGCTTCCGAAGTTGGAGCTGCCGTCGGTGCGGAACGACGCGTTAAGGACGATCGTCTTGCCGAGATAGTAGTCCGCCGAGGCGTAGAACGAGGCGTAGCGGGTCTTGCTGAAATATTCCCCGTTGAGTTTCTCGACCTGCCTCACCCATTCGTCCTGCGGGCCGCTGACTGACGGCAGGGAAGTGGTGCCGGTCTTCGGATCGTAGTTGTAGCGCTTTGTGAAGATCGTGTTGGCATCCGAGCCTCGGACTTCCGCTCCCGCCAGCACATTGACGGTGTGAAGTTCACCGAAGGTCTTGTTGAAAGCGAAATGCCCACGGACTACATAGCTGTTCCTGTCGGTCCTGTTCTGGGAGATGCTTCCGTAGAGATTTGTCTGCGAGCGGTCGTCGCTTCCGAGCCTGTCCCGGAAGGCCGTATAAGTGTCCTTGTCCACGACCTTGTCGGTGGAGTTGTTTGCGAATGAATATGACGCCAGCCCGACGAAGTGCAGAGACTCCAGAATCTTGAGATCCACCTGCGTCCTGAACGTTCCGTTCGTGTTTTTTGTGGAGCTGTAGTTTGAGTCCAGCTCGCGGAGGAGGCTGAATCCGTTCTTCGGCATCACCTGTTCGACTCCGCGTCCGTTGTAGTACCCGAGGGTGAACCAGGTGTTGTCGGCGGCGTAGGAACCATCATCGTTGTACGCCTTCTCGTACGGATTGGAGAAGTAGGCGTAGTTGAACGGATCCACGCTTGAATATGGCATCCTGGATTCCTGCCTTGCGGCCTCCATTCCGATGTCGATGCGGACCCAGTCCACAGGCTTTAGGGTCATCTTCGAGTTGACATTGTACCTTCTGTAGCTGTTGTGTATCAGCATTCCGTCCTCGTCGTTGACTCCGAGCGCGACATAGTAGGTGTTCTTGTCCGAACCGCCGCTGAGGGAGAGATGGTGCCCCTGCGAGAAAGCGTTCCGGAACAGGAGATTGTACCAGTTGGTGTCGTTCTCCCTTAATGACGCTATGTATGCGTCCTGCGCCGCCGTGTCGCCTTTGAGTTTGGTGAAGCCCCCAAGCCCGGCCCTGATCTGACCTACGATTCCGACAACCGGATAGACCACAGTGTTGTCCGTCAGGGATTCCTCGTACTTGCTTGCCGAGAACTCGTTCCACAGCTCGTCCTCCCAGGCCAGTTTCTCCGCCGAGTTCATCAGATTCAGGGTTCTCTGCGGCTTGATCGAAAGAGTGAACGTGTTGTTGTAGTTTATCCTCATCCTTCCAGCCTCGCCTTTCTTGGTCGTCACGACGATGACTCCGTTGGCCGCTCTGGAACCGTAGATGGCCGCCGCGGCAGCATCTTTCAGGATGGTGATGCTCTCGATGTCGTTAGGGTTGATGTTGCCGATGCCATTCACGAATATGTCGTCGAAGCCTCCGGTGGCGAGCTGCTCGGAACTGAGGCTTGGGGAGTCGCTCTGCATCGGGACTCCGTCCACGACCCAAAGCGGCTGGCTGGTCCCCGAGAGATTGTTGGCTCCTCTGATCCTTATCCTTGACTGGGTTCCCGGCTGTCCGGAAGTCGCGGAGACGGCCACACCTGCGACCTCACCCTGCATCAGCGCATCGACTGACGAGATGGCCTTGGCCTCGAACTTGTCAGAACCTATCACGGCCACGGAACCTGTTATCCTCTTGACCGTTGTCTGGGCGTATCCCGTCACCACAACCTGATCCAGCTGCGTGCTTTCCCACTCCATCACGATCGTGATTCCGTCTGTCTTTCCGGGAACTATCTTATAGACAACGTCTTTCATCCCGACCGAGGAGAACAGCACTGACTGTGTTCCGACCGGGATCTTGAAACTGAACTTCCCGTCCAGATCCGTGATTGTTCCCGAAGACTTCTTCTCCACAGACACGATTCCAGCCCCGATCACCGGCGCTCCGTCCGTGTCCACAACCTTTCCAGAAAGCAGTGTCCCCTGCGCCGCCGCCGGCACCTGCATGAGGAAAACCGCTGCGATCCAGACGATTCCGAATCTTCCAAGTTTGGATAGTAACTCGTTCATATCTTTTACTTTTTACAAATCTATCCCACCCTTCCGCGTCATTGTACGGAAGGTTGGGAATCACAAATGTACGAAATTGCGGATAAAATCGTACCTCCTGACTTACTAACCAAGGGCTAATTTGCAGGTTTGGGCTGTAATGAGCGGTTTTTTATGTAAATTTGCATTGTAGGTAGCGTGATTTGTAACTGATTGCAAATGAACGAACTCTGGAACGCTACCCTCCGGTTTAGGAGGGTAGGATTCTATAAGTGATTTAAAATTAATAAATTAGATTTTACATCTCATATAACATATGAAGAGTGTGCTTTTTGTCTGCCACGGGAACATCTGCCGGAGCCCTATGGCGGAGTATATTTTCAGGGATATGGTCAAAAAGGCGGGACTTGAGGATGTGCGTATGGATTCGGCGGCTGTGTCCTGCGAGGAGGAGGGGAATGACATCTACACTCCGGCGAAACGGACGCTCCAGGCTCACGGAATTCCGTTCTCAAGACATCGGGCTCATCGTATCTCGGATGCGGAAGCCTCTGAATATGATGTTATTGTCATCATGGACTCTTCCAACCGGCGGCTTCTGTCTCACATAATCAGCCCGCTGAACATGGCGAAGGTCCACAAGATGATGGAATATGCCGGGCGTAACTCGGACGTTTCTGATCCGTGGTACACAGGCGATTTCGAAAGAACTTACATGGACATCGCCGAAGGCTGCAAGGGACTGCTGGCTTCACTGATGGGAGACGAAAGGGGCAATAATCTATGAATATGTTGAATCAAGATCTTGTGCGGTATATTGAAGACGAGGTTATTCCGCGTTATACATCTTTTGACAAGGCGCACAGGGAGGATCACGTCCGCAATGTGATCGAAAAATCCATGAATATGTCCGTTCACTATGACGTGGACGAGAACATGCTCTATGCCGCCGCCGCATTCCATGACACCGGCCTTGTGGACGGCAGGGAAGTGCATCATCTGTCTTCCGGCAGGATTGTCCGGAATGATCCCAACCTGAGGAAATGGTTTACGCCGGAGCAGATAGAGACGATAGCCCAGGCCACGGAGGATCATCGTGCCTCAAACGGCAACGAACCCAGAAGCATCTACGGTAAGATTGTCGCCGAGGCTGACCGGGACATCGAACCGATGAGGATCCTGCGCCGCACCGTGCAGTACGGAATGGAACACTATCCGGAGTTGGACAAGGAAGGCCACTGGCAGAGAATGCTCGCGCATCTGGCCGAGAAGTATGACTACGGAGGTTACCTTAAACTGTATGTTCCCGAATCCAGAAACGCCGCCAACCTTCAGGCCTTAAGGAACATAATCCATGACCCTGAGCGTCTAAGAAATATATTTGAGGCCCTTTATGAGCAGGAGAGACAGGACCTCCTATAGCCAGTATATTAAAAAAATAGGCTGGCCAGAAAACCTGACCAGCCATATTCAGTGTGATAAATTGTCTCGATTAGAGCTGAGGACCAGCCTTTACAAGAGCCTTGCCGGCCCTGTTGGACTCGTACTTCTTGAAGTTCTTGATGAACCTTGCGGCGAGATCCTTTGCCTTCTCCTCCCACTGTGAGGCTTCGGCGTAGGTGTCGCGAGGGTCGAGGATGTGGGTGTCAACACCTTCGAGCTTTGTAGGAACCACGAAGTTGAAGTAAGGGATGGTCTTGGTAGGAGCCGAGTCGATGCTATGGTTGAGGATAGCGTCGATGATTCCGCGGGTGTCGCGGATGGAGATTCTCTTGCCGGTTCCGTTCCAGCCGGTGTTCACGAGGTAAGCCTTGGCACCGCTCTTCTTCATCTTCTTGACGAGTTCCTCGGCGTACTTTGTAGGGTGAAGCTCAAGGAATGCCTGTCCGAAGCATGCTGAGAAGGTTGGGGTAGGCTCGGTGATACCACGCTCTGTTCCGGCCAGTTTGGCGGTGAAGCCTGAGAGGAAGTAGTACTTGGTCTGCTCAGGATCAAGGATGGAAACCGGAGGAAGGACACCGAAGGCGTCGGCTGAGAGGAAGATGACCTGCTTTGCGGCAGGACCCTGTGACTCAGGACGTACGATGTTGTTGATGTGGTAGATAGGGTAGGACACACGGGTGTTCTCGGTCACGCTCTTGTCGTTGAAGTCGATCTTGCCCTGCGCGTCTACGGTCACGTTCTCAAGAAGGGCGTCGCGGCGGATGGCGTTGTAGATGTCCGGTTCAGACTCCTTGTCGAGTTTGATGACCTTGGCGTAGCAGCCGCCCTCGAAGTTGAACACACCCTTGTTGTCCCAGCCGTGCTCGTCGTCGCCGATGAGCTTACGCTTAGGATCGGTGGAGAGGGTTGTCTTGCCGGTTCCGGAGAGACCGAAGAAGATGGCGGTGTTCTCGCCGTTCATGTCGGTGTTGGCCGAGCAGTGCATGGCTGCGATGCCCTTAAGAGGGAGGTAGTAGTTCATCATGGAGAACATACCCTTCTTCATCTCGCCGCCGTACCAGGTGTTGAGGATAACCTGCTCCTTGCTGCTTACGTTGAAGGCGACGCAGGTGTCGCTGCGGAGTCCGAGCTCCTCGAAGTTGGCGACCTTGGCCTTTGAAGCGCAGTAAACTACGAAATCAGGCTCCTGATCGAACTCTTCCTGGTTCTTCGGACGGATGAACATGTTGGTCACGAAGTGTGCCTGCCATGCCACCTCCATGATGAAGCGTACCTTCATGCGGGTGTCCTTGTGGGTTCCGCAGAAGCCATCGACAACGAAAAGCCTCTTTCCGGAGAGCTCCTGCTGGGCGGTCTTCTTCACAACCTTCCAAACCTTCTCGGACATCGGGTGGTTGTCGTTAGGGTACTCAGGGGTGTTCCACCAAACAGTGTCCTTTGAGTTCTTGTCCATAACGATGTACTTGTCCTTAGGAGAACGTCCGGTGTAGATGCCGGTCATCACGTTGATGGCTCCGAGCTCGGTCACGTGACCTTTCTCATAGCCCTCAAGCTCAGGCTTTGTCTCCTCGTTGTAGAGAACTTCGTAAGTCGGATTGTAAAGGACTTCCTTCACGCTCTTGATTCCGTACTTGCTTAAATCCATCTTAGGCATAGTAAAATGTGTTTTTATAAAGTTAAACTTATTCCCTAATCAGTTCTTGAAAAACAACCTGCCGCAAATTTTCGCCGAATCAGCGGCAACTTATTTTAGAACCCTTACAAAAGGCGCGGCAAATTTAAGGAATTTTTATCCATTACTCAAATGAGTAAGCGATTAATTTCGTACATTTGCTTCGCCGGCAGTGCTTCACTGCAAATAGTTTGCCAGCAAAATGCGCAAAAGGTTGAGATAAAACGGTTTAACGATTTTTGAACATGTCGCCGTCAGAAGTGTTGAAAGAATATTGGGGCTACGATGGCTTCCGTCCGATGCAGGAGGAGATCATCACGGCCGCGTTGGAGGGAAAGGATGTGTTGGCCATCATGCCTACGGGTGGCGGCAAGTCAATCTGTTTCCAGGTTCCTGGTTTGATGAGGGACGGTATCACCCTGGTCGTCACTCCGCTCATCGCCCTCATGAAGGATCAGGTCCAGAATCTGAACGACAGGGGAGTGAGAGCCCTTGCGATCCATGCCGGAATGAGCCGCCACGAGGTGGATCTGGCTCTGAACAACGCGGCCTACGGGGACTACAAATTTCTCTATCTGTCTCCGGAAAGGCTTGGAACGCAACTGTTCAGGTCGTATATTGACGTTTTGGACGTAAGCTTCATTGTTGTTGATGAGGCTCACTGCATCTCCCAGTGGGGCTACGATTTCCGTCCGGATTACCTGCGCATAGGCGAACTCCGGGAAAGGATCGACGCTCCTGTCATCGCTGTCACGGCCACTGCCACTCCGTCAGTCGCTCAGGACATCATGGAGCGTCTCGGTTTCAAGGAGAAGCTGCTGCTCAAGAGTGGTTTCGAGAGACCTAACCTCAGTTACATAGTACGTCAGGTCGAGGATAAATATTCCCAGATACTGAACGTCTGCAACGGTGTGCCGGGAACGGGAATAGTCTATGCCCGCAACCGGCGCAAATGCGAGGAACTTTCGGCGTTCCTGATGGCTCAGGGAGTTTCGGCATCGTTCTACCATGCCGGGCTTGGTGGTCAGGCGAGGGCGGAGCGTCAGGCTGCATGGAAAAGCGGCGCGGTCAGGGTGATGGTGTGCACCAACGCTTTCGGCATGGGAATAGACAAGCCGGACGTGCGCTTCGTGGTGCATTACGACCTTCCGGAGAGTCCGGAGGCGTATTTTCAGGAGGCGGGGCGCGCCGGACGTGACGGAAAGCGCTCCTTCGCCGTGCAGCTTTGGAACGGTGTCGATGTGCGGCGGGCGAAGCAGATAGAGGATGTCTCCTTTCCTTCTCTTGAATATATAGAGGATGTGTACCAGAAACTCCATGCGTTTTTCGAGATTCCCTACGACACTGGAATGGGACGTCAGCTGAAGTTCAAGATCGAGGATTTCTGCAAGCGGTTCGGTTTGCAGAGAGCTCCGGCGTTCTATGCGCTCAAATACCTTGAGCGGACGGAGCATCTGACATATTCAGAGGAGGTTGACATTCCGACTAAAGTGCGGATCAATGTGGACAGGAAGTCGCTCTACGACGTTGAGTTGGCGGATCAGGGGCAGGCGAATGTGCTGGAGGCGCTGATGCGGAGCTACACGGGATTATTCTCATTCCTTCAGCAGATTGACGAGGAATATGTCGCCCGCCTCGCCGGCCAGACCGTTCCGCAGCTGCGGCAGTCGCTCTATGGTCTCTCGCTCGCTCATGTCATCAGCTATGTGCCGACTGATCACTCCGATGTGGTGGTGCTTCATCATGACCGCCTGCGTCCCGGCAACGTCAATCTGATGCCGTCCCGTTATGCGATGCTCAAGGAAAGTTACCACAGCCGCAGCGAGGCGATGCTTGAATATGTCAGCGAGACCTCCGAGTGCCGTTCCCGCTATCTCCTCCGCTATTTCGGCCAGACCGAGACCACGGACTGCGGCACCTGTGATGTCTGCCGTGCTCGTCGCGCCTCCGCCCCGACCCGTACCCTACAGCAGATGACAAGGCGTGAGCTGATTGAATATATTAAAGGCAAGGATGGCGAATATTCCCTTGAAGAGATCGTCGCTGAATTCGACAACCCCTCGAAAAACTATTCCCCCGACTATCTTGACATCCTCCGCCAGCTCATCGACAACGGTGATGTTCCGATGTATAGTAATCATTAAAAAATAACCCATGAAACACTACCGGTCATTGTTTTGACTCATAAAGTGTCAGAATGATCCATTCGTCGGCTACTGGGATGCGGAATGAAAGTTTGAGGCGTGGAAATATTCTTGTTTATTAGAATTCTTTTCGTATTTTTACAAGACTATAATTTTATAAGTTATGAAGAGATTATTTATCCTATTGGCTTTATTAACCAGCAGCTTGTTCACCTTCGCTCAGACGAACAGGAACAAGGTGAATCTTAGTGACAAGGAACTTGTCAATTTCTTATGGGGTTTCGCCCAGGCCCATCCGGATGGTTTCACGATCGGAATCGACACCTTTGACCAACCGAGGGAAGGTATTGTGGTTTCTTACGCGGCCACGCAGAACAGCTTCGACAAAAAGAGTCTGCCGGCGGTCATCAAGCATGCCCGCGAGCATGAGGGCTTTGTGGGCGGATGGTACAATCCCGAGAACAAGAAGTATTATTTCGACAGCAACAGGATATTCCCGGAGGACAGTCTGGCCGCCGCTGTGAAGTTCGCCCGCGAGAACGGACAGCACACGGTGTACATTTGCTCGAAGGACATCAATGTCAAGTCGAACTACGACATGCCGGAGAACCGCATCATCTACGACTGCGACATGGGCAGCTCTACCGATGACCTCTTCGCGCTGATGATGCTCTACCGCTACATGGACATGGGGCGCTGCAACCTTCTGGGCGTGATGATCGACCGTATGGGGGCCGCCAACGCCGATGCGGTGGACGCGCTGAACAACTTCTACGGCTATCCTGACATTCCGATCGGGCTTGAGCGCTCCGGCATCGAGCGTCCGGTGGTCTTCATCTCCTATCACAATTTCCCTTACGCGCGTGACACTGATGCCAGACCTCTTTTCAAGCAGACCGTAAAGAGTACGGATGACTACATGGAGGGCTACAAGCTGTACCGTAAGATACTGGCGGCGCAGCCTGACAGCTCGGTGAAGATCTGTTCCGTGGGCTTCGTGACCACGCTCGCGCGCCTGCTCGAGTCCGGACCGGACGAGTTCTCACCGCTCACTGGTGTGGAACTTGTGGCGAAGAAGGTGACCGATGTCTATGCGATGGGCGGTGTGTTCGGAGAGTCCGTCGAGCCTGACTACAACTTCACCCAGGCCATCGACTATTCCCTCCGGTTCTTCAAGCTGCTGCCTAAGTCGGTCAACGTGATCTTCTCTCCTGGCGAGGTCGGCGACCCGTTGGACTACAAGCCGGAGGTCGTGCTGCAGGACATCAGCTGGACAGACTCCCATCCGATCAAGTGGATCTATAAGTTCACGCAGTGCGACACGGGGCAGAAGATGTGGGATCCGCTCGCCGTCATCAACGCGGTTGAGGGCGACAGCGCGTTCTACATGTCTGAGCGCGGCTGGGTCGAGCTGACACCTAAGGGCGAGACCATCTTCACGCCGGATCCTAACGGCAACTGCCGCTACCAGAAGCCTGGCGACGCCAGGTGGAACGATCTGATTCTGAAATATATCCGATTAATGAATATTCAGCATTAGTCTCGTTTACGAGTCATTTACGAGCCAGCCCGGATGCGGGGATCCTATTCGATAGTGAGTCCATCGTAGGCCGGGCTGACTATTGAGTGTATGTGTCGCCGGCGGCATAGATCCTCAAGGTCTTTGGCGAACTGTCCGTGGCGTGGGAAGGTGTGTGACAGGTGGGTGAGCCACGTGTGTTCGGCGCCGATGCGGTCAGCAAGCGAAAGGGCCTCGTCGAGACTGAAATGCGAGTGGTGCTTCTTGTAGCCTACCGTGTTGAGAGTCACGTGCCTGAGACCCTTTAACTTTTCAAACTCACTCTCCGGGATGAAGCTCATGTCGGTGATGTAGGCGATGTCCCCGAAGCGGAATCCGAGCACCGGGAGCCTGTCGTGGAGTCCCCGGATCGGGATGATCTCCACGCCGTCCGTCGAGGCGGCCATCGATGCGGGATCCGCCTTGTCGATGATGTCCTCCAGTTTCCGGCCGGTAGGGATCAGCCTTCCGTCCGGAGTTTTGTAATGGTAGCCGACATCGTGCACCCAGACCAGCTCCATGTCCTTTGCGTTCGGATAGACCAGAAACGGATTCTCGTCAATGACATGCAGATGCCACTCCGGGGCTCCGGGGTATTTCGGGAAAGCGAAGACGTAGGGATATTCCTTGATAAGATCGTCGAGGACGTTCCGCTCGCAATAGATCTCGGCGGCGCGCTTGTCGATGTAGTTGAGCGAGCGCACGTCATCAAGGCCTCCAGTGTGGTCCTTGTGGTTGTGTGTCAGCAGGATGGCGTCAAGGTGGCACAGGTCGTGGGCGAGCATCTGCATCCTGAAGTCCGGCCCGGCGTCCACGAGGATGCCAAGCCCCTCATATTCAACGAACACGGACGAGCGGAACCGCTTGTCCCTTGTGTCCGGTGATGTGCACACATCGCACTTGCAGCCGATGATCGGTACCCCCTGCGAGGTGCCGGTGCCTAAGAATGTCAGTCTTGCCTTGCGCATATAATTATTCTTGTTTCCGTAAAAAAATCTTGGAATATTGTTCTATTGTTTTATAAACCCGTGTTATATAAACCGGATCTCCAGTCAGATAGTGATGTCCTCCACCATATTCACAAGCACCGGGTCGTAAGGTCTCTCGACGCGGATGTAGTTGCCGGTGTAGCCGCCCATCATCCCGTCCTTCTCGTCGGATTCCCACAGCACCTGCGAGCGTCTGCCCCTGTTCCTTTCCACGAACGCCGTGTGCAGCCCGCCGCACAGCGCCTCCAGCCTTGCCACCCTTTCCGTCTTGACGGCATCCTTGACCTGATCCTTCCACCCGGCGGCGACGGTTCCGGGGCGGCGGGAATAGGGGAACACGTGGATGAACGCCGGTCTGACGCGGTCCTTGAGGAATGAATATGTCTCCTCGAACAGTTCCTCTGTCTCTCCGGGCAGTCCGGCGATGACATCGATCCCGAAGAACACGAAGGGTTTGTCGTCCTGCCCGGCTTTGGGATCCATCCTGGAGCGGATGTAGTCGATCCTGTCGGCGAAGAATTCCGTCGTGTAGCGGCGGCCCACCCTTTTGAGGATCGTGTCCGACCCTGACTGTAAAGGAATATGGAAGTGTGGCTGGAATTTGGTGCCGGAGGCTATCCAGTCCACGATGTCCTCCGTTATGAGATTCGGCTCGATTGACGAGATCCTGTAGCGTTCGATGCCTTCCACGTCGTTGAGGCGTTTCAGCAGATCGAGGAAACTCTCGCCGGTCGTCCTGCCGAAGTCCCCGGTGTTGACACCGGTGATGACGATCTCCTTGATTCCGGCTCCTGCTATCCTGCGGGCCTGCTCCAGCACTTCCGAAATCGGTATATTCCTTGAATTTCCTCTCGCATAAGGCACTGTGCAGTAGGCGCAGAAGTTGTCGCATCCGTCCTGCACCTTGAGGAACGACCTCGTCCTTTCCTCCGATGAGAACGCCGCCATCGTCTCCTTCGAGATCTCCTTGTATTCCGCCGCGCTCATCGGTTTTTCTATGGTGATGTTTTCGGCGGCGGACATGGCACCGCCGGAACCATTCAGAAGAAGTTCCATTGTGTCAGGAACCACACGGGACTTCTCCTTGGCTCCGAACACAAGCGACACACCGTCTATGGCCAGCAGATCGTTCCGGCGGAGCTCGGCGTAGCAGCCTGTGACGATGATCCTGGCTCCGGGGGAGGTCCTGTGCATCTTCCGGATCACATTGCGGCACTTCTTCTCGGCCCTCTCCGTGACAGAGCAAGTGTTGATCAGGTAGACATCAGCCTGCTCCTCCCACGGAACGACCTCAAGGCCGTTCGCCGTGAAACCTCTCTCGTAAGTCGATGTCTCGGCGTAGTTGAGCTTGCAGCCGAGTGTCAGAAACGCTATCCTCATCCTAAAACCTCCAGATTGGATCGCCATAAGTCACGGTGACACGGGACCAGGCGCACGGCCCGTTCACCGGCGGATTCATCTTTGAAACCCTTATCTTGATGAAAAGGAAGTCCTTGAACTCCTTCTGGACGGCGTCCAGTATCCTGCCGGCGACATTCTCAAGCAGGTTGGACGGCACCGCCATCTGCTCCGCCACTATGTCGTAGATCCTCCCATAGTCAGCCGTCTCCCTAAGGTCGTCGGTCTTCACAGCCTTCTTCAACTCCGTCTCGGCGTGGAAGTCAACCAGAAACGTGTTGCCCTCCCGCCGTTCTTTCTCCAGACAGCCGTGAAAGGCGTGGAATTCCATCCCTTCAAGTTCAATTATACCGTCGTAGTCCATGTTCAAGATCCTTTGGTTTAAACATCTGCGAAGTTAGGCATAAAACTGTAAAAAATGCGTCTTGCGGAACGAGACGGGTGTCGTTTTTTCTGAAAACATGGCAAATGAGACGCAAAAAGCCTCTTTTGCCATATTGTTTCTTGGTTTTTCCTCCTAATTTTGCCGACATATTTTAATACTGACACAAATTTTATTAAACGATGTTCACAAACACTCACACATTGCGAAACATGTTTTTCGCCACAGCGGCGGCGCTTTTGATCGCCTCCGTTTCGACAGGTTGCAAGAAGGATGACAAGGAGCCGGAATACTCCTAAGGCGGAGAATCTGTCCCCTAAGTTCGATGCAGGATTCGCTGCCGCTCTTCAGGCGGAGAAGATCGTGAAGGATGCCAAGTACATCACCGCTGACGAGATCGCTTCTGTCAAGTTGATCGATGTCTCTGGATCCAAGTCCGTGCAGGGAGAGTTGACTTCCTTGAAGGGAATCGAACTGTTCAAGTCTTTGACCACACTGAAATGCTCCTACAACAAAATCCAGAAACTGGATCTTACATCCAACACAGACCTTGTCGAAGTGGACTGCGAGTTCAACAAAAGTCTTGAAGAGATAAAGGTTTCAGGGTTGACAAAGCTGGAAAGTCTTTCTTTTGGACACTGCGACCGTCTTAATGAAATAGATCTCTCTTCCTGCGTGGCCTTGAAGAGGCTCTCATTCCCTGATAGTGGTATCGACGAAAGCGTGGATGTCAGCATGTGTCCTAATTTGTATTATATTGATGCTTACAATAATTTTTTGGAGTATATAGACATCAGCAAGAATACTAAGGTCACTACCCTGGAGGTGTCCGGCAATCCTGGGACCGGAGATCATTATGACAGGTACTTCACCATTTATGTCTGGTCTGGTTTCGATGTCAATTTTCCACCAGCCGGCTTTACGCAGGAGCGTGAGTGGTCGCACCAGACAGCCGATGTCCAACTTGTCTATAAAGTTAAATAGTCGGCGCCACTTTTTTCATAAATAAATACCCATAAACAACCCGCCCGGAGGATCTTCTGCGTCCGCCGGGCTTTTCGCGTTAATCTTGCCTTTGGAGGCGCGGAGGAAAGGTTTTTTCTGAAAATATTGCAAAAGAGACGCAATTGGCCTCTTTAGCCATATTGCTTATGGATTCTCTTCGCCATATTTGCAGGTGATAGATTTGAGCGTTGGCCGGACAACGGCACGCCTTGACACAGAACTGATTATTTTACAGAACCAAATTATTATAACTATCATGAAATCTTATTTTAGAATCCTGTCGGCATTGTCTGCAGTCGCTGCCGTCATCGCGTTCTCCGGATGCGGTGGGAAAGAGCAAGAACAGCCAAAGCCTGACTCGGTAAAGGTAAGCGGTGTGTCGATCGACAAGCCTACCCTTAGCATGACTGAGGGTGAAACCGCTAATCTAACAGCTATCGTTTTGCCGGAGAATGCCACCAACAAGGCCGTGGCGTGGAAGAGCGGCAATTCCGGCGTGGCCGATGTTGACGCCAGCGGAAAAGTCACTGCCGTGAAAGCCGGCACCTCCGACATCACTGTCACCACGGCGGACGGCGGCAAGACCGCTACCTGCAAGGTGACCGTGGCCTCCAAGGCCGTTCCGGCGACGGGACTTACCCTGGCTCCTAAGAGCCTCGAATTAGTCGAGGGACAGACTAAGTCCATCAATGCCACGGTCGCGCCGTCCAACACCACGGACGAGGTTGTCTGGCCGAGTCCTGCCCAGCTCACCTCCAACGGCGGAGGGTCGTACACCGCCAAGAAGGCTGACGACTCTGAGAGCTTCGACCTCGAAGTGAAAGCCGGTGCGGTGAGTGCGAAGGCCGGCGTGACGGTCTATCCGATGTGGTTCGTTGAATCAGTATCCGACAAACTGGTGCCTGATGGCTCCACGTATGAACTCGATAAAAACAAAAAAATAGCTTGCTTCTTCTCAAAGCAGAAGTTTTCTGCCACTCGTAAAGTCTTAATCCATAATGGCATCCTCCTTGAGGGTGATTTCACCGTCACCTCCTCAAACAACAGCGTCGCCACTGTTAAAAAGGAGTCCTTCCAAACCGCATCCTTAGTATACAACGGATTTAGTGTGTCAGCTTTGAATGTAGGTAGTTCCACGATCACCGTCAAGATCGGCAACGTGTCCAGGTCATTCAATGTGACCGTGGTCGAGAAGACCGTGCCTGCGACGGGACTTGATGTCACCCCTCGGAATCTCACTTTTGTCGAGGGACAGACGAAGTCATTCAGTGCCGCCGTCACGCCGTCCAACTCCACGGACAACGTTGTCTGGCCGAACAGTTCCTACCTCACCTCCAACGGCGGAGGGACGTACACCGCCAATAAGCTTGGCTTTGACAACTATGTCGGCTTCGATCTCGATGTGAAAGCCGGCTCGGTGACCAAGAAGGCCGGTGTGATGGTCTATCCGATGTGGTTCGCCAGGTTGTATAACAATATGTATGAGTTTGTACCTAATGGCTCCACGTATAAACTCGATAAAAACATAATGATGATTTGCTACTTCTCAAAGCGGAATTTTTCTATCACTGATAATGACATAATCGATAATCGCATCCTCCCTAAGGGTGATTTCACCGTCACCTCCTCAAACAACAGCGTCGCCACTGTTAGAAAAGAGACCATGGGAAACGGAGAATGGAACGGATTCAGTGTGTTCGCTTCAAATGCAGGTCGTTCCACGATCACCGTCAAGATCGGCAACGTGTCCAGATCATTCAAGGTGACCGTGACCGATAAGACTGTCCCGGCGACGGGACTTACCCTGACTCCTGAGAGACTCGAATTCGTCGAGGGACAGACGAAGTCCATCAGAGCCACCGTCACGCCGTCCAACTCCACGGACAACGTTGTCTGGCCGAGCAGTTCCTTCCTCACCTCCAATGGCGGAGGGTCGTACACCGCCAAGCAGTATGACGGTGGCACCTCTATCGGCTTCGGTCTCGATGTGAGAGCCGGCTCGGTGAAAGCGACGGCCAATGTGATAGTCTATCGGATGCAGTTATACAGTTATGATGGGAAAAAGTTTGAATATGAACTTAATGATACCCAGAGATTACTCAAAAAAAACAAAAGAATAGTTTGCTACTTCGCGAAGTATAAGTCTCCTGCCGATTTTGATGGCATAATCAATAAAGGCATCCTCCCTGCGGGTGATTTCACCGTCACCTCCTCAGATAACAGCGTTGCCACTGTTAAAAAAGAGTCCATCAATGCCGGAGACCGAGAATGCAACGGTTTTAGTGTGACAACTATAAATCTAGGTCGTTCCACGATCACCGTCAAGATCGGCAATGTGTCCAGATCTTTCGATGTGCTCGTGACCAAGTAGACCGTTCCGGCGACGGGACTTACCCTGACTCCTAAGAGCCTCGCATTCGTCGAGGGACAGACGAAGTCCATCAGAGCCACCGTCACGCCGTCCAACTCCACGGACGAGGTTGTCTGGTCGGATCATTACTTATTTGAAAACAAAGGTGGTGGCTTGGCACTCTCTGCGAGGGTCGTGACCTACGAAAACAAATACGTAGGAATCGAGATAGAAGCTCTGCAGGATAATGGAGGCGAATTTTTCAGTGTCGGAATCGACGGCAGTGGAGGATTGAAAAAAAGTTTCTATGTGTCTTTGAAAAAATAACAAGACATCATAAATACTCTACTCGTTGACTTTATTCGGAAGGGGGGGGGCATGCAATGGTATGCCCTCCTTCTTGTTTGTGCCCCCTCCCGGCCAAATCGATCCGCTCCGGAGGCTTGCCCGGAAGCGTGCCCGGCGCGTGTTGGTCCCGTCCGCAAAATCTTCCGGCGGGGGCTGCGGAGATATTCAAATGAATTTGTACCTTTGTGTGCGATATGGCTAAAGGAAAACTTTATTTGATTCCCTCGCCGTTGGGGGAATATGATCCGGCCCAGGTCATTCCGGCTCCGGTGCTGGAGCGTCTGAGGTCGATTCGGAAATATGTTGTCGAAGAGGCCAGGACGGTGCGGCGCTATCTGTCCGCGGCGGGGCTTAGGGGACACATCGGCGAATTGGAACTCAGGGAGCTGAATGAGCACACTCAACCTTCAGAGGTCGAGAGTCTTCTGTCATTGTTTTCCGATCCGGACGGATCGCCGTCCGATGTCGGGCTGATCTCCGAGGCGGGACTGCCGGCTGTGGCGGATCCGGGGGCTCGGCTGGTCGCGCTCTGCCATATTCATGGAATACAGGTCGTGCCGATGGTCGGGCCCTCGTCGCTGATGCTCGCGCTGATGGGGTCGGGGCTCAACGGTCAGTGTTTCGCGTTCTGCGGCTATCTGCCGGCCAAGACGGACGAGCGGCGCAAGGCCATCCGCGAGATCGAGCGGCGCTCCTCACAGTTGAACCAGACGGAGATGTTCATTGAGACACCCTACCGCAACGATTCGATGATGGCTGATCTGCTGGCCGCGCTGCAGCCGAAGACCCGCCTTTGCATCGCCGCCGACATCACCCTGCCGGACGAGACCATCATGACCCGGACGGTCAGGGAGTGGCAGAAGTCTCCGGTCGTGATCGGCAAGCGGCCGTGCGTGTTCCTTATACTTGCTTAATTGACAGTTAGTGTGTTATTTTTAATAAGATGAAGAAGATTATCTCATTTGTTTTGCTGGCGGTGCTGATCGCCGCTCCGGCCAGAGCCGGGGTAAAGGCTCCGAAGGATGAAAAGGTAAAGAACGTTATCCTGATTATCGGGGACGGAATGGGGCTCGGTGCCACAGCCTCATGGATGATAAACCAGAATTATGAGCCTACCTGTTTTGACAGGGCTCAGTACGCCGCCGTGGTCAAGACATATTCGGCTAACAACAGGACAACGGATTCCGCGGCCGCCGCCACTGCGATGGCCACCGGGTACAAGACAAACAACGGCATGCTTGGAATGCTTCCGGATGGCACCAAGCCGGAGAGTATCGCTGAATTAGCTCAGAATAAAGGGCTTTCGACAGGAATCGTTGTGACATCCTACGTTCTTGACGCCACACCGGCTGGATTTTATGCCCATGTGGGCAAACGTGGAAAAAGGAAGAAAATAGCAGAGGATCTGATTGAATTCAAACCAGATGTGATAGTCGGCGGGGGCAGGAAGTATTTCACGAGGGAAAAATATACCGATGAGAATCTTATCAACAAGGCAGTGAACGCCGGATTCACTTACGTGGAGACTCCGGAGACGTTCTATGCCACCTGGACGACTCCTATCCTCGGTCTTCTTGATGAGGGCAGCCAATTGGACGAGGCAGAGATCAATTCGGATCTCCTTGCTGATCTGGCAGGTCACACGTTCGAGATTCTTGAAAAGAACAAGAAAGGTTTCTTCGCGATGATCGAAGGCTCGCACATCGACCATGCGGCGCACGCCAACAACTCTGACGAGGTGATCTGGTGGATGGAAGAGTTCGACAAGCTGGTCAACTCTGCTTTTGACTACGCTGACACCCACAAAGGAACCCTTGTTATTGTCACTGCCGACCATGAGACCGGTGGCATCACTCTGGTGCCTGGCAGCAAAGACTTCACGAAAGGGGAGAGCGGGATTGAGATGAATTATTCAGTCACAAGCCACACGGCATTGCCGGTCATCCTCTATTCCTATGGAGCCTCAGCCTGGCGGTTCGGTGGAGTGATGGATAACACCGACATATTCAAGAGAATAAAGAGTGTCTTGATTGACAGGTAGAGGTTGGTTTATGAAAAAGACTGTTATATCATTGCTGACACTGACGGTCATAATGCCGTCAGCATCGGCTGTTTCCGGCCCCGGGGACATCATACCGGCCCCGGTAAAATACGTGACCTCAGGTGAGGGATATTCCTTGAAAAAGGATGGGAGCGACATTCGGATCCATCTGGCCGACAGGCGCTTCTCCAAGGAAATCATGGGATTGAATATTCCGGAATTCGCGCGGGACGAGGCCTACAGGCTCACCGTCGGGAAAAAGGGCATTGACATTTTCGCTGTTTCCGAGACAGGTGTATTCCGCGCGAAAACCAGCCTTAAGATGATGCTGGACAAGGATTCCACCTTGACCCAATGCAGCGTTTTGGACTATCCGCGGTTCCGCCACAGAGGGCTGATGCTGGACATCTCCAGAAATTTCCGTGACAAGGATTTCATCCTGAAGCAGCTTGACGCCATGGCTACGCTTAAGATGAGCACCCTCCACCTGCATCTGACCGATGACGCCGGCTGGAGGATCCAGATTGACGCCTGTCCGGAACTGACCCGCAAGGCGGCCTGGAGGGTTGGACGAAACTACGAGGAATGGAGAACCTTGGGATGCCAATATTCAGAAGAGGGTTCTCCATCGGCTTCAGGAGGGTATCTGACCAAAGCCGATGTCAAGGAGATTGTCGGATATGCATCCGCAAGGCACATCGACATCATTCCGGAAATCGAGCTTCCAGGCCATTCCGGCGAGGTTCTTGCCGCTTATCCGGATCTTACTTGCCTGACAGCTGACGGAAAGGGACGCAGGAACACAGGTGACCTCTGCCCCGGCAAGGACAAGACCTTCGAAATGTTCGAGACAATCCTGGACGAAGTCCTGGCGATGTTCCCTTATGAATATGTCCATATTGGCGGTGACGAGGCATCGAAGCGTGGCTGGAAAGAGTGTCCTGACTGTCGTCACAGAATGGAATCCGAAGATCTTAAGGATGTCGATGAACTGCAAAGCTATCTGGTAAACAGAATCACAAGGTTTCTTGAATCCAGAGGCCGTCATGCCATCGGTTGGGACGAGATTCTGGACGGAGGGTTGGCCGATGGTGCGGCTGTGATGTCATGGAGAGGCACTATGGGAGGCGTCACGGCGGCCAGTATGGGTCACGATGTGATCATGTCACCCGGTGACTACTGCTACTTGGACTCCAGTCAGGACGCTCCGTTCTCCCAGCCAAAGTCCTTCAGCGGCTACCGTCCGTTGGAGCAGGTCTACTCGTTCGAACCTACCGACGGCATCGCTGATGAATATGCCGGGCATCTTCTCGGTCTTCAGGCCAATCTTTGGACCGAGTTCGTTCCGACAGGGGAGAATGTGGAGTACTTGCTTTATCCCCGCGCGTTCGCCATCGCCGAGATCGGTTGGAGTCCGGCCGGAAGCAAGGACTATCCTCGTTTCAGGGAGAATGCCGTCAGGCTCGCTGATGATCTTCGCTCAAAAGGTTACAACACTTTCGATCTGAGGAACGAGATCGGCCCGAGACCGGAGTCGCTCAAGCCTCTTGACCATCTTGCGGCCGGCGCCAAGATCGCCTACAATGACCGGAAATATTCCAAAGGCTACCCGGCCGGAGGTGACAACGCCCTTGTGGACGGAAAACTCGGCGGTTGGTTCTACAAGGACAATCGCTGGCAGGGCTTTCTCTGTGATGTGGATGTCACGATAGATCTCGGTGCGGTCAAGGACATTCATTATGTCGGCGCGACTTTCCTTTCGCACACTTCAGCCGGGGTCGGCTTTCCGGTAAGGACAGAAGTTAGTTTTTCCGAGGACGGCCAGACATATTCAGAGCCTGTTGTCTGCCTCCTGCAGGTTCCCGACAACGATTCCTGTGCCCTCCTGAACACCTTGGGCAGCGCGGTCAACGCCAAGGCCCGTTATGTCAAGTACAGAGCCGTGAGGGATGATGTGACCAAGAACCACAACCACGCCTTCATATTCATTGACGAGATTGTGGTGAATTAAAACTAATAACGCTCCTTCACAGGCGTTAATTTGTGTAAATCACGCTTATAGAGGGACAATGGTCTCTTCACGAGCGTCTTTCCGTCATATTCCCGCTTTTAGAGGACGTGGTTAAATTTAGGAAACACACCAGTTCGGCGATCTGTTCTCCTTCATTCTTTTGTGTGTCGTAATCAAATCTGGTCTGAAGGCTCACCCAGTCTATTGATGGTATGCCAAAAACTACCTCCAATTTGTCATCCACTGGCTTAGTGATTGACCTCTTCCCCTTGATAATTTCGCTAAGATGTGACGCATTGTTTACAAATTGCCTTCTACGAATTCGGGAAAAAGGAGTATCCTGTCAGCGGAATGTGTGTTGAACAGCAGGTGCTCGAAATCACGCTTTTTCACATTCAGGTCAATTGTGGCTAACTTGTCCGTGATGGCTTTTTTCAAATCATCAGTGTTTGATATTCCGGCTCTTTCCTTCAGAAACTCATACGAAGGCTTGGTCTGTTGCATCAAAAACATACAATCATAGAAGTCACGGCCTTTTGCCCTTGCGAGCAAGGCTGAGAACTTCATACCGAGCAATACGGAATCCGGTGGAACCGGTAGTGAGAAGAAAAATCCACATCGCTGTACATGCCGCATCTCAATCGGGTATGCGATACCTTGGTTCTGCGCCTCAATCTTCAATAGGAAACGCTCCTCTCTATGACCTGTCAATCCAAGTTCAAAGAGAAATTCAGGAAAGAATATGTTCCTTCTGAAAGCGGTCAACTTGGAATTTGCCTTTTCACGAGTCTCAACATTCAGACCACTGTGTCTCAAAAAAGTGATCACGCCGTCAGTCATTTCAACAAATTTCTGCTCCGTGAGGTCCTTGCAGTCGAAGTCGAGATCTTCCGAGAACCTGTCTATTCCTTTGATGAGGCGTAGGTTTGTGCCACCAATGAATGCCAGTTTGCTGATGTATGGCGTTGTGGCAAGATGGTCAAGCACCATCAGTTGAATATATTCCTTGAGAATATGCTTCTGAAAGGCGGCGTTTGATGCTATCTGAGACGGAAAATAACTGTTAATGTAATTCAAGTCAATCATAAATCGTATATTCTTAATAGTTTCTTGATTCTGCTGTCCAATGCCTTGCTGCTGATTCTCTGTTGATATTCTTTGAGTCTTTCAAGATCCAGTTCTTCAGTCATATAGGCTTCGTCCAAGCGGAGCTGCTCCAACTCAGTGTTGTTGTCGTAAAACGGATAGAGATAGAGCAGATCCAGCAAAGCTTTTTCAGGTTGCGCCAACAGCCAAGTCTGTTTCGGGGCATTAATCAAGGCCGTGTTGATTGGAAGCTCCACAGGCTTATAGCCGAAGAATAGTTCAGGCTTGACATTTTGATAGGAATATTGCCCGAACTTGTTTTCAAATCGTGCCGTTTTCAATGTCGATATTGACGTAATGCTCGTGACAGCCTCAGGAATCATCCCGTATATGCTCAACGCCGTGTGAAGACTGATATATGATGGACGATAGACGCGGCAGGCCACATAGCGTGAGAAATCAGGACGCTGCAACAACTCTGGAAATGCGTACCATCCCTGCCGTAATTTTATCAACATCCCCTTCCGTGCCCATCTGGTCAGATTATTCCTGTCGAATGAAGGGAAAAACGCCCTTGCCTGATGAACGGAAAAACATCCTTCAGGCAACAACTTTTCCCTAAACTCTAAATAACTCACCACGGCAATATATTTCTAAAACAATGCAAATATAATGCTTTTTGGAAATAAAATGTCATTTTTCGAATGCATTATTATTCATCTTTTAGTAAACCATTGTTGTAATTCCTAAATGGAATCTATTGTGAGGAAGTGCCGAATAAATTCATTACTCCGTTGAGGCTAACGATTTCGTACAAGGGACGAACTTCTGGTGTACCATATTCGGCAATGCGACAGGTTGGTACTGGAACAAGGCTTCTGGTGTACCAAACGCAATGAAGTGGCGGATCGGTACAGGGAAATGGGTTTAAGCGTACCTATATTCCTGCCTCCTGCATTTTTAGAAGCAGGAAATTCCTCATCTGCTCTTCCGTGACATCATAAACCGGATTGAGTTGTCCGAAGTTTGTGTCTTTGCTGAATTGGCCGGACAGAAGCATTGTCACGATGCTTTTCCTTTTGAGTCTGAACTGTGAATATTTGATGGCTGAATCTATCCCAAGTGTGATGTCTCCTCCGTTTTTTATTATGCTGTAAACATCATAATAGTCCCGGAATTTCATCCTTCGCAGCATTACTTCCAATTTCATTGCCAGTATGGCTTCAATGGAGGCCAGCTTGATATTTCCAAGATAGACAAGCGTTGTCATCGCTGGTGCAAGTTTGTCGCTTACGTAGAAAGAGATCTTTACTCCGCGAACGAGGAAAATGACTTGGTCGAAGCCTAGTAAGTCCATATTGTCTATATGCCCCACTTTCTCTTCTAACTCCTTGGAAATCGTTGGCCAATCAACTTCTGGCTTCCTGTCTTTGGACACTCGCCAAGCCATAAAATCCAAATCCTCGCTTTGCCTGTGACCGAGTTGAATGGCGAGTGATGTGCCACCGCAAAGTACATAATCCTTGATGGAGTTTAGGGTGGACACGGCTTCAATAATATTGTTGATGGAAGGTGTGAGGCCTTTACGCATAGTGGGTCATAGTTTTTACGTGTCCGATTTCTTTCCTGTGAAGGAAGTCCTTTGGATTCTTTATGTTAAAGTAATATTGCGCGATCATCATATTCAATGAATATAGATACGCCCCCTGTCCGGCCATCCTGTCTTCCCAGACTTGCCGGATGAACTTTCTGGTGAAAATCTCGAAGAGCAGTGAGATGTCATCCATATCCAAATGGATGAATGTCTTCTCAATCAGATCCTCGTCAGAGATCGTTTCTTCCGTGACGTTTGAATATGACCAAAACGCTTTGTTGGCCAATAATTTGGAACATAGGGATTTACGTATGGATTCAGTGTGGCTCTTGATATGCTCGTCATCTTGCATACGTATGAGAGTCCCTTGCTTGAGTGAGAATAACGATTCCAACCTCAAGGCTTGTGAGAGTGTCATCTCACGTTTCCCTGAGATTATGTAACTAAGAATCTGCCGCGACAGCCCAATTTGTCTGGCCACGTCAGATTGTGTGAGCCCTTTTGCTTTCGAAAGGCTTGATATGTATTGCCCCGTTGTCATATTGTCAACAAATATGTTAACAAATCTTGAGATTTCCAAATAAAACTTAATTACCTGATATGAATAGTGGAATGTCGGTTAAGTCAAGGAATACCGGAAAGGGCGTCCCATTACAATTGATGACATCACAGTCACGCCTTTTCAGGTCAGTCATTCTTCCGCCGATTCGTATATGCTCAAAATCAAATGTGACGGAAAGACGATTCTTCACACAGGAGACTTTCGAGGGCACGGATATATGGGAAACGGCATCTACAAGGTCATAGATAAATTTCATATTGCCGGAAATGTCGATATTCTCATTACCGAAGGTACCAACGTGGATAATAACACCAAATCCATTCTCCCGGAATACGTCCTGAAGAAAGAATTCAAGGAGGTTTTCCGGCAATATAAGAACACATTCATCATCTGCTCTTCCACGGATGCAGACCGCCTTGAGTCCATTTACAGCGCTAACAAAGAGTCTGTGCGACGGCCCTTTATCGTGGACACTTACCAGAAAGACATCCTCTGCCTCATTGACAAATATGCCGAAAACGAAAAACTGTTATATCATTTCAATATAGACGATATATGTAGCTATAGCCCTTCAGTTGAAAAGATGGACAATATGATGCGTTGCCATGGCTTTGTGATGCTATTGAGATGCAGCGAAAAGTTCCAGTCTTATCTGGAGAAGATTCTGCCTTGGTGCAAGCCGGAAGAAACGTGTCTGATATATTCCCAATATCACGGGTACATAGATAAGCGTGAAGGAAATACAGCTTTTAACCAGAAGCTGTATGACTTTGTAGAACAGTTCCGGGAAAGAGGATGCTTTGTCAAAGAAGACCTTCACACATCCGGTCATGCCTCCAAACAGGATTTGGTACGACTCTGCGAGCAGGTCAACCCAAAAGTCATAATCCCCATCCATAAAGATGAAAAAGCCGATTTCGCCTCCATTCTTTCTGATGAGCTGAGAGCAAGAGTCTGTGAATATGAATACAGTATGGATGGAGTTGATATTTCCCTCGATTCACTATAACGGTTTTACATTTCGAGTTGGTCCGGAGCGAAAAGCGGATCTCTCGTGATATTCATAAGAAATTGATTTTGCGGAGAGAACTTTGTACAGGAGAGGGGCTTCTGGTGTACCAACGGTGGTGAAACGGTGGGTTGGTACAGGGAATAGGGTTTTGGTGTACCGATTTTCGGCGAAGTGAGGACTTGTCGCGGAGCGGGGATATTCATTGGCACAGCAAAAAATAAAAGAGTGACCGGAATGACCAGCCACTCTTTCTTTGAATATGTCAGCGGTACACTACTTGCCGGCGAGGCGGGTGTAGGTGCCGTAACGTACTTTGGCGAATTCCTCGGTGAGGCTCAGGAGCTCCTGGGCTCTGTCAGGGAACAGCTTGTAAAGGGATGCGAAACGAACCTCTCCCTTGAGGAAGTCCTGGAACTTGGTCCAGTCTGGCTCCTTGGAGTCGAGAGTGAACGGATTCTTTCCTTCGGCCTCGAGGGTTGGGTTGTACCTGTAGAGGTGCCAGTAACCGCAGTCAACGGCAAGCTTCTCCTCCTTCTGGCTCAGACCCATACCAGCCTTCAGACCGTGGTTGATGCACGGAGCGTAGGCGATGATCAGGGACGGGCCGTCGTAGGCCTCAGCCTCCTTTATGGCGTTCAGGTACTGTGCAGGGCTTGCACCCATGGCCACCTGGGCGACATAGACATAGCCATAGCTGATGGCCATCATGCCGAGATCCTTCTTGCGGATCTTCTTGCCGGAGGCGGCGAACTTGGCGATCGCGCCGGCAGGGGTTGACTTGGAGCTCTGTCCACCGGTGTTGGAGTAAACCTCGGTGTCGAGAACGAGCACGTTCACATTCTTGCCGGAGGCGAGGACGTGGTCGAGTCCGCCGTAGCCGATGTCGTAGGCCCAGCCGTCACCACCGAAGATCCACTGGCTGCGGGCAGGGATGAAGTGCTTGTAGTCAAGAAGTTTCTTGCAGTGAGGGCAGTCGGTCTTCTCCATGAGAGGAATGACCTTGTCAGCCACCTCGCGGGTGATCTCACCGTTCTCCTTGTTCTCAAGCCACTGCCTGAACAGAGCCTTTACTTCATCCGGGCACTTGTCGCAGTCGAGGGCGGCGGTCATGAGGTTGGCCACCGTCTCGCGGGCGCGGTCGGAGCCGATCTTCATTCCGAGACCGAACTCGGCGTTGTCCTCGAACAGGGAGTTCTGCCAAGCCGGGCCATGACCTTGGGCGTTGGTGCAATAAGGAGAGGCAGGGAATGACGCTCCGTAGATTGAGGAGCAACCTGTGGCGTTGGCGATCATCATCCTGTCACCGAAGAGCTGTGTGATGTTCTTGATGTAAGGGGTCTCACCGCAACCGGCGCAGGCACCGCTGAACTCGAACAGAGGCTGTGCGAACTGGGAGTTCTTGACATTGGCTGCCTTGTTGACAACAGTGTCCTTGTAGCCTACCTTGGTGGCGAGCCAGTTGAAGTTGTCCTGCTCAGAGTGCTGGTCGAGGGCGGAAACCATTGTGAGGGCCTTCTCCTTCGCAGGGCAGACATCCACGCAGTTGCCGCAACCTGTACAGTCATCCACAGAGACTGAAAGGGCGAATGAATATTCCTTCAGAACAGCCTTGCCCTGTGCCTTCTTGAGTCCGGCAGGAGCCTTCTCGGCCTCTTCGGCTGTGAGCAGGAACGGACGGATGGCGGCATGAGGGCAGACGAACGCGCAGGAGTTGCACTGGATACACTTGTCAGGATCCCAGCTTGGAACCATGACGGCGACTCCGCGCTTCTCGTAGGCTGAAGTGCCGGCCGGCATCGTGCCGTCGGCGTAAGGCAGGAACGCGCTGACAGGGAGGGAGTCTCCGTTCTGGGAGTTCACAACGTCGGCGATGTCCTTCACGAAAGCAGGAGCGAGGCGATCCTTGTTAGGGGTCTCGAACCTGGCCGAGATCTTCGCCCACTCGGCAGGGATAGCGACTTCGGTATATTCACCGCCACGGTCAACGGCGGCGAAGTTCATGTTCACCACATTCTCGCCCTTGTTGCCGTAGCTCTTCACGATCGCGTCCTTCATGTACTTGACAGCGTCCTCGTAAGGGATGATGCCGGTGATCTTGAAGAAAGCGGACTGGAGGATCGTGTTGGTCCTGTTGCCGAGTCCGATCTCAGCGGCGATCTTGGTGGCGTTGATGATGTAGAGCTTGATCTTCTTCTTGCCGATGACAGCCTTCACGTTGTCAGGGATCCTCTTGACGGTCTCTTCCTCGTCCCAGAGTGAGTTGAGGAGGAGGGTTCCTTTCTCCTTGATACCCTTGAGCACGTCGTACTTGCTCAGGTAGGAAGGAACGTGGCAGGCCACGAAGTCAGGGGTGCTGACAAGATATGGAGCCTTGATCGGCTTGTCTCCGAAGCGGAGGTGAGAGCAGGTGTAGCCGCCGGACTTCTTCGAGTCATAGTCGAAGTAGGCCTGGCAATATTTCTGCGTGTGGCTTCCGATGATCTTGATGGTGTTCTTGTTGGCGCCGACAGTGCCGTCGGATCCGAGTCCGTAGAACTTGCACTCGGTCGTGCCTGGCTTCACGATGGAAACCTCGCTCTTGATCGAGAGGGACTTGAATGTCACGTCATCGACGATGCCGATGGTGAAGTCGTTCTTAGGCTCGTTGAGCTCAAGGTTGTCGTAAACGGCGACGATCTGGGCAGGAGTGGTGTCCTTTGAGGAGAGGCCATAGCGTCCGCCGATGATCAGCGGAGAGGTGCTCTGTCCCTGGAACAGGGCCTTCACGTCAAGGTAGAGAGGCTCTCCGAGAGCTCCCGGCTCCTTTGTCCTGTCAAGGACGGCGATTCTCTTGACAGTCTTAGGAAGGACTTTCAGGAAATATTTCTCAGCGAAAGGCCTGTAGAGGTGAACGGTGACAAGACCGTACTTTCTGCCCTTCTTTGCGAGGTAGTCGATTGTCTCCTTGATGGTCTCGGTCACGGATCCCATGGCGACGATGATGTTCTCGGCGTCCGCGGCTCCGTAGTAGGTGAACGGACGGTACTCACGGCCTGTCATCTCGCTGATCTCACCCATGTAGCGGGCGACGATGTCCGGAACGGCGTTGTAGTAGTTGTTCCTTGACTCCACGGCCTGGAAGTAAACGTCTCCGTTCTGGGCGGTACCACGGGTGACAGGAGCGTCAGGATTGAGTGCCCTGTCACGGAACGCCCTGAGAGACTTCTCGCTGACCATCTTCTTGAGTCCCTCCTCATCGAGGGCCTCGATCTTCTGGATCTCGTGCGATGTGCGGAATCCGTCGAAGAAGTGGAGGAAAGGAATGCTGGACTTGATCGCTGAGAGGTGAGCCACGGCGGCGAGGTCCTGAGCCTCCTGAACTGAACCGGAAGCGAGGAGTGCGAAGCCTGTCTGGCGGCAGGCCATCACGTCCTGATGGTCTCCGAAGATGGAGAGGGCATGTGATGCAAGCGCGCGGGCTGAGACATGGAAGACAGCCGGAAGCATTTCTCCGGCGATCTTGTACATGTTAGGGATCATAAGGAGAAGACCCTGTGAAGCTGTGTAGGTCGTGGTGAGGACACCGGCCTGGAGGGAGCCGTGCACTGCTCCGGAGGCACCGGCCTCACTTTCCAACTCTGTGACACTTACTGTCTCGCCCCAGAGGTTCTTTTTCCCGTGGGCAGCCCATTCGTCAATGTTCTCTGCCATCGGAGAGGATGGTGTGATAGGATAGATGCAGGCGTTCTCGCTGAAAAGATAAGCGACGTTCGCCACGGCAGTGTTACCATCACAAGTGATGAATTTCTTTTCTTTAGCCATATCGTTAACGTTATGTTAATATATTAGATTGTAGTCAAACCTTCGATGGTGATTCCTTCGGTTCCGGCCGAAATTCTCTTCACCAAGCCTTGCAGGACAGTACCCGGGCCGATCTCCATGAAGTAGTCCGCTCCGTCCGCGAGCATATTCCTGACAGACTGGGTCCATCTCACTGGTGAGGTGAGCTGGGCGAGCAGATTCTTCTTGATGGTCTGCGGGTCTGTGACGGCCTGCGCGGTGACGTTCTGGTAGATCGGGCAGATAGGTTCCACGATCCTGGTCTCCTCGATCGCCTTTCCGAGCTCGACGCGCGCCGGCTCCATAAGAGGGGAGTGGAACGCTCCGCTGACGGCGAGAGGAAGAGCCCTCTTCGCACCTTCGGCCTTGGCTTTCTCACAGGCCTGCTCCACGGCTGTCTTCTCGCCGGAGATCACGACCTGGCCTCCGCAGTTGTAGTTGGCCGGGATCACGATGCCATCGCATGAGGAGCAGATCTCCTCGACCTTCTCGTCCGGCAGCCCGACGATGGCGGCCATCGTCCCTGGCACCTTCTCGCAGCAGAGCTGCATCTGGGTGGCACGGATATAGACAAGACGAAGGGCATCCTCGAAACTGATGGCTTCCGCGGCGGCAAGTGCGGAAAATTCACCAAGAGAATGCCCAGCGACCATGTCAGGTCTGAATCCTTCGTAGCACTTCGCCAGAACGACGGAGTGCAGGAATATTGCCGGTTGTGTGACGCGTGTTGCCTTGAGGTCATCCGGCGTGCCCTCAAACATTATGTCAGTGATTCTGAATCCAAGTATGTCATTCGCCTTCTCGAGCAATTCCTTGCCTTTGGCGTTTCCCTCGTAAAGCGCTTTCGCCATACCTGGGAACTGGGAACCCTGACCGGGAAATACGTATGCTTTTTTCATAATACGCAAAAATAAGATTTATTATTGGATTATCCGAATATTAAAGGCTCTTTTATGGCCTTAAAAAACACATTTTTCCGCACAAAAAATATCTTTCCGCGAAAGATTTGCCAAAGATTTGTCAAAAATTCTTGTTTTGCCATTTATTTGTTATTTTTGTAATCTGATTGCGTGAAACCGCAAGAATGATGCCCCTGTAGTCTAATGGATAGAATTTCGGATTCCGGTTCCGACGATTTGGGTTCGATTCCCAACGGGGGTACAAGTAGGAATAAACTTTCATATCTCATTGGATATGAATCAACCGCTCATATTATGAAAAGAATTCTAATCTCTCTCGCGGCGGCGATTTTTGTTTGTGTTCCGGTGGTGTCGGCTCAGACACCGGAGTCCCGTAATGAAATAATGCTTGGCTACGGCCGTGTCACCGTTGTGGATGTGGCTCACGTGGTCGGCGGGGCGTTCGCCACGGCTTTCACGGCCGGTTACGCCCGTTTTGACAACTTCCGGTCATACGGGTCTGTCAATCTTGAATATTACAGAGTCCTCAACAAGACTTTTTCCGTGGGGGCGGCAGTCTCTTGGTTCGGTGGCACGGCCGATGAACTGAACAAGGACAACGTGAAGGTCGGCAACGCTGACTATAGCGGATTCGCCGTGATGCCTGCGGCGAAGGCTTTCTGGTTCAGAAAACCGCATGTCGCCATGTACTCAAAGCTTGCGGCCGGAGTCACGCTGCTGGACGATTACGACGAGGAGGCGGACTCGCATTCGTTCGACCCGTATTGGGCCGCGCAGGTCACCCTTGCCGGAGTGCAGTTCGGAGGAGAGCGATTCCGTGGTTTTGTGGAGGCCGGGGCTGGAATGCAAGGTCTTGTGCTGGCCGGGTTGAGCGTTTCCTTCTAAAAGGAATATGACAGCAAAAGAAAGAGAGGCCTGCCTTTTTGGGAGACCTCTCTCATTAGTTGATTAGAACCTGATCTACTTACACCAGCGGTCAAGCCAGTCGAAGAAGCTGCGGTGCCAGAAGAGGGCGTTCTGAGGCTGGAGAATCCAGTGGTTCTCCTCCGGGAACACTATCAGCTTGGACGGAACTCCCATCATCTGGGCGGTGTTGAACGCGGCCATGCCTTGATCATAAGGGATGCGGTAGTCCATCATGCCGTGGATGCAGAGGATCGGAGTGTGCCACTTGGCCACGTTCACGTCAGGAGAGTTGGCGTAATGGCGCCTGGCCTTGGCGGCGTCGCTCCACGGCGAGCCGGCCTGCTGGATGCCGCCGAATGTCTTGCCGTCGCCGCGCGGACCCTTCTCGCCGGCGGTGTAGGAATATTCAGAAAGTCCGCCGTTGTCGAAGTTCGCGAACCAAAGTTCCTCTGTCTCGTAGTACATGTACTTCTCGTCGAAGATTCCGGCGTGAGCGATGAAGCAGTCATAGACATTGCCGTGGATTCCGGCCATGTAATAGACGCTGAATCCGCCGTAGGAGGCTCCACAGCCGGCAAGTTTGCCGACATAAGGTTCAGCCTTGAGCTCCTTGGCCGCGCTGAGGTAGTCCTGCATATTCTGACCGATGTAGTCGCCGCTGATCTGCTCGCACCATTCCTGACCGAACGCGGTCGTGCCTCGGCGGTTGGGAAGAATCACGATGTAGCCTTGGTTGGCCATGAGACGGTAGTTCCAGCGGTAGCTCCAGCCCTGGCTCAAAGTACCTTGAGGTCCGCCAAGGAATATCTCGATGGCAGGATACACCTTTGTAGAATCGAACTTAGGAGGATAGAGTACCCAGGTGAGCATCTTCTTCCCGTCAGTGGTCTTGATCCAGCGCTCACGCGTCTCGTAGGCTGTCAATTGGCCGATGATGCCTCCGTTCTCATCGGTGATCCTGCTGAACGATCCGTCAGTCTCGTTCACGGCCACGAGTTCGGTAGGGAACTCCATCGAACAGTAACTTGCGAGCAGGGTGCTGTCAACGATGGCGAACGGAGAGTTGAAATCGTACCATGCGTCGTCCGGAGTGATTCTCTTGATTTCGGAGTCGGCCACCTTCACGTTGCAGATTGCTTGAAGTCCCTCGATCAGGGAATTGAAATAGATGCTCTTGGAGTCCGCCGCCCAGACAGGGCCGCCTGCGTTGTACTTGAAATCAGCGGTGAGGTTACGGATTCCATTTATGTGAGGGATGGCGGATTGTCCATCGGAGGAAGCCTCCGCGTCAGCCAGCTCGGCGACCATAAGGCGAACCTTGTCGGCCTCGTATCCGTTGCGCTCCATGCTCAGCCAGGCGATCTGCTTCCCGTCCGGGCTCCAGACCGGATCAGTGTCGTAGCCGCCGGCCATCGGAATCTGGACGGTCTCGCCTGTCAGGATGCTGTAGATGTAGATCTCCGTGTCTGTTGAGAAGGCATATTCACGACCCGTCTCAACCTTTTTGCAGGAATAAGCCACATAGTGTCCGTCAGGACTCCAGCAAAGCTGCTCGATGCCGCTCATAGGCTCCAGTGGCAGTTCGTACCTGCCCGCTCCCTCCGCGAGTATATTCATTGAATTGTCTTCTGTGACCTTGGCGCCGAGCGGTGCCACGTATGTCTGCGGCCTTTCGGTCGTCCAATGGTCCCAGTGGCGGTACATAAGGTCTTCCGTGACGTAGGCCTGCGCCTTGTCCAGTTTCTCGTCGAAATCCTTAGGCGTCTTCACCGCTCCCGGAATGGTGCTGGTGTAGAGAACCTGTGTCTGGTCCGGACTGAGGGAGAACTCTCCGATTCCGGCCTCGATGTCACTGATCTGCTTTCTGTCTGACAATGAGGCCTTCCCTCCGGCTATCGTGATCGCCGAGTTGAAGATCTGCCCTCCCTGTAGGTAGTAGATGGATTTCCCGTCATTGCTCCAGCGGGCGTTGCTTACGCTCTTGCCTTCGGCGGTCAGTTGAACCTTGTCCCCGAACGCGAACCCTCCGTTCTCGTTTTTGGTCACCTCGGTCAGGAACAGATTCCTGCATGAACGGTTCTCCTCGATCGAGGTGTAGCTGACCCCGTAAAGGATCCACCGTCCGTCAGGGGACAGCTGAGGATCCGACAGGCGTCCCAGAGACAGAAGCACCTCCGGAGTCATCCTTCCGTCATCGACCTTGATGTCGGAAGGGCCGATGTACCTGCTGTCCGTCTGCGTCTCGTTTTTCTGTGCGCAACTCATCATTGTAATCAGTGCCGCCGCCACGAGGGCGGCCTTTCCATTGTTGATCATAAATATTTATATGTATTGTTTGTACGCTTTTTCAAGTTCCTCCTTTACGGATAGCCTGACTTCTTCCGGTTCAATCACTTCAAGTCTTCCGGCGTGGCGGCAGAACTCCATCGTCAGATTCCTGTTCGGAATGACACGTATCCTGAATATTCTTCCGTCTCCTTTGGCCGCGTTTTCCTCCACTTGTGAGCGATGTATCGGCAGGTCGCGAAGGTACCGGGCCTCCTCATCCGTAACCTTGAAGCGGATAGTGACCGGCTTTTGGCCAGCCTTAGGAAAATATATTCCATAACTCTGACTGAATATTCCGTCCACGTCGAAGTCCTTCGGCATCCTGAATGACACATCCGTGACTTGAAGCGAGGTGATCCGGTCGAGGCCATAGACCCTCCATGCGTTGATGTCATCATTCCGTCTGTCAGCCCCGGCTCTTTCGTGACAGAACGCCACCAGATACCACCTCTTTTCGTGTTCCTTTACGGCAAACGGCTGCACGTGAAGAGTTTCCGAGGAGTCGGAACTGTATTTCCCATAGACGATCTCCAGCTCTTTCCCGTCCTCCATCGCCTGCATTATCGCCGTGAGGTACTTCTGCCCTGAGGGAATCTCCTCCACGCTCACCCTGCCCGAGAGACGTTCCTTGCCCAGAGAAAGCAGACTGTTGACCGTGAATGTGTTGACAAGCCATCCTATGCTCTCGTTGTTGTCCAGAACATCACCGCTGTAAGGAATGAAGTAGCGGTTGGTGCTTCTGTCGCAGTCGATGTCAATACCGAAAAGGTCAGCCACCGCAAGCCTGTGGTTGTTGAAAGTTCTTCTTGAATATGCCTGCCCGAACCTTCTGGAATACTTTTCATTAAGTTCCTTGAAGGTCATACCGCCACCACCTGCGGCGATGAGGCTTTGAACGAGCCAGATATATTTCCCGATCAATTCTGAAACCATTGCGTTGTGCTTCTTTTCGGCACATCAAATATAGCAAACAAAAAGTAATTTAACCCTGATTTGGCTTGTTGTTTTGAAATTTTTCACATCTTTGCACTTGAAAATCGCTCTTGTTCCAAGCAAGGGATTTGATTTTGGGGATTTGGTAAACGGTAGGAGATAAATAGTCTCATTCCAGGTAACTTATTTTTTGAAGGTTACTAAGCAGATTTGCGGTTGAAATGATGAAAGTTGGAATGAATATGTTTGTAAAGACGTTGGCGCTGCCATTTCTGGTGGCTCCGATCTTTGTCTCGTGCATGGTTGATGGTCCTGAAGACAAGTTCGATTTCTCATCTGACGGGCAGCCGATAGCCAACTATCAGATCATGGGCAAGGTCTCCGATGAGGATGGAAAGCCAATCAACGGGATCCGGGTCATAGCCGATTACAGTACCGATGTCATCTATCGCGCCGACACCCTCTATACTGATCAGGAAGGTGAATATTCCAAATTCATGTCGATCCCCCGCGTGGATAAATTCTACATGTCATTCACCGACATCGACGGTCAGGCGAACGGCGGTGAGTTCGGGCCGAAATCCGTATATGTCACTCCGGTTCGCACCGAGATCTCAAGCGGCCATTTCGGCGGCTCCTATGTCATCTCGTTCAACGCCACGCTCAAAAAGAAATGATGTGAAGGATGGTGGATTAAGTTGTTTTTTATCCACCCTCTTCTTATCTTCGCACCATGATCAGGAACAAGTTGGACACAGAGGTGCAGTTTCTTCCGGGAGTGGGGCCGAAAAGGGCCTCGCTCTTGAAATCGGAACTGGGAGTGTCCACTGTCGGGGACCTTTTGCGTACGTTCCCGTTCCGCTATATTGACCGCAGTTCAATCCAGCCGATCTCCGGGATTCAGTCCGCAAGCGCGTACGTCCAGATTCTGGCTCAGGTCATGTCCTCGCAGGTCAACGGCAAGAAACTAAGTGTCATGGTGAAGGATCGGAGCGGGGTGATGGAACTTGTCTTCTTCCGTGGGATAAAGTACACTTACGATCGTCTGAAACCAGGATCTGTATTTTTGTTTTTCGGCAAGCCGAACCAGTTCAACGGCCGCTTCAACATGGTGCATCCTGAGGTTGACAATCCTCCGTCGGGAGGTGCGTCCGGTTTCTCCGGAGTCTTGACAGGAGTTTACAATTCGACCGACAGGTTGCGTAACGGGGGGGTGACCGGCAAGGTGATGAACAGGCTGATAGCCGAGGCGATTGACCTTGCGATCGGAGATGTAGAGGAAACGTTGCCTGAATATATTCTCAGGGAAAAAGGGCTTGTCCCTCTGAAATATGCCATCCGGAATGTGCATTTCCCGTCCGATCAGAACGCCTTGGAGAAGGCGCGCTACCGTCTCAAATGGGAGGAACTTTTCCTGTTGCAGCTGTCTTTGTTAAAGCAGAAATATGTCCGCAGCCGTTCCGCCGTCGGGATCCCTATGCCTAAGGTTGGTGTGGCTTTCAATGCTTGTTATAATGCTTTGCCTTATGAACTAACCGGTGCGCAGAAACGTGTGATAAAAGAGATTCGTTCGGACATGATGAGCGGACATCAGATGAATCGTCTGCTGCAGGGGGATGTCGGGTCCGGCAAGACCATGGTGGCGGTGCTTTCCGCTCTGATTGCGGTCGGAAACGGGTTCCAGGCATGCATCATGGCTCCTACCGAGGTACTGGCGCAGCAACATTTCGCCAACATTTCCAAGTACTTGGCTCCGACCGGTGTCCATTGCGAGTTGTTGATCGGTTCGACCGGAAAGGCGGCGCGCAGACCGATTCTGGAAGGTTTGGCCGATGGCTCGGTGGGCATAATCATAGGTACCCACGCTTTGATTGAGGACACGGTCATATTCAGAAACCTCGGGTTGGCAATTATTGACGAGCAACATCGTTTCGGGGTGGATCAAAGGGCAAGATTGTGGGCGAAGGGCGCCGGTGGAGTTCCTCCCCATGTTCTCGTCATGACAGCCACGCCTATTCCAAGAACTTTGGCCATGACTTTCTACGGTGATCTGGATGTGTCAGTGATCGACGAGATGCCTCCGGGAAGGAAACCGATCCAGACCATGTTGATAGGGGAGGGCAAGCGTCCTCAACTGTACAATTTCATGAAGAAGGAGATCGCGGCGGGGCGGCAGGTGTTCGTTGTCTATCCTTTGATATTCGAAAGCGAGAAGGTTGATTACCAGAATCTTGAAGCCGGCTATGAGGACATTGTCTCAAGGTTCCCGTTTCCGCCTTACAAGGTCGCGATCGTGCACGGCCGGCAGACCAGCGAGGAGAAGCGGTTCAACATGGACGCTTTCGCGGCGGGGAGAGCGAATATCCTTGTGTCCACAACCGTGATCGAGGTCGGTGTCGATGTCCCTAACGCCTCCGTGATGGTGATCGAGAGCTCCGAGCGGTTCGGGCTCGCGCAGCTGCACCAGCTTCGCGGACGTGTCGGTCGAGGATGCGAGAAATCCTATTGTGTGCTGATGCATGGCAACAAGGTGAGCAAGGAGTCCCGCAAGAGGCTTGAGCTCATGTGCGCCACGGAAAACGGCTTTGATCTGGCGGAGGAGGACATGAAGATGCGTGGTCCGGGAGACCTTGAGGGGACTCAGCAGAGCGGGCTTCCGATTGAGCTGAGTATCGCATCTTTGGCTCATGACGGGGCTTTGCTGGCGGATGCGAGAAGTTATGCCGATCATGTGCTGGTGCATGACCAGACTTTGGAACTTCCTGTAAACGAGCCTCTTGCCCGTGAACTACGTAAGGATAAGTACAACATCAAGGATTACAGCAAGATCTCGTAATCGATTTTAAGTGATCATTTAATACAGTGCGCTTACGGCAGATCTTCCGGCCGGCAATCTTTCAGTTTAGGGTGGTGCCTGTCTTTTTCCGAGAGTATGATCCTGTCTTTGGGAACTTTCCAGTCGATTCCAAGGTCCGGATCATCCCATGCGATGGCGCCTTCTGACCCGGGACAATAGAAATTGTCGCATTTGTACTGGAATATCACCTCGTCGCTGAGCACGCTGAATCCATGGGCGAAGCCCTTCGGAATATAGAACTGCCTGTGGTCGGCTTCTGAAATTTCCACCGCCACATGCTTCCCGAAAGTCTTTGATCCGGGTCTGATGTCAACCGCCACATCCAGGACTCTTCCTTTCACAACCCTCACCAGTTTGCCTTGTGCGTTATTTCCTTTTTGGAAATGCAGTCCCCGGACTACGCCGTAGCAGGATTTGCTTTCATTGTCCTGCACGAAATTGACCGGTCCTACCTTCTCCTCGAATTCCCTTTGGTTGAAGGACTCGAAGAAATAACCTCTGCTGTCCTGGAATATTCTCGGCTCTATGATGAGGACACCTTCGATTCCTGTTGTGATGATGTTCATGCTGTATGTCCCGTTGTTATATTCATTGTCATCCGGTTGTCTTTATTCCTCCGCGATTTTTATCAGGTACTGCCCGTACTGGTTCCTGAGCATCGGTTTCGCAAGTTCGCGGAGTTTCTCGGCTGTGATCCATCCTCTTCTGAATGCGATTTCCTCCAGACAGGCTACCTTGAGACCCTGGCGTTTCTCGATGACCTCGATGTATGTCGAGGCCTCGGCGAGAGATTCGTGGGTGCCGGTGTCCAGCCATGCGAATCCTCGTCCGAGTTTCTGGACCTTTAGTTTGCCTTCCGACAGAAACTTCTGGTTCACGGTCGTTATCTCCAATTCTCCTCTGGCCGACGGCTTGATTCTGCCGGCGATTTTCACAACCTCGTTCGGATAGAAATACAGCCCGGTCACGGCGTAGTCACTCTTCGGCTCGGACGGCTTCTCTTCGATGCTGAGACAGTTCCCGTCTTTGTCGAATTCGGCCACTCCATAACGCTGAGGGTCACTGACTTGATAACCAAACACAGTCGCCTTGCCTTCCTCCTCGGCCGTACGGACAGCCTCTCTCAACTGATCGCCGAAGCCTGTGCCTTGGAATATGTTGTCGCCCAGCACCAGACATGCGCCGTCTGAACCGATGAAGTCCTTCCCGATTATGAACGCTTGCGCAAGACCGTCCGGGGATGGTTGTACGGCATATTCAAAGTTCACTCCGAAATCACTTCCGTCTCCGAGAAGCCTTTGGAAACCAGGCAAGTCGGAAGGTGTCGAGATGATGAGTATGTCCCTTATGCCCGACATCATCAGGACGGAAATCGGATAGTATACCATGGGTTTGTCATAGACAGGAAGCATCTGCTTGCTGACACCCTTGGTGATGGGATAGAGACGTGTGCCGCTTCCTCCGGCGAGTACGATTCCTTTCATATTCATTGATCTTTCATGCCGTTGATGGTGTGACCGTTGGTCATCCTTTTTATGCAAGAGGCCAAGGAGTCTCTCCAATAAGGAATGCCCACGCCGAAAGTCGCCTTGACCTTTGTCTTGTCCAGAACGGAGAAACGCGGCCGCTTGGCTTTGGATGGATATTCCTCCGTATGGCAAGGTTGGATGTCGCAAACATTTCCGCCCAGTTCGCAGATCGCCTTCGCGAAGTCGTACCACGAGATAGCGCCCTCATTGGAATAATGGTATATTCCTGTCTTGCCGAGTTGGCCATTTTCGATGATTCCGGCTATCAATGCGGCAAGGTCATGGGCGTAGGTCGGCGTCCCCACTTGGTCGAACACGACTTTCAGCGAGTCGCGCTCCTCCGTCAGACGGAGCATGGTCTTGACGAAATTCCTTCCGTACGGTGAATATAGCCATGCGGTTCTGAGGATGATGCTCCTGCACCCCGATTTCTCGATTTCTTTCTCGCCGGCAAGTTTTGTGGATCCATAGACCCCGAGCGGGTCCGTCGGCCAATCCTCGGTACATGGTGTCGGCATTTCCCCGCTGAATACATAGTCTGTCGAGATGTGGAGCAGCGTCGCATCCCTTTCCGACGCGACTTTGGCCAGATTTCCTGCCGCCGCGCAGTTCAGCGACATCGCCATTGACAGTTCGTCTTCCGCCTTGTCAACGTTCGTGTAGGCCGCGCAGTTGACGATCACGTCGATTCTTTCCGATTCACAGATAATCCTCACCGCGTCGATGTCGGTGATGTCAAGATTCAGCGTCTCGACTCCCGGCAGCGAGATGACATCTGAGAATATGTACCTGTCGCGGCTTCCTGCCGTCACATTCCGGAGCTCCGTCCCCAGTTGACCGTTAGCTCCCGTCACAAGAATATTCATGATAATTCGGCTATGTCCGCCATGTGGCATCGCCACTCACAAATTTAATCAGAAATCTTTCGTTAACAAAATATCCTGCGTGCCTTTTGCCTTTTGCCTTTTGCCTGTGACCGATTCTGAAACATTTATGCTGTTTCTGAAACTTTTTTGTTAAAGGGCGCCTTTGACAACGATACCCACATTCATTAAAATCCCCCTGCTGCGATGCGAACCCTGCGCGATCTGATCGACTGGTACTTCTCTAAGCGTACCTTCCCCTACTGGTGTGTCCTTCTTCTGGACAGCCTGGTCCTGTTATTCACGAGCATATTCATCTACTGGTGCTTCAACCGCGGCGCCGCGCTTCAGCGCGACTTCTGGCCACTACTGCGTTTCCTGTCGCTGTGCCTGTGCGTTCACATGGTGTTCTTCGCGTCGTTCCGTACGTACTCAGGCATCATCCGTTACTCGTCGTTCAGCGACCTTCCGCGCGTGGCGTACGCGATGGGGTGCTCGTGCCTGGCCGTGATCATCCTCCACGTGTTCACGAACCGTGTGCCATCGGATATCGGAGAAGATCTTCCGGCTGGATCACGAATGATGCAGATGATTTGAATGATGTGTCTGTGTCTGTCGGCTGACAAATTTTGATGAGATATATAGCCGGCATGGAGCAGAACCTTTGTTTGAACCGAGACCTTTTTTGTATCTTTGTGGTGTTGATAATTGATTAGGAGAAGTGATTATGCTGATAGATTCCACTTTGTTAGACAACCTGACCGAGGAGGTGAGGCGGTCGCCGAGGTTGAGGATGAATTATGATCTGCGGAACTCTTCGGGGGATGGGTCGCAGAGGATGTTGAACGCTATGGAGCCGGGAACGTTGATTCCGGTGCACCGGCACACGAAGTCATCGGAGACGGTGGTGGTGATCCGGGGGGCGATACGGCAGAATTTCTATGACGATGGCGGGAACGTGACCGAGTCCGTCATCTACAGGGCGGGGGCGCCGGTCCCGATCTGCGTTGTCCCTATCAATGCCTGGCACAATTCTGAATCACTGGAGACAGGGACCATCATATTCGAAGCCAAGGACGGAGCGTACGAACCGCTTGGAGATGAGGACATATTGAAAAGATAACGCGGCATGCCGCCGTGTACATAAGGCTATGTCCGGAAGTAGCGGCGACAGCTCAGACATGATTACTCAGAACAATTGAATATGTGGCCTTTCACGAGAAAACGCACCCTTGGCGACATCGGAATATTCAATGGCCTCACTGACTGTCACTCCCACATTCTTCCGGGGGTGGATGACGGGGTGAGGACGATGGAGGAGTCTCTGGCGATTCTGGACCGCTACGAAAGATTGGGGATGAAGACCGTTTGGTTGACTCCGCACATCATGGAGGATGTCCCCAACAAGACGGCTGACCTGAAAGAACGCTTCAACCTCCTCTGCCAGAATTACAAAGGAGGATTGCGCCTTCACCTTGGGGCGGAGAATATGATAGACAACCTCTTCGAGGAGCGTCTCGCGGCAGGGGATCTGCTGACAATGGGGGAGAGACACGATCATCTTTTGGTGGAGACCTCCTATTTCACGCCGCCTTACGGATTCTATGACACACTCGAGACCATAAAGTCCAAAGGTATGTACCCGATTATAGCCCACCCGGAAAGGTACATCTACATGTCGGAAGATGACTATGCCCGCCTCCGGTCCATGGGGGTTCTCTTCCAGCTGAATCTGTTCTCTCTTGCCGGCCTGTATGGACGGCGGGCAAAGAAAGTGGCCGAGTTGCTGCTGAAAAAAGGTTATTATGATTTCACTGGAACCGACATCCACACGATCCGCATCCTTGACGGCTGTCTGGAGGCTCCGATAACGCCAAAAACATTGAGCGGTTTTAAAGATTTGTGATAAAATCACGAAATGTGTTATAATCTTAAAGATATTTTTGAATATTTGAGATTTTTCGTAACTTGTAGCCGAAATAACACAAAAACTGTAAACCGCTACGAGTTATGTCAGAGAAGAAACTTCTATTGGGTGACGAGGCCTTGGCCCTGGGAGCGTTGCATGCCGGACTATCCGGCGTGTATGCCTATCCCGGCACGCCTTCGACTGAAATAACTGAATATATCCAGTCCCACCCTCTCACAAAAGAGCGCGGAATCCATTGCGACTGGTCTTCCAACGAGAAGACGGCGATGGAGTCCGCGCTTGGCGTTTCATATTCGGGAAAACGTGCCCTTGTGTGCATGAAGCACGTCGGCATGAATGTCTGCGCCGACGCTTTCGTCAATTCGGCTGTCACCGGGGCCAACGGTGGCCTTGTGGTCGTGGCTTGCGATGATCCATCGCAGCACTCCTCGCAGAATGAGCAGGATTCCAGATTCTACGCAGACTTCGCCATGATGCCGTGCTTCGAGCCTTCGAACCAACAGGAGGCCTACGACATGGTGCGCGAGGCGTTCGACTATTCCGAGGCCAATCATATTCCTGTACTCATGCGCCTTACAACCCGCATGGCGCATTCCAGGGCTGTCGTTGAGGCGGGGGAGATCCGCCGCGAGAACGAGTTGCGTTTCCCGGAGGAAAGGCATGAGAAGAATTGGGTGACTCTTCCAGCGAACTCCAGAAAGCGCGTCCTTGAGCTGGCAGACGATCTGATCGGCTTCGAGAAGGATTCTGTCAGATCGAAAGACAACGAGTTGAAGGATGGTGCGGACCACAGCATGGGAGTCATCGCCTGCGGCATCGCCTACAACTATCTGATGGAGAACTATCCGGACGGATGTCCTTATCCGACGCTAAAGGTCACCCGCTACCCGTTCCCTAAGGAACTGGCTTTGGAGATGACCAAGACCTGCGACACTCTCCTCGTCATTGAGGAAGGACAGCCGCTTGTCGAGGAACGTCTCCGAGGCATCCTTTACGATCCAGAGGCAAAGGGACACACAATCATCAAAGGCCGTCTGGACGGAACCCTTCCGAGAACCGGCGAACTCACCCCGGACTGCGTGCTCAAGGCTCTTGGTCTGGCGCCAGTGGAGGCATATTCAAAATCAGAGGTCGCCGTGCCTCGTCCTCCGGCGCTCTGCCAGGGATGCGGCCATAGGGATTTTTATACCGCACTTAATGTGGTGCTTAAGGAATATGCCCCTACAGCCCGCGTGTTCAGCGACATCGGCTGCTACACCCTTGGCTACATGCCGCCGTTCAACTCGTTCCAGACCTGCGTGGAGATGGGGGCATCAGTCACCATGGCTCTTGGCGCCGCCATCTCGGGAGTGTGGCCGGCGGTCGCTGTGATAGGTGACTCGACTTTCACTCACAGCGGCATGACCGGTCTTCTGGACTGTGTCAACGCCGGAGCGAGTGTCACCATCTGCATCTCGGACAACCTCACCACCGGCATGACTGGAGGGCAGGATTCCGCCGGAACCGGTAAGCTCGAGGAAATCTGCAAAGGTCTCGGTGTCGAACCCGAGCACATCAGGACAATCATCCCTCTTCCCAAGAACTATCCGGACATGGAGAAAGTTATCGATGAGGAACTTAACTACAGCGGCGTGTCGGTAATCATCTGCCGCAGGGAATGCATTCAGACAGCCAAACGCCATGCGGCGGCCAACAAAAAAGCGTAATTGATATGGCAAAGAAAGACATCATACTTTCAGGAGTGGGAGGACAAGGCATCCTCTCCATAGCGACTGTGATCGGTTGGGCTGCGCTTGACCAGAACCTGCATCTGAAACAGGCCGAAGTGCATGGAATGAGCCAGAGAGGCGGCGATGTGCAGAGCAACCTGCGCATCAGCACCGAGAGGATCTGGAGCGACCTGATTCCGAAGGGGGAGTGTGATCTCATCCTCTCTCTCGAGCCGATGGAGGCTCTCCGCTACCTGCCATGGCTCTCAAAGGGAGGATGGATAGTGACAAACTCTACCCCGTTTGTGAATATTCCGAATTACCCTCCTGTCGAGGAGATCACCGCCGAGCTTCAGAAAATCGGCAATGTCATAACATTGGACTGTGATGAGATCGCGAAACAGACGGGCTCTCCACGCAGCGCTAATATGGTCCTGCTGGGCGCTTCCGCCGCAGTTCTTGAGATCCTTGATCCTGAGAAACTCCGTGAGGGAATCACCAACGTATTCTCCCGCAAGGGCGAGAAGATAGTTGAAATGAATATAGCGGCCTTCAACGCCGGTCTTGACGCCTCCAAAAACTTCTCGAAATGAAACCGGTCTCCAGACAATCCATAGACGAAGTCCTGCGAAGACTTGACATAGCGGACATCGGCCGGACCACTATCCGCCAGTGTGTCAACGTCTCCCACGAACTGGAGAAACTGTCCGGAGAGAAGTTCGTGCATCTTGAGTTCGGTATTCCCGGCCTGAACGCTTGCCAGATAGGAATCGACGCTCAGAAAAAGGCGTTGGATTCCGGAGAGGCTTCGGTCTATCCTCCCGCCTGCGGAATCCCTGAGCTGAAGGAGAACGGCTCGCGCTTCATCAAGGCCTTTGTCGGCGTGGACATCTCCCCGGAAGGGATCGTGCCGACTGTCGGCTCGATGCAGGGATGCTACAACCTTCTGCTGGAGTGCGTTCAGATGAATCCCTCGAAAGACACAGTTGTCTATCTCAATCCTGGTTTCCCGTCGCATTACGTTCAGGCAAAGGTGCTTGGATTCAAGACGCGGATGTTCGACCTCTATGATTTCCGGGGGGAGAAGTTCCGTGAGAAGATCGAGGAGGTATTCGGTGACGGACGGGTCGCCGCTATAGTATATTCAAACCCTAACAATCCGTCCTGGGTCTGCCTGACCGAGGATGAGTTGAAGAGTCTGGGTGAGCTTTGCACCAAGTACGATGTGGTCGCTCTGGAGGATATGGCGTACCTTTGTATGGATTTCCGGAAGAACCGTTCCGTGCCGTTCGAGCCGCCATATCAGCCGACCGTCGCCCGCTACACCGACAACTGCGTGCTGATGATCTCCGCCTCGAAGATATTCAGTTACGCCGGGGAGCGCATCGCGATGGTCGCCATCTCCGACAAGCTCTACAATCGGGAATATCCTGCACTTCGAGAGCGCTACGGGCTTGGCCGCTTCGGCGACAATTTCTCACTTACCTACCTCTATGTCAATTCATCAAGCTGCTCTCACTCAGCGCAGTTCGCTTTCGCGGCGATGCTTAAAGCGGCGGCGGACGGTGAATATGACTTCGTCGGTGAGATGCGTGAATATGGCCGTAGGGCAGGAAAGGCAAAGGAAATATTTCTGCGCCACGGGTTCCACATCGTGTATGACAAGGATCTGGATGAGGCTGTGAGTGATGGTTTCTTCTTCACGATCGGCTATGATGGCCTGACCGGCAGCCAGTTGCTGCTGAATCTGCTTCGCTGCGGAATCTGCGCCATCACGATGGTCGCCACGAGAAGCACCCGGGAAGGCATAAGGGTCTGTGTTTCGATGCTGAATTCCGAGGATGATTTCCGTGCGCTGGACGAGCGCCTTGGACTCTTTGTCGGGCTTTATGAGTCTGGTGATTAATTATTTAGAGAACATCGTTTATGAAATATGTTAGTGCCGACGAGGCCGTAAAACTCGTAAAGTCAGGTGACTGGGTCTTCTTTCAGGGAAGCACCGCCGTGCCTGTGATCATTCAGGAGGCTCTTGCCCGCCGCGCTGATGAGCTCCGTGGTGTGAACATCGTCTCCGGTTTCAACATAACTAAAGGTCCGGCTCCGTTCTGCAAGCCTGAGTACAAGGATTCGTTTTTTGTGAACAGCCTTTTCCTGTGCGCCGACCAGCGTCAATATGTCGCGCAAGGGTACGGAAGCCTTATCCCGGGCTTCCTTGGTGAGTTCCCGTCCTTGATCCGCCGTCACGAGATTCCGATCGATGTGGCGTGCATCAACTGCTCTCTTCCGGATGAGAACGGCTATTGCAGCTACAACATCTCCGCTGACCTGGCCCAGCCGGCCGTCGAGGCCGCCAAAATTGTGATCGCCCAGGTGAACAAGAGCATTCCGTACCTTTACGGCACGGCTATGATTCACGAGTCTCAGATCACGGCCGCCATCGAGTGCGATGACCCTCCTGTGGATATGCAGTTCGGTCCTCCGACCGAGATCGAGTCGGCCATAGGCTCGTACATCGCCGCCGAGATTCCGGACGGAGCCACCCTTCAGATCGGCGTGGGCGGCATTCCGAACGCCATCCTGAACGGCTTGAAGGATCACAAGCATCTCGGTCTCCACACAGAGGCGATGACTGACGGTGTGTTCCGCCTGATGCAGATGGGTGTGATAGATAACTCGTTGAAGAAAGTGGAGCCGGGACGCAGCGTTGCCTGTCTGGCCCTTGGTTCCCGTCACATGTACGAGTACCTTGACCACAACAAGGACGCGATGTTCTACGATGTGAGCTGGACGAACGACCCGCAGCGCATCCGTCAGAACCCGAATGCGATGGCGATCAACTCGGCCATCGAGGTTGACCTGACCGGTCAGATCTGCGCGGACAGCATCGGTGACATGATCTTCTCCAGTGTCGGCGGGCAGCACGACTTTATGTACGGAGCTGCTCTTTCCGAAGGCGGCAAGACCTTCATTGCCCTGCCGTCACGCACGGCTAAAGGCCGAGGCAAGATTGTGGCTCATCTCGCTCCTGGAGCCGGGGTGGTCACAACCCGTTTCCAGACGCAATACGTTGTCACTGAATATGGTTGTGTCTATCTCCGGAACAAGAATCTTGCGCAGCGTGCAAAAGCCCTCATCTCCATCGCCCATCCGGACGATCGTGAGGCACTTGAGCGTGCGGCATGTGAGCGTTTCGGTTACTCGTTCCTGCGTTTGAAATAAGCTTTCCTCGTGTCCCTCAGGGGCTGTCACGGAGTGACTGGGGGTTGAAATGCATGAAGGGGGCTGACCTTTTGGGTCAGCCTCAACGTATTCTCCTCTTTTCGTCTCCAAAGGGTGCAGCCAGACTACAGGATAGGGGCGAGGATGGCTTTACGATAACAGAAGGTCTGGTAGAGGGAGCGGAAGATGACGTGGGCGTAGTAGGCGGCGAAGAGGAGGTGGGCGGCGGCTGTTCCTTTTGGCCTTAAGAGGAACATTCCCAGAAGCCAGACGGCGAAGAAGGCGAAGACGCAGCCGATGTTGGAGTCACGCATCGCCTTGGTGGCGGTGGCTCCGGTGTAGATGCCGTCCCAGGTGAAGGCGGGGCAGCTTACCAAAGGGAAGAGGACGAGCCACGGCATAAAGGTGCGGGTGGCCTCAACAACAATGCCGTCGGATGTCAGAAGACGGACCATCGACATTCCGAAGACGGCATAGATGAAAACGAATATGATTCCGATTCCCATACTCCAACCAAATGTGTAGTCCACGGTCCGCCGGACCATCTGAGGCCAACGGACACCGACAAACTTTCCGGTGAGTGCCTCGCCGGCGAAAGCGAAACCGTCTGTGAAATAGGAGAATACCAAAAGAAGCTTCAGCATGATCGCACAGGAGGCCAACAACACGTCTCCGAAACGGGCGGAGATGGCGGTGAATGCCAGATAGACGATTATCAGGCAGACCGAGCGGATGAAAAGGTCTCGGTTGACGGAGAAGAATCTCCGGACTTTGTCGCCACTGAAAGCGGCCTTGAGATCCAGCACCGAGACACCTCCTGTTATATTCCTGAATTTAATAGCGACACGGCCCCCGGCGAAGAGGAGTCCTGAATATTGCGCCACGACTGTTCCCAAGGCTATTCCTTTGAAGCCAAGGCCATTAAAGGCTGTTCCTGGGATTCCGAAGGTCAGAAGGATGCTGAAGAGGATATTGCCACCGTTGACGATGAGATCGGTCAGCATCGAGCTGAATGTGTCCTGCATTCCGATGAACCAGCCACGGAACGCCATCAGGCTGAGGGTCGCAGGAGCCGCCCAGATGCGGATATAGAAATATTCAAGGGCAAGCGAACGGACTTCTTCGGAGCAGCCGACGAAGAGGAAGATCAGTTTCTGGAAGGGCCATTGGATCAGGAGCAGGGCGAAGGCTATGATGAACGCAAGTCCGACTCCCCTTGTAAGGTTGCCGACGCAATCGTCCCAGTCCTGCCGTCCGAAAGCCTGCGCGGTCATCCCGCCCGTACCGGCGCGCAGGAATCCGAAGTTCCAGTAAAGCAGGTCGAACATCAGGGAGCCTACTGAGATTCCGCCGATCAAAGCCGCAGCGGATGTGTCCAGATGACCGGCGACGGCAATGTCCACCATCCCGACCAGCGGCACGGTCAGGTTGGCGAGTATGCTCGGCAACGCCAGGCGCAGCATTTCCTTGTTCATCGCATCCATACGACAAAGGTAGTCATAAAGTGGAAATATTACGACAGCAAGCCCCGAATACTTTTCAAAAGGACGAATTTCATTGTTTATTGGTTGAAAGAATTTACTTTTGCAAAGTTTGTCGACAGAAGACAATGCGTGGTTTGTCGACAGAAGACAATGCGTGGTTTGCTGGCAGAAAACAAGTTGCCGCAGATCTGATTTCTGAGAACTGATCGCCATGCGCAACTTTTCTACGCCTGGCAGAGTCAAGAATGAGTTTTGCCTTTGCGCCCGGTTGCCGGAGACAGACAGGTTATTTTTTGAAGGTTTGTTAGTAGTACATAATATGAATTTGAAAAGTAAAACCGTGCTTATCACCGGAGGTGCATCCGGAATAGGCAAGATCATGGGACGCATCTGCCTGGAAAAAGAGGTGGCGAACCTGGTGATTTGGGATGTCAATCCTGACAACATCAAAAAGACGGAAATCGAGCTTTGCGGAATGCCGTACAAGAAACAAAGCGATGCGGATCAAGGTCTGGATTCGAAGAACAGAATCCATTCCTATCAGGTGAACTGTGCGGACGCGGATGCCGTAGCCCGAACATATTCAAAAGTGGTGGATGAAGTCGGGCAGGCTGACGTTCTGATCAACTGCGCCGGAATTGTCAGAGGCAACAACACGTTCGACAAGCAGACGGTAAAGGACATCGACCTTACGATGGACGTTAACGCCACGGCCCCGATGTTGGTTGCGCTTCAGGCTCTCCCTGACATGATCAAAAGGGACAGCGGATGCATCTGCAACATCGCCTCCGCGGCTGGGATGCTCGGTGTTCCTAAAATGTCAGTTTACTGCGCCAGCAAATGGGCGGTGATCGGCTGGACGGAATCCATGAGGATAGAGCTGAAGCTTGCCAAGAGCAAGGTCAAAGTTCTGTCCGTGGCTCCGTACTTCATCAACACCGGGATGTTCGATGGCGTGCAATCAAAGATATTCCCTATTCTGAAGCCGGAGAAAGTCGCGGCGAAGGTCATCAGGGCCATCGAGAAAGGCAAAAACTTCAAGGGAATCCCGTTCCCGTACCACTTCATCAGGTTCTGGCAAGGAATATTGCCGATCGCGGTCTTCGACTTCATATTCGGAAAATGCTTCGGAGTCTACAGCGTGATGGATCACTTCACCGGACGAAGGAATATTCAGGAAAATGGGAATGAGGCTCTGAATATCAAGAGTAAATCACTAACTTTGAGACGGAATATTCATAAAGCGTCATAATTTTGGAAAATACTTCGATTGAGAGGATAAAGGAAATCAGGGAGCGGCAGGAGCGCTTCTTCAGGAGTGGGGTGACCCTTGACGTGAAATGGCGGTTGGAGCGGCTCAAGGCGTTCGAGGCTGCTGTGCGCAAATGGGAGAAGCCGCTATGCGAAGCGCTGTGGACGGATCTGCACAAATCCTACGAGGAGGCTTACCTGACAGAGGTCAGCATACTTCTGGGAGAGATACGCAGCCATATTCATAACATACGGAAATGGAGCCGGCCGCAGAGAAAGCCGACACCGCTGAAGATGTTCCCGTCCTCAAGCAGGATCATAAGCGAGCCACTGGGGACCGCGCTGATCATCTCGCCATGGAACTACCCGGTGCAGCTGCTTCTCACGCCGCTTGTGGGAGCCATCTCATCCGGCTGCACGGCGGTTCTGAAGCCGTCACCATACGTCCCGAACGTCTCCAAAGTCACCCGGCAGATGATCGAGGACACATTCAGTGATGAATATGTCGCCGTCGTCCAGGGCAACCGCGAGGTCAACACTGCCCTGCTGGAGGAACGCTGGGACCTCATATTCTTCACCGGAAGCCCGGCGCTTGGAAGGCTCGTGATGGGAGCGGCGGCGAAGAATCTTACACCGGTCATTCTGGAACTCGGCGGGAAAAGTCCGTGCATCGTGGACAAGGATGCCGACATCAAGGTCGCAGCGAAGCGCATCGCCTGGGGAAAGAGCCTCAACGCGGGGCAGACCTGCATCGCACCGGACTACCTTATGATCCACGAAGAAATCAAAGATGAGTTCCTTAAAGAACTGGAGACCAGTTTCAAGGAACTGCTGGGAGCCGATGCAAGCACGACCGGGCATTTCGTCCGGATTGTCAACGACAAAGCGTTCGACAGGCTGGAGGGCTATCTTAAAGACGGACGGATCACTTTCGGAGGACACACGGATCGTGACGACAGGTATTTCGAGCCGACTGTGCTGGACGGAGTCTCGCCGGACGCTCCCGTGATGCGTGAGGAGATCTTCGGCCCGATCTTCCCAGTGCAGACATTCAAGGATACTGATGAGGTGATCTCATTCGTCACGTCAAGGGAGAAGCCGCTGGCTCTGTACTATTTCGGAAGCCGTGGAGATTACGTACTGCGCCACACATCCTCAGGCGGAGCCTGCGTAAACGACACGATAATGCACATCGCCAACGAGAACATTCCGTTCGGCGGAGTCGGCAACTCCGGACTCGGCAGCTACCACTTCAAACGCAGCTTCGACGCGTTCACGCACTATCGCGCCGTCGTCACCACCCCGACCTGGCTTGATCTGCCGTTCCGCTACATGCCGTACAAGTTCTTCAAGGTCGTGAAACGGCTTTTATAAGGAATAAATATTCAAATAGCCCTATAAATACTGAATATAATCGATTAAATAATAAAATAATGCGGAAAGAACGAAATAATATTCCTATCTTCACGATATAAATATAAACGTACTTAACAAATTATTTTATGACCAACTGCAAGAAAAGCCTGCTCGCGGCATTGCTGTGTGCGGCAAGCGTCACTTTCGCGGGATGCGACAAGGACAACGGACCTGAAAAACCCGTCTATGTACCAGAGGAAATTTCAACGGCAGCGGTGAATCTCTCTGAAAACGGAACCGCCAACTGCTACATTGTCAAGCCTGGAAGCGTCGCCTCGTTCGATGTGGCGCACAAAGGAAACTCCGCGACGGAACTGACAGGCTCGGCGGCCTCTGTAAAACTCGTATGGCAGGACGCCAAGGAACTTGTGAAATCCCTTTTCCTCAATCCAGAGACCAAGATAGCCTATGCCGAGATCGCCGAAAGCAAAGGCAACGCCCTCGTAGCGGTCTGCGATGAAGCCGGAACCATCCTGTGGAGCTGGCACCTTTGGATCTGCGACTATGATCCTGAGAAGACTCTCTTCACCACCGAAGCAAACGCTTCCGGAACACAGTGGACATTCATGGACAGGAATATTGGAGCCACCGACATGAACAGAGGCTCGTTCGACAACTTCGGGATGCTTTACCAATGGGGCCGCAAGGATCCGTTCCCTGGAGCCAATGCTTTCACTATTATCAATGACGACTACAGCTATGTGGAAGACGGTGAGAAAACACTTTACGACATCGACGGCAAGGCCATATCCAAGATAAAGGATCTCGCTGAATTCCACGGAACCATCGAGAAGTCGATTCAGCAGCCGGCCACCTTCTTTGCCATGACCTACAAAACCAACGGCAATGTCGATGAGAGCGGCAATCCTGAATATGATTGTGACTACATCACCAAAGACTGGGTTGATGCCTCTGACGATGATTACTGGGGAGGTGTCTCCATGAAAAAGACAATCTACGACCCGTGTCCTGTCGGCTATAAGGTTCCGGTCAGCGACGCAGACGGCAACACCCCGTACGCTTGGATGAAGTTCACGGAAATGACGTGGGATCCAACGAACCACGGAGCGATTGACAAAGACCAGTGGTTCCCTTGCACAGGCACCAGAGTGTATGCATCGGGTGGTCTTGACTACCCAGAGGCCAATCCATACGCCGGGGTCTGGTTCGGAACCGCTTCCGTCAAGTCAGCGACTTCCACAAGTCAGGTAGTTTACGGACAGTATATGGCAATCATGAAGAGCAAGAGAACCTTCAAAGTGAATAAGGACGCGCGCTCGCAAGGCCTCAGCGTGCGCTGCGTAAAGGAATAAACATTATTTAGAAGCTGTTTTGAGTTGCTTGAAATGTTCTTTGAGGTGAGCAGCAGGAGAAGAGTTTGCTCTTAAACTTCAAACAAACAATTCAACACAGCATCTTAGTAATCCTAAAAAAATAACTTGGAAAACCAACAGGGATTGGGATATCTTTGTAACCTGAGGTTGGCTCAGTTAAAAACTGGCTGAGCCAACAGATTTTTTAAGGTTGAGCCCACTTGAAATAGTCGTGTTTTGAAAAACTTGTGCCTCGAAGATACTTCTGTAAGGGGTAAAAAGTGGCAAATGACACTTTTTCAAGTGGGCTCATTTATAATTTTTTGTGACTATGTAGATCTTATCTTCTATGCACAAAAAAAATGGAGCGCGAATCTTGGCGGACGTGAGCTCCATTTGGATGCCACAGACTGGAAATTCAGGGATTAGTCGCCCCTGACAAGATGCTATGGCGACTCAAAGGTAGGGATAAATTCTCAACCCCGCAAAAAATACCCGACAAATTCGACAAATTCGCCTTGGGCAACCAACGGCGCGCCCTCGACAATGGGTCGCGGACTCTTAAGTGTGCAAAAACATTCACACCTAGAACGCTAAATCATTGTCCATCAGCAAGATGGTTTTCCAAGTGTGCAGAGTTTATCACACCTGGGACAGGGTGATGCCAGCAGGACGAGCTGCGATGGGGTCGCGGACTCCTAAGTGTGCAAAAACATTCACACCTAGAACGCTAAATCGTTGTCCGTCAGCAAGAATGCTTTCCAAGTGTGGAAGATGTTCCGGCGCAATTTACAGTCAGTACAATATGGGAAATTTATTATCTTTGTCCCGCGAGGGCGACATCACCTCCTCGCTCAAGGGCATCGTGGACAATTTGTCAATGACATACGACGGCTGCAGGCTCGTGTCCGTGTCGGATTCCGCCCCGGGGCCATCGGTGACGGGCTCGGCGGACTTCCGCGACGGGGTGTCAGAGGCCGTGGAGTACACCTACGGCAGGAACGGCAATGGAGAGCACGTGGTCGGCAGGAACCTGGAGATCGGCGGCGGGACCAATGGCATGGAGATCGCAAGGCCTGGCAGTTCATTAATGACTGTCAGGCCTTTATATTAATTCCGAAGCTACTACTCGCTGTAGTCGCCGTAGGTAAGTTCTCCTTTGTAGGAACCCTGGAAGAAAGTCTCGTTGTTGTCGTCACGAAACTTGAAGTCAATCGTGTAGATCTTGTCATTCTCATTTGTGATCCTCACCAGACCGACATTGGCGGCATAGACCGGCTTCCAGTCAAGTGCGTACCATGTTCCCAAGGGAGCAGAGCCTTCGGTGAACCCAGGAACCACCGTGAACGGCTGGAAATGAGCGTTGTCAGCAGCATACATCACCTTGTATGTACCGGATGGTATGGCCGTGGTGTAGCTGGATGCCGTGTTGAGGTCAAGCATCAGCATCTCACCCGTTCCATCATAGTTCTCAAAGTCCATGGTCTTGTCTCCCAGATAGATGGTCCAACCTGAATAGTCTGTGTCGGTCTTGCCGTAGATCTTTGTTCCGTAGTAGTCAAGAGTGCCGTGTGAAAGGTTCTTCATCTCGACAACCTTATAGTTTGCATAATCCTTGGAATAATCCTCGACAGGGACAGAGCCTGAATATGTGAAAGAGTATGCCTTGCCGCCGGCTTTGACATAAGCGGAGACAACATATTCACTGTTTACTGTCTTGACTGAAACCGCTCCTTCGCTGACAACCAGATAGTTTCCTTCAACCTCGCTATCATAGACAAATGTCCCCTGAAGGCCTTCTGTGCCGAAATCCTCTCCTTTGGCAAAAGTATATTCAGGCATTTCTCCAGATTCATCAACGGAATACGAGCCGGCCGTGACGGACTTGCCTCCAGATTTGGGAGCGTTCAATTCAAGGAAAAGTGCCGTTCCCTTGCCGGAGAAGGCACCGTCCGCAAACACAACGCTGCCAGAGGTGAAGTAAGTCCAGGAGTTGTCGGTTCCGGCCATGTAATAGTCTCCGTAGAAGAAGCCCTTGGCTGAGTTGAAGGCTGTGAACTCTGTAGGGTAGCCTTCCGGCACAACGGTCACGCTGCACTCCGATGTCAGTGTTCCTCCCTGCACGGTCGCCGTGATGACTGCGTCACCTGCGGCCACGGCCTTGATTTCCGAGCCGGAGACAGTCACAACAGCCTCATCGTTCGAAGCCAGGATGTAAGTCTTGTCCGTAGCATCATCCGGAGTGATTGTCAACTCCGGCGTGAGAGTCTGCCCCACAGAAAGTGTCAAAGAAGTTTCATTGAAGGCAATCTTCTCGACCGAAATCGTCTTGTCTTCCTTTTCGCATGACACAAAAGTCATTGCGAGCGCGCCCGCAAGCAGGCACGAAACAGTTTTGATAAGTTGCATAACACTTAGAAGCTGTTTTGAATTGTTTGTTTGAAGGTTTGAGAGTGAAAAACTTCAGTTTCGACCGCTTCTTCCAAGGAAGATAGCGGTGCTATCTGACTGAAGAAGCGGGAAGAAAATGAAGATTTTTCACCTCAAAGAACATTTCAAACAATTCAAAACAGCTTCTTATTTTTTTCATGTTACTAATTTATATAAAAATCTGCGATTATTACGCCCGTCCCATAAGAAAGAAACAGTTTTTTAGAGGAAATATGGCCAATAATGGTGCGGATTCCCCAATCTGCGAAAGAATACTTTAGAATTTCAGGCATAATTAATATATTTGTGAAAGCGCCTTGTTGCCATCGGCAACGAGGTTTCCGGAGTGAAAGCACAATAACCGATAAGACAGAATAATCAGAATATGAACCACAGATTCCTAAGAACAATCCTGACAGCCATTGTGGCCGGAACGGCCGCGGCTGCCACGTCCGAGGCTAAGGTACAGCTTCCGCCGATCCTCAGTGACCACATGATCCTTCAGCAAAAATCCGACGCCAACCTTTGGGGCAAGGCCGCGCCTTCGTCGAAGGTGACGGTGAAAGCCTCGTGGGGGACGGAGGAATATTCAGTCAAGAGCGACCGCGAAGGCAATTGGAAACTTGCCGTGCGGACTCCGGCGGCGGGCTACACGGCATATTCAATCACCATCGCCGACAAGGACGGCGCCGTCACCTTGAGTGATGTCCTCGTCGGTGAGGTCTGGCTTTGCGGCGGGCAGTCCAACATGGAGATGCCGCTGGACGGATTCTGGCATTGCCCGGTTGAGGGTTCCCTTGAGGAGGTGGCCCTGTCGGGACAGCTCAGGGACAAGATCAGGCTGGTGAAGATTCCTAAGACGGGAGCCGAGACGCCTCAGGAGACCGTCGAGGGCAGGTGGCAGGTCAGCGGGCCGGCGACCTCTGGAACTTTCACCGCCGTGGGCTGGCATTTCGCCAGGATGCTGAACTCTGTTCTGAATGTTCCTGTGGGATTGGTGTCTTGCAATTGGGGAGGTTCGGCGGTGGAAAGCTGGCTGCCTAAGGAAGAGGTATATTCATACCCCGAAAGCACTTTGCCGTCAGGACAGTACGCACCCAAGAGGGATGCGGGCGGCTGGTATCACCATCACAGTCCGATCATCATGTACAACGGCATGCTGTACCCGATTCGTAATTACACACTGAAAGGATTCCTTTGGTATCAGGGGGAGACGAACGCCGGATTTCCGCAGTACTACGCTCAGAGGCTTGCCACGATGGTGAAGGTCTGGAGGAATCTCTGGGGACAGGGGGAACTTCCGTTCTACGAAGTCGAGCTGGCGCCGTTCGTCTATGGCGGTGACGGGACTTCTGGCGCGAGAATACGCGAGGCGCAGCGCAAGGCTGTGGAACTTATCCCGGACAGCGGAATAGTCTCCACCAATGACCTTGTCTATCCTTATGAATATGACGAGATCCATCCTCGCCGCAAGAAGGAGGTCGGGGAGCGCCTGTCCTACCTGGCTTTGAACCGGACTTACGGCATGGGCTACCTTCCGTTCGAGGGACCGAGGTTCAAGAGCTACGAGATACGCGGCGGCGAGATCGAGGTCGCGTTCCACAATGGTGAGAGGGGGTTCAGCCCTTGGCACGACATCGTGGGCTTCGAGATCGCCGGTGAGGACAAGGTCTTCCATCCGGCCGAGATCCGCAGAGGCACCCAGCTGAACACGGTGATTGTGAAGAGTGACAAGGTTCCTGCTCCTGTGGCGGTGCGCTACTGCTTCCGGGATTTCCAGATAGGAAACTTCACTGGCCAACGCTGCCTTCCGGTAATACCGTTCAGGACGGATAACTGGTAGGGACTGTCGTCGCTTCGACAGGCTCAGCGACCGCCGCCGCATGGTTGGTGAGCCTGTCGGAATATAAACTCAGCGACCGCGCTTCGACAGGCTCAGCGACCAAAGTGAAAAAATATCTTGCGAATTTTCGGTTTTCCATTGAAAATCCGTAATTTTGCAAGATTTTTTTACGGTATATGCAAGACATTAGGAACATCGCGCTCATCGCGCATGTCGATCACGGCAAGACAACCCTCGTGGACAGGATGATCTACCAGGCCAATCTGGTGCGTCAGCCTGAGAATCTTGGCCAGTTGATTCTCGACAACAATGACATTGAGAGGGAAAGAGGTATCACAATCCTCGCGAAAAACGTGTCTGTCACCTACAACGGTGTCAAGATCAACATTATAGACACTCCGGGGCATAGCGACTTCGGAGGTGAGGTGGAAAGGGTTCTGAATATGGCCGACGGTGTTCTCCTGTTGGTGGACGCTTTTGAAGGCTGTATGCCTCAGACCCGTTTCGTGCTTCAGAAGGCTCTTGAACTGGGCAAGAAGCCAATCGTGGTGGTGAACAAGGTGGACAAGCCGAACTGCCGTCCTGACGAGGTTCAGGAGGAGGTGTTCGACCTGATGTGTTCCCTGAACGCCACGGATGAGCAGCTCGATTTCAAGACGATCTTCGGCAGCGCGAAGCAGGGCTGGATGTCGGACGACTGGAAGAATCCTACCTCGGACATCACACCTCTTCTGGACGCCATACTCGCCGAGATTCCGGCTCCAAAGGTGGTTGAGGGTACGCCTCAGCTTCAGGTGACATCACTTGAATATTCCCCGTACGTCGGACGTATCGCCGTGGGTAAACTGACAAGAGGTGAGCTCAAGACAGGCCAGCAGGTCAGCCTCTGCAAGAGGTATGACGTAGTGGAGAAGCATAAGATCAAGCAGCTGATGGTCTTCGACGGACTCGGAAAGGCCAATGTGGATAGCGTACAGTGCGGTGACATCTGCGCTGTTGTGGGCATTGACGGCTTCGAGATCGGCGACACGATCGCCGACAGCGAGAATCCTGAGGCCCTTCCTCCGATCTCCATCGACGAGCCTACGATGAGCATGCTCTTCACCATCAACAATTCCCCGTTCTTCGGCAAGGACGGAAAATTCGTGACTTCGAGGCACATTAAGGATCGTCTCGACAAGGAACTTGAGAAGAATCTGGCTTTGAAGGTGAAGCCGGGACTGAACGCTGACTCGTTCGTGGTCTATGGACGTGGTGTGCTTCATCTGTCCGTACTCATCGAGGAGATGCGCCGCGAGGGATTCGAACTTCAGGTAGGTCAGCCTAAGGTGCTGGACAAGACCATCAACGGACAGCGCTGCGAGCCTATCGAGGATCTCTCGATCGAGGTCCCGGAGCAGTTCGTAGGGTCGGCCATCGAGCTTGCCACCCGCAGGAAGGGAGCCCTTCTCCACATGGAACCGAGAGGTGACAGGACGCTGCTGAACTTCGATATTCCTACCCGTGGACTTATGGGACTCAGGAGCAACCTTCTGACTGCATCCCAGGGCGAGGCCATCATGGCGCACAGGTTCAAGGAGTACCAGCCTTACAAGGGTGAGATCGAGAACCGTACCAACGGATCGCTCGTGTCCCTTGAGACGGGAACCGCGATCGCATATTCAATGAACAAGCTTCTGGACAGGGGCAAGTTCTTCATCGATCCGGGCGATGACATCTACTGCGGGGAGGTCGTGGGTGAGCACACGAGGGAGAGAGACCTCAACATCAACATCTGCAAGACGAAGAAGCTCACCAACGTGCGCGCCGCCGGCTCTGACGATAAGGTTGTGCTGCCGCCGCCTGTGAAGATGTCTTTGGAGGAGATGCTTGAATATATTCGTGAAGACGAGCTTGTGGAGGTGACTCCGCACCATCTGAGGATGCGCAAAATCCTTCTTGATCCGATGGACAGGAAGCGTTCCGGCAACTCCGGTGATGACGAATAGTCAAACTATTCACGAAAAGATTTTATATTCGGAAAATTTTTTATACCTTTGCAACCCTTAATCTGTTTACCGGATCGATGGAAGAGAATTTTATAGTTCCAATAAATGGATTGACCCAAGGACGGACGGAGTTCCGTTGGCGGGTGGGGAAGGAGTTCTTTGAGCGTTTTGAGAATTCAGAGATTCTGGCGGCGGACCTTGACATAGAGGTCTTTGCGGAGAAGTCTGGGCATTTCATCGGGATTGACTGTGATGTCACCGGCGATGTGACTGTGGCTTGCGACAGATGCCTTGAAGAGTTGAGACTCCCGGTTGAGACCGGTTTCCGTCTGAGCGTCAAGTTCGGTCAGGAACCAGCCGACAGCAACGATGCGGAGGAAGGGGAGAGGGAGATTGTCTGGCTTCCGGAATCGGATGCGGATTTTGATCTTGGTCAGACAGTGTATGATTTTGTCTGCCTGTCGCTTCCGGTCCAGAGGGTTCATCCTGAGGGTGAGTGCAATCCTGAGGCTGTGAAATATCTGAGTTCTGAAGATGGACAAGAGAACGATTCCCAAGGCAAGGATGCTTCATTGCCGTTCGCGTCACTGAAGGATCTGATGGATAAAGTGAAATAATAAATTAAAGAATAATTAACTATGGCACATCCGAAACACAAAGTCTCCAAACAGAGAAGAGACAAGAGAAGGACCCATGACTTCGCTCCGGTTCCTACTCTCGCTACCTGCCCTAACTGCGGCGCAACAGTGATGTATCATCACATTTGCCCAGAGTGCGGTTACTACAGAGGACGTCAGATCATCGAGAAGAGCGCGGAGTAGTCTCTTCGGTAGAAAACTAATGGTCCCATAGTTCAACGGATAGAACGGAGGTTTCCTAAACCTTAAATATAGGTTCGATTCCTATTGGGACTACAAAAGAGGCTCGCCACGAAGGCGGGTCTCTTTTGCGTTATTTGGATTATTTGATTATTCTGATTAATTTCGTAAGAAGATTATTCGATTATGCCGCCACAGATGCTGCCATCATTGCTGCTTTACATCCTTGCGCTGGGTTACACACCGGGGCCTTCCAATCTGTGTGCCTTCCATTCAGGAATCCATTTCGGAAGGAGACACGCGATGCGGATCTGGTGGGGCTTTGTGATCGGATTCCTTCTCATCGACACGACTCTGGTGTTGATGGCGCACTTCCTTGGCGATGCCCTCGGCTCTTATGTCAAGTGGCTTTCCTATGCCGGTGCCCTCTACATGGTCTGTCTGGCGGTGATGATCGTTGTCAGATCCGGTCAGTCGAAAGAAGACATGGCAAAATCCTGCTCCATCAAGACCGGAATCATAATCGAGGTCACCAATGCCAAGGTCTGGATGTTCTGTCTGACGGCCTTGGGGACATTCGCGCTGCCATATTCAAGTTCTTTGATTGAATTGGCGAAGGTAGGCGCCCTTCTCACATTGGCGGGTCCGGTGGCCAATCTGGTCTGGCTTGTGGCGGGGTCCGCACTGAACAGTCTGACTGAAAAATTCGGCCGTGTCATTGATGTGATACTTGCCGCCGCGTTGATTCTATGTTCCTTGATGCTGATCCTGTAGCCGTCCTATCGGCGCGGGAACCTTACCGTGAAGCACGCTCCCTTGAGCATGAATGACTTGGAGTAGAAGATCTCACCGTTGCATTTCTCAAGGATATTCCTGCATATCGACAGCCCCAGACCGGTGCCGTTGCTCTTTGTCGTGAAGTTCGGCGTGAAGAGCCTTGAGCGGTTCTCGTCGCTGACTCCGGGGCCGTTGTCCTCGAAGACGATGTCGTAGAATCCATCTTTGGAGGACAGTCTCAAGGACACCACGATTCTTCCCGGGAACCGCTCCTCCCCTCTCTCCTCGGCCTCTGCCTGCGCGTTCTCTATGGCCTGCACCGCATTGTTGATAAGGTTGACGAAAACACGTGTCAACTGTGGCTTCGGTCCGGTGACCGTGGCGTCCTCCAGTCCCATGTAGGAGAACTTGATGTTGTCCCTGCTGTCAAACAGGTCGATCTCCTCTTTCAGGAGCTTGTCCAGATTGATTTCGACAGGCTCCTCCGTGTAGAGCTTCGCGAATGTTGAGAATTCGTTGGCAGTGTCAGCCAGCAGGTCGATCTGCTTGAGCACCTCCTCGGAGATCTCGTCGAACCTCTCGGTCCATGCCGGATTGCCGTTCTTTTTCATCCTTATCAGTCTCTGGATCTGAAGCTTGATAGGTGTCAGAGGGTTCTTGATCTCATGAGCCACCTGCCTTGCCATGGTGGCCCATGCCTTGTCCCTCTCGGCCTGTGTGAGTTTCATCGTGGAGTTGTACAGGTCGTGAACCATCAGGTTGTAGGCCCGCACAAGACGGGAAACCTCGTCGTCACGCTCATAGACAATATATTCAAGATTGTTGATGTTGGCCTCGTTCATCTTTCTTCCCATCTCGGAGAGAGGTTTGAACATCTTGTCCACCGCCTTTGCCGTGATGAACCTTGCCACAAGGAGCAGGATCATGAACACAGTGATGACCGTGATGGAGTGCAGCACCGCCTCCGACTTGAAGTCAAAGCTCTCGTCCGTGAACGGGGAGCACATGATCGCGATCATCTTGCCGTTCACGTTGAACAAAGGCGCGTATAGGAAATATGTCCGCTTGGAGCCGATGTTTTCCTTGCCGATGAAGTACCTTTTGTTCTTGTAGATGATGCTCTCGAACGCATCCTGATTCATTCTGGAGCCAAGAAGCATCATGTCGAACACCTCCGGGGTGGTGGAACGGAACTCCTTGCCGCCGGTAGTGTACAGAGTGATGTCGGACTTCATAGTGTTGCTGATGTCCTCCATGATTCCGGATGTCATCAACGCGCTGAATTCGGTGTAGTCCCGGACATGGCGGCATCTGGTCTGAAGCAAGGTCTGGAGGGAGTTGATCTTGTCGGCCATCGAGGATTTAAGGTTGGCATTGTTCCTCCTGTAGACGAACAGCACGCTCACTGTGGCCAGCGCGATGAGCGTCATGATCAGGGCGACCATCATCGCCGCGTTTATCCTGGATTTGTAGTAGTTGCTCTCGCGGTGCCTTGGATGAATCCTTGTGAGTGTCAGGAGAGTCAGGCAGAAGTAGAAGACCAGCGTCAGGAACAGGAAGGCCACGAAGTAGGTGAAGTCATCTGTTTTCGGTCTTGAGACTATGATCAGATCGCTGTCGGAGATATTGTTGACAAAATGCGTGAATCCGTTCATCCGCACTACTCCGTCCTCCGCCTTGTTGATCTCGTCTTCAAGATCCTTGTCCACAAGCGTAGGATAGGAATAGTTGCCTTTGTAGGACGTGAGAGACTTGTCCGAGTACTTGGCGTAGGAGTATCTGGACGGAATCAGCACATCACCCGGAGCCGAGTAGCCGAGCAGCTGGGAGTAGCCCCTGTTATCTCTGTTCGACTTTGGGGACACCCGCAGGAGCATCATCGTCACCCCGCTGCCGTAGTTGTAGTAGGCGAAGCTTCCGACGTACAGACTGTGCCCTCCGGAGTCACGCATGTACCTGAACCTGGATTCTTCCGAAATCGGAGTGCCTCTTGTGACCATCTCCGTGAAATAGGCTATGACTCCCTTGTCCTTCTCGTTCTCGGGGAACAGCTCCACCAGAATGTCGTAGTCCTGTGAGGCCCTGAGCATATAGCTTTCGATGACCCTGTTCAGGATGCCGTTGCCGTTCCTGATGGCCGAAAGCGTGGCGATCAGCTGGTCGGAGGCGATCTTCTCCTCGACCCGCCTAAGTTCAAGTTCCAGGCTGATGTCCCTTTCTATGGACAGTCTGTTGGCCCACACGTTGACCCTGTTCTGCTCCTTGCGGAACCCAAGGACGCCGGCCATGATCACCATGTAGGCCGCGAAGACTATTGCTGTGACTGTCCTGCTTCCTGCGGAAAAGAAGTCACACCTGAACCCGAAAAGGTGTTTCAGAGCCGGCATGAGCATCTGCGTAAGGAGTGGAATGGTCATCAGGAGGCTGATCAAGGTCAGATAGACGAGGCAACTGAATATGTTGAGGTCGTTCAGCCGGTACAGCTCAAGGGAGATGTTGGAGTTCAGTATGATGCTTCTGAACGTCACATGGACGAAGACGAGAACCCCGGCGATGAGAAGGAATATGCAGACGGCATAAAGTCCCAATGCCAATTTACGGTTTCGGGTCTTTAGGATTCTTCTGAATATGTCGTTTCTTGTCACGAAGGTGCAGCCTACACTCAGGACGATGAGCAGTGACGCTATCAGAACGGCTCCCAACGAGTTGAACAGCTGTCCGTCCGCATAGACCGTCGGGGAGAACAGCCGGGAACTGTTCTTCATGTTCTCTCCCCACAGGTATGTGGCTGTGATCACGGCGAAAAGCCCGGCCAGAACCAGCAGAAGCCGTTTGAGGCTTTTCTTTTCTGCCAGATGCAGCAAGGACGCGATGACAAAGCAGGCTATGGCGAACCAGATCATCGTGGAGTGGGTCGCCGCGGATTGTCCGGTGACGGAGTTCGCCACAATCTTGAACACAGGCTTGCCGTCGATGATCGCGGCGGAGCCGCAGCTTTCGGACAGTGGGACAATGGCATAGTTGCGTCCCAGTCCCAGTTTCCGGTTTACCCCGTTCGGGCTTTCATCGGACATCGAATCGACTATCTCAAGTCCGGCTATCACTTTCCTGCTTCCCAGATTCTCGGACTTGACAAGGTACCATTTCTGACCGTAATTGACGAACGACACCTCCGGGGTCACTTCGGCGAGAGGGGAGTAGATGCTCTCCCTCGGCTTCGACAGGCGGGGAAACACTATCCTTGAGGCGATGTCGTCGTTCCTGACAGGGAACTGGTTGCTCCACGATTGCAGGGTGTCGTCGATGTACCGGTAGATGACCATGTCGGAAGGCACGTCGTTGTGTCCGGCCCAGACACGCCTGTCAGCCGTGAGGGCTGAGCTGATGTATTCATCAAGGATGTGCATTCTTCCGGAGACGTTCCGGCTGACCTTGACCGCCTCCCTTTCCGTGTTGCCCGGGAGCTTGCTGACGGACAGCGAGAACACCAGGAGAATGATGGCGGATGCCAGAAATCCCCCTGCAAGACAATTCCTTATGCCAAACCTTCTGATGCTCATTCGTGATGGTAAGGTTCCCCTTTGATTATTGTGAAGGCACGGTAGAGCTGCTCTGTGAATATGGTTCTGACCATCTGGTGCGAGAATGTCATCCTTGAAAGGGACATCTTCCCGTCGCACCTGGCATAGACCGCTTCCGAGAAGCCGTAGGCACCGCCGATGACGAATACAATATCTTTGCCACCGCCAAGGGTCATCTTCCTGATTTCATCGGCGAATTCGACGGAACGGTACTCTTTTCCGCGTTCATCCAGCAGGACGACCCTGTCGGAAGGCCTTATTGTCTTTAGGATCAACTCCCCTTCCTTGTCCTTTATCTGTGCTTTCGAGAGCGCGGACGTGTTCTTCAGCTCAGGGATCTCTATGATGCTGAACGGCACATAATGCGACAGTCTGGACGAATATGTCTCCAGACCTTCCCGTACCCATCCGATGTCGGTTTTCCCGACTGTCAGCAGGATGATTCTCATGACTCGGCAACAATGTAATCCTTAAAAAAAACTTCTTAATCTGAGGCAACTTATTATTTTCATGTTCCCTAACATCTGGTACAAAAATAACAAAGCCGCTTCAATTTTTCAAAAAAGGTTCTATAAAATAATGGCTCGGAATTTGTAAAGAACCTACCCTTGTCATGAAGGTCTTTGCAAAGATATTCACAGCGGTTTCCGTGCTGCTGTCCTGCGTCAACGGCTATGCCGCCGCTGACAGCTATGATGTCTTTGTGCCGATAGCCAAGTATCTTGGTAAGGGGGACGCCGAAAGATTGTCTGTCTGGTTCGACGACAATCTTGAGATCACGATCATGTCCACGACCAATGATTCCAGCAAGAAGCAGGCGAAGCAGATTCTCAAGGCCTTTTTTGACAATCACACACCTCGCTCGTTCGAGATCAGCCACACCGCGTCGCGATCCAATTCGAAGTACGCTTTGGGCTTTCTGAACGCAGGCGGTGAAGTTTTCGAGGTCACGATCTTTGTCAGCAACTGCGGCGACCGGTACAAGATCCAGCAGTTGAAGATTGACAGGATCAGGTGATTCCTTCCATTCAGGCCAAGCAATGAAATTCGACTTAAGGCACATATTCAGAATCCTGTCTGTTACCACACTCCTGACCATCCACTTTCTTCCCGACGCTTCGGCGCAGGCGACAAAGGTGAAGGGACGTGTTGTGGACGCGTCCACAGGTGAAGGAATTCCTTTTGCGGGAATATATTTCAAGAACTCGACCGTCGGAGTCTCCGCTGACATGGACGGCTATTTCTCTTTGGAGACAAGAGACACGCTAAGTGTGCTTTCCGCCTCCATCCTTGGCTACGAGGAGCAATTCAAGAAAGTCAACAGACGAAGTTTCAACGAGATCAACTTCAGGCTTAAGCCAATTCATGACGAGCTTGCCGCCGCCGTGGTGAAACCGGACGACCGCTACATGCGCTCGATCCTGCGGAAGATCGACGAGGCCAAGGTGAGGAACAACCCGGAGAAGCGTCCGAGGTACAGCTGCGATGTCTACACGAAGATGGAACTGGATGTCACCAATCCTGAAAGCCCGATGATCAGCAAATTCCTTCCCAAGGACTTCAAGTTCGTCTATGACTACATGGATACCTCTGTTGTGTCCGGCATGTCGTTCCTGCCGGTCCTGATTTCAGAGACGACGTCCAAGTACTATCACAGGAAGGACCCTCCTTCAAACAGGGAACTCATCAAGGCGACCAGGATCTCCGGTGTGGACAACAATCCGGTGCTGGCCCAGTTCACAGGCAACATGTACGTGAAGACGAACTTCTACGACAACTTCATCAACATCTTCCAGGTGGAGATTCCGTCACCGCTGTCCTCCTCGGGCATGACCTATTACAACTACTATCTGGTTGACAGCCTTAAGATCGAAGGCCGCAAGACCTACAAGATCCGCTTCCATCCTTCAAAGTGGGTGTCCTCTCCCACATTCGACGGAGAAATGTCCATTGACGCGGAGGAATACGCGCTCAGGGATATTCATGTGCGGCTTAAGAAGGGTTCCAACGTTAACTGGGTCAGGGACATGACCATTGATGTGGAGAACCGGCGCCTGCCCGACTCGACATGGTTCTACAAGCAGGACAGGATGTACGTGGATTTCTCGCCCACAATGCGGGATTCATCCAAGATAGTCACATTCTTGGGAAACAGGCAGATAGACTACTCCAATCCGGATTTCGTCACCACCTACAGGGAAGACAAGGAGGACATCAACGCCCAGGTGCAGGCCGGCAAGGATGTCATCAACAACGATGAGAACTATTGGCAGAGTGTCCGCCCTTATCCGCTGAGCGCGAAGGAGCAGGGCATCTACAACATGGTTGACTCCATCAAGAACGTGCCACTCTACAAGGATGTCTACGCCTTGGCCGAGATGATTGTCAACGGATTCCTGAACACCAGGTACGTAGGTTTCGGACCGTACTCGTCCGTTTACAGTTTCAACGATCTGGAGGGTGACAGGTTGCAGCTCGGAGTCCGCACCACCAAGCATTTCAGCCGGAAGATGCGTTTCATGGGCTATGCGGCCTACGGGTTCAAGGACAAGACGCCGAAGGGCGGCGGAACGGTTGAGTTCATGTTCGACAACCAGCCGACCAACAAGTTGACGGTCTCGTACAAGCATGATGTGATGCAGTTGGGCAAGGGTCCGTCGGTCTATGGCAGCGGAAACCTCATGTCTTCGATTCTGGCCAAGGCCAACAGTCAGAAGATGAGCATGGTGAATGACTATTCCCTCTCCTGGCAGAAAGAATGGTCGCAGAACTTCAACATGATCTTATCGCTGGAAAGCAGAAGGATATTCTCGAACCCGTTCGTGCCGATGGCCTCCTCGGACGGGAAGGTCTTCAATTCGGTGGGTTACAACCAGGCGCATCTTCAGCTGCGTTTCTCCAAGGACGAGATTGTCACCAGAGGGGTCTTTGACAAGAACTATCTTTACTCGAAGTATCCGGTGGTGACAATGGATCTGATCGGTTCCACAAAGGGAATAGGGAAGAATGAATATTCCTACTTCCGACCCGAGCTTACCGTCCACTACGTCCTGCCGCTTCCACCTGTTGGACTTTCCCGGTTCGACATGAATGTCGGGACTGTCGTTGGACAAGTCCCGTACCCTATGCTCAAACTCCATGAAGGTAACGGAACGTACACATTCTCACGGTATTCGTTCAACTGCATGGACTACTACGAGTTTGCCTCTGACATGTGGGTCACAGTTTTCTGGGAGCATAACTTCAAGGGATTCTTCCTCGGGAAGATTCCTTTGCTGAAGCGTCTGCAGTGGAGGGAAGTGGCTTCCTTGAGGGCGGCATACGGCACGGTCAGGAAAGAGAACAACGGCATCATCGGGGCGGAGGATGCCGAGGCCGTGATGCTTTTCCCGGAGAAGATGGGCAAACTGAACCGTCCTTATGTCGAGATGGGAGTCGGAGTCACGAACATATTCAGAATCCTGCGCGTCGACGCATTCTGGCGGATGACTCACCGCTATGAGGTGAAGGAGGGGGTCAAGGTGCCTCATGACAACCGTTTCGTCGTCACCTTAGGTCTGGAGTTCAAGTTCTGATCCGTGTGTCATCCCTGATAGCCCTTCGTGCGCGGAAGCGACTCCTCTGCTCACGGGAGATCTTCGGAGAAGCGGGGTTGTGTCGTTTTTTCTGGTTCTTTTCCATGACTAGCGCGATGTAAAACGATTAAAGCCTCGGAGAGTTGGATAAAAATACTGAAATTAAATAACTTTGCGGTTGCTATGCCTAGAAAGTTGACGATACTGCTGCTGGTGGTGATCTCATCGGCGCTTCTGAGTGTTCCGTTCCTGGTTCCGGGGACGGGTTGGCTGTCTTTGGTCGCTTTCGTGCCTCTGCTCTGGGCGGAGGACATCGCCACCGGGGACGGGATGAAGGGGTTCTGCTGGTGGCACTACCTGTGCTTCGTGCTGTGGAACGCGGCGACGACCTTCTGGGTCTGCAACGCCACCGTCGGAGGAGGAATATTCGCGATCCTTGCCAACGCCCTTCAGATGTCGCTGGTTTTCGGGCTGTTCCGTTGGAGCAGGAAATGGCTCAGCGGCGCGCTTCCCTACATATTCCTCGCCTTTGCCTGGATCGCCTGGGAGCGGTGGTATCTCACGAGAGCGCAGATCAGCTGGCCTTGGCTGGTGCTTGGCAATGCCTTCGCCCGCACGACAGGATGGATCCAGTGGTATGAATATACCGGTACGCTCGGCGGCTCGCTCCTCGTCTGGGCGGCGAACCTCAGCGTGTTCGGCATTCTGGAGTCCCTCGCTAGCGGACGTTGGATGACATTCAACCGGAAGGCGAAGTCGGCGGCCCTGTGTGGGACCCTGGCCTTGTTCGTCGCCCCTCCGGTCGTGTCTTCGTTCCTGAAGCCGGAGCCTTGTGAGGAGACCCTTGACGTTATCATCGCCCAGCCGAACATCGATCCGTACAACAAGTTCGGAGGAATGACGCAGGAGGAACAGAACGAGTTGCTGATCAGTCAGTTTGAAAATATCCCTGACAGCATTCCCGTGCTTCTGGTGGCTCCGGAGACATTCACCGGCGACGTGGTGACGAATGACCCGTCCTCAAGCCCGACAGTAAAGAGGCTCACCGCCTTTCTTGAGGAACATCCGAACGCTAATCTGCTGGTCGGGGCCTCTTCAAGAACCTATCTGAAAAGGGCTTTGAGGCCTTCCTACACCGCCCGCCGTGCCGGTGACGGTGTCTGGATGGAATCGCACAACTCGGCCTTGATGCTGGACGCGTTCAGCTTTCCGGAACTGTTCCACAAAAGCAGGCTGGTCGTTGGGGTGGAGATGACACCTTACCCAGCGTTCTTCTGTAGGATAGACGATTGGCTCGGCGGTGTGATGGGGCGCTGCATCGGCCAGAAGAAGCCCGGACCGCTGCATTTCAATGAATATTCCCACGCTGCTGATTCTGTAGGTTCATCTGTCATTGGTAGGGAAACCCTTTACGGCGGGGATATTCCGGACGGTAATGTTACTGTGTCAGAGACAATCCCTGTCGGCTGCGCCATCTGCTACGAGTCTGTCTACGGCGAGTATTGCACTGAATATGTCCGCAATGGCGCCCGTCTTCTGGCCGTGATCACCAACGACGCCTGGTGGGGCGACACCCCGGGCTACGTGCAGCACCTGTCATATTCATGCCTCCGTGCCATCGAGACCCGCCGCTGGATCGCACGCAGCGCCAACACCGGCATCTCCGCCATCATAGATCCGTCCGGGAAAGTGGTCTCCCACACGTCCTGGTGGCAGCCGGAGGTTCTGAAAGGCAAGGTCGGACTAAGTGACGAACGGACTTTCTTCACCATCCACGGAGATTTCATCGGCCGCATCTCCACCCTCATGGCTGCCCTTGTTATTCTCGCCGCCCTTGTCCGCCGTTTTGCCAGATAGGCATCATGGTTGTGGAATGTCGCTTCGGCAGGCTCGACGGCAGTGGTCAGACAAACTCACGAACCAGGCGAGCCGGTTTCTGCGGTCGCCGAGCCTGTCGAAGCGAATGCTCGATGTGATAAACGAAAAAAGGGGACTAAAGCCTGTCCCCTTTCTCATCATAAAGTTCATTCTGCAGAACTGTGTAGTCGGTCACCTCGACGAGGTTGATCCGGCATTTGTACTTCTTCTTCCATTTCCCGAGGAAGGATTTGTCCGAGAGCATTGTGGCGCCGCGCTTGAGGTAAGCCCCGAGAATCGGGCTGACTTTCAGCGTGAGATCGGTCTTGCCATGCTCCACGTTGTAGGCGATGTTCCGCTCGATCTGCTCGTCGATCACAGCGCTTGATGAAATCTTGCCGGTGCCGTGGCACACAGGGCAGACCTCGGCGGTGTTGATCTCGGTCACCGGACGGATTCTCTGCCGGGTGATCTGCATCAGACCGAACTTGGTGAGAGGCAGCACGTTGTGCTTGGCTCTGTCGGTCTCCATGAGCGATTGCATGTACTTGTGCAGCTCGTTGCGGTGCTCACCGGAATCCATGTCGATGAAATCCACGATCACGATTCCGCCCATGTCCCTGAGTCTCAACTGTCTGGCGATCTCCTCCGCTGCGATCTTGTTGACCTCGAAGGCGTTCTCCTCCTGATTGTCGGTCTTCGCGCGGATACCGCTGTTCACATCGATCACATTCAGCGCCTCGGTCGTCTCGATGACCAGATAAGCCCCCTGCTTCATCGGCACCACCTTGCCGAACGAGCTCTTGATCTGCCTTGTGACCTCGAAATGGTCGAAGATCGGATCCTTGCCGTTGTACAGCTTCACAATCTTTTCCTGATCCGGAGAGATCAAGGAAATATACTTCTTTGTCTCCTCATAGACATTCTCGTTGTTGACGTAGATGTTCGAGAACGAATCGTTCAGGAGATCTCTGAGGATGGTGGTGGTCTTGCTGTACTCAGTGAAGAGCAGCTGGATACCTTTCGACTTGGCTACCTTCTTCCAGGATGACTCCCATTTCTCGATCAGGGACTTCAGCTCGGCCACCAGCACGGCGGCGTTCTTGCCTTCCGCGGCTGTGCGGATGATCGCCCCGTAGTTCTTTGGGAGAATGCTCCTGACAAGGGTCTCAAGTCTTCTTTTCTCCTCCTTGGAGGAAATCTTTTGGGAAATGCTCACCTTCTCCGCGAAGGGAATCAGTACAATGTTGCGTCCTGCCAATGAAATTTCCGCGGTCAGTCGTGACCCTTTCGTGGAGATCGGTTCCTTGACGATCTGTACTATCATCATCTGGCCCGGCTTCAGCACGTTCTCGATCCGGCCTTCCTTTTCAAGAATAGGTCCGATAGGGATGCTTGAGTAGAGTCCGCCGAGATCCGTGTTCGGGTTGCTCTTGCGCACGAACTCGTCGAACGACGTGAAATAGAACCCAAGGTCCAGATAATGAACAAACGCTTCCTTCTTGTCTCCGATGTCCACAAAGGCAGCGTTGAGCGCAGGAAGAATCTTCTTCACTTTCCCCAGGTAAACATCCCCGACGGAAAAACTGTGCCCTTTGCTGGACTCTTTGTTGAGTTCAATCAGCCGATGGTTTTCCATCAGCGCGATGTGAACTTCGGTCGATGTGACATCGACAATCAAATCTTTCTCAGATTTTTCTGACTCCATAAGGAAATAACAATGGTGATGATAACTTGGCGTCTTGCCAACTTAGAAGCTGTTTTGAATTGTTTGTTTGAAGGTTAAGAGCAAGCTCTTTCCCTG
>OLSK01000110.1_pt1 | contig 76039 bp, 70 predicted proteins | sample 1672781 | NCBI WGS metagenome assembly OLSK01 (sample SAMEA3136723, study PRJEB25190) | human gut metagenome | biome: human gut; feature: human-associated habitat; material: faeces | place: Austria | collected 2013 | reverse complement strand
TCGAAGTTCAGATTGGCGAATTGCAAAGTCAGATCCGCAGCATCCAGCAGGAGAAAATCTCCGGCGATAACATTTATCGGCTCTTACTGGCATTTGATGAAGTCTACCATTCCGCAACGGAAGCAGAACAGAAAGAGTTTATGAAAGCCTTTATCGAGCGAATTGAGATGTTCCCGGAAAAGAGAAAAGACGGAAGCTGGATAAAGAAGATTGTATTCAATTTCCCTGTGCCTATTGATGGCGAGGAAGTGAAAGAACTTCCCTTGGAAACTGAAACAACTGTCGAGACGGTATGTCTATTGTCCAAACTCAACATAAAGCAACATATCGAGGTTGAGATTAAGATGGACGAGCTGGATCTGACCTCTGCGGAGAGTAAAGCTACCTATGAGGAAATTAAGGAGTATGTCTTTGAACATACCGGCTTGAAGGTCAGTCACCTCTATATAGCCCAGGTCAAACAAAAATACGGTATTATCGAGCGTGAGAACTATAACAAACCAAAGTCTGAAAATGCCAGACAGCCGAAATGCCCACCGGAAAAGGAAGCGGCTATCATAGATGCTTTGAGATATTTTGGAATGATATAAACTATTGTTGTTTTTGTGCTTTTCTATACAAATTTAGTGTTTTTCTGTATAATTAATTGAAACACAAACAAAAGATTATCACGATAAGTATACTTACTTTTCAAAATTTACAGATAGAAAGAAGGAGAAGAATGTCTTTTGAAGCGAAAGATTATCCTATTAGTGACATTTTAAATAAAGTTGTTTTTGATATTCCTCGAAATCAGCGCAGATATGTTTGGAAAAAATCCAGTTGGCAAGATCTTTTTGAAGATGTATTGTTTTCAATAACAGAAGAGAAGCCTCATTTTATTGGAAGTATCGTTTTGAAAAAGGGTTCCAAAAAAGATGGACTATCTTATTATACAATTATTGACGGTCAGCAAAGAATAACAACTATTACGTTGTTTCTGGTTGCAATTATGAAACACTTTCTTGAAAATGATATGATGAATGATTTTTGGGGAACAGTTTCGTATCTTCAGTCAAAGGATAATCGAAATCAAGATATGGTTATTCTTAATTCAGAATTTCATACGTCAATTAGTCATATCATTGCTGGTATGATTAATATCAAAGATCCTAAAATGTCAATTACTGCTTTTGTTGATACACATATTCTGTCTAAATCAAGAGATAAGAATATTGGTGATGCTATAAAATTTTTCTACTTTTCCATTAAGGAAGATTTAAAATCAGTAAAAGATATTCAAGAGAGACTTAGAGATATACGAGCAACGCTTTTAGATATGACGGCTGTTAAAATAGAATCATCATCCGAGGAAGATTCGTACACTATTTTTGAGATATTAAACGCTAGAGGACAGGATTTGGCATCGCATGAGTTGTTAAAAAATTATATTATGCGATATATTCAACCTGTTGCACTACGTGACGAGGCAAAAACGAAATGGGAGGATATGGAAAGAGTCCTTGGATCATCCATTGATAAGTTTGTACGGCACTATGCAATTCATCGTTATGGAGACATACGAGATAAATATAATTCACCATACCAAGCTATTCAAAAAAACAGTCGTGGGAAACAAGTTGCGGATTTGTATAATGATATTAAGTTAAAATCAGAATACTATGAAAAGCTAATACATCCAAGCAATGGAAGGGAAGGAAATTGTAGTTCCACTGAATTTGAGATTTTTGACTTTTTTAGAGTGAAAAGATTTGAACAATTTAGACCGATCCTACTTAGCTTAATGCATCAAAAAGAAAAGGAAATTCTTGATGCAAAGAAATATGAGCTTACTCTAAAATATATTTATAATTTTTTTGTGTGTTATACAATTATTGGAGAAGAAAAATCCAATAAATTAGAAGATGTGGTGTTTAAGTATTCAAAACTCCTTGAAGAGAATTACTCTGATGAGGTATTACAGGAATTTGCCACTGACCTAAAAGGAAAATTACCGGGCTATGAGTGGTTTTTAAATGCTTTTAAAAATATTGGTTGGTCTAAACATTTTGGCCTTTATACAGGAGATAAAAACAAAAAACGTGTTCAAGTGGTTCTTGAAGTGATTGAAAAGTTTGTCTCTCAAAGGAATGAAGTCTCTGAGTTTTCTATAGAACATATGCTTCCGGATGCTGAAGATATAAAAAATTCTCAGATAGGTAATTTAATTCCTCTAGAAGAGAAATTAAATGGAAATCTCGGCAAGAAACCGTTAATCGAAAAATGGGATGTATATGAAAAATCTACATTTTTTTCTTGTCGGGGTGTTGTGAAACAGTATAAAAGTAAAAGTTTTGATCCGCAAAAGAGAACAGAATTCTTAGCTAAACTTATATTTAATAATGTTTTGGAATTAAATCAGTTTGATTTTTCAAAGGATTAATAACGATATATCATGTTTGTTGACTAAGAGTTCAGCTGCCTTGAATTTGACATGAATAGGGACACGATCAGCTGGATTCGGAGAAAAATCGAATACAGGAGGTCGCTTATGGAACACTTGCCGAAGAAAACCTGTCAAAACGGCATCAGCTATACGTTGATCGGTGACTATTACATTCCAGACTTACAGTTACCGGAAGAAAACCGCCCCATTGTAATCTGGGGGCGGATGCACAAAGCCTATCTGGAACTATATCATCCAGCCCGGTATAATTTTGTCCGGCAAACTATGGACATATCTGGCAGATCTGAATGAGCAGGCACAGAACCGGCTGGATTGTATTATTGCCCAGATGAAAGAAGCTGAAGGAATTACGGAGGAATTGAAAACTCGTGATCAGATGGCGTGGGTCAGGGCAATGAATAGCATACGCAACCGAGCAGAAGAATTTATTCGTTCTGAAATAATTTACTGCTGAAGTGTCAGTTTTTTGATTCAGCCAGTTCCACAATAATATTACTCTGCCGGAGAAGCCAGCCTGAAAATTCCTTTGGGCTGGCTGTTTTCTTTTTCACAGCCTGTTTCCGTTGCAAAGCTTCTTTTTTGAAGGATTCAAAAGCAGCCAGCATTTCTTCCAGACGCTCAGAAGGAAAACCAGAAGTTTTCTTTGCCTTATTGATTTTGTTTCGCCAGTTCTGGCACTCATTTTTGTAGAGCAGATCATAATTGTTTTCCCTGGCTCTCTCATCAAACTCACGCTTGTTCTGGAGAGATTGCTTTTTACGACACTTATCACTGCACAGCTCATATCGTTGGCTTTTGGCAAGAAATACTTTCCCACAGATTTTGCATTTCCGGAAATACAGTCCCCAATCGTTCAGACGGTTCAGATAATAGATCATCAGTGGATACAGGGACGAATAGGCAGCAACACACTCCATTTTCCGTTTGCTGTCTCGAGCGATATGAAATTCCGAAAACTGAAGAGTAATTAGAAGAAAGCTTATCGCTTCCGTAACTACCGCAAAGAAGAATACAAAACAGCAGACAGGATCGTAAAAGATGTTCGCGATAAGCTCAAAATCCGACCGACACACAAAACCGCATAAAAGACGGGCACCGGTTTCACGGTGCCCGTAGTTTTATCTTGTCTCATCCATCCAATCGGACAGGCGCGTCATGCTTTTTTCGCTGCCGACAGCATAGAGAATATCGCCCTCACGGAACATATAATCGGGATGCACATTGTCTGTCAAATTTCCGTTGTTTTCTATAGCGATTATGTTTACTCCGAACCTTCCCCGCATATCGGCGGACATTATCGTCATTCCGACGATCTTACGCGGAACTTCAAGCTTAAGGAGATTCAGCTTTCGGCTCAGCTGAACAAAGTCCAGCATATTGGGAGTTTCCAGTTTGTGGGCGAGTCTGACTGCCATATCCCTCTCGGGGTAGACGACTTCTGCGCCGAGCTTCTTGAGTATCTCGCCCTGCTCGGCGCTCGCGGCCTTTGATATGACCGTCGGCACACCGAGAGAGACAACGTTGAGAGTAGTCAGAATCGAGGTGTCCATCTTTTCTCCGATGCAGACCACCACGACGTCGCAGTTTTGTATTCCGGTCTCCGAGAGAGTCTTTTTGTCAAAGCTGCTGACGACAAAGGCGTTCTCCGTGTATTCGCGCATCTCGCGCACCTTTTCCTCGTTTCCGTCGATTACGAGCGGCTCCGCGCCCGATTTCGCAAGCTCCACAGCCAGAGCAGAGCCGAAGCGCCCGAGTCCGATTATTCCGTAAGATTTGCTGTCGCTTTTTGATTTTTTAAACATCTTTGTCCTCCGTTCTCAGCCTATGGCTATGTTTCCGTCGGGATATTTTATTCGATCTCCGTTTGTGAAGTACCAGAGAGTCGCTATTGTAAGCGGCCCCAAGCGGCCGATATACATCATGACTATTGATGTAAGCTTGCTCGCGGTGCAGAGTCCCGTGGTTATCCCGGTAGTGAGTCCCACCGTGCCGAACGCGCTCGTCATCTCGAACAAGGCATCCCTTATTGCTATATCCGGCTCAAAGGCGCAGAGCATAAACGTTCCCACTGCTATCACACTTATACCCATGACCGCTATGACCGACGCCTTGCGGAACACACCGTGCGGCACAGAATAGTGAAAAGCCTTTCCCGAGGTGTTTGTCGCGGCGGTCTTTATGCCCTGTATCAGCGCAAACAGCGTGCTCGTCTTTATTCCGCCGCCGGTGGAGCCTGGCGACGCGCCGACGAACATTAAAAAGATCATAGCGAGCAGTCCCGCGTTTGAAAATTCGCCGAGCGAATATGTCGAGAAGCCCGCCGTCCTCGCAGTAACGCTGTTGAACAGGGCTCCTATCCACGGCATATCCTCGGTAATTCTGAAAATCACCGCGCCGCCGACCGTCAGCGCGACGCTCATCGTGAGCACTACTTTTGTGTGCATGGAAAATCTGCGCCAGCGAAATCGCTTTTCGACAATCTCGCGGATAACGAGAAAGCCGATTCCGCCGAAGAATATCAAAAGGCAGGTCACGAGATTTAAGAACACATCCTCTTTGTAGGCGGAGAGGCTTTGGAAGTTTCCGAGGATGTCGAAGCCGGAGTTGTTGAACGCGGCGACGGAGTGAAAAAGGCTTATTCCGAGAGCTTTGAGCGGCGGGTAATCGCGCACGAAAACAATGAAGCTCAGTGCCGCACCGACAAGCTCAAATGCCGCCGTAGTCAAAAACACGCTTTTTATAAATTTTACTATTCCCTTGCCTGAGTCGAGATTCATCGCATCGCGCAAAACACGCCGACCTTTCAGATTTATTCTCTTTCCGACCGCTAAGATAACGCCCGCGCCCATTGACGCGACTCCGAGTCCGCCTATCTGTATCAGTGCCGCAACAACGAACTGACCGAACGCGGTGAACGTGTCCCCTATATCGACGGTCACGAGTCCCGTCACGCAGACGGCGCTCGCCGAAGTGTAAAGCGCGTCTATGTATTTTAAGTCTACGCCGTTTCGCACGCTGCACGGCAGCATCAGCAGACCCGAGCCTATAAATATCGCGGCTGCAAAACCGAGCGCAATTATTCTTGCAGGCGACATTCTTTTTAACAGCTTTCTCATAATTCACCTCGTATCCCGTAAAAAAGACCTTCGGCAGAATCGGTCTGCCAAAGGTCTTGCTTCATTCACGGCCAACGCCGCCAATGTCCGCTGCCAGCACAGCTCCTGTGCGGTTGGTGACAGGCGGATGGGTAACCCATAGCTACTCCCCATTGGTTGTGGCTTAATTATATCCCTTTGCGGGCGAAAGTCAATATATTTATGAAAAAATTATCCGACATTAAAGGCAGAAAAGGTCTGCAGAGCGAATCGACAGACCCATGTCTTTATGAAATTCCTATTAATAAGCGAAAGTGTACTGCTGCTGCCATGTGCCGGTGAAGTCGGCGTCGATGGAGACGCCCTTCTTGAGCTTGCAGATAACGTTTGCGGGCTCGCTGACGTTGATGCTCGCAAGAGTGCCGTTCGCGTTGAGCACGAAAGTGAATGTGCCGCTCTGATAGTTGACCTTGGTGCTGACAGGCTCAAACGGTCCGAAGGAATCCTTCGTCAGCGAGAGAGTGTCGAAGCAGGAGCCGTGGTGCTTGGGAACATATGTAAGTCCCTCGCCGCTCTCGGTAACGAGAGTGATGCTGACCTTCCAGCCGCTGCCCTGTTTGACGCAGGAAGCAGACTTGACGCCTGCGGGATCGACTTTATAGGAAGCGCGTTTTGCCGCGGGCAGGAAGCTTGCAAGAGTTGTGCCGTCGGAAGCCTTGCCGCCGTTGAAGGTCTTGTTGTCGGTCTTCGGATAGTCGTTGGGAAGCAGGGGCTCTGCGATTTTCGCTATAGCCGAACCGCCGGTGATACTGTTGATCTTCGAGGTAGTGCCCTGGACTCTCTTGACAGAGACCTTGCCGGTGTAGCTCTTCATAGCCGAAGCGTACTTGTTGAAGAACGCAACGATCTCAGCCTTGCTGCCGTTGACGGGAGCCTTTATCTCCGCTGCGGGCTTGTTGCCCTGCTGGCCGCCCTGAGAACCGCCCTGCTGACCCTGAGTAGCCGCCTCGCTGCCGCCCTCGGAGGGTGCGACTGCCGTGCTGTCGTCAGCGATGCTCTCTGCCGCGTTGCTCTCCGCGTCGCCCGTCTGGGTGTCCTGAACGTCTGCGTTCGCGTCCTGCGAGCTCTCAGCCGTTGTGTCGTTCTTGTCGTCCTTGCCCTTACATGCCGCAAATGCAAATATCATTATCAGCGCGAGCAGGATAGCAATAATTCTCTTCATAGTTTGTCTCCTTTCATCTTTCGGCAGAGCATCCTCTGCCATGCTACGATTCAAGTTTACTTTATGTTTATTCGTTTGTCAAGAGAATAAACTTTATTTTATATTTCCATAATTTCCATAATTTTTTATCGATTTTTGTGCACTATATATTATATTCGTTCTTTATACAATATATAATAATTCGCCGCATTCCGGGCACACTATACAGCGAAAAAGAACAGAAAGGGTGCATAAAATGAGCAAAGACACACTTGAGCTGCTGCGGGAATGCGACAGCGGAATAAAGATGGCGGTCGGCAGCATTGACGAAGTGAGCGGACACATAAAGGACGAGGATCTCAAAAACCTGCTCGAAAAGAGCAAGGAGGAGCACAGCCAGCTCGGCGGTACGATAAAAGAACAGCTGGCATCGCTCGGCGACGACGGCAAAGACCCGGGGATAATGGCGAAGAGCATGTCGTGGATAAAAACCAACGTCAAGCTCGGCATGAACGACTCGGACAGGACGGTCGCAGGGCTGATGACCGACGGGTGCGACATGGGCATAAAGAGCCTGACCCGCTACCTCAACGAATATAAGGGCGCGGACGGCGCTTCGCGCAGCACGGCACGCCGCCTAATCGGCATAGAAGAGGATCTTCTCTGCGGGCTCAGACCGTATCTGTGATATATTTATTTGCAGGACTGCAGCATTATTTTATAAAATCACGCCCACTGCGGCGCTTCGGACGAAGCTACTGCGATGAGCTTTTTCGTCATATCCCGCAACCTGAAAATATTTATACGCTGCAAATTAAAAAACGGCACTCCCGATTGAGAGTGCCGCTATGTATTTTAATTATTTGAGCATACCATGCTCTTTTGCATATTCGTAATACGCCTCGATGCTGCGTCTTCTCGCCTCGTTGACGCTCGAACCGGTTCTGGTGACGGTCGTCATCGGGATACCCTGCAGGCTGACGAGATACTTTGCGCTCGCGTTGAAGCCGCTGTCGATAGCGTTGTCGAGCAGGATTATCTCGTTGAAAGTCTCTCTCGCCTTGGCTATGTCCTTCTCGACGAAGAACTCGTCATACATCTTGCGGAACAGATTTGCGCCGCAGGAGGTCGGGGTTGCGCACACGCCGCGCGCGCCCGCCATATATGCGTCAAACAGCAGCGGGATGTTCGCCTGGAGCACTGCAGAATCGCCCTGAACGGCGATTTTGTCCTTTATTCCCGCCATGGTGCAGGTGGTGTCCTTTATTCCGTGGAATCTGCCGGTCTTGACCAGCTCGCCGTATGCCTTGCCGGACATATTGCACGGCTGCATTCCAGGGAACTCATAGAGAATTATCGGCAGAGTAGTATATCCCGCGAGCTCGCTGAGATATTCGACAAGTCTCTGGTCGTTATCGGCATAGCCCTTTGAGACGAAAACGAGTCCGTCAACGCCGGTCTGCTCCATGCGCTTGACCTCTTCGACCTGCATATGCCATGTCGGCTCAAGGTTCGCCGTGGCGACGACTTCTGCGCTGCCGGAGTGCTTTGCGGCGATAGTCGCGCACTTGACTCTCTCCTCGGGAGTGAGCGTCGTCATCTCGGAGCTTCCGCAGACGGAGAACAGATGATGGGTTCCTCTCTCGACCTGCCACTCGACATACTGCGCGTAGACATCGTAATCTATCGACTTATCCTCTTTGAACGGGGTGAGCAGGAGGGAATAAACTCCCCTGTAGCTCTCGGGCTTATCAGTAAACATTGTTTCCACCTTCCGGATATTGTTTTTTCCAACGCTGATATCTTACTCCACAATGCACAAAAATGCAATAGAAAAAGGCTATTTGTTGCATTTGCTCTTGAAAAAACTACGGATTTCGATATAATTATTATTGATATTTATGCCGCCCGATGCGGCTTCGATTTTTTTACAAAAGGAGCAGATAAATGAAAAAACGCAGTATGGTATGCCGACTCGGAAAGTTTCCCCAGCTGACGAGAACGGTATTCACCTCCGCCGACGGTCTCGCGTCGGACAACATAACCGCGCTCTGCTACGGCGCGGACAACTGCCTCTATGTCGGAACGGACAGAGGTCTTTCAAAGATAGACGGAAAGAAAATAACCACGGTCGATATCGGCATTGAAAACGCGCCGATATCCATGCTCTTCTGCGCAAACGACGGGCATATCTTCGTCGGCACGGGCAAGAGTGTAATCGAGCTCAGCGGCAAAAAAATTATAGCGTCCCGCGAGTTCTCGTCCGACGCCGTCGCAATGAAGCAGGGCTGCGACAACGTCACATGGATTCTCACAAAGACCGTTCTCTACCGCTTCCCGCAGGGGGCTAAAGAACACGATCTTAAAATCGGCGTGCCCGGCAAGGGCAGCTGCATCGCCGTTTTCGGCAACAACAAAGTCTATGTCGGAACCGAGAGCGACGGTCTCCACGCGCTCGTCGGCAAAAGATGGCACTGGTCGGAGCTCATGGAGGGCGTGACCGGAATACTCAGCAACAACATATCCTGCCTCGACATTGACCCCGCAGGCGATGTCTGGATAGGCACGGACAAGGGCGTCTGCGTCTACGACGACAACAGCTACTGGCTCGACAATTCTAAGATAACCGGTCTGCCCAATGGCGAGATAACCGGCATGGTGACCGACAGCGAGGGCAGAAGATACTTCACGACCTCCTGCGGTCTCATAATCCTCCACAACGGCAAGCTCTCATATTACGGCTACAAGCGCTGGCTGCCTGACATGCATGCAACCGGCATCGTCCTCTCGCCCGACGGCAGCTTCTGCGTCTCCACCGCCTCCGGCGGCATCAGCGTTTTCAAGACTGAGATGATGACGCTCGAAGAGAAGGCAAAGAGACTTCGCGCATTCAGCGAAAAATACAACGTCCGCAAGGACGGCTTTGTGCTCGAGCGCGCGCTTGAGCATGAGGGCGTTGTGTCCGAAAATGAAGGCTATGTCTGCACCGGCGACAACGACGGACTCTGGACGGGGCTTTATCTCGGCGCGCTGTGCTTTGAATACGCCTGCACAAAGGACCCGGAGGTTCGCGCCGCGGCTCACCGATCGCTGCTCGCGATGATAAAGCTCACCGAGATAACGGGCATTGAGGGCTTCACCGCCCGCTCGATAAGATACATCGACGAAGCCGGCTACGGCACGGGCGTGCGCCACGAATGGCACCACACCGCCGACAAGGACGGCAACGAGCTCGAGTGGCTCGGCGAGACCTCGTCCGACGAGATGGTCGGTCATTTCTACGCATACTCGAACTACTTCGATCTCGTCGCGGACGATGAGGAGAAGAAGCTGATAGCCTCCGTTGTCAAGAAGATTCTCGACCATATTCTCGACAACAAATTCAGACTCGTTGACACCGACGGCGTGCCGACCACATGGGCAAACTGGGACCCCGATCTGCTCAACAACGACCACAAGTGGATATATGAAAAAGGCACTAACTCGCTTCAGATCCTGACCTTTCTCAAGGCGGGATATCATATCACCGGCGATAAGAGATACGAAGATGCGTTTGAATATCTCATCAGGGACAAGCACTTCGCCATGAACCTCATGCAGTACAAAATCCTTGACGGTCACCTGCTCCACATTGACGACAACCACGATTTCCTCATGATATCGCTGCTCATGCGCTATGTTGAAGATCCGAAGCTGCGTTCCGTATTCGCCATGGGTCTGACGCATCACTGGGACGACGAAAAGGCGGAGCACAATGCGTTCTTCAACTTCGTCTACGGCGCATGCACGGGCGAGCAGTGCGACATCGAGACTTCCGTAGACGAGCTTGCGGACTACCCGATGGATCAAATTCTCTGGACGCTCTACAACAGCTGGCGCGATCTCGACTGGGATATGCGCCCGACAGAGGTCGGCATGATCCCGCAGCTCTATCACCCGCTCCCGGCGCACGAAAGGCGCATAAACAGCTGCGACAGCAACCGTTTCATCGCGGACTCCGGCATCGCCGGCGAAGCCGAGCGCCTGTTCACGAAGTCGGACGACCCGACAGCGTTCACGATGTTCCCCGGCACGGGCGATGACCACGGAATGTACCTCATGGCGTGCACAAACTACACCCACCCCTACTGGTTCGCGCGCTACTACGGACTCATCGAAGAGGCGGAATAAAATATAAAACAAAGCAAAAATCCTACCCGGGATGGGTAGGATTTTTTGTTGCAAGTAAAAGTGAGCAGTGGAAAGGCTCGCGATATCAGCGTATATCATTCGCACGCGAAATCTGCGCAATTTTATTCCTTCTCAAAACTCACGGACTTTTCTTTCATCGAGATTTTTCCGACCCGATAGCCGTAGTTTGTAAGCTCCTTTTTGAAGTTCAGAAACGAGTGGTCTATCAGCACGCCAGCGATATTTTGTATTTCATCAAAAATGAGCTTCAGCGACTGTTTACCGCTGTTTTGACATATTCCCAAAGTGCGTTGTATTTGCTCATTTTTTCGCCTCATTATCCGTCAATATAGCTGTTCCTCTTTTCGAGCACCCACGGGATATCCGCATCGAAGTCGAGCTGAATAACTGGAAGAGGAAAATCCGGCTCCGGCATGTCGATACGGTCGCTGAACGAAACGCCAAAATTCGGCGAGAGCGGATATGTTGCTTTTTCGTCCCAACAGGCTATAGAGTCGCTTGTCGGTTTCCACGCGCTTTTGCCGCTGAGTAAAGTTCCGCAGATGTGGCAAAAGCCGCCGTAGTACAGCGTGTTTTCGTCTTTGGCGCAATAGACATAACATTCGCAGATTTTTTTCATGTCAACGCCGAGCGCGGAGAAAAAGTCCCGGATATTCTGCGGAAGTTTGTCGACGGCTCTCTCGAAGTTAAGACACCCGTCGCATTGGCACCCCTCGCTGACCGTTTTGGCGCGGTCATAGAACTGCCGTGTCTTTTCAACATCAACATCGATTTTGTATTCGCCGAATTGAAATATCAATCTACGCACCTCCGATATGCCGATTTTCTTTGATTATATCAGCAAAGCGCGGAAAAATCCACCGGGATATGCAAAAAGGACGCAGTTTGCGCTGCGTCCTTTTTTCTGTTCTGTTGTGCTTATCAGCTGTGCTTTTTGCCCTTTTGCTGATTCGCGCTGTGGCAGGAGCCTGCCATAGCACAGTGGGCACAGTTGCAGCCGCAGGAGGATTTGCCTTTTTTCTTATTTTTTACGAGGCTGAATATTATCAGCGCCACGATAACGGCAAGCACAAGGCATATTATAATGGTTGCAATATTCTTTGATAACCACGCAAGCATTTCGGAAGACTCCTTTCACAGCATGTAGCTTGGTTTATTTTGTGACCTTTACATCGGTTGCGAGCTTTGTGGCCTCTTTGTAGGGGCGCACGAGCATGAAGATTATCAGGGCGAGGAACGCGAACGCGAACACAAGGCTCACTATATCGACCGCGCCGTGGATGTTGCCGGTGAAGAGGTTGCCGAACTGATTTATCATAAGGGAGATAACATAGGCGAAGCCGCACTGATAGCCGATTGCGAACCAAGTCCACTTTGCGCTGTTCATCTCACGCTTGATAGCGCCGATAGCTGCGAAGCAGGGAGCGCACAGAAGGTTGAAGACGAGGAACGAATAAGCGGTCAGGCCGGTGAACGCCTTTGCAAGGGTTGCATAAACGTTGCCCTCTGCGCCATAGAGGATGCCCATCGTACCGACGATGTTCTCCTTTGCGACAAGTCCGGTGATCGAAGCGACGGTAGCCTGCCAGTTGCCCCAGCCGAGCGGAACGAAGATCCAGGCGATAGCCGAGCCGACCTTTGCGAGCAGGGACTGATCAAGCTGATCCTCTGCAAGCATTCCGAAGTGGCCGTCTACGAAGCCGAAGTAAGAGGTGAACCAGACAACGATAGTTGAAAGAAGGATGATTGTACCTGCCTTCTTGATGAAGGACCAGCCGCGCTCCCACATGGAGCGGAGGACGTTCTTGAGGGTCGGCCAGTGATAGGCGGGAAGCTCCATAACGAACGGAGCGGGATCGCCGGAGAACATCTTGGTCTTCTTGAGCATGATGCCCGAGCAGATGATAGCCGCCATGCCGATGAAGTAAGCGGAGGTCGATACCAGAGCGGAGCCGCCGAAGAGCGCGCCTGCGATCATGGCGATGAACGGTACCTTAGCGCCGCAGGGGATGAAGGTTGTTGTCATTATGGTCATACGGCGGTCGCGCTCATTTTCAATGGTACGCGAAGCCATGATTCCGGGAACGCCGCAGCCGGTGCCGATAAGCATCGGGATGAAGGATTTGCCGGAGAGACCGAACTTGCGGAATATACGGTCAAGGACGAATGCGATACGAGCCATGTAGCCGCACGCCTCAAGGAATGCGAGGAGCAGGAACAGGACGAGCATCTGGGGAACGAAGCCGAGGACAGCGCCGACGCCGGCTACGATACCGTCGTTGATAAGTCCGCTGAGCCAGTCGGCCGCGCCGACCTTTTCAAGTCCGTTGCCGACGAGAACCGGAATGCCGGGCACCCACACGCCGTAAGCGGCGGGATCGGGCTCGTCGAAGCCCTTCTCTTCAAGGTACTTGACAGCGTCAACATAGGTCATGCCTACTGTTGCTTCTTTGTCAGCCTTGGAGAGGTTTGCGGGGATTGCCGAGTAATAAGCGGTCATGGTGTTTACGGCGAGGGTCTCCTCATCCTCAACTTCAACCGTTGCGGTGTCCGCTGTGGGCTGATAAGCCTTCATCTCGGCAAGAGCCTTGTCGGCGTCGAAATCTTCTGCGCCGAAGTCAATGCCGGTGAATGCGCTGACAGCCTCGGTAGCTGCGGTGTAGTCGTCAGCGTCAGTCGAATAAGCCTTCGAGCCGATGCCGAGCAGGTGCCAGCCGTCGCCGAACACTCCGTCGTTCATCCAATCGGTCGCGAACGAGCCGACAGTGACCATGGAGATGTAGTAGACGAGGAACATGATAACTGCGAATATCGGAAGTCCGAGCCAGCGGTTTGTGACGATCTTATCGATCTTGTCGGAGGTCGAAAGCTGACCGACATTCTTCTTTTTGTAGCAGGCTTTGATTATAGATGCGATATAGATATATCTCTCATTCGTGATGATTGACTCTGCGTCGTCATCCATCTCTTTTTCGACCTCTTTAATGTCGCCCTCGATGTGCTCAAGGGTCGCCTTGTCGAGGTTGAGCTTCGCAAGCACCTTGTCGTCGCGCTCGAAGATTTTGATGGCGTACCATCTCTGCTGCTCCTCGGGGAGTCCGTGGACGGCGGCCTCTTCAATGTGCGCGAGAGCGTGCTCGACAGAGCCTTCAAATGTATGCATCGGAACGGTCTTGGTGCTCTTTGCAGCCTCGATGGCAGCCTCGGCGGCGTCCATGACTCCGTCACCTTTAAGGGCGGAGATCTCAACTATCTTGCAGCCGAGCTGGCGGGAGAGCTCATCGACGTTTATCTTGTCGCCGTTCTTCCTGACGACGTCCATCATGTTGATGGCGATAACAACGGGGATGCCGAGCTCGGTCAGCTGGGTAGTGAGATAGAGGTTTCTTTCGAGGTTCGTACCGTCGATTATGTTAAGTATAGCGTCCGGGCGCTCATCGATAAGATAGTTTCTCGCGACGACTTCCTCAAGGGTGTAGGGCGAGAGCGAGTAGATACCGGGAAGGTCGGTGATGATAACGCCGTCATGCTTTTTGAGTTTTCCTTCTTTTTTCTCAACCGTAACGCCCGGCCAGTTACCGACGAACTGGTTCGAACCGGTGAGAGCGTTGAACAATGTGGTTTTACCGCTGTTGGGGTTACCCGCAAGAGCAATGCGTAAATCCATTTTGATAGCCTCTCTTTCTTGAAATTATATCAGCTTTTCTGCGCGGGGTCTTATTCGACCTCGATCATGTCCGCGTCGGCCTTTCTGAGCGAGAGCTCATAGCCGCGCACCGTGATCTCGACCGGATCGCCGAGAGGCGCGACCTTACGGATATAGACCTCCACGCCCTTGGTCAGTCCCATGTCCATGATGCGGCGCTTTGTTGCGCCCTCTCCGTGGAGCTTGACTACCTTGACCGTTTCGCCGATCTTAGCCTGCCTGAGAGTTTTCATTGCTTATATCCTCCTTTTGTGCTTTTTCTCTTGGTGGTGTTGTGACCAATGGGGACAAATCGGTTTTGAAGTTTGCTTCAAAACTGCTCTGCATCCGAAATCAGCCGTTTATCAGGCGGTTTGTACCTATTGGGCACAACACTATATGTACTGCGCCGCAGCGCCGTCATATCATGATTTTCTTCGCCATCTCTTCGCTGATGGCAACGCGCGACTCCTTGACGTTGACTATAACATTTCCGCCCAGGGCGTTGACTACCTTTACAGTGCCGCCGACGACAAATCCGAGATTTTCGAGATGCTGTTTTACTTCCGGGCTGCCGCCTATCTTCTTGATGATATTCTCTTCGCCGACCTGCGCGAGCATCAAAGGCATCATATTGAGTCCCTCTTCCTCTTTTGTATTTCCGGGATTAGCATACGCTAACCTTGGGGCTTTAAAATTGATTAGCGCCAGCTAACCGTGATATATGGTACTCCTATAGTTGTTCCCTGTCAATAGAGTTTTTTCAATTTTTTGCCGCAAAACACAATTTCGGCGACATCCACAAACAATTAGCTTATGCTAACCGCCTGCTTTGGACATTTCAAACATATCCTCCCGCCCTTGATTTTTCCTAAGTGAAGTGATATCATACCTTTAATACATAACAATATACACACCTAAAAGGGAGGAACAGATATGCATCTTCAGGAATCGGGCGAAATGTATCTCGAAACTATATATGTGCTTTCAAAAAACGGCGTTGTGCGCTCGCTCGACGTCGCGGAATATATGGGCTTTTCAAAGCCGAGCGTCAGCCGCGCCGTCGGGCTTCTCAAACAGGGCGGCTATCTTCTCATGGACAAGGAAGGGTATCTGACCCTCACCGAATCGGGGCTCGATGTAGCTAAGAAAATATACGAGCGCCACACTCTGCTCTCGAAATTTCTCGTCCGTCTCGGCGTTGATGAAAAGACCGCCGCAGAGGATGCGTGCAAGATGGAGCACGACATCAGCGACGAATCGTTTTCGGCGATAAAAGAGCATGTCCGCAGGAGCATGAAAAATGCCGATGAATAAAGAAATTTTTGCTCAGACCGACAGACTCGTGCTGAGAAAATTCAATCTGTGCGGAATATTGCAGGACGAAAAAAAACAATGTACGCCTATGAGAGCGCCTTTTCGGACAGTGAAGCGCAGAGGATTTGCTTGAAGTAATAAAAAGAATCGATGCAGGCGAAAACTCGGGCATTCGCTATTCAAAATATGATCTCTCGCCGCGCTTCGAGCCTCCCGAATGGGACTACAGAAAATACGATATCAAAAGCGACAACGCTCTATTCAAGGGCGAAACAGATCTTATCCGCGAGGCGTATGAGAGCTGCTGATGGCGATATTTTGCGATTCATCCACCCGTCTTCATTCAAAACAACCGACATAAAAAATCCTACCCGAGATGGGTAGGATTTTTTCACTCCCCGTCAAATCAACGGGGTTCATTTTTAATTATTATCAAAGATACTTCTTGATAAACTTATCAACTGTTGACCAATATTTTTCTGGGTCGACGGTCGAGGCCTCTGCGTGCGGTGCGCCGGGGATAACCAACTTCTCTTTGTCGCACGCGGCGGCGCGGTAGACGCGCTCCTGCATCCAGAACGGGACAAAGTCGTCCTTGTCGCCATGGATGAACAGGGTCGGCGTGACGGAGCGCGAGACCTGCTCGATGCACGAGGCTTTCTTCATATCATAGCCCGCGCGCAGCATCGTTGCGCTTCTTGCGGCGGAGAGGAACGGGAAGGTCGGCAGACCGTAAACGTCCTTCATGTTGGCTCTGCACTCGTCCCAGACGGATGTATATCCGCAGTCCTCAATAGCGCAGACGACATTCGATTCGAGCGGCTCGCCGGTGGTCATCATGACTGTAGCCGCGCCCATCGAGAGACCGAAGAGCACTATCTTCGCGTTCGCATTCTCGTTGATTATGTAGTCGATCCACGCCTTGATGTCGATTCTGTCGTTCCAGCCCATGGCGACATAGTTCGACTCGCTCGCGCCGTGGCCGCAGAGATACGGGAACAGGCAGTTGTAGCCCATCTCATGGAACCTCTTGCCGAACGAGCCCATTCTTCTGGGCGAGCCGGTGTAGCCGTGGATGACTATCACCCAGACATCGCTCGGCTCGTCTGCAAGGATTATCTCGCCGTGGACATATCCGCCGCGGGGAGTGACTATCTTCACCTTTGCGGGGCTTGCGGAGTCAAACCACTCCATGCCTTCTTTGGTGATACCGTCATACTCGTTCTTTTTCTCGTCCATTTTTTTGGCGATGGACTTTTTGCTCATGGTCTTGTTGAAAATCGCGTTGCCGACAGCAAGATATGCCGCGCCGACTGCTGCACCTGCGGAAGCGGCTGCTATAACAAGCTTTTCAGATGAACTTTTCTTTCCCACTGAAATTCATTCCTTTCATTTTTATATGAGCCTTATACAGGAGTATTCTATCATAAAAAGTCCGCAGTTGCAATAACAAAAAGCCCCTGCAAAAGAATACAGAGGCTTCGGATATGTACCCGCCGCGCGGCGGGTGAGGTTTATTCCTCGTTGAGCTTATTGCGCTTGTTCTGGGCCTTGTTCTCCTGCTGATTCTGCTGCTTGTTGTTCTGCTGCTGATTCTGCTGGTTCTGACCCTGCTTGTTCTGCTGATTGCGGTTTTCCATTGAGAGCACACTCCATAGATCCCTTCGCGGGAAAATTAGGATTTTTTCAAATCCGTTTTATATTCTTTCCCCCGGTTCGCGTTTTTATGAGCCTGAAACTAATGAAAATTTTGCCTTTTTCTGATATAATTTATAATAGAAAGCTTACGGAGGTCAGCAGATGGAAATATCCGACGAACTTATATCGCATCTCGAATCGCTCGCGCATATTGAGCTTGACACCGACGAGCGCGAGGATTGCCGCAGAGATTTTGAAAAGATAATATCATATATGGACACGCTGTCGGCGCTCGATACCGACGGCGTTGAGCCGCTGACCAATTTATCCGACACGGTGAATGTCCTGCGCGAGGATGAACCGGGCGAGACGCTCGGCATAGAAGAGGCTCTGTCGAATGCCGCAGAAACGGCGGGCGGCTGCTTCTGCGTCCCGAAAACAGTGGAATGAGGTGCGCTATGAGAGATATTATTAAAGATTCCGCCCTCGTTCTGGCAGAAAAAATCAGGTGCGGCGAGATAAAAATCGTCGAAGTCTTAGACGCCGTATATGAATCCGAGAAGCAGAATAAAGAACTCAACTGCTTCATCACGCTCTGCCGCGAGCGCGCATATAGCAAAGGCTCGGAGATACAAAAACGCATCGATGCAGGCGAATATATCTCGCCGCTCGCGGGCGTGCCGATAGGCATAAAGGACAACATCGCAGTAAAAGATGTCAAAATGACCTGCGGGTCGCATATGCTCGAAAATTATGTGCCGCCCGTGAGTGCGGCGGCGGTAGAAAAGCTCGAAAAAGCGGGGCTTATTATCGTCGGCAAGCTCAACATGGACGAGTTCGCCATGGGCTCGACGGGCGAGACTTCGTACTACGGCGCGGTGCTCAATCCCGTTGACAAAACTCGCGTGCCCGGCGGCTCGTCTTCGGGCGCGGCGGCGGCAGTCGCGGCGGGGATAGTCCCGCTCGCGCTCGGCTCGGACACGGGCGGCTCGGTCAGACAGCCCGCGGCGTTCTGCGGGGTATTCGGCTTCAAGCCAACCTACGGCACCGTCTCCCGAAACGGGCTTGTCGCCTATGCCTCGTCGTTTGACCAGATAGGCGCGATAGCGAGAAATGCCTCCGACTGCGCGGCTCTCGCGGCGATAATATCCGGGCGCGACTGCGGTGATTCTACAACAGAGGATACTGCTCCCGTCCGTTCGGATTTTGTCGAGTCCTATTCGCTCTGCGGCAAAATTATAGGCGTGCCGAATGAATTTATTGATAATTGCGGCGAAGATATACGCAGTGCTGTGAATAATGCGCTCAAAAAAGCTGAATCGCTCGGCGCGAGGGTTGAATATTTCTCGCTTCCGCCGCTCAAATTTGCCGTGCCCGCCTATTATATAATCGCCTGCGCGCAGGCAAGCTCTAATCTTGCGCGGTATGACGGGGTTCGCTTCGGGCGGCGCGCACAAAATTCAGACGACCTGACAAAAATGTATATCAAAAGCCGCTCCGAGGGCTTCGGGCGCGAGGTCAGGCGCAGGATAATGCTCGGTAATTTCGTGCTCAGCGCGGGATACTACGACGCATATTACAACAAGGCGCTGAGAGCGCGCAGGGTTATACGCGACACGCTTTCGGACGCTTTCAAAAAATATGATTTCATCGCGGGCGCCGTTTATCCGTCAACTGCGCCGAAGCTCGGCGAGAGCCTTGACGACCCGCTGAAAACTTATATCGGCGATGCATACACCGTTCCGGCTAACCTCGCTGGACTCCCGGCGATAAGCGTGCCGTGCGGAAAAACAGCCGCGCTTCAGCTCATGGCGGCACCGTTCGCGGACGAGAATCTTTTGGGCGCGGCGAGATGTCTGACCCTGTAACATTAAAAAATTTACAGAGTATGATCGTGTTGAACAAGTTTGAAGACACAGCTAAACGCAGTCGGACGGCGCAATGCTTGTAAAGTTTTAGGCATTACAAGGTACTATGGGAGGCTTTCAAATGAGATACGAAACTGTTATCGGGCTCGAGGTCCACATAGAGCTGCTGACTGAGACAAAGATATTCTGCTCCTGCCCGACTGAGTTCGGCGGCGAGCCGAACACGCATGTCTGCCCGGTATGTCTCGGACTGCCCGGCACTCTGCCGACGCTAAACAAAAAAGCCGTTGAGCTTTCCGTCCGCGCGGGTCTCGCGGCGGGCTGCGAGATAACACCGATAAGCTGCTTCGACCGCAAAAATTATTTTTACCCCGACCTGCCGAAGGCTTATCAGATATCCCAGTTATATCTGCCGCTGTGCCGAAACGGCTCGGTCACACTCGACAGCGGCAAAATTATACGCATAAAAGAGATGCACATGGAGGAGGACGCGGGGAAACTCATGCACTCCCCCGACGACAACCGCACGCTCATCGATTGCAACCGCTGCGGAGTGCCGCTGCTTGAGATAGTCAGCGAGCCGGATATGAGAAGCGCAGAGGAGGCGGTCGAATATCTCGAAAAGCTGCGCGAGCTGATGCGCTTTGCCGGCGTTTCGGACTGTCGGATGCAGGAGGGCTCGCTGAGAGCGGATATAAATCTCTCCGTCCGCCCGGAGGGTGAAATAGAACTCGGAACGCGCACGGAGATGAAAAATCTGAACTCATTCAGAGCCGCCGAGCGCGCGATAAAAAGCGAGAGTGCGCGGCAAATCTCGCTGATTGAAAACGGTGAAAATATTATTCAGGAGACCCGGCGCTGGGACGACGGCGCAGGTATGAGCTACGCGATGCGCTCAAAAGAGGACACGAGCGACTACAAATATTTTCCCGAGCCGGACATTCCGCCGGTAGTCGTTTCAACCCCCGACATTGAGAAAATCAAAAATCAGATGCCCGAACTGCCGCAGGCGAAGCGCCGTCGCTGGAGCGAAGAATATAATCTCGGCAGAGCGGACATTGACACACTGATGTCCTCGCCGTTCACGGCGGAGCTCTTCGACCGCACGGTTATGCTCTGCAAGAGCGCAAAGGACGCCGCATCGTGGATAAATGTTGAGCTCCCAGCCGTACTTCGCGGCGCGGGAATGAGCATTGAAGATGCAAAATTCAGCCCCGACTCGTTGGGCAGGCTCATAAATATGCTCTCATCAGGGGAGATAAACCGCGGCACGGCGAAAAAAGTCTTTGCAAAAATAGTGACCGAAAACGCCGACCCGGCGGAATATGTCCGAAAAAACGGACTTTCTCTGATGACCGACGCGGCGACGATAGAAGACGCGGTAAAACGCGTTATCGACGAAAACGAAAAGAGCGTCTCGCAGTACAGAGACGGCAAGACGCAGGCGTTTCAGTATCTTATCGGGCAGTGTATGCGCGCGCTCGGCGGCAAAGCCCCGGCGGCAGCAGTCACGGAAGCGCTCAAAAGGCTGATATAAATAACAAAGGACTGCCGTTACCCGGCAGTCCCGTTTTGTTTTCAGCTTTATGCCTCGACTTCGGTGAGGTTCAGAGTGCCCCAGCTGTCGTTATTGAGCGTGAGCACCTTGTTGTCTTTATTATACGACGCGGTGAAGGTTATCTCCGTGCCCGCCTTGAAGCCTGCGATAGCTATCTCGGGGACTATGGTCACGGTCGCGGGGTCAGCCTCGGTGTCGACCTTGTATGTACCGGAGACCGAAGTGCCGACGGAAATACCGAGGATATTGAGGTTGCTCGAATCATACTGGAAAGTGCCGTCCTCTTTGAACTCGATAGTCGCGTTGTTCTGCGAGTCGCTCCACTTGCCGACGATGAGCTTGTCAATTTTCGCTCCGCAGCCCGCAAAGGCGCAGACGATTATCGCGACAGCCATAACGAGAGCCGTCAGTCTGAGAGTCTTTTTCATTGGTGATTACCATCCTTTCTGTTTTGCCGCTTTTCTTCCATACTCATTATATCACACTTCGCTCAATTTTGTCCATAGGCGTTACAGGGTACCATTGTGTCGAAAAAAGGTATAAACAGATTATTTACATTTTTGTAAAAATAATGTATAATTTTCCTGTTGCACATATGTGCTTGCGAAAGGAGAATACAAAAATGAAGAAAAATCCGTTCAAGCGGATACTCTGCATTGTCATCGCCGCAGTGATGCTCTGCTCGGTATTTGCTTCGACCGCGGCGGCCGCCACCAAGTGCGCCTGCGGCCATTCGCCCGTTGTCATGATCTCCGGATTCGGCGCGACGATTCTCTCGGAGAAGCAGGAGGACGGCTCATTGAAGCGCGTTTTCCCGCCCGACACCAAAGAGATTCTCAAGCTCCTCGGAGTCAATGCCCCCGACCTCATCACGGGCATAATCGAGCTCATCGCACAAAAGGGCACGGACGGCATCGAAAAGCCGATGCGCGAGATAATAACTTCTATTGTCGAGCCGCTGAGAATGAACGACGACGGCACCTCGTTCTATGACATAGTGCCCATACTCAGCAGCGCAAAGGATACGAGCCTTGAGGCGTTCACGAAGAACGACCAGCTCGACCTCGTCCCCTACACAGGCTCCGAGTTCCTCGACATGGAGGTCATCGGCGACGAGATAGGCGACGACCATGTTTTCAACTTCCTCTACGACTGGAGACTCAGCCACGCCGATGTTGCGGCTCAGCTCCACGATTATCTCGCAGAGGTCTGTGCCCTCACCGGGCACGACAAGGTCAGCGTATACAGCATCAGCCAGGGCAGCCTGCTGCTGGGCGTGTATATGTACGAATATCCCGACGACAACTATATCGACCGCGCGGTGTTCGACACTCCGCTTCTCGCGGGCAGCAACCTCGTCTCCGATCTCTACACTGACAAGCCCCTTGCATTGAACTTCGACACCACCCTCGATATTCTCAGAGCTATCCTGCACACCGAGACCGACTTCTCGTTCGTCATGGACATCATCCCTGCCGACGGCGCGAACAACATCGCCGACTACGGTCTCAAGAGCATGGTTCTCCCGAGCGTCATAAACATCCCCGCATTCTGGGAGATGTGCGACCCGGAGAATTACGAATATATCAAGTCCCTGCGCCTCGACTCCGTCAAGAATGCAAAGCTCATTGAAAAAGTCGAGAAAGTCAGAAACGGCTTCATGTCCCACATTTCCGAGACCCTGTATGCTCAGCAGAAAAAGGGAGTCAGCGTCTCTCTGAAGGCCTGCTCCGGCGTGCCGCTCGCCTCGGGTACCGTTGACAACAGCGACGGCATAGTAAATATGAAATACTCCTGCGGCGCAGTGTGCGCGCCCTTCGGCGAGACGTTCCCCGCCGACTACAAGCAGGCTGTCAAGACCGGCAAGAACAACATCTCGCCCGACAGAACGGTTGACCTCTCGACCGGCTATATGCCCGAGCGCACATGGGTAGTCAACCGCCACTATCACGGTCAGGCGGAATGGGATCCCCGCACCTACTCCCTGCTCATGGATCTCCTGCTCACCGACAACATCAAGGACGCATATTCGCACATCGAATATCCCCAGTTCATGGAGAGCCTCTCTCCGACGAGCGATGTAGTCGTTCTCTTCAAGAGCACGAACTCCTCGTTCCTGCCGACTCTCTCGAAGCACCTCTTCTCCTGCAACTCCGTCATGGTCAAGAACCTGTCGAAGAAGGACAAGATAAAGATCTCTTCGATAACCTCGGAGAACGGCACGCTGAACTTCGCCCTGCCCTATCCGATAGTTCTTGAAGCAGGCGAGAGCGCCGAGATAGCCTTCACCGGAAAGGTTCCCGCGACCGAGAGCTACGACAAGATAACCGTTGCCTACAAGCGCATGACCGTCACCGGCAAGGACGCGACCCGCGACTTCGGCTTCACCGTGACCCGCAACTATTCGGGCGTCACGAAGATCGATCTCACCCCCGCTTATATCATCACCGCTATACGCATAGCGCACGATATACGCGATATCCTTGCGCGGATAGATGCGATCTTCTCGTTCATCAACGGGATAAAATAAAATATAAAATTAAAGCGAGCGGCATAACCGAGATTATGCCGCCCGTTTTTTGTTATGCTCTTTTATCCTATAAGCTCCGCAACATACAGACTCTCGTATATGCTCCCGTCGGAGGGAGATACATATTTCCCGAGGTCAACGAGTATCGCGTCTGCTTTTCCTTTAAATTCATAGCACTTCACACCGTTGACTTCGCCTAAATACTTGCCCTTTTCGGGAACGGGACAGATATAAGCCGTTTCGCTCACTATCCCGTATTTTTTTCCGCGAAGCTCAAAAATGCCGTCCAATATGCAGTCATAGCGCAGGACAATACCGTTTTTCTTGTCCCCTATGCTCTGTTCCATGGGGATATTTTTCAGCGAATAGACGGCGATTTCCGTGCCGTTTATTTTTTCGCGGTGCAGCGGACCTAAATCGGAATCCGTCAGCGCGAGGTTGTCGCCCGCATACCCGTAAAGTCTGTGATTCCAGACCTTATATGTCGGGATGCAAACACCCGCCACGCTGCCGCCGTGGGAAACGGCCGCTGTCGTTTTCTCCGCCGTCTGCGAAACAGTCTCGCCTGGCACTTTCTTTTCGGGCTCTCCCGCTCTGTCCGTCGCGATTTGACCACCTCGCTCCGTGCCGTTTTCGGTATTCAAAGTCGAATCGGAAGCGGGAAGTCCCAGGCTTTTGCCGACTGCTAAAACGGATATGAGAACCGTGCAAGCCGCAATGCACGCCGCCGCGGCATACCAAACCTTTTTCGGATGACCCTTGGCTTTGCTTTCCCGAACACTTTGAATCGGCTTATCCTTGATTTTATCCCAGACCTCCTCCGGGGCTTTAAAACTCATTGCGTCTCTCATGAATTTTTCTGTTGATTTACGCCTCATCCGTATGCACTCCTTTTCGGTCGAAATAACGCCTCAGCTTAGTGAGAGCGTAGCCGTATTTTGAACGGACAGACAAATAGGGGAGGTTCAAAACCTTGGCGATCTCCGTCTGCTTCAGGCCGGAATACAGATACAGCGATACTATCTGCCTCTCTGTTTCGCTCAGCGTTTTCAAGGCTTCCAGCGCAAGCATCGCGTTTTCGGTCTGCTCAAAACCCTCCGTGTCACCGGGCAGCAAATCAAGGCTCTCGCTGTCTACCGTCAAAAGCCTTGCGTTTTCCTTCATGCAGTCCATGCAGCAGTTGCGCGCTATGGCGAAAATCCACGCCCTCGCATTTGTGCCGGGCTTGTAGCCGCAGGCAGACTGCATAATATTAAGAAATGTCTCCGCTTCTATATCCTCCGCGAGCTGCCTGCTGCGAACCAACGACAGCGCAAACCGAAAGATCGGATCTTTCATGTCAAGATATAATCGGCTCAGAGCGTCTCTGTCTCCCGCGGCGATTTCGCAAATACACAGATCCAACTGCCTGCCTGTCATCAATTTCACTTCCCGCCTTTGTCTTTCGTCTATATATCCGTTTGAACGGTCGGAATGCATAAAATTTTTACCTTTTCTTTTGGCACAAGCATAAAATTATCCCGCCGAAAAACTCGACGGGATTTCTCTTTTTCCGTTACGGGGTGAGTCTGTTCGGGCCTCTGAAGAGGAACATCGCTTCCTTGATGTGCAGTCCGAGCATGAGCATGGTCAGGCGGTCGATACCGATTCCGAAGCCGCCATGGGGCGGGCAGCCGTATTTGAAGAACTCGAGATAGAACTCAACATCCTTGTCGAGACCCTTCTCCTGCGCCTGGCTCTTGAGCACATCGTATCTGTGCTCGCGCTGCGCGCCGGTGGTTATCTCGACGCCGCGCCAGATGAGGTCATAGCCCTGCGGCACGCCGTTCTCGTCGCGCATATGGTAGAACGCTCGCTTCTCTGCGCTGTAGTCGGTGATGAACAGGAACTCGTGACCGTATTTCTTCATGACCCAGTCGTAGCTCAGACGCTCGGCGTCGGTCGTGAGGTCGCCCTTTTCGCTGTCGGGCACGGTATAGCCGAACTCCTTTTCGAGCTCGTCATAGAGATCGGCAAGCTTTATGACCGGGAACGGGGTCGTCGGGACGATAACCTCCTTGCCAAACAGCTCCTTTATCTCCTCGCCGTACTTCTCCTTGACCGATTTAAGCATATATGTCAACAGCTCCTCCTCCATCTTCATGACATCTTTGAAAGAGGTGATGTAGCTGAACTCAAGGTCGAAGCCGGAGAACTCGGTGGTGTGCTTGTTGGTGTATGATTTTTCGGCTCTGAAAACGGGGCCGACTTCAAATATGCGCTCGAAGCCGCTCGCCATTGCCATCTGCTTATAGAACTGGGGGCTCTGCGCAAGATAGGCGAGGCGGTCAAAATACTTAACCTCAAAAACCTCGGCTCCGCTCTCGCTCGCCGCGCCGATGAGCTTCGGGGTGTGAATCTCGATGAAATTATGGTCTATCAGGAACTGACGCATGGCGTTGACCATGACGGTCTGAACCTTGAACATGAGCTGATTTTCGTCGGTGCGAAGGTCGATCCAGCGGTAGTCAATGCGCTGGTCGATGCTCGAACGCTCGACGCCCGGGCGCTTCTTGGTCGCAGGGATCTCCTTGCGCACTATCGGCAGCGCGTCGGCTATCGACTCTGCGGTTATCGACTCGGGGATAATCTCAATTCCGCCCATCTTGACGAAATCGTTCTCGACGGCGGTGCCGACGACCGAGATAACGGAATCCTGAGTCAGAGTCGCTATCACGGGACAGAGCTCCGGCAGCTTCTCTTTCTCGACGGTTATCTGGATTTTTCCGGTGATATCCTTGAGCACGATAAAAGCCATATACTTGCTGTCGCGCAGGTTCTCGACGAAGCCCTGAACGAGCACGGGTTTGCCGAGATTATTTTTGATGTCCGCAATGTAAGTTCTCTCCATTATCTGAGCCCTCCAAAGAGATTTGATATATCGGCAGCGTTGAGATCTCCGTCGTTGATGCTGTCCGCAAAGGCGTTTGCCGCAGCCTGAACGAGAGCCGACGAGAATTCATCGCTGAAGTTTTCGATTGAAAAAGCGGTCTTTTCGCCGTTTTCCATGTTCTTGACGAGGACTTCGCCCTTGGCGATATCGTCATCGCCGATAACGCAGGTGAAGCGTGCGCCCAGTTTGTCGGCGTATTTCATCTGAGCCTTGACCGAGCGTCCCGCAACGTCAAACTGCGCGCTGACTCCGTCCGAGCGGAGATCCGTGCAGAGCTTCGCCGCAATGAGCGAAGCGGCGTCGCCGATAGAGCCGATATAGATATCGCACTTCTGGTCGCCGGGCAGCTCAATGCCCTGAGCCTCGATGACGCTGAGCAGGCGCTCAAGTCCCATTGCGAAGCCGAGCGACGGGGTGTGCTGACCGCCGAGCTCTTCAATGAGTCCGTCATAGCGTCCGCCGCCGCCGCAGACAAGTCCGTCGGTCTTGTCGTTGTGCGAGACGAATTCGAAAACGGTCTTTGTATAGTAATCAAGTCCGCGCACGATGTGCGGGTTGACAACATAGTCTATCATCAGCGCGTCAAGATAGCTCTTGACTTTCTCGAAATGCTCGCGGCACTCGTCGCAGAGATAATCGAGCATAACGGGTGCGCCCTCGGCTATCTTCGAGCAGACGGGGCTCTTGCAGTCAAGAATACGCATGGGGTTGCGCTCGAGCCTGTCGAGGCAGGTACCGCACAGCTCGTCTTTATACTGCTCAAAATATGCCTTGAGCGCCTTGTGATACTCGGCGCGGCAGGTCGGGCAGCCGATCGAGTTTATCTCGAGCGTCAAGTCCTCGATTCCGAGGAAAGCGAATATTTCGGCAGCGAGGGAAATTATCTCGGCATCGGCGGCGGGAGCCGGAGTGCCGAAGACCTCAACGCCGAACTGGTGGAACTCCCTGTATCTGCCGGACTGCGGCTTCTCGTAGCGATAGCACGAGGTTATATAGCAGGTCTTCTGCGGCAGGGGCTCGTTGAAAAGCCCGTGCTCCAAAAATGCGCGCGCAGCGCCCGCAGTGCCCTCGGGTCGGAGCGTTATAGAACGTCCGCCCTTGTCGAGAAAAGTGTACATCTCCTTCTGCACGACATCGGTGGTGTCGCCGACGCCGCGGGCAAACAGCTCCGTATGCTCGAACACGGGAGTGCGAATCTCCTTGAAGCCGAAACGCGAGGCTATATCGAGCAGGGTATTTTCAAGAAAGCGGTTTTTATAGCTCGCCGCGGGCAGCACATCCTGAGTGCCCTTGACAGCTTTCGTAAAAAGAGCCATGTTTTTGTTCCTTCCATAAAAACATTAAATCCCGCCGTTGGCGGGATGAGCGAAAAAGCTCCGGAAAAAGCCGCCCGGCGGGAAATACCGCCGGGGCGGGTCAAAGCTTATTTCGGGTTGACTATATCGCGCCAATCAAGGTCGCCGCGCGCAAGGCTGTGAATAAGAGCCTCGGCGGTGGCTATATTGGTGGCAACGGGGATGTTGTGCACGTCGCAGAGTCTGAGAAGATTTGCTTCGTTGGGCTCGTGCGGCTTGGGTGTGAGCGGATCTCTGAACATGAGCAGAAGATCGATCTCGTTGCAGGCTATTCTGGAAGCTATCTGCTGGTCGCCGCCCTGACTTCCGCTGAGGAAGCGCTGAATCTCAAGTCCCGTTGCCTCGGCTACGAGCTTGCCCGTAGTGCCGGTCGCGCACAGGGAATGGCGGCTCAGGATACCGCAATAAGCTATACAGAACTGGGTCATAAGTTCTTTTTTTGAGTCGTGAGCCATGAGAGCGATGTTCATTGTGTATCCCCCTTTTCCGAGTTGTTGACTTCGCTGGTCATGTTAATATCATATCAGAGAAACCGGGTTATGACAAGAGTTATTTGTAACTTCTTACAAAATTTTAATAAAAACCCGACCGATTATTCCTCTGTTTCGGAATTTTCGCTGTCTTCGGCAGGTGACACTTCCTCAGCCGCGGTTTCTTCCGGCTTTTCCTGATCTTCCTCGCTCGGAGTGCAGGCGACGGTAACCAACTGCTCGCCCTCGGACACACGCATGACTCTGACGCCCTTGGAGGGTCTTGCAAATGTGCTTATCTGTGAGACAGGGATGCGGATTATAATGCCGTCGGACGAGATGAAGATGACATCCTCGCTCTCGTCAACGACCGCTATCGCGGCAACGTCGCCGTAGGTCTCGGTGCGGTAGTTTATCGTACCCTTGCCGCCTCTCGACTGGAGTCTGTAATCCGAAGGTTCGCTGCGTCTGCCGTAGCCGGTGGTACTGACTGTGAGGACAGCCTTTGCATCGTCGAGCACTTCCATGCCGACGACCTCGTCGCCCTCGCGCAGCTCAATCGCCTTGACGCCGCGCGCCGTTCTGCCGAGCGGTCTCGCGTCGTTTTCATTGAAGCGGATGCCCATGCCCTTGCGCGTGGCAATGAGCAGGTCGTCGTTGCCGGAGGTCAGGCGCACCCATGCGAGTTCGTCGTCATCGTCGAGATTTATCGCGATAACGCCGTTCTTGCGGACGTTGCGGTAAGCGTCGAGGCTCGTGCGCTTGATGATACCCTTGCGCGTGACCATGCACAGGAACGCATCAGGGTCATATTCGGGCACTCTTATCATCGCTGACACCTTCTCGCCCGCTTCAAGGGGCAGGAGGTTGACTATATTCATGCCCTTGCTGTTTCTCGAGCCCTCGGGCACTTCATAGCCCTTGAGACGGTAAGTCCTGCCGCGGGTGGTAAAGAACATGACGTAATCGTGGGTGGAGCAGGTGAACATGGTCTTTGCCACATCCTCCTCGCGCCTTGTCATGCCCTTGACGCCTCTGCCGCCGCGGTGTTGGATCGTGTATGCGTCGGCGGGGATACGCTTGATATAGCCGAGGTTCGTCATGGTGAACACGCAGGTCTCCTCGGGGATAAGATCCTCTATATCGACCTCGCCGCTGACGTTTTCAATGACCGTGCGGCGGTCGTCGCCGAACTTCTCGGCGATGGCGCCGGTCTCCTCGCGGACTATAGTAAGTATTCTCGACTCGTTCGAGAGAATATCTATAAAGTCGGCTATCTTCGCCTTGAGCTGAGCCATCTCGTCCTCGACCTTTATGCGCTCGAGTCCGGTCAGCTGGCCGAGTCTCATCTGGACTATCGCCTGCGCCTGAATCTCATCGAGACCGAAGCGGTTCATGAGCGCTTCGCGTCCCTCGGGGACGCTGTTCGATGCGCGCAGGATAGCTATGACCTCGTCGATGAAATCGAGAGCCGTGAGCAAGCCCTCAAGAATATGGGCGCGCTCCTGAGCTTTTTTCAGATCGTACCTTGTGCGGCGGGTGACTATCTCGCACTGGTAGTCTATATACTGCTGAAGAATCTGCTTAAGGGTGAGTATCTTCGGCTCGCCGTTTACGAGGGCGAGCATAATCACGCCGAAGGTAGACTGGAGCTGAGTGTAGGTATAGAGCTGATTCAAAACTACCTGCGGATTCGCGTCGCGCTTCAAGGTGATGTCGATGTGCATACCGGAGCGCGAGGAATAGTCGTGGATATCGGATATGCCCTCGATGCGCTTATCCTTGACGAGATCCGCCATGCTCTCTATGAGCTTCGCCTTGTTGACGCCGTAGGGTATCTCAGTGACAACTATCTTGTGGCGGTCGCCCTTTGTCTCGACTATCTCGGCGCGGGCGCGGACTATAATTTTGCCGCGGCCTGTGCCGTAGGCTGCGCGTATGCCCGCTCTGCCCATGATTATTCCGCGGGTCGGGAAATCGGGGCCTGGCAGATGAGTCATAAGCTCCTCGAGCGTCGCGTCGGGGTTATCTATCAGGCAGTTCATGGCGGCAACGACCTCGCGCAGATTGTGCGGAGGGATATTTGTCGCCATACCGACCGCTATGCCTACAGAGCCATTTACAAGCAGGTTCGGATATCTCGACGGGAGCACCGTGGGCTCCTTGAGTCGGTCGTCGTAGTTCGGGATAAAATCGACCGTGTCCTTGTCGATATCCGTCAGCATTTCGAGAGAGAGCTTTTTGAGCTTTGACTCGGTGTAACGGTAGGCTGCGGGCGGGTCGCCGTCGACGGAACCGAAGTTGCCGTGGCCGTCAACGAGCGTATATCTCATGGAGAAGTCCTGCGCCAGACGCACCATGGCGTCATAGACGGAGGCGTCGCCGTGAGGATGGTAGCGGCCGAGCACCGAACCGACCGTGTCCGCGCATTTGCGGTACGGCTTGTCGGGATAGAGGCCGTTTTCGTACATGGTGTAAAGTATGCGTCTGTGGACGGGCTTCAAGCCGTCACGCACATCAGGCAGAGCACGCGAGGTGATGACCGACATGGAGTAATCCAGAAAGGATTTACGCACTTCTCTATTGATCTCGACATTGATTATTTTTTGTTCGTTATATGCTTCGTCAAAGCTCACAGAGATCTACTCCTTTCCGTTATATATCCAGGTTCTGGACGTATTTTGCATTGGTTTCGATGAACTCGCGGCGCGGCTCGACCTTGTCGCCCATAAGAATGGAGAAGGTCTCGTCCGCGAGCATCGCGTCCTCTACATTGACGCGCAGCATCGTGCGGAAGTCGGGATCCATTGTCGTCTCCCAGAGCTGCTCGGCATCCATCTCGCCGAGACCTTTGTATCTCTGGATATCGCAGCTGCCCGAGCCGCCGAACTCCGCCATGAACTGATCGCGCTCCTCGTCGGAGAAAGCGTATCTTATCTTCTTGCCCTTGCTGACTTTGAACAGCGGGGGCTGAGCGAGATAGACATGACCCTGCTCGATAAGCGGGCGCATATAGCGGAAGAAGAAAGTCAGCAGCAGCGTTCTGATATGCGCGCCGTCGACATCGGCATCCGCCATGATAACTATCTTGTTGTAGCGAAGCTTTGTTATATCAAACTCGTCGCCGATTCCGGTGCCGAGGGCTATGACAATAGGCATGAGCTTCTCGTTGCCGATAACTCTGTCGAGTCTCGCCTTTTCGACGTTGAGCATCTTGCCCCAGAGGGGAAGAATCGCCTGGAAGCGTCTGTCGCGTCCCTCTTTTGCGGAGCCGCCTGCGGAATCTCCCTCGACGATGTAGAGCTCTGTGCGCTCGGCGTCGCGCTCGGTGCAGTCGGCAAGCTTACCGGGCAGGGAGTTTGAATCGAGAACAGATTTGCGGCGAGCCAGTTCGCGCGCCTTTCTCGCAGCTTCTCTTGCGCGCGAAGCGTCGAGAGCCTTCGAGAATATCGCCTTTGCGACTGCGGGATTCTCTTCAAAATAGGTCATCAGCTTCTCATAGACCGTTGTCGAGACGAGTTGGGTTATATCGGTGTTGCCGAGCTTGCCCTTGGTCTGTCCCTCGAACTGCGCCTCGGTGAGTTTTACGCTGATAACGGCAGTCAGTCCCTCGCGGACATCGTCACCCGAGAGCTTCTTGTCGCCGTCTTTGAGAATGGAATATTTGCGTCCGTAGTCGTTGAAAACGCGGGTCAGAGCGGTCTTGAAGCCGGTCTCATGAGTACCGCCGTCAACGGTGTGGACATTGTTTGCAAATGAGAGCATTGTCTCGTTGTAGCTGTCTGTATACTGCATGGCGATCTCCGCGCTTCTGTCGCCGTGCATGGCGGAGAAATGGATCGGCTTTTCATGCAGGGGAGTCTGGCCGCGGCTTGCGGTCAGATATTCGACGAAGCTCGAAAGTCCGCCTTCGTAGCAGTAGGTGCGCTCGATGATATTATCGGGGTCGCGCCTGTCCGCAAGGGTTATGCACAGTCCCGCATTGAGAAACGCGGACTCGCGCAGGTGTCTTTCAAGGGTCTCGAAATCATAGACCGTGGTCTCGCGGAAAATCTCAGGATCGGGCTTGAAGCGTATGGTCGTGCCGGTCGCCGACGATGTGCCTATCTCCTTGAGGTCATAGTCGGGATGGCCGCCGTTCGAGAAGCGCTGCTGATAGACATGGCCGTTCTGCGCAACTTCAACTTCGAGCCACTCGGACAGGGCGTTGACGACGGACGAACCGACGCCGTGCAGACCGCCGGAGACTTTGTATCCGTTGCCGCCGAACTTACCACCGGCGTGCAGGACGGTCAGGACAACCGTCACGGTGGAGATGCCCATCTTTTCGTTCATGCCCACAGGGATACCGCGTCCGTTATCCTTGACGCTGATAACATTGCCCGGGAGTATCTCAACATCGATATTCGTGCAGAAGCCCGCGAGAGCTTCGTCTATGGAGTTGTCGACTATCTCATATACAAGGTGGTGCAGGCCGCGCGGACCCGTCGAGCCGATGTACATACCGGGGCGCTTGCGGACCGCCTCAAGTCCCTCAAGAACCTGAATCTGGCTCGCGTCGTATTCCTCGGTGACCTTTGTATTCATATCCTTGTCAAGCTCAATGTCTTCGTCGAGCACGAGCTCGTCCTGATTCTCGGCGTTCTCTTCAAGGATCTCGTTGTTCTCATTGTTATCCAAAGCTTTCATCCTCCTTCTCCAAAGCTCTTGCCCCTAATCACTGATTCGTCAGGGTGGAGAACATGTTCTTTTTCTTCTTTTTCTTTTTGGGCTTGTACTTCGGCGGATTTTCGAGCCTCATTCTCGCGCTCTTGGACTTTGCGAGATACTTGTTGACCTGGACAACGGGAGAGATCATGTCCGCGCTCATGTAGTCGACGCAGTTTGCGAGCAGATCCTGATCGTTGTTGAGCTCGCCGAGGACGGTGACGGCTATGATGCTCTGAATCTCGTTCGTGCCGTCGTCATAAATCTCGTTGAGGAGATTGAAGAGCTTCCTCATCTTCTGCGGGTCGTTCTCTTTTATGACCTTGATAACCACGGGAGCGGCGTGATTCTTGAAGAAATCCTCGGGCAGGAACTCGCCGTAGGTCTCAATATTCTTTCTGTATTCGTCGCGCAGCTCGGGATAGATAACGCTCAGGCGGTTCGCGAAAGTGTTCGCGTCATAGCACGCCTCGCCGCTCTTCGCCGCCGCCTTAGACACGGGGGTGGGGAGCTTCACTTTTTTCTTATCGGCTGTGCCGTTCTTGCCGAAGCTCTCTTCGATAAGCTCGGCATACTCGTCCGAGATAAACTTGATGTCCTTGTCGTCGGCGGTCTCAACGTCGAGCAGAGAATGGGCTATCTTCGCGAAGTCGGTCTCGTTCGCGCCCTCTTTCTGCGCCCAGAGCAGGGCTATCTTGTTGTCGTAGTGCTCGATACGCAGAGCCTTGTTGTCGCCGGAAAAATCCATAACGGCGCGTCCGCTCGTGACGGAGACGGGGATACCGTCGGAGATATCTGCGGGAGTGGTGATTCTGAAGCCGCACTTCGTGAGGGTCGGCTCGAGGTTCTTGTAGATGTCGTTCATCGCTATACGGATATCGATCATAACTGTTCTCCTTAAAAAATACTCTGCACAGAGTATATATTATATATACTAATATAATATATCATAATATCGGCGCGTTTGCAATGCTCTAACAGAAAAATACTGCACCCGTTTTCAAATAAAACGGGTTGACGAAAGGCGTATAACTGTGGTATTATAAAAAATCAAAAGAACGAGGTTTTTCATAGCCTCAGAGCAAGAAAGAAAAGGACTTTTCCGATGGAAAAAAAGGTGTTTATAAACATTGAGGACAGCCACTCCGGGCATGACGACAGCTACTCGTCGCAGACGAGCACGCAGGGCGTTCTGCGCCTGCTCGAAAACGGCTACGAGCTCTCATATGAAGAGCCTGCCGCCGAGATGGAGGGCTGCGTGACCACCCTGCTCATAGAGGACGGCGGACTCGTCACAATGACGAGAAACGGTGCATATACTACACAGATGGTCATGGAGCGCGGCAGGCGTCATGTCTGCCACTACGCGACACCGTTCGGCGATATGCTCCTCGGCATATTCGCCAAAAAGGTCGAGTCGTCCGTGACGGAGGAGGGCGGCGAGCTGCTGCTCAACTACACTATCGATGTCAACGCGGATCTCGCCGCGTCGAACGAGCTGAAGATAACGGTCAGCGGACAGTAAAAATGACGGTTTGCCCGCAGAAACTGCGGTTACACGAAAGGATGGATAAATTTTATGTCAGTGCTTGTAAAACAGGTCGAGGATAAGCTCTGCGAGCTTGTCAGGGACGCCGCGAAAAAGGCGATGGCGGCAGGTGAACTGCCCGAAGCCGAGCTCACGGATTTCAAGGTCGAAATCCCGGCGGACAGAAAGAACGGCGACTACTCCACAAACGCCGCCATGGCGTGGGCGAGAGCTTTCAGACGCGCGCCCGCTATGATAGCCGCGGCTATAACAAAGAACATTGACCTCGAGGGCACCGCATTCTCATCCTGCGAGGCGGCAGGTCCCGGATTCATAAACTTCCGTCTCGCCGACCGCTTCTATTCGGAGATTCTCATGGATATCCGCAAGAAGGGCAGTGACTACGGCCGCTCCGACTTCGGCAAGGGCAAAAAGGTAAATATCGAGTTCGTCTCCGCCAATCCGACGGGTCCGATGCACATGGGCAACGCCCGCGGCGGCGCTCTTGGCGACTGCCTCGCGGCGGTCATGGACTTTGCAGGCTACAATGTCAGCCGCGAATTCTATATCAACGACGCCGGCAATCAGATCGATAAATTCGCCCTCTCGCTCGATATCCGCTATCAGCAGATATACAAAGGCGCCGACGCGCCCGAGCTGCCCGAGGACAGCTACCATGGCGAGGACATAGCCGTGCGCGCCAGGGAATTTGCCGATGTCTACGGCGACAAATATATCTCCGAGAGCGAGGAAGTCCGCCGCAAGGCGCTCGTCGATTTCGCGCTGCCGAAGAATATCGACTCGATGCACGAGATACTTTCAAAATACAGGATAGAATACGACACATGGTTCAAGGAGAGCACCCTGCACAACGGCACGGAGCTTCGCGATACAATAGAGCTGCTCAAAGAAAAGGGGCTCACCTACGAGCTTGACGGCGCGCTGTGGTACAAGAACATCGAGGTTCAGACAAAGCGCCTGCTCGCCCAGGGCAAGACGCAGGAGGAGATCGACAAGCTCGGTCTCAAGGACGATGTGCTCATCCGCCAGAACGGCAACCCGACCTATTTCGCGGCGGATATCGCATATCACCGCAACAAGCTCGCCGTCAGAAAGTTTGACAGGGCGATAGATGTCTGGGGTGCAGACCACCACGGTCATGTCGCCAGAATGAAGGGCGCGCTCGACGCGATAGGTCTCGACGGCGACAAGCTCGATATAATCCTCATGCAGCTCGTTCGCCTGACGAGAAACGGCGAAGTCGTGCGTATGTCCAAGCGCACCGGCAAGGCGATAACCCTCGTCGACCTGCTCGAAGAGATACCGATAGACGCGGTGCGTTTCTTCTTCAATCTCCGCGAACCCGCAACACAGATGGAGTTCGACCTCGATCTCGCCGTCGCCGAGAATTCGCAGAACCCGGTTTACTACTGCCAGTACGCCCACGCGAGAATTTGCAGCATCCTGAGGAAGCTCGGGGAGCAGGGCATTGAAATCCCCGAGTGCACACCCGAGCAGCTTGACCTGCTCACCGCACCCGAGGAGCGCGAGATAATCAGGCATTTAGCGTCGCTCACCGACGAGATCGCTCTCTCCGCCAAAAACTATGATCCCGCGCGCATCACACGCTACTGCATCGACCTCGCTACCCTCTTCCACAAGTTCTACAACGCCTGCCGCGTCAACTGCGACGACAAGAACTTGAGTGCGGCGAGAATATATCTGTGCCTGTGCGTCAAAGAGGTTCTCAAGAACATCCTGACACTGCTCAAGATAAGCGTACCGGAGAGAATGTAAAAAAATAGAATCAAAAAATCATTCCGCAGGGGCCCGGCGTTCCTGCGGAATATTAAAATGCGGAATTTTTCCTGCATACAAGCGGCACAAGGCTGTAATCGAGCGATTGTAGGGTGCGGCGACTCGACGCACCGCTGCCGCGTGAGCGGCACGAAATCATTTCGGCGCCTGTATCCGCATACCTGCATATTACCCCGGAGGTTATCATGACAAAGCTTCTGATAAAACTCTTTATCAAGGACAGCGAAAAAACCGACGACCCTGCCGTGCGCTCGCGCTACGGCACACTCAGCGGCATCGTCGGCATACTGTGCAACATTCTGCTGACCGCCGCAAAGTTCATTGTCGGCTCGGTAACGGGCAGTATAGCCATAACGGCGGACGCCGCGAACAACCTGTCGGACGCGGGGTCGTCCGCGGTGACGCTCGTCAGCTTCCGTCTGGCAAATAAGCCCGCCGACGATGAGCACCCTTTCGGCCACGGCAGGATAGAATATGTCTGCGCGCTGATAGTCTCGTTTATTATCCTGCTCATGGGCGGCGAGCTGATCCGCTCGTCGGTAGATAAAATTCTTCATCCGGAGCCGCTCCAGTTCAGCATGACTGCACTCATAGTGCTCATCGCCTCGATCGGGGTCAAAATATGGATGGCGGTTTTTAACAGAAATATCGGCAAAAGGATAAACTCGACCGCCGTCGGAGCGGTCGTTATGGACAGCGTCAGCGACACCGCGGCGACGACTGTATCTATGATAGCCCTTATTCTCTCGAAATTTACCTCTGTGCCGCTCGACGGATACATGGGAATAGTAGTAGCCCTGTTTATCATCGCGACCGGAATAGGCATATTCAAGGACACGATGAACGAACTGCTCGGCGCGCCCGCTTCGCCGGAGACGGTGCAGGAGATCGAGAACGACATTCTCTCATACGAGGGCGTTATCGGCGTCCATGACCTCATGGTTCATGACTACGGACCGGGCAGAATGTTCGCCTCCGCCCATGTCGAAGTGCCGTCCGACTGCGACATAATGGCGTGCCACGACACCATAGACCGCATCGAGCGCGACATAAAGAAGAAATTCGCCATAAACATTGTCCTGCATATGGATCCGATAGTCGTTGATGACGAACATATAAACGCCCTGCGCGAAAAGGTCGGCGAGCTGATAAAGGAAGTTGACCCGAGATTCACGATGCACGACTTCAGAATGGTGGAAGGTCCTACGCACACCAACCTCATTTTCGACCTCGTCGTGCCGCACAAATATCCGTTCACGAAAGGGCAGATAAAAGAGCTGATAAGCGACAAAATATCGACCGAGATCGGCGAGAACTACTACGCCGTTATGACCGTAGAAAACAGCTTCGTCGAAGACGAGAGAAAGCGAGGGCAACATAATGGGAAACATTGAAAAGACTGAACTTACCGTGATGTGCATGATCTGCGACGGCACGAAGATACTCGTGCAGGACAGAGTGAATAAGGACTGGCCGGGCGTAACCTTCCCCGGCGGTCATGTTGAGCCGGGCGAGGCGTTCACCGACGCCGTGCGCCGCGAGGTTAAAGAGGAGACGGGACTTGATATCTTCCGCCCGACGGTATGCGGAATCAACGATTTTGTCCGCGACGACGGCACGCGGTACATAGTGCTGTTTTTCCGCGCCGACCGCTTCAGCGGCGAGCTCAAAAATTCCGACGAAGGCAGAGTATTCTGGATCGAGCGCGACGAGCTGACGCAGTATAAGCTCTCGCAGGATTTCATCGACATGGTTCATGTCATGGAAAACCCGTCGCTGACCGAATTTTTCTATGAACGCGACGGCGAAAATTGGAAGAAGAGAATAATATAAACCCGTGTTAAACATGGTATTCAAAGCAAAAAATCCTGCCTGCGTTTTTTCCGTGGGCGGGATTTTGATTTTGTGGGGAAAAACAATCTTTCCGTTGTTTGCAGATATGTAGACTTCAAAATCAGGCGGTATATAAAATAAACTTTGCGGAAATTCTGTGCCGCTATCGCGGCATCGGTGCGTCGAATTGCCGCACCCTACAAGTTTCACATCAATAAAATTGTGCAAACTTCGCGGGCGAATAACATCAGCTTCAGCAAGGTTGTGATGATTTCCAATATTACGGTGATTGACCGTTGCCGATACTTATATCTGCAAATTCCTATCCGCCTAATACTCACAGCCCATCAGTAGCCTTTCACCTCCTCCGAGCATTTACATTTTGGAAAAAATATGCTATAATGCGGGCACAAAACTCTGGGGAGAGATAATAAGATGATAAGATTGGCATCAGTCGGCGATGCAGGAGAGCTTGAGCGCCTCAATGCAGAGTTCAACGGCAAGGGCAAGACTACGGAAGAAAGCATTCGCGCCTCGCTTCTTACAAACAGGCGCGAGATTGTCATCGTTGCGGACGGCAACGGAGGACGGCTCGCCGGCTTCGTCTGCGTTCAGCTGAAAAAATCGTTCTGCTACGACGAATATATGCCCGAGATAACCGAGGTCTATGTCCGCCCCGATTATCGCAGGCGGGGAATCGCACGCGAAATGTTGACCTTCGCGCAGGAATACTGCAAAAAAATATACCCGCTCCACAGCTTCGAGCTGTTGACGGGCAGCGATAACACTGCCGCGCAAAAGCTCTATTCTGCCCTCGGCTTCGAGTGCGACGGCGAAATGCATATGTCAAAGCAGGTCAAATAATTTGAGAGAATCGCAGGAACAGAGCTATGAGAATAATAAATACTTTTGATAAAATACCCGGCTGCTTTAAGAACAGCGCCTTTGATTTGGATGCATGGAGAGTATACGCCCGCGCGATTTCGCCGGAGCTTGGCGAAAAATGCGAACGGGATTCGAGGGAATATGATTTCAATAATGACGTGCTGCCCGTAGTCAATAACGTGCTGCTCAACAGGGACGCGGCGATTGCGGCAAACGACTCCTTTGTCGCCGTGACCGACAAGCTTGCGGAAAATATCGGACGGCTTTTTGAAAACGGCGTCGAGACGGATATTATTCTCTATTTGGGGCTGTGTAACGGCGCAGGCTGGGCGACATCGCTTGACGGCAGAGACGCGGTTTTGCTCGGAATAGAAAAAATTATCGAATTGAATTGGCAGGATGAATCCGCCATGCAGGCTCTGATTTTTCATGAAATAGGCCACATATGGCATAAAACCTACGGGAATCTCTATCCCGAGGCTCGGTCAGAGGGCGAAAATTCACTGGCTCAGCTCTATCAAGAGGGACTTGCCATGGTCTGCGAACATATTTTATGCCAAGATGACAGATACTATCATCAAAATCAAAACGGCTGGCTCGATTGGTGCAAGGAAAACGAAGCCGAAATAAAGCGTGAATATCTCCGCCGCGTCGACAAAAATATCAGCACGCAGGATTTCTTCGGGGATTGGTGCAGCTACAAAAATCACAGCGACGTGGGCTATTATCTGGGCTGCGAGTTCGTCAAATATTTGCAACGACAATACTCGCTTGTCGATATAGCAAGCCTCAATGTCAATCAGCTATATAATCATTTTAAGGAGTTTGCGTCGGTCGAATAAACGGACGGCAAGCAGCAAAAAAGCTTTTACATAGAAAGAGCGTACTGTTCGCGGCGTTTTTGATTATTCGAGATATCCAAATTATCCTGATTATACCGGCAGTGTTATCGGTTTGTTATCGAGACTGATAACACTCGACCTACAGCTATGATAACAGTAAGCTATGCCGCTTCAAAATATTGTGTTTTTACTTAGAAAAGCGAGAACTTATATGTTACTAAGAAACATATAAGGCAAGTTGTTCTATGATTTCTTCATGCTTATGCTAAGAAAATTTCTCTCATTTAATATATTTTTCTCCGCCTTGACGGTATGTCAAAACGGAATTTTTATCGAATATGTAAAAGGCTTCCGCCCCTAACAGGGCAGAAGCCTTAAAAATTATGCGATTTTTAGGTTTAGTTGTAAGTCAAGTGTTACTATTTCATCTGTTGCAAAAACGGTTACTCGAAAAGTGCCGAGTCCCGAAACTCGCATAAATACTGGGCTTTTCGGCACATCTAAACCAAGGGGAACTATTCCCACTCAAGTCTTTGGCTTTGATTTAGGGTTATAAAATGCACTCTCGATACGCTTTTCGTCCAAATAATCCACGCATTTCGGGCTGTACATAGGTTCCTTGCGAATTTTGTAGCCGTTTTGTAGCCAGCTATTCTATACGTACTAACCGTTCACAACGACTTATTTTGAATGATTTGCGGCAGATTTCGATATGATTCCCGCCAATAATCACCCGGAAATTGACCGCCTGATTCACCTCAAAAAACATCTTGGAGGTATGACCATGAGCAAACCTATATCCTGTCAATTCAACACAGACACAGCCTGCGTGGAATTGGTTTTTGATGATAGAAGCCAGCTTTCCATTGACTGCACCGCCGTTGAAAACGAAGTTGCCGACAACCGCTTCCAGCGGTCAGAGCTGGATTATCTGATCTACAATGACCCGCTTGCTTATGCAGACTTGGTTCTGAACGGTGATCCCGAAGCATACCTGAAAGCAGTGACGGAATATAAGCCTTTCGATAGCTGACGGAAAGGCTATAGCGCAGCAGCCGACCGCCGTCAATGGTCAAGATGAACGCTTCGCGCCATTGACTGCCGCCGCCTGCCGCGCTTTTTGGGCAGACAAGGCGGGCAGGTGCAGATTGTGCCTGCCCGCCAACATCCAGTATTAAATAGGTGTAATGTTAGGTGCTTGGGTGTGGTTTGTATACGCTTTGCATTATATTGTTCGCGCTTTAACTTTTCATTCCTGGACAAGTCTCCTTTCAGATAATTAAAAAAAACAAAAGCGACCAACTTTTTACGGTTGATCGCCTTGGGGTGTTATTAGGCGCTTGTGCTTTTTCCTGAATCCTTTTTCAGATATTTTTCTTTGTCTTTCTTTAATGCAGACCAGAGCGTGTATATCACACCAACTGCATTTACACCCATAGAGATATACATTGGAATTTTTGAGTTGCACTTGCTTTCTAAATAAATCGCCAATGCTGTTATTCCAACAAGAACACCTAACTTCCAAACAATACTCCAAATAAATCGAAGAATATTACGCCAGCGATTCTTTTTTCTCAACGCTTCTGCTTCTTTCAGATGGTACTTATTGAGTTCATCACGGAGCAGAGCATTTTCTTCAGAAGAATCTTTAATTGTATTTGCTTGCGCTGCAATTGTTTCATCTTTTTCAGATAGTTTTCGCTCCGAGTCAGCTTTTAGACTTTCAATAACCGCTTCTTTTTCGCTGAGAGCCTTTTGGTTATTTTTAATCTGTTCTTCATATCTACTCAAATATTCAGGGGTGAAATTCATTATTTCGTCAATATCATCTCCTTTCAAATCTTCTGGGAGAACAGGTTTGTTTCTAAGCGTAATGATACGAGCAGCAACCTGATCATCATCAATAATGCCGTCTGCATATTCTTTTTTTATTCTTGAAAACTCCTTTTCTGCATTTCTTGCTATGCTGGCAGACAGAACAATTCGAGCTTTCAATGCTGCGTTCACGCTTGAAGGGAACTTGCTTTGTGAGAAGCCATTGCCAAGCTTATACCAAAGCAAACTGGTTATTCTGTCAAGAGAGACTGCAAAATTACAGATGCTATCTAATCCCTCTGATGCTTTGATAATATCTGCCTGTTCTTTTGATATAAGGAGGGTGGCACGGGTATTTGTTACAATAATGTGTTCAGCTTCGATATCACTACAAAAGCGGTTCCCATTACGGAGCTTGTTAATATGGCTGATAAGTTTAATCGCCGTTTCTTTTTTCTTTCTCTTATCTTCCTCATCATCATAATCAAAGCTCTCCAAATTGCTGGTGAAGTTTTCTTCACAGTAGTAATCATTTCGGGAATCTTCCGTAATGCCGAAACCATATTGCAATTCGTAATAAAAATCAGATTTTTTTACATCTACATCGGCAGCAGTTTGACATCCCTCCGTTATTGCTTTCATGGCAGGTTTATCGAGCAGTCGAACTCGTTTACACTCCACTATTTCACTTGCCGTCCCAAAAAAGTCATCAATTTCTTTTTTGATTTCCGAGAAATAACGAAGAGTTATCTTTTTCGATTTTTCAGAGTTTGCTATACGAACTTGAGCAAAAAAATCGTTGGCAAATTGTTGAAAAATCGCTCCATTGTATCCGGCAAGACTAAACAAAACCTCTGTCCCAAGATAAAGCGTTAGCGGCTTTTTGATACTTCCGGTTTCTCCGATACTATGACTTAATCCAATATAGAGAATACTACCTTGGCGAATTCTATTCAGGCATTCTTGAATCTCCTTGTTCTGCTCATTTTTTAGGACAAACTCACCAATGAATTCTGCATATTTCGTTGAATGCGAAGATACATCTTCCACTAAAAAATAGGCAAGTTCCTGCGAAAGGATTTCATCACTAATTGTATTATTGCCAGTTCTAACAGATATGTATTCAGTCAGCTGCTGAATTATGCGTGTTTCGTATTCATCGGCTTCTCTTTTCGTTTTTTCAAATAGCTCATCCGAGCGCAAATCGGCTTTTGAGATAGTGTATATGCCGTCCGTCAGGTTTGCACCAGGCATATTTTTAAGAGCGGTCTTAACAACTGCCTCCGGAATCGAAAAAGAGAAATGACTGTTCAAACAGTTCTTCATTTCAACAGCAGAAAATGAATACAACGAATCAGAAACAATGATATAGTTGATGAACTCTCTAAGAATCTGATAAGGGCTTTGATATTTCTTCACATCCGACAGGCTTTTCAGCGTAGCAAAAGATGCCATAATCGACGTTCTGTTTGTTTTTTGCAACGTCATCTTTTTTACCTCATTTCAGCCGTTCACACAACGGCAGATTTTATCTTTTTAGTACATCATGGATTCTTCTTCAACATACGAGCACGCTTCTTCAATAGGCGTACCAGTCTCCAGCGATCAATACGCTTAGGCATTTTTTGATAAATTTCTCGATAATCTACCTTTTCTGGAATCCAACGTCCGTTTTGAGTGATACTATGACCGTCAAGCAGATGAAGGAAGAAGGATGCCTCGATGATTACAGAAATAGAATTGCTTACACCGGAGCCAATATGATTATGTTGGTACAGATTACGAGGTCCCTGAAAGAATCCCATAAGCATATGCCTGATGCCGTCCTGCTCGTTGCGCTGGGATTCGTTTTTCAGATCATTGATTGCAATAAGGGGAGCCCTCTTTATTTCACCGGTTTGCTTGTCTATTTCAAAAGAAAGCGCTCTTGTTGCCAAATCGAATCCATGCGAATCCAGGCCTGACTTCTTTTTGAGATAATTTTCCACAGCCACAAAAGCTTCACGTGCTGCTGATTCAAACTCCGATTTATATATGAGTTGTACCGCATCCGATAACGCTGCGTGGATATTGTATACCTCAAAAAATCCTTTGAGCTTCTTTAGGGAATATGGCATTAAGCTGCCGCAACAAGGACAAAATGTGAAATCATAAAAGTCAAACCCATATGTACCGTCGTTATATTCCCTAAGTTGCTTTCTTCTGGGCGGAAGAGAACACCCATTAGGACAAGCGTATTCTTTTCTCCTCATTGCGGCTCACCTCATTTTATTCGGCATCACAGGGATTCTCTTTTGGGCGATGCCTTAAGTACAGTTGTCTTTTAGTACAGCCGATAACCACGGACTTTCGTCTGTATACCCTTGCAGTACATCGATGACGTGCTTATCGGTTGTCATCGCAAATACAAATGGCGCAATATGATGCGATGACAATACGGCTTTAAACTCATCACCTTCACGAATTTCTTTGGGCGGAATAGTGTTTTCGTTTAAGCTGTGTGTTTTCTGTGCTGGTGGATTCTTATATACCAACCATGCAATTTCGTAAGAAATTGTACTTTCACACCATTGCCCCATTAAGTTTTTAAAAAACACACGAACAATAAGTTTAGCACCGGTATAATGATGATGGCTGGGATTTGTTCTGAGGCGTTCCCAGTTTTTTTCTGAGGCTTTTCTTAGTTCGCAAATCAACGCATTGACTTCGAAGGTTTCAAAATGGATATTAATATCCGTCTCCTCTTCTGCTGATAATGCTTGTGTAAAACCTGGGAGTAAAGATGCTGGAAGCAACTTTTTATTTCCGGCAGAATCCTCCGAAAACTGCAATTCAATATCGGCTAACGTATAAACATTAATTGCGGGCGAATCACCAACATTTCTAAGCTTGATTGTAAATCCCAGCTGCATACGGGTATAGTCCGTGGTATCCCAAGCAGATCCGCATGAATCAGTTACATATGGAACAATACACGGTTGCTTATCTATTTTCATTTGTTTCGCAACGAGCTCTGCTGATTCCTTAGCGTAATTTGCTTGACGCTTGGTGTGTCCAACATAAATGATCGTGACAACAACCATAATCAGCGAAGAAAGCAGAGATAGTACTCCTGCATAGTCACTGTTGATGATTTTTATAAATTCCAGCATCTTTTTCACCTCATTTCAACCTTTCGCACAACGGCAAGAGTTCTTTGTTTTTGAAAAAGATATGTTTATTCGGAATCTTCCTTTTTCGTGTTTTGGACACTTAGGATTTGCGTTATGCCTTTGAGCTCATCACCAATCCTTTTCACAGATTTAAGCAAATCTTCCTCATCGGTTGTTGATGAGAAAAATGTCATATAGTGCTCCAGATCCACAAATAGATCACTTTGATAGGTTTTGACTTGTGATTCATATTCTATTGTTCCTGTTAGCGGCTTCATGTTTGGATTTCCACGAAGTTTATTGCTGCCGATATACAAGTCATAATGCTGTCCAGCGCCTATAATGCACTCTTTGCCTTTTATCCGTTCTAATTCTTTTTTCATTGACTCTTCCGGAAGACTGTCAATGAATTCCTGATCTAAATTGATTTTAACATGCTGGGCACTCAGGTTTCCACGGTTTACAAAACGGGCGATATACCATGTTCTTCTGCTATAGTGGAATTCAAGCTCGATAATAGGTCTGTTCGTTTCTGCAAATTGCTTTTGCATCTCCCTCAACTGTTCTTTAGATGCATTGGCAGCCTTGATATTTGCCCAACAGATGAAAATGGTTGCTATAACATAAACCCCTGTGATTATGACCATTACCCAATCTGCATTCATATTTATTCACCTCATTTCAACCGTTCACACAACGGCAGAATTTCTTCCAGTTTGGCAACGATACGTTTCTGCTCGGCAAGGGGAGGAAGCGGAAGGATCATTTTTGATAATGTTTGTCCGTTGCAATTTGGCTGTGCGGTTGCAATCGTTCCACTTCTTAGCTGATTCCAATATAGCTGGCTCTCCATAAAATGCTTCATATAATCAGAGCACAACAGAGAGCTATACTGTGTTCGAATAAGGTATCCTGCGTAGATTGCTTCTTCCGGAACGTCCTTCACCAAATAGGATTTTCCTACCGTGCCTCCCGTTCTGGCGAAAAGAATATCATTTGCGCCAAGCTGATATGTTGGAATTTCATTTTCTTTGATATCGCAATATGGAACTTTGTTCCACAATACTTTTCCGTCTTGTATATCACTAATTCGTACCATCTTAATGCGACCATGTTCTTTTGCCGGTGCATTATAGCCATACTGAATCGACTGCGACAATTCGCCCCATCTCACCCACTTCCAGCTCCCCGGAATATCAAACGGAATCTCATCCTCTGCAATTTCGGGCAGGGGCTTTTCCTTCTTGATTTTACCTTCTTTGATTAGCCGCTTCTTTTCTGTTTGTATCTGCTGATACAGTTCCTCGCCTGTTCCTTCTTCCGGTCTTTGCTCTACAAGCTTGCCTTGAATGGCATATTGAAGAATGGACTTCTTCATATCCTCCGGGAACTTGGCGTTAAACTGCTCCAACTTTTCATAAGCTGTGGCATACCTGTCAACATACGGAAGGAGTTCTTCGATCTTGGCAACGATGCGATGCTGTTCTTCGAGCGGGGCTAACGGCAAAACAACCTTATGGATTGCTTCATTAGATAACCCTTGTATTGCAACGCCTCTGCCTCTTAATCTTCCGGTGTTTTTGTAAAGATAGAACAGGTAATAGAAATAATAAATGTTCACATCTCGATATGGTCTAAGTCTGTGCACATGATTTTGAATACAAACTTCTTCATCATAGTCCCAAACCGCAGACCTGCCGCAATCGCCACCCTCACAAACAAGCAGGTCTCCTCTTTTTACAGTACATCTTTCCAGCTCTGTGTCGGTAAAAGGCATTTCTTTTACTTTTGTAAAATCAAATTCACCCCAATAGAGATTTGAAGTGGTTATAAATTTTCTGATTATACCGTTTGTTGAACCAGAAGAATTTTGTGCCTTTCCCGTGTTATGTAAGAATAAATCTCCAACATAACACCATCGCCAATTATCTGGGATGTCAAAGGGGATTTCATCAGCAGAGATTTCAGGCAAGGGCTTTTCTTTTTTGATTTTCTTTTCACTTATTAGTCTTTGCTTTTCAGATTGTATCTGCTGGTATAGATCATCCGCAGTTTCGTTTGGCACACATTCTCCCGTGAGCTTACCTTGGAATGCTGATTGCAAAATGCTTAATTTCAACTGCTCGGGAATCATTTGATTACACCTCCCGGCAGCAATGCTTCAAGCTCTGCAAGCACCTTGTCGATTTCGGCATTGAGGGAGGTTCGTCTCTCCTGATACTCTCTGATCGTATCGAGAGGATCGAGAACTTCTTCTTCCTCGTGAGGATAGCCACAAAGGTCGATATTGCAGCCCTGTTCATTCAGCAGATAATCAGCGGTAAACTTCTGTGACTTGAAATATTCTCCGTCGGGAATTACCTCTCTGTTGTTCCACCAAGCAATACAATCATCAAAGTGCTTTAACTCCATCGGCTTGGTTTTGGAAAAGTGCTTTCTGTCAGACGGAATATCCACTCTATAGAACCATGTTTCTGTTGTCGGCTTTGTGTTATCGAAGAACAACAGATTGGTGGTAATGGAAGTATAGGGGCTGAACACAGAGCTGGGCAGTCTGACAACGGTGTGCAGATTAAACTCGCCAATGAGCTTTTTCTTGATGTTTACCTTCGCATTGTCCAGACCGAACAAGAAACCATCCGGCACGACAACAGCAGCTCTGCCGTTTTTCTTCAAACGGTACAGGATCACCGACATGAACAGATCAGCGGTCTCAGAGCTTGCCAGATCATCGGGGAAGAATCCCTGAATGGACTTGTCCTCATGTCCGCCATAGGGAGGGTTCATCAAGATGACGTCGAACTTATCCGCGTCCGTATAGTCCAGCAGATTATACTTCAACGAGTTCATGTGATAGATGTTCGGAACCTCAATGTCATGCAGCAGCATATTGGTTACGCAGAGCAGATACGGGAACGGCTTTTTCTCGATTCCGTAAATGCTGTCATCAAGCTGCTTTTGAGCAGAAGTATCGGTTACCTGCTTGGATAACTGTCCAAGCCAGGAGGTAATAAAGCCACCCGTACCGCAAGCGAAGTCAGCCATCTTTTCTCCCAGTTTCGGCTTGATCATCAGCGCCATGAACTCGGTGACTGCTCTCGGCGTGTAAAACTCACCGGAGGAACCGGCAGACTGCAATTCACGAAGGATTTCTTCATAAACAAAACCAAAAGCATGGCTTTCCTTGACGTCATCAAATTCGATTTCATCAATCACATCAATGACCTGACGGAGATAAACGCCGTCCTTCATATAGTTGTTGGCGTCCTCAAAGGTCGATTTCACGATCGCTTTCTTGATCGGAGTGTCAGGTGCAACCTTGATACCCTCATAGACAATCGTGTCGCCTTCTTTTATATCATTGCCTTTCAGCACCGGGAACAAAGTGTTGTTGACAAAGTTCAGCAGCTTGTCTCCGGTCATAGCATGACCGTTGCTATCGGCCTTTGCCCAATTTCTCCATCTGAGGTCTTCTGGAATAATGGATTCGTAGTTGTCCTCATTCAGTTCCCAATCGTCTTCTTTGGCATCGTAGACTTTCAGGAAGAGCATCCATACCATCTGCTCAATTCGTTGAGCATCGCCGTTGATACCTGCGTCCATACGCATAATATCACGGATTCTTTTTATAAAACCTGACTGCATCGCCATAATTAACTTACCTCTAATTCATAAATGTTCGCTTCAAGCTCCTTAATAGCAGCCTCATACTGCGCTTTGCCGCCGAACAGCTTAACGATTTTTGCAGGCTTTCCAAATTCAGCAAAATCCGCAAGAGAAAGTACCTTGATGTCCTCAACCTCAGTAATACCTTGGTTCATATACTTGTCCAAGAGAATGGAGAGGACTGCTTGCGCTTCGGCGGAATACTTGCTGAAGAAGTCTTTCTTCTTGACGTTGTTCGCCCGCTCTTTTCTCGTCAGCGGCTTCCTGCCGTATGCCACATAGCAGATAAAATCAAAATCATCGACATCAGACATTCCTTGTTCCGCTTTCAGAGCCTTCAAATCAATCCCCATCGCAATAAAGGATTGTTCAATCGTTTTCTTCTTATCCGATGCTTTCCACTTGTGTATAAAGTCAGAAAGGGACGCATATTCGCCTTTGATATTGGTTCTCGTGTAGTCGATAATATCTTCCTGACGAAGCAGCTTGCCGTTGGCATCGTACACAGAAACAGTCTTATTGATAATCTTCACCCTGCACCCGTCTTTATCAACGATAGGCGTTTCAACGGGGTCAACGGTCGGTTCCTCTCCAATGCCGCCGGGTTCACCGCCTTTGGGTTTGTTTCCTCCGCTGCCGTGTTGGAACCCCTCAACCTGTTCTACGGGACCATCCCAATCAGGGTCGCTAAAGAGCCTTGTCACATTTCTAAAGTCCATAACGACAAAGTGTGTCTTACCTTCCTTTTCCCTGATACGGGTCCCTCGCCCGATAATCTGCTTAAAGGTAGTCATGCTCTCAACCGTCTTGTCCAGAACGATCAGCTTTGTCATCTTGCAGTCTGCTCCGGTGGAAAGCAGTTCGGATGTCGTAGCGATAACCGGATAAGGGCTGGACACGGAGATGAAATAGTCAAGTTTGGATTTTCCGTAAACATCAGAACCGGTGATTCTAACACAGTAGTCCGGATTTTCCTTGACCATATCAGCGTTATGGTTGATAAGGGCGATTCTCATGCGCTCGGCATGATCTTCGGAAGCGCAGAACACAATAGTTTTCTGCATCCTGTCGGTGCTTTTCAGATACTCGGTAATCTCCCTTGCAACCTCGTCAATACGGTCTTGGAGAATGATATTGTAATCATAATCCCTATTGTTATAGATTCGGTCTTCGAGCACATTGCCGTATATATCGGTTTGCCCTTTGTGCGGTCTCCAGCCGTCACCGATGTTGGTCGTGATATTGATAACCTTGAAAGGAGCAAGAAATCCATCCTCGATACCCTGTTTCAAGCTATAAGTATAGACAGGCTTTCCAAAATAATCGATATTCGATACCTTTTCGCTCTCCTTTGGAGTAGCGGTCATACCGATTTGGGTTGCAGAAGAAAAGTACTCCAGCACTTTTCGCCAGTTACTATCCTCCTTGGCACTTCCACGATGACACTCGTCCACAATAATGAGATCGAAGTATTCTGCAGGAATTTGTCTAAAATGTTCCTCGTCATTCTGTCCGACCATCTGATGATAGAGAGCGAAGTTTACCTCGTGGGATGCAATCTTGCTCAGACATTCTTTGTCGGAAAAATCCACTTTGTAAATGGTTTTTTCAAGTGGTGCAAAGTCCTGCAAAATACTCTGGTCAACAAGAATATTTCTGTCAGCCAGATACAGGATTCTCTTTTTAAGGTCAGAACGAAGCAGACGATACACGATCTGGAAAGCAGTATATGTTTTGCCTGTGCCCGTTGCCATAACAAGCAACAATCTTTGCTGACCTCTGGCAATTGCTTCAACAGTTCTATTTACTGCATTTCGCTGATAGTATCGGGGTGGATATGTACTCTGAGAAGAATAATACGGCTGAGAGACAATTTTCTTTTCTGTATCGGAAATGCCCTTGCCGCCATTCAGCTCAGCGTAATACCTCGCCACCAGTTCGTCTTGGGTCGGGAATTTATCTAAGTCGATCTGCTGTTCCTGTCCGGTTAAGAAGTCATGCTCATAGAAAGCATCTCCGTTTGAGGAATATGCGAACGGGATATCCATCATCTGTGCATATGTCATCGCCTGCTGCAAGCCGTGAGATACAGAATGATTATTATCCTTTGCTTCAACTACGGCAATTGGCTTCCCATCGTTGAGATAAAGCATATAGTCGGCAAATTTCGGCTTACTGCGAGCCACAATATTGCCGCTGATGTTGATTCTGCCATCAGTAATCTTGGTCTCCATTGTTATGTGACCTTTCCAACCATTCAGAATGACCGGAGTGATATAATTCAATTTGATGTCTTCTTCAGACATCTGTTTCTTGCCCAATATGGTCATATCAAAACCTCCTAATCAAATTCTTTAGTGTTGGTTAGTCACGAACCGTTTCGAGAATATCTTCAATCCGACAATCCATTGCCTCGCAAATACGAAGCAGAACATCTGTGGTAATGTTGTCTCCCTTGCCAAGCTTTGCAAGGGACGCAGAACTGATGCCGGCTTTTTCTTTCAAATCACTCTTTTTCATATTTTTATCAATAAGCATCTTCCAGAGCTTGTTATAGCTGATGCGCATATTGGGAAGTCCCCCTTATCAAAATACATAGTCACATTATAGCACACATTTGTGAAGATTGCCACCAGATTCGCAAATCGAAAATCTGTAAACGTAAATGATTTTTTGCATTTACAAATCAGATGTTTATATGCCATGTGCAATGCGCGTTCTACGCCTGCAACATATTTTGGATATTGAAGATATGCCGGCGTGGCGATGCTTCTATGTGTTGTTGCGGTCAAAACATTCCGATTATTGGTAAGCCCTGTTCTCATGCAAGCTCCTTTCCGCGTCTCTGTTACGCAATAGGGGTGTTTTTCGGCTGTTTTCTCCGGCTCATGACTTGGGAAAAACGGAGATTTTTAAACAGGAACGCGCCAGACGATGCCCACCCCGTCCAACGCGCTCCCGTTGGCTATTTTCAGATTTTTACGGCTCTACACCACAACTGCTCACAACTCCATTCCGTGACTTTTTCGGCGCGGCATATCACGGCTTCCGGACTGCTCCGGCTTCTCCGGCTCGGTGTGGAGCATGAATTGTATGAACTCCTTGACCTTGCGGGGCGCTCGTTTGAGTGCCGCCATGAAATCCTTTGTCTGCTCTTGCAGCTTTTCGTATTTCCGTTTCCATACGCTTACATCGCGTTTGAGCGTTTCCACTTTGCCTTGTCTGCCAGCCACAGGAGCGTGGCACGCTCCTGTCACAGCTCCCAAGGAGGAGTAGTCCAGCGATAGCTTTGCGGCACTCCGCGGCGGTCAAGATACTCCTGCCTTGCCTGTTCCCGTTCCTCTTCGGTGGGAGCAGTCTTGTACCGGGAATAGAGCTGCCGGTTCAGCATGGCGTCAAGTTTCTGCTCTAAGCCCTGCCGGATTTCTTCTTCGAAATCATCCTCGCCCCGCAGATGGTACATGGCGAGGTCGATGAAAAGATCACAGGGAATTTGAACGCTTTTCATTTTCCTATCCTATCCTTTCCGCGACGGTCGCAACGATAGCGACGATTGCTCTGACAGTATCATTTTCACCGTTGCAACCGTTGCAACCGTTGCAACCGTCGCAGCCGTCGCGCCGTCCTCATTCGATTACTTCGTACTCTACATTGTCGATTACCATATAGGTGAGTTTCACCTGCCGCCCGGAGTGTTTTGCTCTGTTCTCGTACTTCACATGGTACTCGTCCAGTAGCCTGCCGGATTTAACGTTCAGGTATTTGGTGAGAGCGTTTGCTGCCATGCCTGTGTTGACCATCCCCGCAAGCTCAGTCAGACTGCCTGTCCATTCTCTGCTTTTGGAGGAAACAAGCTGGGAAACCGTATCCAATACCGGGTCGGGCGGCTCCTGATACGGCTCGTTCTCTGTCCGTTCAAGGCTCCATATCTGCGTGTCGGCATTTTTTTCAGATATAGAATCTGATACTGTTGATCTCGCCCCACCGCATCGACCGTGGCCTCCAATGCTGTCCGTTTCTTCTTCTTCTGCATCAGGAGTGCTCCGTCTGCACAACCGAGGAGTCCTGTTGTGCCGGAGATTGTTTCAAAGCTGTCCCCGGCTGGCTGCTTTCTTGTGTGATGAACGGTAACGATGCAAATCCATGGATAGTTCCTGTACGCGAAGGTAGTTATTTTCTCTATAAAGCATAGAGAGATACCGTTTCATGTAGTGTAGAAATTTGTTTTGGGCTATCCGCCATGGTGTTTAAAATAATATCGTCAGTATTGTCTTAACTCCGTTTCTGCATTATACTTCTCGGTAAGGATATAATGATTTGCGAAAAATCTGCAAAAAGCTCGGTATCAGCAAAAAAGTAGCGCAATAGTAGCGCAGACATGAATATAATCAGACAAAACATATCGATCATACGATACACGAATGAGGCGGGACATGAAAACGCTTATAGTCGATGATAATAAAATATCGCTTGAATTTCTTAACGAAATCTGTATGGATTCGCCATACGTGTATGTCGCCGGCACATTTACCGACCCGGAGGCTGCCTGGAAATTTGCCAAGGACAACTATATTGAGCTTGCCCTGCTCGACGTGAGGATGCCCAAGCTGAACGGGATCGAGCTCGGCAAAAGGATAAGGAGCATATACCCCGAGTGCGTAATAATATACGTCACCGCCTATAAGGAGCCCTGTATAGACGCCATACGCATGAAGGCGGACTTTTATATATTTAAGCCGTACAGCAGCAAGGACATCGAGGACGCGATATACCGGGCGCGGCTTCTGGCCGTGCGGCAGCGGAAGCGCATAGCGGTAAGAACCTTCGGGCGGTTTGACGTGTTCGCGGCGGGACGCCCTATATGCTTCAAAAACGCGAAATCAAAGGAGCTGCTTGCGCTCTGCGTTGACAGAAGGGGCGGAGAGGTAATGATGGACGAGGCCATAGATATGCTCTGGCCGGAGCGGCCGTATGACGATAGGGTAAAAAAGCTGTACCGCAAGTCCGTGCTGATGCTCAACCATACGCTGCTGGAATACAGCATAGAGGATATTTTCATAAGCAAGAGAGGCTATTGCTACATACTTCCGGAAAAGTTCGAGTGCGATTACTATGATTTTATAAAGCAAAAGAACAGAATACCGCCGGAGGAATATATGTTCCAATACCCTTGGGCGGAGGAAACGTTAGCCTCGCTCTGTTTTTGACAGGAGCAAAGGTCGTAAACCTGATATTTATTGTTTTTCAAAAAAACAAATAATAATATAAAGGCGGACATAGATCATGGATAAGGAACAGCAGAAACATCTTGTAGCAGTCGAAATGGCTTTACTGGCGCTCGGCATGCCGCCGAACCTGAAGGGCTTCTATTACATCAAGGACGCAGTATGGATGCTGCTGCAGTCGGGCGGGCATATAGGCAACAAGCACATATTCGAGCGGCTGACGAGCAGATACGGCGCGCCTAACTCTGCGATAGTGAAATCCATGCGGACGGCAATAAAGGTCACATTCGACAGGGGCAATTCAAAATCCAAGGCAAAGTGGTTCGGCAGTCTGTTGAATGTGGAGCGCGAATATCCGCCGATATCCGTATTTATCGCGACAATAGCGGCTCAACTGCGATGCCAGATGTTTTGTATGGAGGAAGAAGCTGTGAAATGCACCTTGGAGAAGCGTTTTTAGCAAGGATTTTATGACGACAATGATATCATAAGAGAAAGGTGCCGACATCTGAGGTTTGAGCGCTGTCCTCATTTCAAGACATGATAAAGCGGTTGCTTGATGCAGAGCAGCCGTTTTTTGTTATGAGCCATCATTTTCACCGAGGCTCCGCATAGTCCGAAAGTAGCATGTATAGCCTACTATTAGACACAGTTCACGGTATCCTTAACTGGAAATAAATGTAAAGGAACTATCAGATGGATACCGTGTCCGTCGCTCGAAACCGAATATTGCAGTTATGTGAAGAGCGAAAGATAACGATAAACAAGCTGGCTACGCTATCCGCCCTTCCGCCATCAAGCATAAAGAACATACTATATGGAAAAAGCCGAAATCCAAAGCTGCTTACCATAAAAATGATATGCGACGGGCTGGATATAACGCTTAGCGATTTTTTCAGTACTCCTGAATTCGATTCTCTTGATCAGGAGGTGATTTAACGCTATGCCCTCCGCGGTGAAGGCATTCTATGAGGCCACCGGCGGCGACTACGCCGACGCAGTCGCCCGCTTTTCAAGCGAAGCGCGCCTTATACGCTTTTTGAGGAAATTCCCCGCCGACGACAGCTTCCGTTCTCTTTCCGCCTGCCTGCAAACAAATGACACCGCAGGCGCTATCTTTGCTCTCCACTCATTAAACGGGGTAAGCGCCCTGTTAGGCTTTTGCAGGCTGAGCGATACGTGCGCCCTTCTCAGCCGCGCTTTGAAATTTGGCTCGCCGGACGCCGCGGCGGAGCTTTTCGCCCGCCTTCAAGAGGAATACCACATCATCGTTTCCTCTGTTTCCGGCATGCAGGACAAGGAATATATTTGATTATACTCACATAAGTGCTACCGATACGCTACCGAAAGGCTTTTTAAGGCGGCGGCGACGGCTTTGCGCAGCCGATCAATATTGACCGGCTTGGCGAGGCAACCGTTCATTCCCGAATCGGCGGCCGACCTTGCGCTTTCCTCGGAAGCATCCGCCGTAAGAGCTATTATCGGCACCGTTTTTGCGTTCCCGCACCCTGACCTGCGAATGGCACGCGCCGCTTCGTATCCGTTCATTACAGGCATCTGCACGTCCATTATTATGGCGTCGTATTCGCCGTTAGCACTCTCGAACATTTCCAGCGCAGCCCGCCCGTTTGCCGTTATGCTCACCGGTCTTCCCGTTTCATCCTCCAGCAGCTCACACAGTATTTCCCCGCAGAGCCGGTCGTCCTCCGCCAGCAGCAGCCGCTTCCCCGCAAGGGCTTCCGACTCCGCTTCGGTTTTCTCTTTTTCCTCCATCCTATCGAATGCCAGCTCTACGCGAAACACAGTCCCCTTTTCCCTGCCGCTTTTTGCCGCAATACTGCCGCCCATAAGCTCCGTAAGCCCCTTTGCTATGGCTATACCCAGACCGGCGGCGGGCGTCTCCCCTTCGGCAAGCGCCGCATCTAAAATGCTCTGCTCCATTCCCTCGCCGTTGTCGCTCACGGTGAATACCAGCGGCAGCTTTTCGATGCAATTGCCTTGGGCGCACGAAATGCAAAGCACAGTCTTACCGCCGGCAGCCGTATGCTGCACCGAATTGACGATCAGGTTCAGCAGTATCCGCTCCAACCGCCGTTTATCCCCCAGAAGCATATCCGGCGCCGCCTCTGCGATGCACACGGCCAGCTCGTGTCCCGCATCCTTTATTTGCGGGCACAGCATTTTTTGAATATCCTCCGCCAGCTCATACGGCGAAAAAGGTTCCTTTTTAATGTCGATGCGCCCGCCTCCGAGCTTATAAATATCCACGATATCGTCTGCCAGCCCCAGCAGGTACTCAGCCGATACCGCTATTTCCGCCGCACGCTCCCGCACCCTGTCCGGACTGTCCGCTTCTATTTCCAGTATTTGCGCAAGGTGCATTACGGAGCTCAACGGCGTCCTCATATCATGGCATATCTTCACAAAGGCGTCCCTTTGCGCCGCTTCGGTCTTGTATCGCTTTGCTTCTTCCATTTTGCTTTTCTCTCGGCCTGCTTTAATGATTTTTAAATCTCAACGCCATTTTACTCCGAGATACATATAATGTCCACAGCAAAAGGAGCGGCCGAAGCCGCTCCTTTAAGTTCAGGTTTTATTGGTTGGTTTAATCGTAAACCAGCAGGGAGATCATCTCGTCGTCGATGTTCTCGGCATTGTACCACTGAGCGCCGGTATCCACGTCGGATACGCTCTCGCCCTTGGCAGCCATGACAGCCATTTCAACGGCCTTATAGCCGATCTGGTAGGGATCCTGGGTGACGGAGCCGTAGAACCAGCCGTTGCGGACCGCGTTCTTCTGAGCAGCGCCCGCATCGAAGCCGGCAACGATTATATCGCCGTACTTGCCGCCCTCGGCGAGATCCTCACCGTCGGATACAGCGGACAGGAAGCCGGTAACGGCGCCCTCGTTGGAGCAGAAGATAGCGACGGGCTTCTTGCCCAGCAGGGAGTTTGCGGCAGTCTGAACCGCGGTGGCCTCGGTGGTGGCGGATACCGCAACCTCGATGATGATAGCGGGATCAGCGACCTTCTTCTCCCATTTTGCATGGCCCTCTATGGAGACCTTGCCGGGCTGATACATTTCAGCGATCTCAGCCATCTTGTTTACGAAGCCGGTGGTGCGGCCGGTTATGGAAGCGGATACCGCATCCTGGGACAGGCAGCCTATGATCACGGGCTTCTTGGAGTCGGCGTTCTTCATGGCCTCTACGATAACCTCGTTCTCGCCGAACTTCTCAGCGGCGATAGCGGCAGCGTTCTCGTTGTTGGTGCTGGCGGTGGCCTTTACGGCGCCGGTCTTGTCATCGGGTACGCCGGAGTCAAAGCCTATAACGGGGATGTCCTTCGCAGCGCACTCCTCAAGTATCTCGGTGACGGCCTCGGTGGAGAGGGCCGCAAGCGCCATAGCCTTGGGATTCTTCGCCATTTCATTCTTAACCATGTTGACCTGAGCGTCAATCTCGGTTTCGGAAGCGGGACCGTCGAAGTAGATCTCTACACCGTACTCGGCGGCAGCAGCGTCGGCGCCGGCCTTGACCGCCTGCCAGAACTGATGCTGGAAGCCTTTTGCCATGACGGGGATATAGAGCTTATCCATTGCTTCTTCCGTCGTTTCCTCCATGGTTTCTTCCGTCTTCTCTTCCGTCATCTCCTCAGTCTTGGGAGCCTCGGGCTTGGCTTGGCAAGCGGTAGCCGCTATGACCATCACCATGATAAGAAGCAGGGCTATCAGTTTTTTCATTCTCGTTTCCTCCTATTATTTTTTATCAAACGCATCGCTGCGCTCAACACTTGGTTGGTTGCCGCCGTTCTTCGGCGTCGTCACTACCGGGGTGACCCGGTTTGCGGCGTTCGTGCGGGTGATGTCGAGCAGCACCGCGCCTATTACCACCGCGCCTGTAAGGAAGGTCTGCCAGGGAGCCTGGAGGCCGCATGAGGACAGGCCGTTTTTAAGCACCGACATTATGAATACGCCAATTAGGGTGCCTATCATCGAGCCGGAGCCGCCCGCCATGGAGGTGCCGCCTATTATTACGCCGGTTATGCCGTTGAGCTCCTGACCGCTTCCCGTTCCGGGGGTTATCGTGGTGTAGGCCGCCGCATAGAACAGGCCGGCCATGCCTACGAAGAAGCCTGAAAGCGTATATACCGCGACCTTCCAGTTATCGACCTTGATTCCGGAAAGGCGCGCCGCCTCCTCGTTTGAGCCTATGGCGTAAGCGTATCTGCCGAACTTGGTCTTATGCAGTATCGCCGCAGCGATGAGGAAGAAGCCTATGAGCCAGAAGGCGCCGACAGGGAAGCCCTTTATTCCGAAAACCTCGGAGCGGATAAACACCTTCTTGAACCAGCTTCCCACCTCGGCGGTAGCCGTGGGCCAGGTCTGGGACTGCACCTTGGTTATTATCGAGCCTATGCCGGAGGCCATCATCTGGGTGCCCAGGGTGGCTATGAAGGGGGGCAGCTTGAGCTTTGCGACGAATATGCCGTTTGCAAAGCCGAACACCACGCCTACTAATATCGTAAGGAACACGGAGAGTATCAGCGGGCAGCCCTGCTTGAAGGAGAAGCCTCCGAGCAGCGCCGCGCACATCATCGCCGTTCCCAGGGAAAGGTCTATTCCGCCGGTGATGATGACGAAGGTGACCCCGAATGCCATAAAGCCTATGTAGTAGCTGGATTCGAGTATGTTTTTGACCATATCCAGGCTCAGAAAGTTGTTGCCGAAGATCGAGAACACTATGTACAGGATCACCAGCGCCGCAGGAGCCAGCAGTTTTTGCATGTTGAGCTTATTGGTTCCCAGTTTTTCCATTCCGCTATCCTACCTCTCTCTTTGTTGCAAGGGTCATTATTTTTTCCTGAGTAGCCTCGGCTATATCCAGCTCTCCCGTTTTGCGCCCTTCGCACATTACCACTATGCGATCCGACATACGCAGCAGCTCGGGCATCTCCGATGAGATCATTATTATGGACTTGCCGTCGTCGGCAAGCTGATGCATGAGCTTATATATCTCGCTCTTCGCGCCCACGTCTATGCCTCTGGTGGGCTCGTCGAATATGAGTATGTCGCAGTTGTTAAGCAGCCACTTGGACAGTACCACCTTCTGCTGGTTGCCTCCGGACAGGCTGCGCACCTTGCTCTTTACGCTCGGGGTCTTTGTGCGTACCTTTTTAACGTATTCGTGGGACACGCCCTCGATCTTCCTGTCGTCCACAAAGGCCACCTTGGAAAACTGATCCAGCGAGGCGAGGACGGTATTGTCCGCCACGGACAGCCCGAGACACAGGCCGTAACGTTTGCGGTCCTCAGAGAGATATCCTATGCCTGCGGCAACCGCATCCCGCGGGGAGTTTATCCTTACCTCTTTGCCGTTTATGCGTATCGTGCCGCCGTGGCGCGGGTCCGCGCCGCATATAAGCCGCGCTGTTTCGGTGCGCCCTGCGCCCATGAGCCCGGCGAAGCCGAGTATCTCGCCCTTTTTCAAATTGAAGGATACGCCCTTTACATCCTTGGAGACCAGCTCCTCCGCCTCGAATACTATCGGCGCGCCTTCGGGTACGTTTGACTGCGTCTTGGGCTCCTCGTATATCACGCGCCCGACCATCATTTGCACCACCTGGTCTATCGTCGTCTCAGCGGTATCAACGGTGTTGACATACTGGCCGTCCCGCATCACGGTTATCCTGTCGGTTATCTCTTTCAGCTCGTTCATGCGGTGCGAAATGTATATTATGCCTACTCCGGTGGCCTTGAGCCGCCGTATAAATACGAACAGGTCTTCTATCTCGCTCTCGGTGAGCGCGGCAGAGGGTTCGTCCAGTACGAGTATTTTTGTGTTTTCGTGAGAGAGTGATTTTGCTATCTCCACCATCTGCTGCTTTGCTACGGTGAGATGCTTGACGGGTGTTTTAGCGGATATGTTATTTAGATGAAGCGATCCGAGCAGCTCCTCGGTCATGCGGTTCTGCTCCGCCTTGTCGAGGAAAACTCCCTTGACGGGCTCGCGCCCTATGAATATGTTTTCGGCGACGGTAAGATCCTGCATAAGGTTAAGCTCCTGATGCACTATGCTTATGCCCTTTGCCTGAGCGTCCCTGGGCCCGTGTATCTCGACCGGGCTGCCGAAAAGCTCTATCGTGCCGGCGTCCTTAGTGTACACGCCGGTGAGTATCTTCATAAGAGTAGATTTACCGGCGCCGTTTTCCCCGACCAATGCCATGACCTCCCCCGCCTTTACCTCAAGCCGGGCGTCATCAAGCGCGTGCACGCCGGGAAAATACTTTTGTATACCGTACATTCGCAAAATCGTTTCAGCCATTATGGTTTCACCTTTCTGTACCTTATAAAGAAGCAAAGCGTTGAAGATGGTTTAAACGGTGAAAACGAACCGTTTCGTGTTTTTGTTTAAAATCAAACACAGCACTACTTGGTTCTATCATAAACAATGCGTTGCCAAAAAGCAAGACTTTTCTTAAAATTTTTATTTTTAATTCAAAACTTACTGTTGACGCAAGCGGTTAAAAACCTTATTATAGTTAATGAGAACTGTGGGCTTCGTGTTTTCGGAGCCCCAGAAAAATGTAACGTTTCGTTTTTTGGAGGAAATATGTCGAGCATTTCTACTATCAAGGATGTTGCCGCAAGGGCCGGCGTCGCCCCCTCCACGGTATCCAAATACATAAACGGCGGCAGCGTCCGCGAAAAGAACGTCATCGCCATCCGCGAGGCCATAGCGGAGCTGGAATTCCGGGCGAACCCCTTTGCCCGGAACCTCAAGTCACAGCGCAGCCACGCCATAGGCGTATTGCTGCCCGACCTGTCGGCCCCCTTTTTCAGCGCCATGCTGGAGGCCCTTAACAGGGTAATACGCGCCCGCGGCTATCACAGCCTCATCTCATGTTACAGCTCTAACCACGGGCTGGAAAGGGACAATCTGCGCTTTCTTTTGGAGGCCAGCATAGACGGCCTCATATACGTGCCGGAGGACCTTTCCGCGGAGGAATTTCACGAGCTTACCGACGAATGCGGCGTGCCTGTGGTGCTTGCCGACCGAATGATACCCGGCTCAGATAAGGACACGGTGCTCACCAATAACACCGAATCCGTATACAAAGCCACATCGCATCTTATATCTGAGGGGCACAGACGCATCGGCATAATTTCCGGCCCCAAATCCGTCTTTACCGCAAAGGAGCGCCTTGTGGGATACCTCAGGGCCCTTTCCGACAACGGCATAATTTATGACGATTCCTTAGTCATAAGCGGCGACAACATTTTCGCCACAGGATATCAGGGCCTCATATCCATGATGTCCCTCAATACCCCGCCTACGGCAATATTTTCCACAAACTACAACATAACCCTGGGCCTTATCACCTCCGCACGGGAGAGGGGTATAGTCATACCCGATCAGGTGAGCGTTTTCGGCTACGACTCCGTTGACGTATGCCGCATGATGACCCCCGCCCTGCCCGTCGTTTTCCAGCCGGAGCAGGAGATAGGCCGGCTTGCGGCGGAATACCTAATAGAACGGCTGGACGGAAGCACAGTCCCTCCCCGCATGACCGTGCTCGAGTCCAAGCTGGTAATATAAAAAATACATATTTATAGCGTTATGCGTTATTAAATAGATTCGTCCCCTACTACCAAATTCATGCCCGCGGCAATGCCGCAGAGTACAATTTTCAAGGAGGAAGAATATATGGCAAAGAATCGTTACGTAGGCAGCTATCCGGTCATAGGCATCCGTCCCATTATCGACGGCCGCAGAGGCCCCATGAAGCTGCGAGAGAGCCTTGAGGGCCAGGTAATGGCCATGGCGGAGGCTGCGAAAAAGCTCTTCGAGGATAACCTTTACTACTCCAACGGCGACCATGTAAAGGTGGTCATAGCCGATTCCACCATCGGCCGCGTGCCGGAATCCGCCGCCTGCGCCGAAAAGTTCCGCAGAGAAGGCGTATCCATAACCCTCTCCGTCACGCCCTGCTGGTGCTACGGCTCCGAGACCATGGATATGGATCCCATGACGATAAAGGGCGTATGGGGCTTTAACGGCACAGAGCGCCCCGGCGCCGTATACCTCGCCTCCGTACTCGCCACCCACGCCCAGAAGGGGCTTCCAGCCTTCGGTATATACGGCCATGAGGTACAGGACGCGGATCAGGTCACCGAGATACCTGAGGACGTAAAGGAAAAGCTGCTGCGCTTCGGCAGGGCGGCCGTTGCGGCTGCCACCATGCGCGGCAAGAGCTATTTGCAGATAGGCTCCATGTGCATGGGCATAGGCGGCTCCATCATAGACCAGCAGTTCATGGAGGAATACCTCGGCCTGCGCGTCGAATCCGTCGATGAGGTGGAGATACTCCGCCGCATGGAGGAGGGCATATACGACCACGAGGCCTATGAAAAGGCGCTGGCGTGGACATTCGAGCACTGCAAGGAGGGCCGCGACGACAATCCCGAATCCGTGGAGTTCCTGGGCAAGGAGCGCCGCATACGGTTTACCGAAGAGGAAAAGCGCAAGCAGTGGGAATTTACCATAAAGATGTACTGCATCATAAAGGATCTCATACAGGGCAACCCCAATCTCCCCGAGGAATTCAAGGAGGAGATGGTAGGCCACAACGCCATCGCCGCCGGCTTCCAGGGCCAGAGGCAGTGGACCGATCACTGGCCCAACTGCGACTATCCCGAGGCGGTGCTCAATTCCTCCTTCGACTTTACCGGCAAAAAGGAACCCATGGTGTTCGCCACGGAAAACGACGTACTCAACGGCCTCGGCATGCTATTCATGGAGCTGCTCACGAACCGTGCGCAGATATTCGCGGATGTGCGTACCTTCTGGTCCCCTGAGGCCACCAAGCGCGCCACCGGCTATGAATTCGAGGGCAAGGCTAAGGAGAACGGCGGCATAATACACCTGCTCAACTCCGGCGCGGCCTGCCTCGACGCCTGCGGCGAATGCACCGACGAAAACGGCAACAAAGTCATGAAGCGCTGGTGGGAGGTCACCAACGAGGACATAAAGAAAATGACCGACGCTACCGTATGGTGCGAGGCTGGCTTTGACAACTTCCGCGGCGGCGGCTTCTCCAGCCACTTTGTCACCCGTGCGGAAATGCCCGTCACCATGATCCGACTGAATCTCGTCAAGGGCCTCGGCCCCGTGCTCCAGATAGCCGAGGGCTGGACGGTGAACCTGCCCGACGAGGTGACGGATAAACTCATGGAGCGCACCAACCCCACATGGCCCTGCACATGGTTTGCGCCGCGCTGCGACGGCAAGGCGGGTAGCCCCTTTGAGGACGCCTACTCCGTAATGCAGAACTGGGGAGCCAACCACGGCGCGATCTCCTACGGACACGTCGGAGCAGACCTCATCACGCTCTGTTCCATGCTCCGCATACCCGTATGCATGCACAACGTGCCCTCCGAGAATATCTTCCGCCCTGCCGCATGGAACGCCTTCGGCATGGATAAGGAAGGCCAGGATTACCGCGCCTGCGCCGCCTACGGCCCCATGTACAAGAACATAAGGTAATGATTATCTAAAAAAAATGGCCGGGACGGTTCATTCCGCCCCGGTCAGGCATATAGAAAGGAACGAGCCATGCTTAAAAACATCCCCTCCATCCTCTCCCCGGAGCTTCTCAAGGTGCTGTGCGAGACGGGACACGGCGACCGTATATGCATAGGCGACGGGAACTTCCCCGGTGCTTCGATAGCGAGGCAGGGCGGCTGCGTATTTCTCAGGGCGGACGGTCACGGCACGCCGGAGCTGCTGAACGCCATACTCGAGGTCTTCCCTTTGGACAGCTACACGGATACCCCGGCGATGCTCATGCAGAAAATGGACTGTGACAAAGAGCTGGACATACCTATATGGGATAAATATGTGGAATCCGTCGCCCGCCATGACCCAAGGGGCGCTAAGGCCGTGGGCTTCTATGAGCGGTTCCGGTTTTATGATGAGGCCAAGACCTGCTACTGCGTGCTCCAGTCCGGCGAGACCTCGATATACGCAAACATCATACTTCAGAAAGGTGTAGTGAAATAATATGCGTAACCTACTGGCTTTTGACATAGGGGCCAGCAATGGCCGCGCCATACTCGGGCAATTTGACGGCGAGCGCATCTCCATGCGGGAGCTGCACCGCTTTGAAAACCACTATGTAGAGATGAACGGCATCTACTACTGGGATCTTCCCTACATTTATAATCAGCTCAAGCAGGGCTTCCTCGCCTTCCGCAGGGCGGACATAGGGGCGCTGGACTGCTTCGGCATCGACACATGGGGCGTGGATTACGGCCTGCTGGACAAAAATGGGCATCTCCTCTCAAACCCCCGCGCTTACCGCAACGCCGTGGAGGAGGACTGCACCGAGGCATGGAAGGCGATGGACTTCCCCGCGCTCTTCGCCCATACCGGCATAGGCAACGAGAGCTTCAACACCGCCTATCAGCTTTACCGGCGCAAGAGAGAGGACGACGCCGCGCTGGAGGCCGCCGAAACCCTGCTCTTCATGCCGGATCTGCTTGGGTATTTTCTCACCGGCGAAAAGAAATCCGAATACACCGAGACTACCACCTCCATGCTTTACAACCCCATAAAGCGGGACTGGGACAGGGACATAATGGCGGCCTTCGGCCTGCCGGAAAAGATATTCCCGCCCATAGATATGCCGGGGACGATGCGCGGCAGGCTGCGCTCCGATATAGCCCGCGAGTTAGGCATAAATTGCGCCGCCTTTGCGGCGGTCGGAACCCATGATACGGCCTCGGCGGTCGCGGCAATACCCGGCAGCGGCAGCTTTGCCTTCTGTTCCAGCGGCACATGGTCGGTTTTCGGCATAGAAACGGATCTTCCGCTGCTCACCGACGAGGTGCGGGATGCAGGCTTCTCCAACGAGGGCACCGTGCAGGGCGGCTTCCGCCCGCTGAAGAATATAATGGGGCTGTGGCTTATCCAGGAATGCCGGCGCGAATGGCAGGCGGAGGGAATATCCCTGAGCTGGGACGAAATAGTTCGTGAGGCGGAGGCGGCGGAGCCCTTCCGCTCCATAATCGACACGGATCACCCCCCCTTTTTTTCCGGCGGTCATATGCGGCAGAAGATACGTCAGTTCTGCGCCGCGACAAACCAGCCCCTGCCGGACACGGTAGGCAGCTTTGCCCGCTGCATATACGAATCCCTCGCCCTGAAATACCGCTATACGCTGGAGCGGCTCGGCGAGATAAAGGGACATGCAATAGAAAGCCTGAACATTGTCGGCGGCGGGAGCAGGAACCGCCTTTTGAACCGATTCGCTGCGGACGCGGCGGGATGCCGCGTGATAACCGGCCCCATAGAGGGCGCCGCCATAGGCAACCTGCTGGTGCAGGCTATGGCGCTGGGCGATATAAGCGGCATAGACGAGCTTCGGGACATAGTCCGCCGCTGCGAGGCTGTGGAGTGCTATGAGCCCAACACCACCGCGGAATGGGAGGCCGCATACGGGCGGCTTCTGGGCTATATGGAAAGGAGCGGCAAAAAATGACGGTAGATATGACAAAATGGCAGGACATGGCAAGGGCGAACGCCCACATACGCCCTACCGAAAGCGGCCGTATGGCGGGAAAGATATGCATAGTGACCGGCGCGGCCCAGGGCTTCGGCAGGGGCATAGCGCAGGAGCTTTACAACGAGGGCGCCTCGATAGTCATAGCGGATCTGAACGAGCCCCTTGCCGGGCAGGTAGCCGCTGAAATGGGCGAAAGGGCCTTTGCGGTTGCCGTGAACGTGTCCGATGAGGAATCCGTGGCCAATATGGTCGCGCAGACCGTGGAGCGCTTCGGCGGCCTCGACCTGATGCTCTCCAACGCGGGAGTGGTACGCTCCGGCCCCGTGACTGAAATGAAAAAAAAAGATTTTGACTTTGTGACCTCCATCAACTATACCGGCTACTTCCTCTGCTCTAAATACGCGGCGATAATAATGCAGGCACAGCACGAGGCGGCTCCAGAGGCCATGTACGATATAGTGGAGCTAAATTCCAAATCCGGCCTCGAGGGCTCAAACCGCAACTTTGCCTATGCGGGCTCCAAGTTCGGCGGCATAGGGCTCACCCAGTCCTTCGCCCTTGAGCTTTGCGCCTACAATATCAAGGTGAACGCCGTATGCCCCGGCAACTATCTGGATGGGCCGCTGTGGTCCGACCCGGAGCGCGGCCTGTTTGTGCAGTACCTCAGGGCGGGCAAGGTCCCCGGCGCAAGGACCGTACAGGACGTCCGCCGCCATTACGAGGCAAAGGTGCCCATGAACAGGGGCTGCCTCCCCTCCGACGTGGCCAAGGCAGTGATGTACTGCGTGGAGCAGCGGTACGAGACCGGGCAGGCAATACCCGTTACGGGCGGCCAGGTCATGCTAAGCTGACGGACGGTAGCGCCCATGATAGATATAGGCATATTAAACGAGCTTAACGCGCCAACAAGGGAGGAGCGGCTGGATAACCTCCGCCGCATAGCCGAAAAGAGCGTATTCCCTCCTCTGGAGCCGCTGTATATAAACAACCATATACACACCTTTTACTCCTTCTCCCCCTACTCCCCCGCCGCCGCGGTATACGCCGCCCGCGCGGAGGGGCTCTGCACCGCAGGCATAATAGACCACGACTCTATTGCCGGAGCCGGGGAATTTATAGAGGCCGGCAGGATACTGGATATGCCCGTTACCGTTGGTATGGAATGCCGCGTATCCATGGCGGGAACCTCCCTCGAGGGCAGGCGCACCAACAATCCTGATCAGGCCGGCGTAAGCTACATGACCATACAGTCTGTGCCTCATGACTCCATCGAATACCTGAACGCCCGCTTTGCCCCGTACCGCGAGGCACGGCACAGGCGCAGCAGAGCCATGATCCGCAGAATGAATCAGCTTCTCCGTGATATTGAGCTGGATTACGACCGCGATGTCCTGCCGCTGTCAAGGACCTCGGAGGGAGGCGGAGTCACCGAGCGCCACCTCATGTACGCGCTCGCCCGGAGAATAGTGCAAAGGGCAGGGCGCGGAAGCGCCGCGATAGGCTTCCTCGAGGACGCGATGGGCGTTGCCCTTTCGCCAAAGCAGAGGGCGCAGCTATCGGATATCGGCTATCCGTTTTACGAATACGACCTGCTCGGCATACTGAAGTCCTCCTTCCTTCCCGGCATATATATAGACGCCGATGAGGAATGCCCTTCTCTTGATGAGATAGCGGGGCTCTGCCGGGATATTGACGCATTGCTGTGCTACGCTTACCTCGGCGATGTTACAGACAGCGTGACCGGGGATAAGAAGGCTCAAAAATTCGAGGATGACTTCCTCGACGAAGTGATGGAGTGCATGGCGGAGCACGGCGTCCGCGGCGTTACCTATATGCCCACGCGGAACACGCCGGCCCAGCTCGCCCGCATAAGGGAGCTTGCCGAAAGGCACGGCTTCATACAGGTATCGGGCGAGGATATCAACTCCCCGCGGCAGTCCTTCGTAATACGGGCCATGGACAATCCCGCCTTTTCAAACCTCATAGAATCGACCTGGAAGCTTATAGACCACGAAACGAAAGGAGCTAAACTATGAAGACAAAAGCTGTACGCATACACGGCAAAATGGATCTCCGACTGGACATGGTAGACCTGCCCCCGGTTGGCCCGGACGACGTCAGGGTAAAGATAATATCCGATTCAATATGCATGAGCACCTATAAGGCCGCCGTCGAGGGCGGCAGCCATAAGCGCGTCCCCGATAACGTTGAGGAGAACCCCACGATAGTCGGGCACGAGTTCTGCGGCGTGATAGACGAGGTGGGCGAAAACTGGAAGCACAAGTACCGCCCCGGCCAGGGCTTCGCCATACAGCCCGCGCATTACTACAAGGGCTCCCAGATGGCCCCCGGCTACTCCTATCCCTTCTGCGGCGGCGACGCCCAATACGGCAACATACCCATCGAATCGCTGCTTATGGACTGTCTGCTGCCCTACGATTCCGACGTATACTTTTACGGCTCCCTCGCAGAGCCCATGAGCTGCATAGTTGGCACCTTCCACGCCATGTACCACACCACGCCAGGCAGCTATGAGCACAAGATGGGCATAGTCGAGGGCGGCAAGATGGCGATGCTCGCCTCCGTGGGCGCAATGGGCCTTGGTGCAATAGACTACGCGCTGCACTGCGACCGCCGCCCCTCCCTGCTGGTCGTGACCGATATAGACGACGACCGCCTTGCCCGCGCAAGGAGCATATATACGGTAGAGCACGCCAAGGAGCAGGGCGTGGAGCTTCACTTCGTAAACACCGCCAAGCCGGGCTTCGGCACTGAGTACCTGAGAGAGCTCACCGGCGGCACCGGCTATGACGACGTGATATGCTTTGCCCCGGTAAGGCCGGTGGTGGAGCAGGCCGACGCCATACTCGGCTTTGACGGCTGCCTCAACTTCTTTGCCGGGCCTACCGACAGCAATTTTAAGGCTGAGTTCAACTTCTACAACGTGCATTACCTCTATACCCATGTAGTCGGCACCTCCGGCGGAAACACCAGCGACATGAAGGAGGCTATCGAAATGATGACCTCCGGACGGCTCAACCCCGCTACTATGCTCACCCACATAGGCGGCCTCAACGCAGTTGTGGATACCACGCTCAACCTTCCCAATATAAAGGGCGGCAAAAAGCTCATCTACACCCAGATAGAGCTTCCCCTTACCGCCATAGCGGACTTTGAGAAGTTGGGCGAAAGCGACCCGCTGTTTGCCAAGCTCGCCGAGATAACCGCCCGGCACAACGGCCTCTGGAGCCCCGAGGCGGAAAAATACCTGCTTCAGGCCAAGGCGTAGCGCCGATACTTATTATCGCCGGGGCATATGCGCCCCGGTTTTTTCTGTCAATTCGCCCGCTCTATTGACGCGGGGGCGAGTATGGTTTAAATTATTAAAGATGTATCCTTAGCGAAGGAGTTACCGCAATGAACATCCGCTTGAACGAAGTGCGAAAATACATAGAAAACCACGGTGAGGCCACGGTGGAAACTTTGACGGAGCTTTTAGGCTGCTCCAAGATGACGGTATGGCGCTATCTTAAGCAGCTTGAGGACGAGGGCAGCATACGGCGCGTTCGCAACGGCGCCATAGCCACAAGCCTCGCGGGCGATACAGAGGGGCTGTATTCCCAGCGCATGCACGAAAACGCCGACGCAAAGCTCAGCATAGCCCGTGCCGCGATACCCTACCTCGTGCCCAACACCTCGATATTCCTGGACGCCGGCACCACCGTTATGAGCCTCGTGCGGCAGCTTCCCAACCAGCACTATACCATAGTCACGAGCGGGGCCAACATCGCCATAGAGCTCTCCCAGCGCTCCAGGAGCACCGTCTCCTGCGTCGGCGGGCAGATAAGCAGCTCCACGCTGTCCCTGTCCGGCCCTCAGGCGGAGGCGTTTCTCGCGACGGTAAACATAGACACCGCCGTTCTCGCCGCCACGGGCTATTCCGCCGGGGCGGGCTTTACCGTAGGCTCCTATACCGAAAATTCCCTCAAGCGCCGTGTAATACAAAAGGCCGACAAGGTCATACTCCTCATCGACCGCTCAAAGCTGGGGCGCACCCTCCCCTTCACCTTCGCCTCCCTGTCTGATATAGACGTGGTAATATGCGACGCTCCCCTGCCGGAGGACTTCATACAGGCCGCAAGGGCAGCTGGCACGGAGGTATTGCAGGTACAGCCCGCAAAATAAACAGAAGCGTACCCTTTAGCTCATAGCAGCATTTTATAACGGCAAAGAACATATAATATGCTTCATCAAAATATCATAAAAAGCTGAAAGCGCCCGAGCATTTCCCGGGCGCTTTCGCTGTGAGTTTTTTTATATGCCCAGCCTGTTCTCCCTTATCTGCTCAAGCTCGGTGCAGTTATGGGTGCATATATGCCCCGGAAGCGGCAATATGCGCTGGTGTATGGCGTCCACTATCCACTCCGGCTGGGGGAAGAAGGCGTCCTCCATCTCGTGTGCGGGAGTTATCCAGTTCTTTGCGCCCACCACCACGGGAGGGGCGTCCAGATCGTCAAAGCAAAGCTCCGCTATGTTGGAGGCCAGATTGCGCATAAAGCTGTTGCGCTCGCAGGCGTCGCCGGTGACCACGATGCGTCCCGTCTTTTTGACGGACTCCATAACTATCGAATAGTCGAAGGGCACTATGGAGCGGGCGTCTATGACCTCGGCGCTGAGGCCGTACTTCTCCTGCAATATGTCCGCCGCCTTAAGCGCGCGGTAGAGCGTCGCTCCTATCGACAGTATGGTCACGTCGCTGCCGGCGCGCTTTATATCAGGCACGCCTATGGGTATTTCGTACTCCTCCTCCGGCACTCCGCCCGGATGGAACTGCTCCGCCACATCGTATATGCGCTGGCTTTCCAGGAATATCACCGGATCCGTGCCGTTTAGGGCGGACTGCATGAGGCCCTTAGCGTCGTATGGGGTCGCAGGGAACACCACCTTGAGGCCGGAAATATGGGCGCATATCGCGCTCCAGTCCTGGCTGTGCTGCGCGCCGTACTTTGAACCCACGCTCATGCGCAGCACCACGGGCATCTTGAGCATTCCGGCGCTCATGGCCTGCCACTTGGAGAGCTGGTTGAAAACCTCGTCTCCGGCGCGGCCCAGGAAATCGCAATACATGAGCTCGGCAACCGCCCTTCCGCCGCTCATGCCGTAGCCCACCGCCGCGCCGACTATGGCTGCCTCGGCTATCGGCGTGTTGAACAGGCGGTAATAGGGCGTCGCCTCGGTCATGCCGCGATATACTGCAAAGGCTCCGCCCCAGTCCCTTACGTCCTCGCCGAAGCTCACTAAGGTAGGATCCTCATAGAGCTTGTTTATTATGGGCTCGGCTATGGCGTCGCGGTACTGATATACCCTCGCCTTGGGCACGGGCTTGCCGTTTTCGTCGAGATAATAGCGCTTTTTCTTGGCTATCTGCTGTATGCGGGGGCACTCCTCCCTGGGCAGCAGCATATCGGGCTTGCGCTCGGTATCCATGGAGGGGACGCGGCCATTGGAGAACATGAGATCGCCTATGAAGTTCTTTTCCACGCCGAATATATCTATCCTCGGGGAAACCGCGTCGTCTATGGCCAGCTTCATGTTGCGGAGCATATCCCCCGCCACCTTTGCCCGTATCTCGGCAAGCTCGGCTTCGCCGCATACGCCTGCCTCCACAAGCTGTTTGCCGAAGGCGATTATGGAGTCCTGCTCCTGCCATGCCTCGATCTCCTCCTTCGTCCTGTAGCTGGAGGAATCGGAGGGGCTGTGGCCGCTTATGCGGTAGGTGACTACATCCAGCAGCACCGGGCCCTCGCTCTTTGCAACGGGCAGCTTCCTCGTGTATGCGTCTATAACGGCGAGCGGGTTGTAGCCGTCTATGCGCTCCGCATGGAGCGCGTCCGGCGATATGCCCGCCGCTATGCGCGCCACCATATCGTAGCCCATGGTCTCGCCCCTGGTCTGGCCTCCCATGCCGTAGAAGTTGTCGTTTATGTTGAATATTATGGGAAGCGCGTGCTTTCCCTCCGGCCAGAGCAGCTTAATCTGATCCATGGCGGCTAACATAAAGCCCTCCCATACGGGGCCGCAGGCGGTGGAGCCGTCGCCTATATTGCATACGACCACGCCCTCCTTGTCGTTTACCAGCTTATAAAGCGCCGCGCCCACGGATATGGTGCCGCTGCCGCCCACTATGGCGTTGTTGGGATATATGCCCAGCGGCGTGAAGAATGCGTGCATGGAGCCACCCAACCCCTTGTTAAAGCCGTTTTCCCGGGCGAAGGTCTCGCACATCATTCCGTAGAGCAGGAAGTCTATGCCCTGCTCCCTCAGGCTTTTCCCTTCATCCTTTATCACCCCGTAGGTCTTGCCGCCAAAGAAGCCCTCCATGACGGAAAGCAGCTCGCCCTCCTCCATTATCTCTATGGAGCGAAGACCCTTAGCCAGTATCTCGCCATGGCTGCGGTGGGAGCCGAAGGTTAGGTCCTTCGGGGTAAGGCGGAAGGCCTCGCCCACATAGGCAGCCTCCTGCCCTATGCCGAGATGGGCCGGGCCGGGGTGGTTATAGTTTACGCCCTGATATTCGCTCGTGGTCTTTATGAGGTTGAGCATGGTCTCAAATTCCCGGATATAGCACATATCCCGGTATATGTTCATAAACTCCGCCGTGGTGAAGCTGCCGAGCTCGTCCTTTACCGTTTTCTGATAGGTATTTACCGGTATCTCCGGCACTCTTATAGGCGTCTCCGGCCCGCGTACCGCCTTAGGATCCATGTATAAAGCCTTAGTCATTGATTTTCTCCTTTCTCTTTGCCTTATCCTGCCCTGTCCCCTGCGCTATGCCTGAAATACGGCTTCCCGTATTATCTCGGACACGGTCGGGTGCGGGAACACTATTTCCTTTATGTCGTCCAAGGTCAGCCGCTGCTCTATGAAGGAAGCCGCCGCTATTATGAACTCGCTCGAGTAGTTGCAGAGGGCCTGCGCGCCGAGTATGGTGTTGTCCCTGTTGTTCACCACCAGCTTGAATATGCCGTCGCCGCCCTCGTTTTCCGCCACATACCGCCCCGAATAGCGCATGGGCAGCGTGACCGTGCGGGCGTCCAGCCCTGCGGCTGCCGCAGCAGCCTCCGTATAGCCCACGCCGCTGAGCTCCGGGTTGGTATACAGCACTGCGGGTATCGCATCGTAGCGCATATTGTCCCGCTTGCCCAGCATTGTGTTCACCGCCACCTCCGCCTCGCGATAGGCGGTATGCGCCAGCATCGACCTTCCGTTTACATCGCCCGCAGCGTATACCTCGGGCTGGTTAGTCCTCATGCGGCTATCCGTAACTATGGCTCCGCGCTCCGTGAGCACGCCTATGCTCTCGAGGCCGACGTCCTTTATATTAGGCCTTCTTCCGATGGATATGAGAACCTTGTCGCACTCCACTGCACAGCTCTTGCCGTCCTTTTCATAGCGCACCGCGCCGTCGGCTATCTCTGTTACCTTGGCAGAGAGCAGCAGCTTCATGCCGCGCTTTTCGTAGTGCTTCTGCAATATGCCCACGAGCTCCCTGTCGTTTTCACCGGCGATATGATCCAGCATCTCTATTACGGTTATCTCCGAGCCTATTGAATTAAAGTACGCCGCCATTTCCAGCCCTATCACGCCGCCGCCTATCACGACAAGCCTTCTGGGCGCTTCGGTAAGGCTCAGCAGCTCGCGGTTGGTGACCGCAAAGCCGGACTCCAGCCCCTCCTTTAGCCCCGGTATGGGTGGTATTGCGGGAGATGAGCCCGTGCATATCAGCAGCCGCGCGCCGGTATAGGTGCTGCCGCCCGCCTCCACGGTGTAGCCCTCGCTGTTCCTTCCCGTGATGACGCCCCTTGCGTTGAGCGTTTCAACATGGTTCGCCCGAAGCGCCGCCTTTACGCCGCCCACCAGCGTCTTTACCACCTTTTCCTTGCGCGCTACCACCTTTGCGTGGTCTATGGCTATATCCTTTGCTATAACGCCATACTTTTCGCCGTGGGCCGCGCCGTCGTAAAGCTTGGCGCTGTAAAGCAGGGTCTTGGTGGGCACGCAGCCCTCGTTAAGGCATACGCCGCCCAGCTCCCTCTGCTCTATGCAGAGCACCTTCATGCCGGCATGGCCTGCCCGCTCCGCCGCCAGATAGCCCGCGGGACCTCCGCCGAGTATTATAAGATCATAAGTCATTCTATATTACCTCCCCTTCGCGGTTTAGCCTATCAGCAGCGCGGTAAAGCTCTCAAGAGCCGTCTTAAGCTCCGCAAGGAACCGCGAGGCAGGCGCCCCGTCCAGCGCTCTGTGGTCGTATGTGAGCGAAAGACCCATTGCGGGGTAGACGCTTATGCCGCCGTCCTTGCCCGTCCTTACGCGCTCCGTTATGCCGCATACGCCGAGTATGCCGGTCTGGGGCGGGTTTATCACCGGGGTGAAATGCTCTATGCCCAGCGAGCCGAGGTTGCTGACAGTAAATGAGCCGCCCTGAAGCAGATCGGGGTTTATGGAGCCCTCCTGGCAGGCGGCTATGAGCGCCTTCGCCTCGGAGGAGATTTCCCGCAGGCTCTTTTCATCCGCATTGAACAGCGTGGGCACCATGAGTCCCCTTGGCGTATCCACAGCCACGCCCAGGTTCACATGGTGGAAGCGGCGTATGCTGTCCCCCAGGTAGTGCGCGTTGAGGTCGGGGTGGCGTGGCAGCACGCGGGACACGGCATACAGCATTATGTCGTTCAGGGTTATGTTTGGCACATCCAGCTTTTCCGCCGCCAGCTTAAGCTGCTTTCTGTAATTCATTATGCAGGTGGCGTCAAAGGAAACGGTGTGCGTGAGCTGCGCCATTTCGCTTAGGCTCTGGTGCATGGACTTGGCTATTACCTTGCGGATATTGGTGAGCTTGACGTCCTCGTATTCCTCCGCGGGAGCAGCCGGGGTAAGCTCCTCCACCTGTCTTTTTGCCGTCTCCATATCGCAGGGAAGCAGCCTTCCGCCTAGGCCGGAGCCCGTGCGGCTCTCCGCCGCGAGCGCAGCTATGTCGCGCTCGATCACCCTTCCGTTGGGGCCTGTCGGAGCAGCCATGGCAGGATCCAGCCTCAGCCTTTCCGCCGCGTTTTTCGCCCTTGGCGATATGCCCCTCGCTCTTTCCGCAGTTTGCAGGGCCGCTGCGGGCGCGGCAGCCTCCGCCGGCGCTTCCTCGCGCTGCTCCGGCTCGGCCTCCACCTTGGGGGCCACGCCGCTTATGTCCTCGCCCTCCGCGCCTATTACGGCTACCGTTTCAAGGCAGGGCACATCGTCGCCCACGCCAAAAAACACGGCGAGCAGCTTCCCCGCTACCTTTGCGGCCTCCTCAAACACGGCCTTATCAGTCTCGTAGGAAAAAAGCAGCTCGCCCTCGCCCACATCATCTCCGACTTTTTTGAACCATTCGCCAATCACACAGCTTTCCACCGATTGTCCCTGTCTGGGCATTATTACCGCCGTCGCCATACTTATCCTCCTATCTAATGATTGAAATATATATTTGTTGTTTTGTAACATTATTTTGTTGTATTATATCACACATGCCGCCGGCATGGCAACAACTTAAGGTGCATAAAAGCAAATTTAATCTGTTTTTTTAATAAGAAAAAGAACTGCCGCTAGACAGTTCTCTCTCTTATTTCCTATTGCCTTTTATCCTTCGACAGCCTGCTTATAACGCTCCGTACATTCCTCGATGATCTTGATGGCGTCCTCTTTCCCGCGATAGGCTCCGGTCGTTACATTTACCCCTTGAAGCACCTTGTAGTTTTCGAAAAAGTTCCTGATTTCTTTCAGGATAAAATCCGGCAGCTCATCCAATTCATAATAATCGGAATAGCGAGGGTCGCAGTCCACTACGGAGATCAGCTTATAATCCGGCTTTCCGCCATCTGTCATTTCAAGGTAGCCGAGGACTCTCGCCGGCACATAACAGCCGGGAAAAGACGGATAATCGCTTACGACCAGAATATCCAACGGGTCCCCGTCGGGGGCCAAGGTGTTTTCAATGATCCCATATTCTGTCGGATAAACCATGGAAGCATATATGACTCTGTCCAATTTGATCTTTCCGGTTGCATTATCCACTTCGTATTTATTTTTTGAATGAAGCGGTATCTCGATCAATGCCTCGACTACATTATCCATAACAATTAACTCCTTCTTTATCTGTTTAATTTTTTCATTATATCCCTTATAAGCTCGGCGCTCCTCAAAGGTCGCGCGGACTTTGCCCTCTTCCCTTTAGTTTACTGTTTTTTCTTCTCCATAGCAATATTTTCCTATCCGTCATCGCCCGTCCATATCCTTGTCCTGCTTGACTACCGCGCCGGAAACGGCGTCTATTTCGTATTCATATTCAAAGCCGCCGCACCTGAAATCTATCTCGTATGCCATGCGGCCGTCCTCCCTGTCCAGCTTGCACTCGTATGCGGTTATGCTGCCGCTGTCAAGGCCGGCATGGGCAAGGGCTATTGCCTTTGCGTTGGCCTCGCCTATATAAGCGCTGTCGCTGGCGGAGCCCTCTGCCGTTACGTTGGTTATACTATAGCCTAATCTCCCAGAATGCCGCGCTTTGTTAAAAGCTCAATAAATGCGGCGGACTGCTGTGACGGCTTGTTTTCCTGCTGTTCATAAAGCGCCTTTCCGGCGCAAATACGCATTTTCTCAATAATGCGTTCAATTTCTGCGCAGGTGG
>OLSK01000107.1_pt1 | contig 77672 bp, 73 predicted proteins | sample 1672781 | NCBI WGS metagenome assembly OLSK01 (sample SAMEA3136723, study PRJEB25190) | human gut metagenome | biome: human gut; feature: human-associated habitat; material: faeces | place: Austria | collected 2013 | reverse complement strand
TTCCTTTGAACGATACCTGGAACTTGAACCGGATGGCGCGTTCCTGTACGATGCATACGATATGCTTGACGCGTTGGACGATGCAGAGTTTGAGGAGCATGGCGACGGGCTTGTTGCGCTTTCAAAAGAGGACAGGGCCTACGACCTTGCGGATGAAGGGCGCGGCTTTTTGGAACAGGATCGTTATGAGGAGGCCGTCGAGGCCCTTCAGCATGCGCTCACGCTTGCGCCAAAGCTTGCATATGCACGCAACAACCTTTCCCTTGCTTATTTTTGCATGCGGGATAACAAGCGTGCAGCGGCGGAGGCACGCGCTGTGCTGCGGGAGGATCCGAAGAACGTGCAGGCGATGTGCAATCTTTCCATGATTCTGCATACGGCGCATGATGATGAAGGGGCAAACCGCATGGCGGATGCGCTTTTGCAGGAGGAAACGGAGGATCCGGAGGAGCTCAACCGCATGGCGCTTGTGCTGATGGATCTTGACCGCTTCGAGCAGGCATATGAAGTGATGCAGCGCCTTGTGCGCTATTATCCATATGAAACGGGAGCGGTGCACCGCTTGGGTGTATGTGCTTACGAAACGGGGCGTTACCGGGAAGCGACGGAATGCTATGATAAGCTTCTTAAAATCAATGCGGGGGATACGGTGGCACGGTATTACCGCGGGCTTTGCCGCGCAGCGCAGACGGGCGGCGCGCCTCATGGGAGAAAGCGGAAGTTCCTGTTCAACTATCAAGTGCCGGTGGATGAAATGCTTGCGCGCGTGAACCGGCTGAATGCGATCCTGAGTCTGCCTCAGGAGGAACTCGATGCGCGCTGGCGCGAGGATGACGAGCTGAAGAACCTTATAGAATGGGGGTTCAGCATGCCGGAGGAAGGCATCAAGCATGCGCTGCTTTCGCTTGTTGCATCCTTTGCCGATGCGCAGGCGGAGGCGATGCTGCGCGAGTTTGCGCTGCGCATGGATCAACCGGACCGTCTCAAACAGGAGGCGTTCGCCATGCTTGCGCAGATGGGTGCGGAAGGCCCGTTTGTCGGCTATATCGGCGGCAACCTTGTGGAAAGCAGCATCAGCTTTGCAAAGGGGTTCCCCGCCAACCTGCCCAAAGCGTATGGAGAGGTGATAACGACCTGCATCGGCGAAATGTATGGCAGACGGCCGGAAAATGTGCTGATTGCCGCCGTAACGCTCTGGGCTGAGTATGTAACGCCGCTTTCCGGGCAGTATCCGCGCCTGAACCGGCACCAGGCCGTGGCTATGGCAGCGGCGCTCGAGTACCTTGCCTGCCGGGAATGCGGCGAAAAAACCGCGCGTGCGGATGTTTGCGCACAATATGGCGTTTCGGCGCTGCGCTTCAACAACGCGCTTTCAAAGCTGATGAAACCGAAGGAGAAAGCATGAGACTGATCGCAACCTGCAAATTGGGGCTGGAATCGCTTGTAGCCGCGGAGCTTAGGCGGATTGGAATCGAACCGGAAGCCGTTGCGGACGCACGGGTTACGTTTCGGGGAGATTTTTCCGCCATGGCGCGCGCGTGCCTTTGGCTGCGCACGGCGGAGCGCGTGTTGCTGGAAGTCGGCGCGTTCGAGGCGAAAACATTTGATGCGCTGTTCGAAGGGGTGAAGGCGCTGCCATGGAAGCAGTACCTCGCGCGGGATACATTTATTCATGTGAATGGAAAAAGCGCGAAAAGCACGCTGTTTTCCGTTTCCGACTGCCAGAGCATCACGAAAAAGGCGATCGTGGAAAACCTGCGTGCAGCTTACCGCACGGAAACCCTGCCCGAAACGGGGAAAGAGGTCATCGTGGAGGTCGGAATCCTGAAGGATTGGGTGACGCTTGCGCTCGACCCTTGCGGCGCAGGGCTTTCCCGGCGCGGCTATCGCACGTTCAACGTTGCTGCTCCCATTTCGGAAACACTTGGCGCGGCAATCGTGCTGCTTTCGCGGTATGTGCCGGAGCAGCCGTTTATCGATCCGATGTGCGGCAGCGGAACCATGCCAATTGAGGCTGCGATGATCGCGGGCAACCGGGCGCCCGGGCTTAACCGTGCTTTTGCGGCGGAAGAATGGCCGTTTTTGCCTGAAAACGCATTCACCCTTGCACGCGAGGAAGCGCGCGATGCAGCCACAAACCCCAAAGTGGATATTCTCGGCTCGGATATCGATGCGCATTCCATCGATCTATGCAAAAAGCATGCCAAGAAGGCAGGAATCATGGTGAACTGGGCGGTGCGCCCCGTGCGCGAGCTTGCGAGCGACAAGATGGGCGGCGTGCTTGTTTGCAACCCGCCTTATGGCGAGCGTATGTTCAAAAAAAGCGAGGCAGAACGCCTGTATCGCGAGATGCGCACGGCGTTTGATGCACTTTCCGGCTGGCGAAAGAGCATCATCACCGCATATCCGGAGTTCGAGCGCGTATACGGCCGCCGTGCGGAGAAGCGGCGCAAACTGTCAAACGGCGGCATGCCCTGCACGCTGTACCAGTATTTTCGGTGACGAAACGCTTGCAGGTGCACGCAGTTTCAGATATGGCAATGCAAGGGGGGCATACAAGGAGCCTTGGAAACAGCGCAGGGATGGAGAGCGAGGAAATTTGCCGGGCGGTTTTGCGGCCATTGGAAATTGCGATCGTTCTGCCTGCGGCCCGACCAAATGGGCATTGAAAACATCCCGATATGAAATGCGCTTTTAAAATCAAATTCATAAAAAACGCTTTACAAATCGCGGGGGATACAGTATAATAACTTCTGCGCGAATGCGTGGGGCCTTCGCTCGGAATACCAAAGCGGACAGCCAATTTATGAACCGGGGCTTTAGCTCAGCTGGCTAGAGTGCCACACTGGCAGTGTGGAAGTCAGGGGTTCGAATCCCCTAAGCTCCACCAGTGAAAAACGCCTGAATCTATAAGGATTCGGGCGTTTTTATATATCCGAAGTACACGCAAAAGTACACGATTACAGAATTTTGGAGAAAACACCTTCCACAATGTTCGCTGCATTTTCAACGTCACCCTCTTCTGCTGAGAAAAAACAGTGCAACATTTTAACATATCGCTTTTCACCTGCGGAGGGGAAGACGGATGGCTGTGGGCTGCGCCCGGGAAGAAAATAGGGTATTTTGTAATCGCCATATCATAGCGAAGCGTATTGGACGATATATTGTATATTTGAACCAATGATCACATACAATTATTGTCTATAATTGACTTTGTGTAAATGAACAACACGCAATGACATATACATATCCATGGATACACTTACAATTCTGACAAGATCTACAGGAGGATGACCAATGGATTCCAAAATGCTACGGTACGTCCTGAAACGGTCGCTGTTGGCGGTGTTCACAATCATTTTGATCATAACAATAACTTTTTTTGTTATGCATGCCGTTCCATCCAGCCCGTTCAACAAACAAAAGGCTCTTACAGAATCCGTTAAAAAAGCGTTGGAAGCAAAATATGGATTGGATAAGCCCTTGGGTCAGCAATATGTGCAGTATTTGGGCAATGTGCTCAAGCTGGACTTTGGCGACTCCATAAACTTTAGAGGCAGGTCTGTGATGTCGCTCGTGGGGGAAGGCTTTAAGACCAGCGGAAAAATTGGCTTGATTGCAGCGATGCTTGCCATTGTCACGGGCGTGGTACTGGGCGCACTCGCGGCCATTAAGAGGGACACCACACTGGACAAAACAATACTGGTTCTGACCACCGCATCGGTTTCACTGCCGAACTTTGTGGTGGCCATAATTTTATTGTGGGCGTTCGGTGTCTGGTGGGCCATCCTGCCAACCCGGGGCACCGACCCGGGGGGACTAGTCATGCCGGTATTGGCGCTGATGCTGTATCCCTCCGCATATATTACAAGGCTCACCCGCTCCAGCATGCTGGATGTGCTTGGCCAGGATTATATCCGCACCGCCCGGGCAAAAGGCGTCCATCAGAAGAACGTGCTCTTCAAACATGCCCTCAAAAATGCTCTCACCCCCGTGGTCACCTATGCAGGCCCTATGATTGCTTACATCGTTACCGGCAGCTTTGTGGTAGAGCAGATATTCTCCGTGCCGGGGCTGGGCAAGTACTTTGTCAGCAGCATCCAAAGTTCGGATTATCCCATGATTATGGGCACCACCATATTCCTTTCGCTTATCATGATTTTTATGACATTTATCAGTGATGTAATATATAAAATTCTCGATAAGCGCATCGACTTTGAGTAAAGGGGGAGAATATGGAAATCAAAAATGAACTCCCGAAGAAATCGCCGCTGAGTATGCAGATGGATTTAAGCAGGTTCGAGCTTGCCACTGCGGATGAAAAACGCCAACAGGACCGCATGCGGGAAAGCACCACCTTTTTTAAGGATGGTATCCGCAAGCTGAAAAAGGATAAGATTTCCATTTCATGCCTTGTGGTATTGGCAATCATAATGATAATCGCCTTCGTTGTGCCTTCCTTTTATCCTTATGATTACGCCACCACCAGCGCCGGCAAGAACAGCATAACCACCAACTATCTAGCCCCGTTCCAATACAGCCCGGCCGAGCAGGCTATAATCGACAGCGGCGGACATGTGTTCCCCCACATTCTGGGGACGGATGAGCTGGGCCGGGATTACGCCGCCCGCGTCATTTTCGGCACGCGCATTTCGTTGCTGGTGGGCATCATCGCCGCAGCCATCGTCGTGCTCATCGGCGTGATATACGGCGCCGTCTCCGGCTATTTCGGCGGCAAGGTTGACCTTGTGATGATGCGCATAGTGGACATCATCTATTCCCTGCCGGATATGCTGGTGATTATCCTCCTATCCGTCTCCATCAAGGATGTGCTGACAAACGGGCCTTTGGCGGGTTCGGCGGTAGCAAAGCTTGGCAGCGGCATGGTGAGCATCTTCGTTGTGTTCGGCCTGCTTTATTGGGTGGGCATGGCGCGGCTGGTCCGCGGCCAGGTGCTCTCCATTAAAAAACAGGAATTTGTTCTGGCGGCGCAGGCCATCGGCGCAAAGCCCAGCCGCATAATCCGCAAGCACATGCTGCCAAACTGCATCTCCGTCATCTTCATTTCCGCAGCATTGCAGATCCCATCCGCCATCTTTACGGAAAGCTTTCTGAGCTTCTTGGGCCTGGGCGTTTCAATCCCCATGCCGAGCCTAGGTTCCCTTGCGGCAGACGCCCGCAGCCAGATGATTATCCGGCCCTATCTGCTTATCGTGCCGGCGCTGGCGATCTTCCTGATTATCCTGTCGCTGAACCTGTTGGGCAACGGCCTCAGGGACGCCTTCGATCCCAAGCTGAAGGAGGAATAAAATGAGCCTGTTGGAAGTTCGTAACCTTCGCACATCCTTCTTTACCGATGCCGGCGAAGTCAAAGCCGTGAACGATACCTCCTTTGATGTGGAGCCCGGCCAGGTACTGGGCATCGTGGGAGAATCCGGTTCCGGCAAGAGCGTGACTGCTTATAGCATCATGCAGATTCTGTCCCATCCCGGCCGCATCGTATCCGGCAGCATCAAACTGCGGGGCCGGGAGCTGGTGGGCTGCGATGAAAAGACCATCAGCTCGATTCGGGGCAATGTAATCAGCATGATTTTTCAGGACCCCATGACAAGCCTTAACCCGGTCTTTACCATCGGCAACCAGTTGGAGGAGGCAATTTTGCTCCATACAGGCCGCACCAAGGAGGAGGCCGCAGCAAGAGCCGTTGAAATGCTGGAGCTTGTGGGCATCAATGAGCCGGAAAAGCGCGTGAAGCAATATCCCCATGAGCTTTCCGGCGGCATGCGCCAGCGCGTAATGATCGCCATGGCCCTTGCCTGCGAGCCGGATATCCTCATTGCGGATGAACCCACCACCGCGCTTGATGTGACCATTCAGGCTCAGATACTGGAGCTGATGAAGGATTTGCAGAAAAAGCTTGGCATGGCTATCATCCTCATTACTCATGACTTGGGTGTGGTTGCCGGAATGTGCGATGAGATCATCGTAATGTATGCCGGCAGAATCGTGGAGCGGGGCACTGTGGATATGATTTTCTATGCGCCCAAACATGAATACACCAAAGGCCTTCTGCGCTCCATCCCAAATTCTTCCGTACAGAAGGAAAGGCTTAAGCCGATTTCCGGGTCGCCTGTGGACCTGCTGAGCATGCCCGATGGCTGCGCTTTTGCGCCCCGGTGTGACAATGCCATGAAAATTTGCTTAAGCCAGGTGCCTGAGGGGATGGAGGTGGAGCCGGGCCACATCTCGGCCTGTTGGCTCAACGTGCTGGAGGCAATTAAACGGGGCGACAACGCGACAGCGGGGGGGACGCAAACGCCCGCCAAGGAGGAATAACATGGAAAAGTGCAGCGATACCATTCTGGAGGTCAAAGACCTCAAGCAGTATTTTAATATTACCACAGGCTTTCTGAAATCCAAGCCTCTCAAGGCGGTGGATGGAGTGACTTTCTCCATTAAGCGCGGAGAAACTCTGGGCCTTGTGGGAGAATCAGGCTGCGGAAAGACCACTGTGGGCCGCACGATTTTGCACCTCTATCCACCTACGGGCGGAGACATCACCTTTAATGGGGTCAATATCAAAACCAAGCAGCAGGTGCGCGAAATGCGCCGCCGGGCTCAGATTGTGTTTCAGGATCCCTATTCAAGCCTGAATCCCCGCATGACTGTGGGGGACATTATCGCAGAGCCGCTGGATGTGAACAACCTTTGCAGCACCAAGGCCGAGAGGGCTGCCCGCGTTAAGGAACTGATGGATGCGGTGGATCTTTCCAGCGAACACGCCACCCGCTATGCCCATGAGTTTTCCGGCGGCCAGCGGCAGCGCATCGGCATTGCCAGAGCTTTGGCTGTCAATCCGGAATTTATCGTTTGTGATGAGCCTGTCTCGGCGCTGGACGTATCCATTCAGGCTCAGGTGATAAACATGTTTGAGGATCTCCAAAAGGAGAGGGGGCTCACATATCTTTTCATCGCCCATGACCTTTCCATTGTGGAGCATATTTCAAACCGCATTGCGGTTATGTATCTGGGCAGAATCGTGGAAATTGCCAATGCCTCGGAGTTTTCCACCAACCCCATGCATCCTTACACCGTCTCGCTGCTTTCCGCCGTGCCTATGGCGGACCCCAACCGCGAGCGCCAGCGCAAGCGAATCATTCTGGAAGGGGATGTGCCAAGCCCCTTAAACCTGCCCTCCGGCTGCGCTTTCCGCCCGCGCTGCCGTTTTGCCGGTGAGCGCTGCGCACAGGAAGCCCCTCCCCTGGAGGACCGTGGCGGCGAGCATCTTGTGGCATGTTGGAATAAATGAAATTATGATTCATAGCGCTATACAGTGCGCGTATCGTTGAACAAAGGTTTTTTGGCGCAGGACGCCTTAAACAAATAAACAAGGAGGAAATCAACTCATGAAGAAACTGTTTTCATTGCTGTTGGCCGTTCTCATGCTGTTGGCCGTTCTCATGCTGTCGGCATGCTTGGTCGGCTGTGTACAAAGCGGCAACACGCCCGGAAACAATTCCGAAACCACGCCCGGAGGCGATCCCGGAACCACGCCCGGGGAACCTGCCGGTGGAGTGGCGCAGGAGCTGACGGTCTGCACCGGACCCGATCCCGAGACCATCGACCCTGCCCTCAATTCTTCCGTGGATGGCGCAATCATGCTGTCCAATGCCTTCTCCGGCCTCTATCAGTGGCACACCAATGAGGACGGCACGCAGACCATCATCGCAGACTGCGCACAGGAGGTTGTTAAGCCCACCCAGCTTGATGACGGCACCTATCAGTATGTGATTACCCTGAAGGAAGGCCTTAAATGGAGCGATGGCACTGAACTGAAGGCTTCTGACTTCACCTATTCCTGGAACCGCGCCGTGGATCCTAACACCCTGTCCGACTATCAGTACATCTTCGACGTAATCGCAGGCTATAGTGACACCACCCCCGAGCTGGCAATCGAGGCCGATGATGCCGCCCGCACCATCACCATCGTGACCAGCGCGTTGTGCCCTTACTTCGATCAGCTGATGGCATTCCCCACCTATTTCCCGGTTCGCAAGGATATCGTGGAAGCCAACCCCGATGACTGGACCTTCTCTGCTGATACCTATGTGAGCAACGGCGCATTCAAGATGGCAGAGTGGACCGTGGGCGACAAGATCGTCTTTGTGCGCAATGAAAACTACTGGAATGCCGCCAATGTGAAGCTGGATAAGCTCACCTTCGCCCTTTCCAGCGATGACGACGCAATCTTTGCCAACTTCGAGAACGGAACTTATCAGTATACCACCACGGTTCCCATCAGCCAGATCCCCGTTTTGAAGAATGACCCGAATCGCATGAATGTGGATTTCTTCATTGGCGACTACAGCGGCACTTACTTCCTTCAGTTCAACGTGGAGCAGAGCTTCAAGCCCGGCATCGGCAACGTCAGCGATGACCCCGCCGCCTGGACCGACTGGACCCCCGCTCAGAATGCGGAAGTGCGTCATGCGCTGGGCTTGCTGATTGACAGAAACTACATTGTGGATTCCATCACCCAGGGCGGCCAGCTTCCCGCATATGGCTTTGTTCCTGCAGGCATGGACGATGGCACCGGTACGGAGTTCCGTGCCAAGGCCGAAAAATGGTGGAGCGTGGATCCTGCCGACAAGGAAGCCAACGTCGCTGAGGCGCTGGATATCCTGAAGAAGTATTACACCTTTGATGAGGCTACCGGCACCTTTACCGACTTCCCCGTGTTTGAATACAGCGTCAACCCCACCAGCGGCAACATTGCAATGTGCGCTGCCATTCAGGATATGTGGGATGACTATGGCATCACCGTCTCTGTTGACCAGCGCGACTGGGCCGTGATACAGACTGCTCTTTCAAATGGCGATTTTACCATGAGCCGCCTTGGCTGGATTGCAGACTATATCGATCCCATCACTTTCCTTGAAATCTATGTGGCCGCTTCCGGCAACAACCATCCCCGCCTTGGCAAGGATGGCGCCGTTGGCAGCGCAGCGGTTTATGGCAATGGATCCCAGACCTGGAACGAGGCTTATGAGCAACTGATCACCACCATCAAGACCTCCAGCGATATGCAGGCTCGTGCGGACGCTATGTACCAGGCAGAAAAGGCTCTGATGGACACCTACGCGGTTATTCCCATCTATTATTACACCAACCCCTACTTAGCCAAGACCAATGTGAAGGACTTCCTCTATTCGCCCCTTGGCTTTGTCTACTTCCGCACCGCTTATATTGAAGGCTGATAGCTATAAGCTTTTTCATGAGGTGAGGGCCGGTTTTACCGGCCCTCAATCCGTCAAAAAGGTCTTATATGAGGAGAATGGTGGTTGCTTTTTTATAAAAAGCGGTTCCCGCTCGTTCTGCATATGCCCTCTTATAGATTGTTTACGGTTCAAAGGTGCCCTTGCATACCGCCTTGCCGAAAGACACAAAGGGCTTTCCGCGCGCCATCAAATGAGTCACTGCATACCCGCTATCCAATGCGAGAAGATCGGCATCCGCCCCGGGGCGGAGCGTACCCTTTATGCCTGCGAGCCCCATTACGCGGGCGGGGTTTTCCGTAAAGAAGCGCAGTGCGGTGTCAAAGGAAATGCCGTTCAGGCAAACCATCCGCCGCAATTCCTGCAGAAGGGTAGCGGGGGTTGAGTAGGTCAGGCCGGTGCATGCTCCATGGGCATCGAAAACAGGCTGGCTTCCGCAGCCATCGCTGCTCATGGTGATGCGTGAGGGATCGGCACCCTGCTGCAAGGCGGAATAAACTGCGGCGGCGGTTCCCGCTTCGCTTTCAGCAACATCGGCGGTGAAATCAATTGTGCCGCCCATTTTATTGAAGCGGACCGCGTCGCGGATCAGCTGCGGAGAACGGCAGCAATGAGTGGGAAGGAAGGTTTCCGGCGGCACATTGGAATGTTCAAGGGCCCAAAACAGCGGAGCCATGCGTTGTTCTCCGCCGCCCATATGCATGACGACGAGCCCGGCTTTGCCTGCTAGCATGGAACTGACCCGCACTTCCGTGGCAAGGCGCGCGAGCTCCTCGCCGGAAATGTTGGAACTGCGGTGGTCAGAAACCGCGATTTTAACACCGATGATTCGGTCAATCAGGGCGATATCCCGCGCAACGTCGCCCGTGAGGGTTGGAGAAGGATACCGATAGTTCCCGGTCAGCATTTTGGCCGTAAGGCCGTATTGCTCCAACGCGCAGCATTTGAACAGCAGGTTTTCAAGGCTGCGGGAAATGCCGTCGGTACCTAAAAGGCCCAGAACGGTCGTAACGCCGTTCTTTGTCAGCTCGCTTAGCTGAATTTCAGGTGTGCGGGAGGCCGGCCCCTGCTCTCCGCCGCCGCCTGTTACGTGTACGTGAAGATCGATCAGGCCGGGACAGACGATCGAACCGCCCAAATCAAGAACTTCGATTTCCGGAATGGCTTCCCATGCGGACAGGTCGGAACCAATCTTCCAAATTTGGGCGCCCAGCACCAAGATGTCCTGTTTTCCGAGGTGCGCGGGCGCATAAAGGTCACAATTTTTCCACAGCTTCAGCATAGAACCTCCTAGAAACCAAAAATCGTATCGGCGTTCAACGCGCGAAGAAGCGCGACAGCCAATTGAACGGCGTGCATATAATCCTGATATGCAGCGATGCCGATGTGCGTATGGATATAGCGGATTGGCAGGCCTATGACAATCGTCGGCACGCCCTCGTTTGAAAGATGGATGGAAGCGCCGTTTGTTGCACTGTGTTCGCGCACGCCATCCTGCACCGGGATGCCATGCAGGGCAGCCGTATCCAGCGCGAAACGCATGAAGCGGGGGCTTGTCAGCATCGCACCGTCAATATGGCGCAGCATCGGGCCGTGTTTGATTCTGGTCTGCATTTCCGCTTCAGGCACGCAGGTATCGTCCGCGGGGCAGCCTTCAAAAACGATAGCGGCATCCGGCTTTACAACGCGCGCGGTAATGACAGCACCGCGCATATCCAGCTCCTCCTGCGTGGCCATGCCGGCCGTGATGTCAACGGAGAGCGGTTCGCCCTGAAGCGCATCGAGCGTTCCGAGCAAAGCGGCACAGCCGAGGCGGCAGTCAAACGCTTTTCCCCACATCAGGTCGTTTTCCGCATCGTAAGAAAAAACGGTGTCGGGAACGACCGGCTGGCCCGGTTGAATGCCAAACACGGCAATGGCTTCCTCCCGCGTGCGGGCGCCAACGTCAATGGACATGTTAGGCTGGAGAACGGGCTGTTTTTCCTCCTCGGCCGTCATGTAATGAATCGGTTTGCTTGCAATCACGCCGGGAATCCATTTCCCCTCTTTATTGCGGATGCGCACCGTATGCGCAGGCAGAGTATAGTCCACCCAACCGCCCAGCGGGATGAACTTGAGCGTGCCGTTGTCCCTTACGGAATGCACCATGAAGGCGACTTCATCACTATGCGCATCCAAAAGCACCATGGGCCTCCGCCCGGTGTTTCCGCTGCGCCGGACGTAAAGGTTGCGCATGCTGTCCGAAGAAATATCGCCAAAGCCCGAGGCCCACTTGCGCGCAACGGAGAGAACGTCATCTTCAAACCCCGGCGCGCCATAGGCATTGGAAAGCTGGGCAATCATTTCAATTGCGTGTGATTGGTTCATCATTTCATTCCTCCTTGTCATGCCCGCTGTTGTTGCGCAAAAAATCGTTCACATCTTGTTCGTTTGCAAGGATCTCATCAAAAAGAGACCCCATTTCAATGGCAATGCAAGATGCAAGTATATTGATAAAGGATACGGTAGCAACCTGAGAGTTGAAAAAATAGCGCGCGCCCGTGCGGCAAAGGAACACGCTGCTGCCCTCGATGGCAGCGGGGGAATCCGGGCTGTCGGTGATTGCAAGGATCGGAGTTCCCCGATAGCGGCAATAGCTTGCGACATTGTGAATGGGCAGGTGGTAGGGCGGAAAAGAGAACAGAATCACGGAATCGTTTTTTCCCAGGCTTGCAAGCGCGGTTGAAACGGTATCGCCATCCCCGAGCTGCACGGAGGAAGCCTTGATTCGCAAAAAATTGAGTCTGTAGCACAAATAATCTGCAAACAGATAGGATTTATCATGCGCGAAGATGACGACTCTTTCAGCCGCAAGCAGGCTGCGCGCGCATCGGAAAAGCATTGCGGGGTCCAGCTGGCCGATCATGCTGGCGAGGTTGTTTTGATCGTCAAGACAGATCTGGGCAAGCTGTTGCTCCGGCGTTCCGTCCGGGCGTTTTTCGGCACACATGAGAAAGCCGGAAGGGGAGATAGCGCGGAACGTTTCCTGTGTATGCGTTCGCAACGCCTCCTTGAGCGCAACAAAACTTTCAAACCCCAGCGCTTTACAGAGCCGCAGGACAGACACCTCGGAAGCCTGCGTGCGCACGCTTAATTCCTTTAATGACAAGTAGGAAGCCTCATCCGGGGCTTCAAGCAGATACTGCGCGATCGAGCGCTGCTTAGCGGTCAGCGTATCGAGCTTTGCACGAATTGCATCGAGGATTGACATAGAACCTCCATGATGAAAAATGAAGCGTTTGCTTTATTATAAACGATTACTTATGCAAAATCAAGGGATTTGGATGGTAAAATAATCAAAAACAGCAAATTAGATTTAAAAACAGGCATAAAAATAATGTTTTCACTTTACAATTAATAGCGCGTGTGCTAAGATGATGATAAAAGATATACCCGCACGGGTTATCGCAACAATTCTGGAGGAGTAAAAGCATGAAAAAGATACTTGCATTGTTACTTGCCCTGGTCATGCTCGTCGGTACGCTGGCCGGCTGTACCGGTGAACCGCAAAGCGGTGACCCCGTCGGCAGCCAAACGCAGGCACCCACGACGACGGACGGCAGCGGTGCGCCTGAACCCACGCAGGATCAGACAGATGCTGCCTATGTCGATGCCTACAAATCAACTTTCTCCGAATCCATCACGTCCATGAATCCATACTGCACCACCGGAACAACAGATTATGTGTTTATCGCAAACATTATTGAAGGCCTTGTGGAAACCGATAAATACGGAAGATCCGTCCCCTGCATGGCGGAAAGCTGGGAAGCCAACGAGGACTTCAGCGTTTGGACGTTCCACCTCCGCCCGGATGTTTACTGGGTAGACTGCAACGGCGAAACGACCGAATACAAAGTCACGGCGGACGACTTTGTCGCAGGCATGCGCTACATCGCCGAGCCGAACCACAGCGCCAGCAGCCTCAGCACGATCCGCGGCATCATTGCGGGCTTGGAAGACTATTACTATAACCTCGTCGACATCGACGACGGCAAGGATATCGGAAAAACACGGGAGGAAGTCCTCGCTTCGTTTGATGAAACGGTTGGCGTGAAGGCGCTTGACGAGTATACGCTTGAGTACACCCTCACCGGCCCTTGCCCGTACTTCCTTTCTTATGCCCAGCTTGATCTGACGCTCCCCGTGGAGCAGGCGTTCCTGGATGAGGTCGGCGAGGATTACGGCCTTTCCCGTGAAAAGCTGCTCTACAACGGCGGCTACTATATCTCCGCGTGGGATCTTGACAAGCAGTTTGTGATGACGAAAAACGAGCACTATTGGGATGTGGACAGCCTCACGCTGAATACGCTGCAATGGGAGTTCATTTCAGACAGCATTTCGAAGCTGGAGATGTTCCAGCGCGGGAATGTGACCGCAGTCACCTTGGGCTCGGAAGAAGTCGCAAGCATCCGCGGCGGCGACTGGGAGGATTACGTTTACCTTTCCGAAAAGACCGTTACGACTTTCTGGTACTGCTTCAACTTCGCGTCGAAGAACCCGGAACTTGCTGCTGCCGTGCAGAACGAGAACTTCCGCAAGGCAATTTTCACCGCGATCGACGCGGTCACGCTTTCCGCGATTTGGGAGCCGAATGATCCTGCATTCTTCTGCCGTTACACCCTTCTGCCCGAGAATTGCATGTTCGATGAGGAAGGTAAGGATTACACCGATTATGGCCGCCTGAAGGAATACAAGGAAACCGATCCCTTCAACACGGAAAAAGCGCTTGAATACATGAAAGCGGCTGTGGCTGAGCTTTGCGAGGCAGATGGCGTTACCCTCAAGGGCGTTGCGCCGGGCAAGGTCGACATGCTCCCGATCACCGAGTTCAATGTGGATGGAAAGCTTCCGATTGACATCGTGTACTCTTCCGGCAGCAGCGATACCGAGATGAAGAAGGCGACGCTTGTGAAGAATATGCTGGAAACCTACCTTGGCAAGGAAAACATCAACGTGATTCTGGGCTATTCCAGCAACAGCTTCAGCGCGGAAGTGCTGGACCTTGGCAACTGGGACATCTGCGATGACAGCTACGGCTTCCGTTATGCGGATCCTTCCGCGAACCTCAACCGCTGCACGAGCGACTTTGACATCTGCGGTAGCTCTTACAGCATCCCGGAATTCGATGCGATGGTTGCGGCGGCCGATGCTACATACGATATCGGCGAGCGTTTTGCAGCTTATGCCGAAGCGGAACTTTACCTGTTGGATCACGCTTACATCAAGCCTTACATGAGCGGCGGCGGTTCCTACAACATGACGCGCCTTGTGCCGTATTCCACGCCGGGCGGTTACTTCGGCCTTGGCAGATACAAGATGAAGGGTGCGCTCATTCAGGAAACGCCCGTTACGAGCGAGCAGCATACGCAGCTGAAGGCACAGTATGATGCGGAAAAGGCGGCGCTGGCGAACGGCTGAGCGCGGGCCGGTTGAAACACAATTCAAATCTCCATTCCGGAGGGGGATGGGCTCCCATCCCCCTCATCTGAAATGAGGCTTATCCTATGACACGATATTTGCTTTCAAAGCTGGGGCAGGCGGTTGTTACCATTGTGCTGGTGGTGTTGGTCGTATTCACGCTGCTCCGCTTCATGCCCACTGCGGGTTATTTTTCAAAAGAACAGTATAAGAGCATGAACGATGCGGAAAAGACTGCTTATCTGCGCAACTTGGGCGTGCTTGATCCAATGCCGGTGCAGCTGAAGAATTTCGTGGTCGGATTGTTCCACGGAGATCTTGGGCGCAGCATCACGCTCTATCCCAACATGGAAATCTCCAACGTTATGGCGGAAAAAATACCATATTCCCTGCTGCTGAATTTTATAAGCTGGTTTACGGCCGCTATCATAGGGATGCCGCTCGGCATTGCAATGGCGAAGAACAAGAGCGGCATTGTGGATGGGCTCGGCACGTTTTATGTCGTTGTAATCCGTGCGGTTCCTTCCATAATTATTCACTTCTTTATTCAGGTTTTCCTTTCAAAATGGTTTGATTTGCCGATGCTGTTTTATATGGACCAGCCCATATCATGGCTTCTGCCGATCATCTCCATGTCCATCGGCAGCATCGCGGGATATGCCACATGGCTGCGCCGCTATGTTGTGGATGAGGAGAACAAGGATTACATCAAGTTCGCAAGAGTGAAGGGGCTGCCGGGCAATTTCATCATGTGGCGGCACGTGTTCCGCAACGCGATTGTGCCCATTGCCATCAACATCCCCTCCGACTTCCTGCTCATGCTTTCCGGCTCCCTTGTGATTGAGAGCATGTATGCAATCCCCGGCACCGGCGGCCTGCTTATTAAATCGATTACGGCCATGGATAATCCGATGGTTCAGGTTCTGGTGCTGCTTTATGGGGCGCTGTCGGTATTCGGTGTGTTCCTGGGCGATATTGTTGTGTCTCTGGTCGACCCGCGCATCAAGCTGGTTGCCAGTAACGATTAGAAAGGGGGAGAGCGATGGAAACCATTAAAACGCCTGAAATTTGCGATCTCCCGCAGGGGTTGTTTACGCGCGCGGAGTTCCATGAGGAGCTTTCGGAAGAAACTGGATTCTCCAACTATTCCTATTGGCGCAGCACGTTCCGCACGTTCTTTAAAAGCAACGTCGTGAAAGTGGTCGTGATTTTGATGCTGCTGCTGGTTGCCTATACGATCATTTATCCGATGGTGACCGACCGCGATCCGTACACGGTCGCCCTTTCTGCGCGGGAATGGAACCTGCCGCCTTCTCAGGAACATCCGTTCGGCACGGACGGTGTTGGCCGCGATATTTGGGCACGCGTTTGGTTCGGCACGCGCACGTCGTTGCTGCTCTCGTTTGCCGTGGCGGTGTTCCAGGTCGGCATCGGCGTGATTGTCGGCGCAATCTGGGGCTTTTACCGCAAGCTGGATACGCTGATGTTCGCAATTTACAACACGCTCACAAACGTCCCGAGCACGATCTATCTCGTTCTGATTGCCTACATCATGAAGCCCAGCATCCTTACAATTATCATCGCGCTCGTGTCAACGGGCTGGATCTCCGAAGCAAGGTGGTTCCGAAGCCGCATCCTCGCGCTGCGCGAGGCGGATTACAATGTGGCCTCCGTTTGCCTGAAGACACCGCCAAAGCGGATCATCAGCCGCAATGTGGTGCCCTACCTTGTAAGCCTTATCATCATGGATGCGGCGCTCACAATTCCCTCCTCCATCGGGTCGGAGGTGTTCCTGAGCTTTATTGGCGTCGGCTTGCCGCAGGATCTTTGCACCCTGGGCAACCTTGTGAACCAGGGCAGAAGCGCGTTCCTTGTGTATCCGTACCAGATGATTTGCCCGACGCTGATCCTTTGCTTTATCACGATTTCTTTCTACATCATCGGCAACAAATTCGCGGATGCTTCCGATCCGCGCAACCACGTATAAGGAGGGCGGAAGCGTGAAAGAAAAGATTTTTGAAGCAAAGGACGTTGTAGTCAAATTCAACCTGCGCGGACGCACGCTGACCGCCATCCGCGGCGCATCGATCGACCTGTATCAGGGAGAAACGCTTGCAATTGTGGGCGAGAGCGGCAGCGGAAAGAGCGTATTCACAAAGTCCTTCATCGGCATGCTGGATAAGAACGGCTGGGTAGAAAGTGGCAGCATGTGCATGGACGGAGTTGACTTTTCCCGGTATAAATCGGAGAAGGAATGGCTTCAGGTGCGCGGCAAGAAGATCGCCATGGTATTTCAGGACCCCATGACGTCTCTCAACCCTGTAAAAACCGTGGGCGAGCAGATCCGCGAGGTCATCTCCTACCAATTCGGCACGGAAAAGGCCGAGGCGAAAAAGCAGGCGATTGAACTTCTGCGCCAGGTCGGCATCAACGACCCGGAGCAGCGCTATAAGCAGTATCCGCATGAGTTTTCCGGAGGAATGCGGCAGCGCGTGGTGATTGCAACGGCGATCGCCTGCCGCCCGCAAATCCTCATCTGCGATGAACCGACCACCGCGCTTGACGTGACCGTGCAGGCACAGATCCTTCATCTGATTAAAAAGCTGCAGAAGGAGCTCAACATGTCGGTGATCTACATTACGCACGATTTGGGCGTGGTGGCAAACGTGGCGGATCGCGTTGCAGTCATGTATGCAGGGCAAATCGTCGAATATGGGCTTGCACATGAAATTTTCAAGGATGCGCGGCATCCATATACGAAGGCGCTGCTGCTTTCCCAGCCTCAGCTGGGCGTAAGAGGGCATGACCTGCATTCCATCAAAGGCTCGCCGCCGAACCTGTATAAGGAAATCAAGGGCGATGCCTTTGCACCGCGCAATCCAGATGCAATGAAGATCGATTATGAATATGAGCCGCCGTTCTTCAAAGCGAGTGAAACCCACTATGCAAAGACCTGGCTGCTCTGCGATAAGGCGGAGGAGTACTGCAGCGAGCTTGCGCAGGCGAGCGCTAAGTGTGCGGAAAACGCGGAAGTTCCGCCGAAGGATTTTTCAAACGCGAAGCCGCTTGTGTCCGTACGGAATTTGACGGTCAACTTTAAGCTTGGACGCAAGGAATTCAGCGCTGTGCGGGATGTGTCGTTCGACATTTACGAGGGCGAAACATTTTCGCTGGTTGGAGAATCCGGCTCCGGAAAGACGACGACCGGAAAAGCCATTATGAAAATCTGCCATACGAGCGGCGGAGAGATTTATTATGACGGCGTAAAGATCAACCGCAAAATGAAAGGCCACGAGCTTACGGACTTCCGCAAAAACGTGCAGATGATCTTTCAGGATCCGATGTCCTCTCTGAATGAGCGGGCGAAGGTGGATTACATCATCTCGGAAGGTTTGTACAACTTCCATGCGTATAAAAATGAGAAGGAGCGCAAGGAGAAGGTTGCGGCGGCCATGCACAGCGTGGGCCTGCTGGAGGAATATGCAACCCGTTTCCCGCACGAGTTTTCCGGCGGCCAGCGCCAGCGCATCGGGATTGCCCGCGCGCTGGCGGTCGAGCCCAGATTCATCATTGCGGATGAGCCGATCTCTGCGCTGGATGTTTCCATCCGGGCACAGGTGATCAACCTGCTCAACCGGCTGAAAAATGAAAAGGGCTTCACCTATATGTTCATCGCGCATGATCTTTCCGTGGTGCGCTTTATTTCCGACCGCATCGCAGTCATGTACAAGGGCAGGGTTGTGGAACTCGCCGAAACCGGGGAGCTGTTCAGAAACCCGCTGCATCCATATACGAATGCGCTTTTGCAGGCCGCTCCCGTGCCGGATCCGGACATTGAGCGCGATAAGGAAGTGTTGGTATACGATCCTTCCGTGCATCATTACGAATCCGAAAAACCCTATTGGTCCGAAGTGCGGCCCGGGCATTTCGTTTGGGCGAACGACCCGGAGCTTGCGGAATACCGCACGCGCCTGAAATAAGAGAATTTCCAACAAAACGCGGAGGAAGGCATGACGGAAGCGGAGCAAAATGCAATCCGGGAAATTCAACATGTAACTGGTTTGGCCGGCGGCGCTTATGCAGTGATTGAAGGCGGAAGCACCCGGACGGAGTGCTTTGGCTATGCTGACATGGAAACGTGCCGCCCGGTCACGGAACGATCTTTTTTCGACATTGCGTCCAACAGCAAAGCATTCACCACAATGCTTGGCGCGATTGCATCCGGAGAGGGCAGGTTTGACTGGGACGCGCCCGTACGGGAGCAATACCCCGAATTTTCAATGCTGGACGAGTATGCCGCTGCGCATATGACGGGGCGCGATTTGGCCTGCCACCGCAGCGGGCTGGCACGGCATGAGTTCATGCGCGCGCGGGTGTACACTTCCATTGCGGATATGGCGCGCAGGACGCGGTATATGGAACTGTCCCGCGGCTTTCGGGAGTCCTACGAATACAACAACCACATGTTCATTGTTCTTGGGCATGTGATGGAGCGTGTATATGGCCGCCCGTGGCGCGAACTTGTGCTGGAACGCATTGCGCGGCCGCTTGGGATTGAGATGCGGTTCCGCGGGCGTGACTGTGACTTCAGCGGGTTGGATTGTGCGCTTCCACACCGCCCGGATGGCAAGGGCGGCGCATATCGCTGCGCTTATGCGGATAACGTTGTGGCGGGCCCATGCGGGGGCATCCGCACGAACCTGCTCGGGATGATTGCCTGGCTGCGCTGCCTGCTTGATTCCGGCGCGCCATTGTGCGCGGCGCAGGCGTTTCAGGCTCTGCTTGTGCCGAATGTTCCGACGGAAAGCGAAGGAGGCCATGAGCTGCTTTGCAGCTATGCCATGGGATGGCGTACGAGCGCATACCGAGGCAAGCGCCTTGTGTATCACGGAGGGGCGATTGCCGGGTTCCAGTCACATGTAGCCCTTTTTCCGGAGGAAAACAAAGGCATTGTGGTGCTGCTGAATACGAGCTCGACCACAGGAGCGGCGATTTTGCGCGACCTGTTGCTGGACGAGCTGTGCGGTGCTGCGCCGGAACCTGTTGCGCCCAGACTGAGCGCGTGGCGGAGGTCTATGGCCGAAAACTCCGCATTGCTTGAAAAGGTACACGCCGGAACCATGCCGGACAGTGAAGCCTGCACATGGTTGTGCGGAACCTTCTTTCACCCGGCATACGATGATTTCACGGTGGCTGAACGCGATGGAGCGGTATGGCTGGATTATGGGAATTTTCATGCGCCGGTGCGTGTGACGGAAGATGAGGAGATCATCGCATGTGAGGAGGACCCCGTTCCGGATTATATGAAGCTGCGGCGCATGGAGGGCGGACTGTTTGTTGAAACGTCGGATCTCGCCATGTGGCTGCCCTTCCGGCGGGTGGAATAAGAAGGAGGATTTACATGGAAGGTACTTTGTTTATTGTTGGCGGCGGTTTGTCAGAAAGCGCCGATGAAGTTTTCAGCGCCTTGATTGAGCGGGCCGGCGGGCCGCAAAGCCGGTTTGCATTTATCGTGACAGCCTCCGGCTCCGGCCCGGATGAGACCTATCGTTCCTACCGGGATGATTTCGTGCGCCTTGGCGTGCCGGAAGACCATTGCGTGCTTATTCCGCTGTATGCAGAGCATGTGCGCGACGAACGCGGGTATAACGCTTTTACGGGCGATGCGGACGGCCTGTGCGAATTGCTGGAGGGCGTGACGGGCGTATGGTTTACCGGCGGCGATCAGTACTTCACCGCAGGCTGCTTCCTGCGCAAGGATGGTTCGGACACCCGCCTGCTGGCAAAGCTGCGTGAAATCTATGCAAACGGCGGCGTAATCGGCGGATCCAGCGCAGGGGCTGCGATCATGAGCGAAGTCATGATCGGCGATGGCAACAACCGCGGCGTACTCAGCCGGGATGTTGTTTACGGATACGATACCTACGATGAACTTTGTGAGATTGACGATCCGTGTGAGCCGCTGATTGTGACCAAAGGGCTGGGGTTCTTCCCTCACGGCGTGGTGGATCAGCATTTCAATAAGCGCCCGAGGCTGCTGCGAATCATTGAAGCGTGCCTGTGCAACAAGCAGAATACCCGCATGGGATACGCGGTTTCGGAGGACACCGCTTTGGTTTACCACGCGGGCACAATCGAGGTGCTCGGCAGCGCGAGCGTATATCTGATCGATTGCAGAAACGCAGAAAAAACCGGAAACGGCTGCTACCATGGGCTGAAGTTTGGCGCCATCCAGAAGGGAGACCGGTATGAGCTTGCTTCCGATACGGCGGCGTTTGCGCAGGAAAGCGCTGCGCAGGAGCGGGAGTTTTACAGGGATTATGTGACAGACGGCATCATCAACAGCCCTGTATTTGACGCCATGATTGACCGTTATCTGCTGCGCGGCCAAAAGGAAAGCATGTATCGCTGTGAAAAGAAGGATCTCCCATATATTAAAGGCGCCGTTTTATATGAGGCCTACGGCGAAACCTATCTCGTGGTGCTGAAATATTTTAAGGGCGATAAGACGCGGGGGTATATGGGAAAGCACGCTTCGTTTGCCGATGTTGAGGTTGAGATCGACACCGTGAAAATAAGGCTGTAAAATAAAGCCGCGGCAGGTACGGCTTTTCCGCCCCTGCCACGGCTTTTTCATTTGCTTAAAGGGCGGACAGGACGAACATCAAAACGCCGTTTATGGCAAGGGCTATGGCCTTAGCGCGGTTGCGCGCGTTCCCGGGAACAACAGAAGACTGCTCCTCGGCGGTTTCCGAAAGGTCATCGTCAAAAACATGGCGCGCTCCCGCAAGCCCTTGGCGCGGCTTGCGCTCTTTGGCCGCATTGCGCAGGTAATAAGGCGTTTCCGGCGCGCGTTTGCGGCGAATCAGCTTGCCGAGGTCAGTGCCTTGGCTTTTCAGGTAAGACAGCCAGCCCGCAAGCAGATAGCAGGCTGCGAGAACGCCTGCGAACCAGCCCGCGTACAGCTTGCCATGCAGGGAAAAGCGCAAAATCAAAAACCAAACCAACAGGCAAACGCCCAAATGGAATAGAAGTTTTTTCAAAGCGTAACGAACCATAGGGGAACCCCAATCAAAAAGCGAATTGTACCGGCTTGTGCGATGGTGCCTTGCCAACCGGTAGTATAAAAATTGTATCACACCATATCAAGGAGGTCAATTGATGAGAACGGTCACAGTTTCAGAGTCCGGCGTTTGCGCAGCTTATGAGGTGTACGCCTTTGGCGCAGGGGAACCGCATATCACGTTTACTGCAGGGGTGCACGGCAACGAGGTCAGCGGCATCTATGTTGCGCAGCAGCTGATCGGATATTTCCAAAAAAATCCGCCCCTTCGCGGCACTGTGAAGATCATCCCAACCGTGAATGCTACGGCAATGCGGTGCATGCAGAGGAGAAGTCCGTTTGACAAAGAGGACCTGAACCGGGTTTTCCCCGGGAACGAAGCGGGGAGCCTGTCGCACCGGCTTGCGGCATCCGTTTATGCCGAAACTGCGGATGCGGAGATTCTGGTTGACCTTCATTGCTGCGGGCAGCATGGAATGCCGTATATCCTTTCCATTTACAATGAATCCGAAGCGGCGCGCGGGCTTGTGGAGCGCATCACGATGCCGGTCGCCGTGCATTCCGAAGGAACGCCCGGGCAGCTGTTTACAGAATCCTGCAGAAAGCGCGGGCAGGCAGCATGCATCATAGAACTGCCCTCCGGTGCGGGAAGCGGAGCGGTCAACCTGCCTGTTGCGAATCAGTGCTATGAAGCTTTGTTGGATCTTCTGCGTACGGAGGGCGTGGTGGCAGGAAACATTCAGGGCGAGGCGCCACGTTTTTACGGCCCGCTCAAGGATATGGATGCACCGAAGGCAGGGCTTTGGCGGCCACAGGTGGAGAAGGGGATGCGGGTCGAACGCGGGCAGTGCATCGGCACTGTGGAGGAAGCGTCGGTTTATGCGCCCGAATCTGGCATGGTGATGAACATCGTCCCCTGCGGATACATTTTTGCGGATGACCTTTGGGTGATGACCTATGTGCAGCCCGCACAATGAATTACAAACGAACGGATCAAGAGGGCGGCGCCATATTTTCGGCGCCGCCCTCTTGCACAACGGATGCACCTGCTGCAAATTGCGATGAAAGCTTCCGAAGGAAAGGCCACTGCACAGGGCTTTTAAGGATGGGGAGAGGAAAAACCGCAAAAACAGAAATTGTTTATTGACATATGCCGATAAAGGAGTATACTAAAACTATATTCAACATATGTCAGAAAAGGAGGCCGGCTATGTCAAGACCATGCAAGCGGCGCCGCGTTTGTGCAATGCCTGGCTGCGGGCGCTTCGGCCCGGTTGAAGGGAACGCGGAGCAGCGCGTCATAATGTCGGTGGACGAATTTGAAGCGATCCGCCTGATCGATTACGAAGGGTTAACGCAGGAGGCGTGCGCTGAACGGATGGAGGTGGCACGCACCACTGCGCAGGCAATCTATGCTGCGGCACGGAGCAAACTTGCGGAGTGCCTGGTGGCGGGAATGGAGCTTGTGATTGAGGGCGGCCCATATGTGCTGTGCGATGGCAATGCAAAAGGGTGCGGCTCCGGCCATGGGTGCATGCGGCGTTGCTGCGGCATGCGGCAAGAAGAGAAAGCGCCGGCAGAAACACAAAATGCGCAGGCGAAAAACATTACATAAAAAGGAGTAAGAAGCATGCGAATTGCGGTAACTTATGAAAACGGGGAAATTTTCCAGCACTTTGGCCACACGGAACGCTTCAAGGTGTATGATGTGGAAGGCGGCCGGGTCAGCGTTACTGCTGTTGTTAACACAAACGGCAGCGGCCATGGGGCGCTTGCGGACATCCTGAAAAAGCTTCAGGTGGACACGCTGATCTGCGGCGGAATCGGCGCGGGTGCACAACGTGCACTTCAGGAATGCGGAATCCGGCTTTATGGCGGCGCAACAGGCAATGCGGATGATGCGGTTGCGGCTTTGCTCAACGGCACGCTCGCATATAACCCCGCCGTGCAATGCAGCCATCATGGGGCGCATCATGAATGCGGCGAGCATGGCTGCAAGGAGCATGAAGAAGCGCACGCCTGCGGAAGCCATGCCTGCGGCGGACATGACTCCGGCAAATAACCACAGGAAAAAAGCGGCCGGGCAAAGGAATCCTGTCCTTTGCCCGGCCCATTTCATCCATTGCCGCAAGATGCGCCGTTATACGGCCGCCAAGGCGTATTTTTCACGGTATTCTTCATATTGCGCTTTAAACTGCGGTTGTTCTGCCTTGAGCGCATCCACATATTGATGGGCGCCGAGCGCATTGTGGCTGGACATTTCCTCAATGCAGATACCAACGTTGGAACAATGGTCGGATACGCGCTCTAGATTGGTGAGGATATCTGAAAGGATAAACCCGTGTTCAATCGTGCATTCATTCTTTTGCAGGCGCAGGATATGATTGAGCTTGATCTGGTCGTGCAGCTCGTCTATCACCTGCTCCAAAGGTTCTACGCGGGAAGCTTCGTCAAGATTTCCGCTGCAGAAGGAATCAAGCGTTACATCGGTAATTTCCTCAACTGCGCGGGTGATGACCCGGAGTTCGTGTTCGGCTTCTGCAGAAAAGCTGATCTGCTTTTCCTGAATCTCCTCAGCGGACTCCAAAAGATTCACCGCATGGTCGGATATGCGCTCAAATTCACCGATGAGCCGGAGCAGCTTCGTGCATTCAAAACTGTCCTCGTCCGAAAGGTTTTCAGCCGAGATTTTTACGAGAAATGTGCCGATCCTGTCCTCGTAACGGTCCACAAGGTCTTCGTTCCGGCGAATTTCTTCGGCAGCTTTCGCATCGTATCGCTGCAGCATGTGAATGGCGCTGTTGAAGGTTTCCACAGAGCGTTTGGCCATAGCCTCCACGGCTGCGCGGCAGCGTTCCACCGCAACGGTAGGAACGGCCAGCAGGTGCTCATCCAGCATGCGGATTTCCTCCTCAGCACGCTCGGATTTTACCGTAAGGCAGGCAAGTTTTTCCAACAGGCCGCCGAACGGCATGAGCAGGAGGGTGCAAAGCACGTTGAAGGCTGTATGCACAATGGCGATTCCCATTTCATCCGTCGTTTGGCCCACAAAGTCAAAATGAAAAATTGCATTCGCACCATAGAACAGGGCAAGCAGCACAGCGGAGCCGATGATGTTAAAATAAAGATGCACCATTGCGGCGCGTTTTGCGCTTTTCGTTGCATCTACCGAGGCGAGCAGCGCCGTGACGCAGGTTCCGATGTTTTGCCCCATAATGATGGGGATGGAGATGGCATAGGTAACCGCTCCGGTGGAAGAAAGCGCCTGCAGAATGCCAACCGAGGCAGACGAAGATTGTATGACAGCGGTAAGCAGCGCGCCTGCAAGCACGCCGAAAAGCGGGTTGGAAAACAGCAGAAGGAAGTTCGCAAACTCCGGAACGTCCCTGAGGCCGCTTACCGCGCCGGACATTTCGCTCATGCCGGTCATGAGCACCGCAAAGCCCAACAGAATCATGCCGGTATCCTTTTTCTTTGGCGCTTTGCAGAACAGGTAAAGCACAATTCCGATAAGTGCAAGCACCGGGGTAAAGGAAGATGGCTTAAGCAGGGTGATGAAAAAGCTTGACCCATCGATTCCGGCAAGGCTCAAAAGCCATGCAGTGACGGTAGTTCCCACGTTTGCGCCCATGATGATGTAAATCGCCTGATGGAGCGTCATTACACCCGCGCTGACAAAACCCACAACCATCACCGTGGTCGCGGAGGAGGACTGAATCACGGCCGTTACGGCCAAACCCAACAGGAATCCCTTGGCAGGGTTACTCGTTAAATTTTCGAGGATGGTTTTCAACCTGCCGCCGGCCTTCTTTTCAAGCGCATCCCCCATCAGGTTCATACCCAGCAAAAATAATGCGAGCCCGCCTACGAGCGTAAGAGCGTCAAAAATATCCATTAAAAACTCCCTTTTCCCAACCTTCGTATTTTCACAGCATGAATTATACAGGAAATATGTAAAGAACCAAGCGAAACGAATGTTAAATGTAGGTTAAATGTTGTCCCGGGATCAACAAAAACGCGCACGAACAGCTGCGATGGTTAGAAAGAAGGAAAGCCCTGCAACCATGCGCGTAAAGAAACAGGCGCATAGGCGGAGCGATTCTTTACTTCCATTCCGGTGTTTGCTATACTGAAAACAAAAAAACGAGGCGGGGAAATGGGCGGACAAAAGCAGAAAAAACAGGAAATACAAGCCGAAAGAACAGAATTTGCGCAGTTTTGCGCCACGGCGTTCGGAGAGCTTTGGTATTTGCTCAAACTGAATCTTCTGTTCCTCACGGCCTGCATCCCAATTGTGACGGTTCCGATGGCGGTTACGGCAGGGCTGCGCATCACAAGCAGCCTTGCGGCAGGCAAACAGCCCCCGCTTTGGCGCGCATTCTGCAGCGCGTTTTTTGGTGAATGGAAACGCGCGCTGGCCTGCGGATGGGCGCTTACGCTGCTGCAGGCGCTGGCTGGGTTCGGCGTGTATGCATATGCCGTAATGATGGAAGCAAACCCGCTTGCGCTGCTTCCGCTCATCGCAGCCGCATTGATTTTTGCGGCTCTTTTCTCCTTCAGCCTTTATTTTTACTCCATGCTGGCCATGTGCAGGCTTTCCCTGCAGGACATGCTGCGCAACGCGCTCATCCTTGCCGTTTCGGAACGCTGGCGCAACCTTGTGGCAACCCTTGCAGCAGTGCTGTGCGGCGGGGCGTCCGTGCTGTTTTTTCCGGTTACGCTGCCGCTCGCCATATTCCTTCTGCCTGCGCTTGCGCTGCTTGCGGCTTCTTGCGCAATCAGGCCGGGCCTTAAGCGCTGCATGCGGGAGGATGAAAACACTCCGGGCGGCGCAGGTGCGGAGCCGCAAGAAGGACGGTGATTCGCCGCAAAATTGGGACATTTCATTTATATCCGCTTTCTAACTTAAAACGGCAACAGAGCTTCACACGATAGAAATCAGAAAAAGAGAAATTGCAGCGCACCGGCGCGCATGAACCGCGGGCAAAATCAGCATGCTATCCCTGAGTTGGAAGGAGGTTCCTTATGCTGATCTTGTTCGTCCGGGTCATTGTGCTGTATCTGCTTGTGTTTTTTGTGCTTCGGCTCACCGGCAAGCGGCAATTGAGCGAGCTGCAGCCCTTCGATCTTGTGGTGACGCTGCTGATTGCCGATCTTGCCTCGGAACCCGCCTCAAACACGGGCGTTCCGCTGATTTATGGCATCGTTCCCATTCTAGCACTGTTCCTGCTGCAGCAGTTTATCTCGTTTCTTTCGCTCAAAAGCGAAGGCGTGCGCAAGCTGGTCTGCGGGCAGAGCGTGGTTTTGGTATCCCGGGGCATAGTGCAGGAAATTGCGCTGCGGGGCTCTCGCTATACGCTGTCCGACCTGATGGAACAGCTGCGCAGCAAAGATGTTTTTGAGCTTGCGGACGTAGAATATGCCATCCTTGAAACCAATGGGGAACTTTCCGTACTCCTGAAGGGCCCGCAGCAAACGCCGACCTATCAGGCGCTCCACATCCCCTCGCCAGAGGCGCGCCCTCCGTTCATGCTGGTGCAGGACGGCGAAATTCACCACGAGGCGCTCAGCCAGGCAGGGTATGACGAGACATGGCTGCACAAGCAACTGAAAAAGGGCGGCGCGGCATGCATAGACGATGTGTTTTTTGCTTTTCTGGGCAGCGATGGTATTCTACACATCCAGCGCAAGCATGAAACCGGCGGGGAGGCGGTGTACATTCATACCGAAAAGAAAGGAACGGAGAAAGAAAAATGAGCCCTTCTGCATTCACGCGTATTAACCTTGCAGCCTGCCTCGCTGCACTTGCGCTCCTGCTGTTTCTGTTCATCTATCCGCGCATGGTGCTCACAGAGCTTTCGGATAGGATTTGCGCCGGGGCAAATGAACTGATTGGCATGATTGAGGCGGGGGATTGGGCGGAGGCAAACGCCGGAATCAACGCGGTTAACGATGCGTTTCAGGAGAAAAAGGAACGCTTAAAGCTGTTTTTGGATCATGAGGATCTGGATGAGCTGGATGCAACGCTCATGGGTTGCCGGCGGTTGATTGAGGTGCAGGAGGACAAGCAGATTTTATTTGAACTGGAACGGGTCATTAACATCGCCATGTATCTAAAAGAGATTGAAGTGTTCACGGTTTATAACCTTTTTTAATGCACGAAAGCCGCCCGAAAGGGGACGGCCTTTTCACATTAAAGCTTCCATCGCATCCCAAAACAGTGCTGCCCCCTCAATCGTTCCTTGAACACTTTTCCGCGTCGATTGCAAGGACGAGCATCAACGCGGGAAGGGCGTCCGAAGGATTGAGAACGTCAATCACATAGGTATCCGTCCAGCGGAAAAACTGCTTGGATATGGCGGCCACTTTCTGCCCGGCTGCGCTGAAGATGCTGTAATCCCACTCAAAGAAATCGCCTTCCACATGCCAGCCGTTGCAATCGACATTGTACTTTGGCTTAAAGAAGGAAAGTTCCTTGCTGATGCAGCCGATATAGCCGCCGCCCAGATAAAGCTCAAACTTTGGCAGAAAAGTAAGAAGCCGTTCCTTTACGATGCCGACCTCGTTTCCGCGGGAGTCAAAAATCTTCAAACAATGCCCCCAAGAAAGCTGCCCCTTAACGGTATATAATGTTTGGCCGGTTTCGTTATAAATATCATAGCTGTCAAACCATGAAAAGAATCGTTGCTGGAACAACAGCTTCATAGAACGCCCTCCTTATAAGCTGATATGGCCTCAGCCCCCCAAATATTTCTGCAGCCGAGCGTTCGCCTCATAGGAAAGCCAGCCCTCATCGACACCCGTAAGCCTGCCGCCTTCAACCACCATGCGCCCGCCGACAAAGGTATAATCCACCGGCCCTTTGAGGCCGACCGTCGCAAGCACGGCCTTTGGGTCCTCGCACGCGCCAACAAGCTCCAAACGGCGGCTGTCCACCAGGAAGAAATCCGCACACTTGCCTTCGGCAAGCTGGCCGATATCGCTGCGGCCAAGCAGGCGTGCACTGCCGCGTGTGGCAAGCTTGAGCACATCATAGCCGGTGGGGGCAGTCTCGCCGGAGGTGAGGCGGTGCAGAAGATAGCACACGCGCAGTTCTTCCAAAAGGTTTGAACCGTCATTGCTGGCGCTGCCGTCCACTGCAAGGCCCACGGGCACGTTGCGCCGCAGCATTTCGGGGACGCGCGCCACACCGGAGGAGAGCTTCATGTTGGAAATGGGACAGTGCGCCACGCCGGTGCCGGTTTCGGCAAGAAGGCCGAGCTCCGCGTCGTTAAAATGAATGCCGTGGGCATACCAGACGTCCGGGCCCGCCCAACCAAGGGACTGCATGTAAGCAAAGGGGCGCATGCCGAATGCTTCAAGCGTAAAGCATTCTTCATCCTTCGTTTCACACAGATGCGTATGCAAGCGCACGCCAAGCTGCCGCGCAAGCAGCGCGGATTGCCGCAACAGCTCGCTTGATACGGAAAACGGCGAACAGGGCGCAAGGGCAACCTGCCGCATAGAACCGAACGACGGATCATGATACGCAGCAACAAGGCGTTCGCTGTCCCGGAGAATGGCGTCAATCGGCTGAACGACGCTGTCCGGCGGCAGACCTCCATCCTTTTTGGAAAGATCCATGCTTCCGCGGGAAGCGTGCATGCGGATGCCGAGCTCCTCCGCGGCAGAAAACTGCGTGTCAATCAAAAGGTCGCCCGCCGCACGCGGGAAAACATAATGATGATCAAAACAGGTGGTGCAACCGGTTTTCAGCAGCTCGCCCAACCCTGTGAGGGAGGAAAGGCGCACCACCTCCCGGTCAAGGTTTTTCCAGATTTCATAGAGTGCCGTCAACCAATCGAACAGCTCAAATCCCTGCACGGCAGGAAGGTTCCGGGAAAAAATCTGATACAGATGGTGATGCGTGTTGATCAATCCCGGATAGCAGAGCATGTGCGAAGCGTCAAACGTTTCGCAGTCTGCCGAAAGCCCCTGCCCCATAGCGCGGACTACGCCGTCTTCTATGAGCAGGTCGGCATGCCTAAGCACGCGGCCGCCATCATCGCAGGTGACGATAGCACGGAGGTTTTTCAAAAGAAGGCGTTGCATCGGAAGGCTCCTTTCCCTGAATGAATTACCATGGGCGCCGGCCGCAGTAAAAATGCTTGCGCCAGTAGGAGGAGAGGTAGGTGCGGCGCACGACCTTGCCGTTGCTGGAGGAGGCGTCGATCATTTCGCCGCTGCTATTGATGACGATACCAATGTGGCCTACTTTGGTATAGTCATCATCGTAGAAGCAGATAAGGTCGCCCTTTTTGAGATCGTCGATATCTTTGATTTTCGTCCAGTCCGAAACCTGGGAGTATCCCGCTGCATTCAGGCGGCGGCGGTTGCTGCCCGCCTGATTCAGGCAGTAGTAGACAAGGCCGGAGCAGTCAAAGCTCTTGGGGCCTCTTGCGCCGCGCACATAGGGATCGCCCAACTGTTCTTTTGCAACGGCGATCATCTTGTCGATGTTGGCCTTCGTGCGCGCTTCCTTGGCCTTGGTAGCGCTTTCCTTCGCATCCGCTGAGTACAGAAGGCTTACGGTCTTTTCTCCGGCAAGGCCATCCGCGGAAAGACCGTTGCGGTCCTGAAATGCCTTGATGGATTCCTCAGTAGTTTCTCCATAATATCCGGTTACGGCTTTCATATAGCCCAAATCCTTGAGCTGTTCCTGCATGTCGGTGATGTCGCTGCCCTCCATGCCGAATTTGACGCAGTACTTCGGAGCGTTGTCGCTGTAAATAAGCGCGAGCGTCTGAACTCCGGCAACGCCGTCCACATCGAGCGTTATGCCCAGCTCCGTGGTGAAATTCACCTGCCGCTGAAAGAAGCGCACGGCATCTTCCGTGGCCGGGCCGAATTTGATCGTGGTTTCATCCAGGTCAAGGTAACCCAAACGGATCAGCCGCTCCTGCAGATCGCGCACGGCTTCGCATTCCATACCGCGCTTAAGCGTCGGGTCGGGCGTGGGTGTAGGCGTCGGGATCGGCGTGGGGGAAGGGGAGGGCGTTGGCGGGGGCGTTATGTCAATGGAGTGCGTGTTTCCTTCCGGCACTCCCTGGGAGAGCGCAAGCGCGGCAACTCCTCCGACGTTCACATCCCTGGCTTGCTCGGCCGCTTCTGCGTTGCCGCCGCGGGAAAGCAGAACGGCGCCTGCTATCATGAACGCCACAAAAAGCGCAAGAGCGCCTCCCAAAATCAGCTTGCCGCGCAAAGGAAGCCGGCGCAGCGTGCGGGAGGCGCGCAGCCCCGCGCGCCGCGCTCGCTTCAAAAAGCGGCTCCATGTGCGGTTCAAGTTTTTAAAAAATGCCTGCATCGGGTAAGCTCCGTTCAATCAAGTTGCAGGGCAGCCGCCGGGGCGGACAACCCGTTTCCAATATTTTAGAGGGTTTTCATGTGAAATTCAATGAAAACCGCGATATGTCAGAGATTATTTACAAAATAGTATCATATAAAACCTGAGGCAAGATTGATGCAGGTTGCTGAGAAACCTCGCAAATGCAAGGGGGTTCAATGGTATATCCTTAACTTTAGGGATATACATTAACTTAACGAAATGCTATAATAAAAACGATTAAATGTGAAGCTAAATCTTGGATTGGGAGGATAGACAATGGCGTTTTTTGATAAACTGGGCGAGATCACCAAAAACGTTGGCGACAAAACCAACGACATGATCGAAATCAACAAACTCAATTCCAAAATCAAAACGGAGCGGACGGCCATTGAAACTGTGAAGGCTGAGCTCGGCGCACTGTATTGGGCCAAATTTGAAGCCGGTACACAGCTGGACGATGATGCGGCTGAGCTGTGTGCGAAAATTAAAGGATCGTTTGAAGCCATCGCGGGGTTCGAGGCGGAGATCAAACGTATCAAGGAAGAAAACGAAAAGAAGCCGGAACCCGCGCCCGCTGCGGCTGTGCCTGCAGCTTCCACGCCGGTTGCAGAAGGCACGTTCTGCCCCAGCTGCGGCGCAAAGATTGCTTCCGGCGCAAAGTTCTGTCCGGAATGCGGCAGCCCTGCAGCGCCCGTGAAGCGCATTTGCCCTGCCTGCGGCGCAGAGCTTGCGGAAGGCGCGAAGTTTTGCCCCGAGTGCGGCACAAAAGCATAGGACAGTTTCATTTGCATTTGATATGCATTATTAAACAGGAGGTATCATAACATGGCATTTTGTGGAAAATGTGGCGCACAATTAAATGATGGCGCGAAATTCTGCCCATCCTGCGGTGCGCCGACCGGCTCCGAGCAGGCTCAGCAGCAGACCTATCAGCAGCCCCAACAGCAGGCATACGCCCCTGTGCAAAGCGATGCGCAGCAGAACAAGGTTATGGGCATACTGGCGTATTTGTCCTGGCTGGTGATTGTTCCTTGGATTGCGGCGAAGGAATCCCCGTTTGCACGGTATCATACCAATCAGGGCCTCGTGCTTGCGATTGTTGAGATCGCGTGGTGGATCCTGAGTGCAATTCTCACGGCAATTGCAACGGCTGCTTATTCGTTGGGGTTCCTTGCGGTTATTGGCGTAATCAGCTGGATCCTTGGCATTGTATTCCTGGTGTTCTCCATCCTTGGCATCGTCAACGCTGCAAAAGGTGAAATGAAGCCCCTGCCGATTATTGGCGGCATTAAAATCCTTAAGTGAAACAGGCTTGAATTGGAGCGCCCCGGTGAACCCGGGGCGCTTTTGCGCGTTGAAACAGTAAAAACATCTGCTTGATATATATAGAAAATCAATATATAATAATATATAGAATTCCTATATATTTGGAGGGATACATATGGCTGTAGAGAAAAGCCTTGTAACGCGCAGCACCGCTTTGCTGGTGTTGAAGCTTTTGGAGCAGGAAGACATGTATGGATACCGGATGATCGAAGAGCTGGCGCGCCGGTCGGACAATGTCTTTGCCCTAAAAGCGGGTACACTCTATCCGCTGCTGCACCAACTTGAAGGACAGGGAATGATCCACGTATACGAGTTGGAAGCGGAAAACGGGCGCATGCGTAAATATTACAGCCTCACCAAGGCGGGGCGCGGTACGCTTGTGCAAAAAGAGGCGGAGTGGGACATGTTTGCAGGGGCGGTAAACCGCGTGTTGAAGGGGGGAACGGGGATTGCGTGAATCAGAGGAAAAGGCAAGGTATCTCGATGGCGTATGCGCACAGGTACGATGGAAACAGGCACACCGCATCATTCGTATGGAGCTTGCGGACCACATTGGGGATCAAGCAGATGCTTATGCGGCGGAAGGAATGCCGGAACAGGAGGCACTGCATCGCGCGATTCGTGAAATGGGGGATCCGGAGGAGGTTGGCCTTGCATACAACGCATGCTTTCGGCCCAAACAGCAGTGGGGCATGACAGGCCTGATGGCATTGGCGGTGCTGACGGGAATTGCGTTCCGGGTGGCCACGGGCGGTATTTTCCAATGGCGTTGCCTTGTTGCACTTGCGTTTGGCTGCGGCAGCACAGCGCTGTTTTGCGGTTTGAATCTGTATGACCTTGCCCGGCGTGCATGGCTTGCACGCATGCTGTTCACAGGCTTTCTGTTGGTGGCCGCGCTCGAACTCGGTGGGACATTCGTGCGGCATGCGGCGGCATTTCTGCCTCTGCTGTTCGCCGGAGCTGTTTATTCTTTGCGGGGGAAGGGGATTCCCGCGTTGCTTGCCTGCGTTGCTGCGCTCGTTGCCGCAACATGGGTGCTGATGGCGCGTTGGTCGATGCAGACCTTTCTGTATGCGGCGGGAATCCTTGCGGGATGCCTGTTTGCCGCTGTACTGGCCGCGCTTTCCGGAGCGTTCGGCAGGCGGCGTTTCCTTGCGGCGGGCTTTTGCGTTGTCTGTGTTGTGCTGGCGGCAGGAGCCGTTGTTGTTATGCATGCTTACCGCATGCAGGAGTTTATGAAGCTGTTCCACCCCGGGGAAGGCCCGGCTGTAGTCGCGCTTGCACCGGGGTTCAGCACGGTGCAGGATGTAGTGGATGGGGCGCGCCTGATCGGCCGGGGAATGGTGAACAGCATTGCAAACATACAAGAGCTGACGGTGGTAGGGCGCGGGAACGATTTTTCCGCGAATAGTTATCTGCTGGCGGCTATTCTGCACCGCTATGGTTGGCTTGCCGCACTTGCCGCCGCTGCAGTGCCGCTGGGCTTTATCGGAGCGGCCTTCTGGCGCGTATTTCGTCTGAGAAACCTTCTGGGGCGGATGCTTGCGGGCGCGGTATGCATGTTTTTCACAACACAGGCACTTGTATACTGTGCGGTGAACTTTGGCCTGCTCGGCGGTCTGCCGCTTTCCCTGCCCCTCCTCGCAGGCGGCGAACTGGCGCTTACGGCAAATCTCGCTCTGGCGGGAGGATTGATTGCGCTGTTCCGTGCGGATGGTCTGTATGCTGACCGCATGCCAAAGCGGGCAAAGCGGCTGCGTATCCGGATGGAATGGGCATGAACTTCCGTGAAGAGCATGATTTTGTGACGCAGGATTTCGAGCGCGGGCAAAATATTTCCAGTTGACAGAATTGGTTTGTTGTTATAAACTCGATATGAGGTTTATAAAAACAAACCAAGGAGAGCAGCATGGCGGAATATCAGATTTGGGACAGTGAATACCGGTTTATGTGCATCGTTTGGGAGAATGCGCCGATCGGTTCCGGGAAGCTCGTGGAGCTTTGTGCGGCGGAACTTGGGTGGAAAAAATCCACCACGTATAATGCCATCCGCAAGATGTGCGAAAAAGGGCTCATCCGAAATGAAGAGGCACTTGTTACCGTGCTGGTGCCCAAGGAGCGCGTGCAGACCGAAGAAAGCGGAGCTTTCATAGCGCGCACATTTGCAGGCTCGCTGCCGCAATTCCTTACGGCGTTCCTTTCGGGCCGTGCGCTTTCGGCAGAGGAAGCGGAAGAACTAAAGTCGCTGATCGACGCACACCGAAAAAAGGAGGAGGAAACATGAGCGTTCTCGCATGGCTGGATCAGTTTATTTCCGCGCTGGAGCCGGCGTTTTTGCAGATCCTGAACATGAGCATCACGGCAAGTTATGTGACCCTTGCAGTGCTGCTTGTGCGGCTATTGCTGCGGCGGCTGCCGAAGCGCTATTCCTATGCGCTTTGGTCAGTAGTTGCGTTTCGGCTGGTTTGCCCGGTAAGCATCTCCTCGCTTTTGAGCATTTTTAACATCGGCATATTCGACATGACGGCGGCAACGAAGGGCGCAGAGCTTATTTATGTCCCGGGAAATATCGGGACGATGCAGGAACCATCTGTGACAGTCGGCATTCCGTATTTGAACGCGGCCATCACAGAAAGCCTGCCCGCCCCCACGCCTGCAGCAAGCGCCAATCCCCTGCAGATCTTACAGTTCATCGGAACAGCGGTTTGGATTTTGGGGCTGTCGGCTTTGGTTGTTTACGCTGCGGTTTCCCTTGTGGGGCTCTACCGCCGTGTGCGCGGCGCGGTGCGCATGGCGGGTACAGAGGACGTGTATGAGTGCGACAGCACGCATACGCCGTTCGTACTCGGCTTTTTCCGGCCGCGGATTTATCTGCCGTTCCGCCTGAACGAGGCGGAACGTGCGCATGTGCTTGCGCACGAGCGGTTTCATTTGCGCCGGGGGGATCACATCGTGAAGCCGCTTGCATTTCTGCTTACGGCTGTGTATTGGTTCAACCCGTTCGTATGGGCGGCATATTTCTGCATGTGCACCGATCTTGAAATGCGCTGCGATGAGGCTGTGCTCGGCATGCTCCCGGCAGAACGCCGCGCGGATTACAGCATGTCCCTGCTTTCGCTCAGCACGGGGCGGCACTTCGCGCTTGCAAGCCCGCTCGCTTTCGGGGAAACCGGCGTGAAGCGCCGCATTCAAAATGTGCTTTCCTTCAAAAAGCCCGCAGCATGGCTTGCTGTGCTTGCGACAGCGGCATGCGTTTGCGTGGCTGTGGCCTGCGCAACGAATGCGAACGATACCGTCGCGCCTGGAAAAACCGCGGAGGGCACACTGGCGCCCGTGAACTGGGAACTTTATTCGTTTGATGAATGTCTGTACCTTTCGCTGCTGAGCTCCGACAGCAGACCTATAACTGAAGGCGTTGCGGAGTTTTACCGGATTGAAACGGACGGATTCACCATCCTTGATTCGCAGACGCAGGAGGTAAAGCAGGAACTTGGAAAGGTGGACTGGGCATTTGAACCGGTGGATGAGGAGGCGTTTGCCGCGCTCTTTATGCCGCAAGCCCCCGACCTTTCGCAATACGAAACCCGGCTGCAATGCGAGCTTGGCGGTGGTTATGTGCTTTACAAAATGGATGATGAACTATGGCTCGGGAAAACCGGTACGCACGGCGGTGCCCGCAAAGGAGAAAAATACATGTGGAGCCTGTACCGGCTCAACAAAATTGCCGATCTTGCGTCGCTTTCGCCCACGGGTTCCGGGCTGCCGCTTCCGCCACGCCAGCTCCGCGCCGGTCGCTATGCCACGGAAGATGGCATGGCGTGGTTGGACTTGCATGAGGACAGAACGTTTCAGTTCATCCGCAACATTGCGATGAGCTATGCGCCGGAGGGTGTGTGGGCCTGCGAAAACGGTGTGCTCACGCTTACGGTTTCAGAAGAGGAAACCTGCCGCTTCACCCTTGAAGAAGGCGGTGAAGCGCTCCGCTTTGAAGCGGGCATGGGTGCAGAGGAAGGCACGATCTTCCGTTACATCGGCCCCGTTCCGGCACACTGGGCGTGGGAGACTGTGATCTCGCCTTCGGAGGAAGGGGTTGCAGAATTCCTTGCGGCAGCGGGCACCGATGTGATGAACACAGGATATGAAAACGACGCCTGCCATAACGTTACGCCGGCGGAAGTCTCTGCGGTATGGATTGACCGCTTTCAGATCTTCAAATTTGAAAAATCCTGCGCGTCCTATCTGTTATATGAAGGCGCCGTCTATCCGCTCGGCACATGGTTCGGCGGTATCGGCTTCACGGATGCGGCGGTTGCGGATCTGAACCGGGATGGGGCAGAGGAACTGTATTTCACCTGTTCCTGGGGCTCTGGCATGCACCGCGCACAGGCCGGATGCTTTGATCCCGCGCGCAGGGAAGTCATGATGTTTGACTTTGCGTATGCGCATTCCGGGCAGGAAAGCGGGGGCGAGCTTGTGCTGCGCGCAGACGGCGAAGGGATCGGCGTGTTCGCCGCAGAGCTGGCTGCGAAGAGCTTTGTGGACTTTACCCTTGTGCCCGTGAAGGAGGTTGCGCGCATCGCCTCCGGGGAAGGTGGGGTTACGCTGACTTCCGCGAATGGAAACGCAGATTTCTATCCACTTGAATCAGACTCGGGTGCGTGAAACCCTTGCACTTGCATAACATGGAAAAGGGCGGTATCGGCCGCCCTTTTTTACTTATCAAACTGCCTCGTGGCTTAGAATGTCACCGTTACGGTTGTGCCCTTGCCGAGCTCGCTTTCAAGCGCGACCCGGGCGTTGTGGAATGCCGCGCCGTGCTTGACGATGGAAAGGCCGAGCCCTGTGCCCCCGATTTCCTTGGAATGGCTTTTGTCCACGCGATAAAACCGCTCGAAGACCCGAACCTGATCGGCGGCGGGGATGCCGATGCCGTCATCCTCAACGCGGAGCGTCACATGGCCGTTTCCTTCGGAAACGAAAACGTGCACATGGCCATTCTCCTGGTTGTACTTCACCGCATTATCGCACAGGTTGAACACCATTTCATCCAACACCTGTGAAACGCCGTTTACCATTGCATGCTCGCCTGAAAGCGTGAGGGAGATCCCTCTTTTCCCGGCCGCCGCCTCCAACCTGCACAGTACAGAGGAAGCAAGCTCATAAAGATCCACCGGCCCCTTTTCAAACGGAACGGAATCTTCATCAAGCTGGGAAAGGCGCATGATGTCGCCGATGAGCGTGATGAGCCGCTGCGCTTCGTCGTAGATGTTCCCGGCAAAGTGAGGGATGTCCTCCGGCTTTACAAAGCCGTTTTTAATGATCTCCGCTGTGCCGGAAATCGAGGTAAGCGGCGTTTTCAGCTCATGGGATACGTTTGCGGTAAACTCGCGGCGCATGCTTTCGCGGGCGTGCTTTTCCGTAATGTCCAGAATCACAAGCACCGCGCCTGCCACGCGTTCTTCATGGTAAACGGGATTGGCGATAATCTGGAGATAACGTCCTTCCCGCTCGAACAATTGCTCACAGTGCTCCCCGGAAAGTGAGAGCTCAACGGCTTTGCGGAACCCCTCGCTGCGGTTGAGCGCAAGCACGCTCCGCCGGCTGATCTCCGCTTCCGCGCCAAGCAGCCGAAGCGCGCCGGAATTATAGGAAAGCAGATCCGTATGATCGTCGATCACAAGGAAGCCTTCGCTCATGTTTTCGGTGATTGCCGTAAATTCCGCCTGCTTGCGTTGAAGCTCCTCAATCTGGCTGTCGATCACACGGTTCTGATTGTAAATTTTCGAGAGCAGGGGGGAAAGTTCTTCATAAACCTCGCTCTGTTCCGGGTGCTCAAGGTCGATCGCATTCACCGGGCGCAGGATGCGCTTTGAAAGCGCGGATGCCAATACGCCGGAAAGGATTGCCGCCAGCACGAAAATCATGATTACGGGGGAAAGCAGGCCCATAATGAGCACCCAAACGGAATGCTGCGCAGAGGAAACGCGCAAAACCGTGCCGTCGCTCAACCGGGTGGCAAAGTAGATGCGCCGTTCATCGAACGTTGTGGAATAGCGCGTGCTTTCTCCGGAACCACCCGTAAGCGCTTCCTGGATTTCTTCACGATCCGCATGGTTTTCCATGGCCGCAGCTTCGGAATCGCTGTCATAAAGCACGGTGCCATCCGCGGCAACCCAAGTGATGCGGTTTGTGCCACGAAGCCCGTTGAAATATTCCATGCCGCTTTGTGCAAGCCCCTGGGCGATGTAAATCGCCTCGGTTTGCAGCTCCGCCTGAATCTGCTGGCCAAGGTGTTCATAAAGCATGCCGAAAATCAGGATGAAGCAAGCGAGCAGCACCGCTGTGGCAACAAGGAAAATGGAGCGGAAAATTCTTGCCGTCATGCCTCGTCCCCTCCGATCTTATAGCCGATGCCGCGCACGGTTTGGATCAGCGCGCCGCATGCCCCGAGTTTTTGCCTGAGCGTGCGGACGTGCACATCCACAGTGCGGCTTTCGCCGTCAAACGCATAGCCCCAGATGCGGTCAAGAAGCTGCGCGCGCGTGAGCACGATGCCGCTGTTTTCAAGCAACATACACAGCAGCTCGAACTCCTTGAGCGTCAGCGTTACATTCTGCCCGTCCACACGCACGATGTGCTTCACCGGGCAAACGTAAAGCCCGCCGAGCGAATAGTCCCGTTCCACATGCTCCTCTTCCGTGCGGCGCAGGAGCGCCTTGATGCGCGCGAGCAGCTCCATCATGCCGAAAGGTTTGGGAATGTAATCGTCTGCGCCGCTGTCCAGGCCCACCACTTTGTCAAACTCAGTGCTTTTTGCCGTGAGCATGATGATGGGAACGCGGCGCGTGGCGGTGGCGCTGCGCAGGCGCTTTAACACGCTGAGGCCGTCTTCCTCCGGCAGCATGATGTCGAGCAGCACAAGCGACGGAAGGCGCTGCTCCAACGCCGCCCAGAAAGCGGAAGGACGCTCAAACCCCTGCGCTTCAAGGCCCTGGCTGTTGAGCGTATAGATGACGAATTCGCGGATGCTGTTATCGTCCTCCAAAAGATAGATCATGCGCTTACACCCCTTCGTTTGACGTATGTTTGCCTGTGAGCGAAAATTCAACCCATTCTGCAATATTCACCGCGTGGTCACCGATGCGCTCGAAGTATTTTGCGACCATCAGAAGGTCGATACACAGCTCGCCGTTTCGGCCATCCTCACCGATGAGGCCGATCAGCTCCCGCCGCACGGCAGAGAAAAGATCGTCCACCACATCGTCATAACGCATTACGGAATAGGCAAGCTCAAGATCTTTTTTCACAAAAGAATCGATGCTGTCGGTCACCATTTTGCCGGTGGCTTTTGCCATGTCCGCAATATGCACCTTGCTCTTGCTGTCGTTCTTGCGGATGTATTTTGTGATTTCAGAGATGTCCGCAGCCTGGTCGCCGATGCGCTCCATGTCGGAAATCATCTTGAGTGCAGCGGAGATCACGCGGAGGTCGCGTGCCACAGGCTGCTGTTTGAGCAGCAGCTTGATGCAAAGCTGCTCGATTTCCCGCTCTTTTTGGTCGATTTCGGCATCCACCGCCACGGCCTTTTCGGCAGAAGCGGCGCTGCCTTCCAAAAGCGCCCGCGTCGCAAGGCCAATGGCCTCCTCGCACAGCGCGCCCATTTTGATTAGCTCCACATTGAGCAGTTCCAGCTGCTCGTCGAACTGGTTGCGCATTATCCGAACCTCCCCGTGATGTAATCTTCCGTGCGCTTGTCCTCGGGCACGGAAAAGATGGTTTCTGTATCGCCGAACTCAATGACCTCGCCAAGAAGGAAAAACGCGGTTTTGTCCGAAATGCGGGCCGCCTGCTGCATGTTGTGGGTAACAATGACAATAGTATAGTCTTTTTTCAGCTCCACGACAAGGTCTTCAATCTTGGAGGTGGAGATGGGGTCGAGCGCGCTTGTGGGTTCGTCCATCAAAAGCACCTCCGGTTCTACGGCAAGCGCACGCGCGATGCAGAGGCGCTGCTGCTGCCCGCCGGACATGCCGAGCGCGCTTTTTTTCAGGCGGTCCTTGGCCTCGTCCCAGATGGCAGCGCTGCGCAGCGAGCGTTCTACGATGTCGTCCAGCTTCACCTTGGAGCGCACACCATGGGTGCGCGGGCCATACGCAATGTTATCATAAATGCTCATGGGGAACGGGTTGGGCTTTTGAAATACCATGCCCACGCGGCGGCGGAGCAGGTTTACATCCATCCCGCCGTAAACGCTCGTTCCGTCAAGCAGCACTTCCCCGGTGATGCGGCAGCCTTCCACCAAGTCGTTCATGCGGTTCAGGGATTTGAGCAGCGTGGATTTTCCGCAGCCGGAAGGGCCGATGAAAGCGGTGATCTCGTTTGCACCGATGTGCAGATTCACATTTTTAAGCGCATGAAAATCGCCGTAATACAAGTTGAGGTCGTTGATCGAAAATTTATCCATAAATTCGTTACCTTTGCTTTGCTGAAACTTTTTTGGCGAGCCAGGCGGAGAGCGCGTTGATGCCTACGACCATCACGAGAAGTACAACTGCCGTAGCATATGCCTGCTCTGTATATAAACCGTTGGAGAGGAGCGCATACATGTGAACGGCGAGCGTCCTCCCGGAACCCATGAGCGTTTCCGGCACGCCCGCAACGGTGCCGGAGGTGTAAATGAGCGCGGCTGTTTCCCCAACGATCCTGCCGATGGCGAGAATTACGCCTGCGAGGATGCCCGGCACGGCCGAGGGGAGAACGATGCGGAACACGGTGCGGAGCCGCCCTGCGCCGAGACCGAAGCTGCCTTCGCGGAAGGAGTCCGGCACGGCCTTGAGCGCTTCTTCCGTTGTGCGCAGGATCAGGGGCAGGATCATGATCGCAAGCGTGATGGCACCGCTTAGAAGCGAGTATCCGAACTTGCAGGCCACAACGAGGAACAGAAAGCCAAAGAGGCCATATACAATTGAGGGAATGCCCTGAAGCGTTTCCGCCGTGATGCGCACGAGCGATACGAGCCGGTTTCCGCGCCCCGCATATTCTACAAGGTAGATCGCGGAACATACGCCAACAGGCACTGCCATGAGGAGCGAAAGCACCGTCATGGTGAGCGTATTGATAATCGCCGGCAGCATAGAAGCGTTTTCCGTGGTATACTCCCACGCGAACAGAGAAGGCTTGAGGTTGGGGATACCTTTGATCAGGATATAAGCCACAAGCGTTACGAGCACAAATACCGTGACTGCGGCAGAAAGCGTTACCGCAAGGCGCAGCAGCAGGGAGAGCGGCCTGCGCTTGTAAGCGCGCCAGCGTTCACTGCGGCTTTCCCGGTTGATCGCATTGGTTTCCATAATTATCCCTCCTTTTTCTTAAGGGCTGAGAAGGAAAGGTTAATCAACAGGATAAACACAAAGAGCACGACGGCCGTGGCGATCAGCGCTTCCCGGTGCAGGCCTTCGGCATAGCCCATTTCCACAACGATGTTGGAAGTCAGCGTGCGCACGCCGCTCAGGATGCTTGTGGGCAGGATTGGCTGGTTGCCCGCCACCATTTTTACGGCGGTCGCTTCCCCGATGGCGCGGCCTATGCCCAGAATTACTCCGGCGAGAATGCCGGATTTGGCGGCGGGAAGTACGGCGAAAAATACGCTGCGCTCATGCGTTGCGCCAAGCGCAAGCGCGCCTTCATAATAACTTTCCGGGACGGCGCGGATTGCGCTTTCTGAAACGCTGATGATCGTGGGCAGGATCATGATGCCGAGCATCAGGGATGCTGTGAGGATATTTTTACCGTTGCTGCCCCCCGTGAGCTGCTGAATCAGAGGCACGATGACAACGAGGCCGAAGAATCCATACACGATGGAAGGAATCCCTGCGAGCAGGTCAATCAGGGGCTTGAGCACCCGGTACAGCCTCTTTGAGCAGAAACGGGCAAGATACACGGCACAGAGAATCCCGACCGGCACACCGATGAGAACGGCGCCCGCCGTCACATACAGGCTTCCGACGATCATCGGGAGAATGCCGAAGATGCCATTGAGCGGTTTCCATTTCGTGCCGAGCAGAAAATTGGCAGGGCCGATTTCCGCGATGGTGGGGATGCCGTTTGCAAACATGAAGATGCAAATGAGTATAACGGCGAGGATGGAAATGCAGGCCGTAACCAGAAACACGATACGCATCAGAGTTTCACGCACCTGCCGGGCGTTTGGGCGCACACGCTCCGCATGCTTTTTCACTGTCATAAACGCTCCTTATCCAAGTCATGCCAATGCGGGCCGGAAGGCCGGCCCGCGATTGATCCGCTTCGTTTCCTTATTTTACTTCGTTCCAGTCGGTGGTTTCGCCCATGAAGATGGCGCGCACCTGCTCGCTTGTAAGGCCGGTCATTTCGCTTTCGTTGTTTACGATGACCGCAATGCCGTCAAGGGCGATGGCGGTGGGGGTAAGTCCGGCTTCAAGCTCGCTGTCCTTTAAGTCGCGGGAGGCCATGCCGATGTCGCAGAGGCCTTCGATTGCAGAAGTCATGCCGTTGGAAGAGTCGCTCTGCTGGATGTCGATGGTCAGGTTGGGGTTGATGGCGTTATACGCTTCCTTGAGCTTTTCCATGACCGGGGTGACGGAGGAGGAACCTGCGACAACAATCTTGCCGCTGACGCTGCCGCCTGTGAAAGCGCCGGTGTTGCCTTCGCTGATGCAGTTGGCTTTTTCAACGACGGCCTGGCCTTCTGCGCTCAGAATGAAGTTCAAAAAGTCTTGCGCTTCTGCGCTGACAGTTGCCGTTGTAGCCACATTGAAGGGGCGGGCAACCTTATAGGTACCGTTCTTGACGTTCTCGGCAGTTGCATCCACACCGTCAATCTGCAGAGCCTTTACGGTTTCGTTCAGAGAGCCAAGGGAGATATAGCCGATTGCAGCCTTGTTGCCGGCGACGGTCTGCATCATAACGGAAGTGCTGTCGGTAATCTCAGCGGTTTCAACGGTATGGTCAATCTTTTCGCCCGCTTCGTTCTTCTGTTCAATGCCAAACAATTCGATGAACGCGCCGCGCGTGCCGGAGCCGTCCTCGCGGGAGACGACATAAATCGCGGTGTTTTCGGAGGCGTTGTTGCAGCCTGCGGCCACGACGAGCAGCATCAGGGCTGCCATGCAAAGTGCGATAAGCTTCTTCATTGTAAAATCCTTCTTTCTTTTTGTTATTGTTTCCTCTTTTTTACGGACATATCATACGGCTTTCAGGTTAAGCGCAAAAGCACGGGAAAGTTAAAACTATGTAAAGCTGTGTTTCGCAAAAAGAAAGGCAACCAATGCAGCGGCCTGCCGAGAAACCCGGGATTGTCAAGGGCCACAGCCCCCTTGACTTTATTCCGGACCCGGCGGCGCACGCCGGAACGGATGAAACCCTTCAGGGTTTTGCACGCTGAGAAAACTCGAAAAAGTGGCGGATTGCCGCTTTCCTGGCATGCAAATGCCCCGGCAGAGAGAACTGCCGGGGCATTTGTTAAGCCGGACGCTTTACACTTCCGGTATGATACGAATTTTGCCGAAGATCGGAATTTCGTAATATTCGCGTTTGAGCGCCTTTACGATGCAGATAATCATGATGACGAACCCGGCGATCAAGCCGACAATGCCCACTAACCAGCCGATGAAGGGGATGATGCAAACAAGCCCGCAGCAAATGTTCCAGATTATCAGGCAAACGCATTGGTTGGCGTGATGCCTGAGATAATTGGAGGCATTGCCGACAAGCAAGCCCAAGATCATGAAAATGATGTTAAGATAGGAAAGCGCCGCAAGATAGCGGTATTTTTCCTCATCCGTACGCGGGCCTGCAGGCTGTGCCGGAGCGGACTGTTGCTGCTGTTGGCCGGGGGCCGCCTGCGCGCCTTGAACCGTGCCGCAAACGGGGCAGAACTTTGCGCCATCGTTGATCTGGGCGCCACAATTACCACAAAATGCCATACTGAAAAACCTCCTGATTATTGCACGCCTTCCCGCAAGAAAAGGCGTTATTTATGTTCCGTCCTGCGATTACAGGCCGCGAATGCGCACTTCCACAACGCGCCCCACAATTTCAGCCAGCTCGCCGGGTACGATCATTGGCTCATATTTCGTGTTCGCGGGGATGAGCATAAGCGTTGAACCCATGTATTTTACTTTGCGCAAAAGCACTTCATCCTCCACGCGCACAACGGCAATCTGTCCGTTTTCAACGCGCGGCTGCAGGCGCACGAGAACGAGTGCGCCCTCGGGAATGAACTCCCCGATCATGCAGTCGCCCTCCACTTCCATGTAAAAATACTCGCCCGCGACAACATCGCTTGCGGGTATGCCGATATACTCCGAGATGTTTTCCTCCGCAAGGATGGGGAGCCCTGCGTGTACGCGCCCAACGAGCGGAACGCCCACCGTTTCACCGATGGGAAGGAAGTGCGGCGATGCGGCAGCACGCTGTTTGAACAGCGGCGTGACCTGCGCAGGCGCTGCCTCCGGCCCGTCGATTCCGAGAAGATAATCTGCCGTTACGTGAAAATGGTCGCAAAGCTTCACGATTGCTTCATGCGGCAGCGGCACACGCCCGGTTTCATATTTGCAAACTGCGGCCTTTTGAACCCCCAGAATTTCGCCCAGCTCATCCTGAGTAATTCCGTGACTTTTGCGCAACTGCTTCAATCTGCTCATAAGGCCCTCCGGAACTCTGATGATGATTCCTATTTATTGTAGCCCCCACGGAAATGAAAGGCAAGCAAAAATTTCTTAAAAAGCCCGAAAAATACCCTTGACAGTATCCTAATAAGATACTATAATGTCGTTGACGGGATGAGAATAGCAAATAATTTCCTTTAAGGCAATTAAATTATCCCTATAAGAAATTTATGAGTATGGCTTGCACAGGAGGCTGACGATGAATTATTTCGGTATGTTTTTTTCCTTTATGTTGCCGGGAATCCTTTTAGGCAGTATGGGTGCAGTTGCCGTACATCAGGAACTGCAGCGCCGTAAGCGGCAAAAGGCACGGAAGGTGCAGCGGGCCGGGCAACCTGGGCCTAGGCGGGTTGCGGACAAGGGCAAGCTGTATGTTTATGATATGAACGCAGCGGCATAGCGCTGCGCAGGTTTTCTGTTTATCGCGCCGGATTGCGGCGGGTAAAAATAAAAATCTATATGCGCCGAGGGAAGGCTGCCGGGATTCCGGCGGCCTCTTCTACCTCTTCCTCCGGGATATAGAGCAGGAGCCGGTCCGCGCCCGCCTGGAGGAGCTGATTGATTTCCGGTCAGTTCCGCGTAGATCGCTCGCGTTTCCGCTTCGCTTTCCACGCCGAGCAGCCAGGTTTCCTCCGCGGTTTCAAGCAGGAGGAAGGGCGGTGTTTCCGGGTTCAGGCAAAGCTCGCATACGCCATATCCTTCCACGCGAAACTTGCCCTGAAGGAACGTGTCAAATCCGGTGCCGGAAAGCTTGACTGCGTCGGGCAGCGCCTCAAGCAGCGCTGCGGAGCGGATTTCCGTCCGCTCCAAGCGGCAGAGCTCCTTCGTGTGCGTTGCAATCAGCTCATTTTCGTTCAACGTGAGCGTAATGGGCGTGGCCTCAAGCCGGATCATCCACACGCCGAGGAGCGGCATTGCGAGCAGCAGCAGGGCGGAAATGCCGAGGATGAGCTTCCCGGCCCAATGGGCGAAGTTGAATGTCATCCCCATGCCGACGCGGTTGTTCACGCTCAGGTGCTTGTCGTTCGGGTTGCAGTAGATCAGCCCATAGATCCAGTAGCAGTCATCATCCGCGAAGAAGCCCTGCCCGCTTTCTGCGGTGAGCGATTCCTGGGCGCGGCGTGCGGCAAACTCCGTGCGGATGCAGACGATCATGAGGATCCCGACGTACCCAAGCGCAAGCAGGAGAATGCCGGTGACGGAATCGATCAGGAGCCAGAAACCGAGGCTGAACAGCCCTGTGAGCCAGGAGAAAGCGATCCAGGCGCGCCCCCATTGGTACCGCCGCACACGGGTCAGGACCGCGGTCAGAGCCGTGTTTTCATCCACGACCTCCGCGCGCTGGCGGTTGATGAGCCGGTAAAGGCCGGTGAAGAGCAGCACCATGAGTAAGTTTATGCCATAGCCAAAGAGCATCCACGGGAAGGCTGCGTCTCTCGGCGCTGCTGCCAGCGTGTGGAGGATGGGCACGAGCGCCATCACAAGCGGAGGCAAGAACCACAGGGGGCTCACAACCTTTTTCGGGAGCGCTGCAAGGCGGAGATCCACAAGCGCTTCGCCCTTGCGCTCCGCAGGCGGGCAGGCTTGCTGCTTATAGGCACGAAGACGCTTGTGGCACCGTACATAGGGGATGTAGGGGACGATCACCGCAGCGATGATCCAGATGAAGCAGAGCGTAAGGAAAACGGATGTGCGCTTGACCGGGAGCAGCGCGACCGGCAGCAGGGCAAGGATGAGCACAACGAGGTTCAGCTGCCGCAGGAACTGCTCGCAGATGGCCAGCACGGCTGCATTCTGCCGCGCTTCGTAAGGGAGCGTCACGCCGAGGATGATGTTCTTCTTGGGCTTCGTTTCGTTGCGCAGCATGAAGTAGACTGGAATAAGGCAGAGATACAGTATGGGGAACAAAACATATTTCATGACGGGTTCTCCTTTGTTTCATCATAAAGCGCCCTGCAGAACGCGAGAAACTCTTCACAGGGAACCCCTTGCAGCTTCGCTTCGGATACGGTCAGCCGCAGCGAATCCTGCATGGAGGCGGTGAGGCCGTGCTGCGCGCTGAAGTTTCCGTTGACCACTGCGCCGCTGCGCCGATCCGTGCGGATATAGCCTTCCTGCTTAAGCAGCTGATACGCCTTGCTGACGGTCATCATGTTCACGCCTGCTTCATCCGCAAGCGTACGGATCGTCGGCAGACGCTCGCCCGGCACAAGCGCTCCGCTTGCTATGCCAAGCACGATCTGATTGCGGATCTGCAGATAGATGGGCAGATCGCTGGAGAAATCCAATTGCAGGAGCATGATAAGCCTCCAAAGGTTTTTGCATTACTTAGTATAATGCAAAAATGGAAGCTATGTCAAGCAAAGCAAACATACCCAAGAGTTAACAGTCAATTCATATCCTGTGGCCAGCCTTTGGTTGTCCCGGTGTGCAAAAAAGGGTATAATAAGACAATTCTGGTTAATGAAGAGGTACTGCAGAATGGTGAGACACCGCCGCAGAAGGCGCAGAAGAATTACCCCCAAGTTCCTGATTATCCTGATTTTGTTTATCGCAGCACTGCTGATGGGCATTTTGGCGATCTCCGCACTGGTTGAAAACGGAAAGATCCCTGCGGATGAACCGCAGGGCACAGGCAAGCCGGGCTTATTTGACACCCTGTTCGGCGGCAGCACGCCGGAGCCTACGCCCACCGTCACGCCGGAGCTTACGCCGGAACCTACGCCCACGCCCATCCCCATTCCGAGCCCAACCTCCACCGCAGGAACAAGCGCTGCGGATTTCGGGCTTGAAAGCGAGATGCAGCTCAACGGAAGTGCGGTGAGCAGCTATCGTGCGCCTGCTGATTTAACGTATCCTGAGGCTGAAGAATATACTGCGCTTGAGGGCGTCATTACGTTCCGCGGCAACAACTACCGCGACGACCCAACCTATGGCACGGCGGGTACGGTGAACGAAAAAAAGCTTGAGCTCACTTGGACAAAAGAGATTCCGGGCTCCATCGCAAAGGGGAATCCTTCGGACGGAACGTGGTTTGGTGTGGGCTGGACAGGACAGCCCCTCATCGTCCGCTGGCCGGAATCAACGCGCCGCATCATGAACCTGTATGATGAAAAAAAGAACAAGGACGGCCTTGTTGAGATCATTTACGCTACCGAAAACAGCTACATTTATTTCCTTGACCTTGCAGACGGAAGCAGCACGCGCGACCGCATCAACGGCAAGTGGACCTATAAAGGCTCCGGCTCGCTCGATCCGCGCGGCTACCCGCTGCTTTACGTAGGCGCAGGCGACGAGGGGCCGAACGGCCCGGCGGAAAACCAGATCATCAGCCTGATTGACGGCCGAAAGCTGTACAGCTATGGCGCGAAGGACGAATACTCCGTGCGCAGCTTCTTCGGGTTTGACCCGGCAACGATCGTCCATGCGGCGAGCGATACCGTCACTTACGCTTCGGAGACGGGCATTGTGTATCAGTTCAAACTCAACACGGTGTACGACGAGGCTGCGGGGGCGATTTCCATCAACCCGAGCGACGTGCTCAAGTGGCGCTATACGACAAAGCGCAGCCGGGACGGACAGGCGAACAACACCTATTGGCTTGGCTTTGAATCAAGCCCGATTTTCTGGAAGAACTACATGTACGTTACGGACAACTGCGGCGACCTCATCTGCTTTAACGTGAACACGATGGAGGTTGTCTGGGTGCAGGATGTGCTGGACGACACCAACTGCACGCCCGTGTTCGAACTGAACGAAGAAACCGGGGAGGCTTCCATCTATGTGGGCACGTCGCTGCACTGGACTGTGGATGGCAACAATACCGGAGTGATCCCGTTCTGGCGCATCGACGCACTCACGGGTGAAGTCGTATGGAAAGCGCCGGGCTACCGCTGCACGCGGTCAAATGTGTCCGGCGGCATACAGGATACAGCCGCGCTTGGCAAGGGCAAGCTTTCCGACCTTGTTTATGTCGCCTATGCGATGACGACCGAAACCGAGACGCGCGGCCTCCTCGTCGCCTATAACAAGGCGGACGGAACGGAGGTTTGGAAGAAGCACCTCGGCGCGTATGCATGGTCCTCCCCGCTGATTCTTTATGACGACAATGGCGATGGCTATGTGGTGCAGTGCGACTCCGCAGGGCACATGTATCTTTTCGATGGGCGCACCGGTGAAACGCTGGACAGGCTTGATCTCGAGGGCAACTTTGAAGCGTCGCCCGCCGCGTTCGACAATATGATCGTCGTCGGCACGCGCGCCTCCAAGATTTATGGCGTAAAGCTGAAGTAACCGGAAACCGGCAACTGCAAGGAAAGCGGAGCGGAAACTATGCGAGCGTTTCAATCCACGGAACTTCCCCAACAGATCAGGCGGGTATGGCAGCTGAGCGTGCCTGCGATCCTGACACAGATCTCCTCCATTGTGATGCAGTATATCGATTCCGCCATGGTTGGAAATCTGGGGGCGGATGCATCGGCGGCAATCGGCCTTGTTGCTACCAGCACATGGCTTTTAGGCGGCCTTTGTTCCGCAGTATCGGCCGGCTTTTCCGTTCAGATTGCGCACCATGTGGGGGCCAGGGATAACAAAAAGGCACGCGATGTGCTCAAACACGGCATCGTTACGGCGGTGATCCTTTCCGTGCTTCTCATGCTTGCCGGGATTGCAATCAGCGGCCCCCTGCCCGTGTGGTTGGGCGGCGAAGAAGATCTGCACCGGGATGCATCGCATTATTTCCTCGTCTATGCCTGCACGCTGCCCTTCATGCAGCTGAGCTGGCTTGCATCCGCAAGCCTTCAATGCAGCGGGAACATGGTTACCCCCAGCATCCTTAACACGATCACCTGCGCGCTGGATGTGGGATTCAACGCCCTGTTGATTCCCCGTTACGGCGTACTTGGCGCGGCGCTCGGCACGGGTCTCGCAACGGCGGTTGTAGCCATTGTGATGATGTGGGCCTGCTTTATTCGTTCGCCGGAATTGGGTCTCAACCGAAAAGAGCACTGCAGAGCGGATCGGGAGATTCTGAAGCGGGCTTTGCGGATTGGAAGCCCCGTCGGTGCGGAGCAGATCGCCATGAGCGGCGCAATGGTGGTAACCACCATGATCGTCGCCCCCCTTGGCACGGTTGCCATTGCGGCGAATTCCTTTGCCATTACGGCCGAAAGCCTGTGCTATATGCCCGGCTACGGCATCGGCGCCGCGGCGACCACCCTGGTCGGGCAGAACATCGGCGCAGGGGAATACAAGCTCGCAAAACGCTACGGCAACATTGCGATCGGGATGGGCTGTGCAATCATGACGCTGATGGGGATTGTGATGTATTTTATTTGTCCATTGGTGTTTCAGATGCTTACACCGGACCCTTCCGTCCGGACGCTTGCGGCGGAAGTTTTGCGCATCGGCCTCATTGCGGAGCCGCTTTATGCTGTGTCGATTGCCGCATCCGGGGCGCTGCGCGGCGCGGAGGACACGCTGGTTCCCAGCATCCTGAACCTTGCAAGCATCTGGGTCGTGCGGCTTGGGCTGGCGTTTTTGCTGGTCGTCCCGCTTGGGCTGCACGGCGTGTGGGCGGCCATGGCCGCAGAGCTTTGCGTGAGAGGGCTGCTGCTCCTGATGCGGCAGCGCCGCTCAAAGTATTATTCCGGTTCCATGCACCGGCAGATTCACGCTGTTGAATAGCGCGTTGTGCGGCATAAAGGACAAGATGTAAATCTCATTGATGTGCCGAAACAAAAGCCCCCGCTCCAATTGTGTGGAGAGGGGGCTGCTTGTTTTCACCCGAGTCCCAGCAACCAATCGGAAGAGACGCCGAGAATTTCTGCTAAAGCTTTGAGCTCCTTGTCGGTAACGGGCCGCTTTTGCCCTTCCAGCAGGGAGAGCGCAGGTATGCTGATGTCAACGCCTTCGGTTTGCAGGCGCGCAAGCAAATCGATCTGCTTCATGCCAAGCTTCAGCCGCATTTGTGTGACGCGAGCGCCAACGATATTTTTTTCGCCTAATCCAAGCTTCCTGGTATTCAAAACGCTGCCCCATTTCCTTTTGTCATAGTATATGAGAAGGGGCTCTTTTCAAATTTGGCATTACTAAATATAATGAGAATATTTGGTAATGCCAAATTTGGAGGAACTTTATGAAAAGAAAACCGATATGCTGTTTTGTGGGAGAAAAGCCGCAAAAGTTCCCGTGGGGATATGATGAGAAATGGCCTGATTGCATCCGACTGAAAGAAAAGCTGGCTTTTGAAATTGAGACCATGCGGCAAAAGGGTGTTAAATCCTTTATGAGCAATATGGCAATGGGCGTTGAGGTGTGGGCGGCCGAAATCGTTGTAAGCTTAAAGCAATGGAACATATGCCAAGGGTGTCTTTTGGAAGCGTAACACTTTCTTTTCGGGCAGCTTCGCCACTTGCTCAGAGGAGCGAACTGAGCCGAAAAAGGGACACCCTCGCCGCTTGGACGGGTGAGGGTGTCCCTTGCCTTTCGTCCCCCTCGGAGAGCGCACGCCTGCCGCAAGGCAGTACACCGCCGCCGATCGGGGCGGTGGTGAGCAAGGGCACCTTATCCTCGCATAAGGGACAGAGAATGCGATATCTTGTTACTTATCTGGCTTTATGGTACAATTCAACCTAACAGAAGCAGCATAACAATTCAGAAAATGTTGAATAGAGAAAATATTGTGATGGATGCAACTTGTATGGGAGGAATTATTATGGAGTATGAATTGCAAAAACTGGATGAAGATACAATAGAACAGTTGATTTGCCTGTCAAAGAAATGGAAGGAGGAAGATTGTTGTTATGGAATGGAAGTGAATACCAAGAGCGATTTGAATGAGCCTTTGGCAGTAGCCTTAGATAAAGGCAAAATTGTGGGATATATCTTTGGACATTTTTATTCTCAGGAAAAAAAGACCTCTTATATAGAAATCGGGGAACCGTGTTTTAGCATTGATGAGTTTTATGTTTTGCCCGAACATCGTAGTATGGGAATAGGGAAAAAGCTATTTCAGCTTATCGAAAATGAGGTGAAGGCTCAATGTAAATATATTGCTTTATCTACATCGACAAAGAATTACAAAGCGATATTAAAACTCTATATTGAGGAATTAGGCATGAATTTCCATAGCGCCTTTTTAATAAAACAAATTAACATATGAATTCCCAGTTGTTGATTTAGTGAAAATTAAGAAGAACGAAAGCAAATGCCGCGTTTGCGAAATTTTAAACTTATTAAATAACCGAAATCATTTGAGGAATTGAACCAATTGGGCTCGAACCTGTGAAAGAAAAAGGCACGCGCGCATGTGTGGAAAATCCCCTCCACTTGCCGCATTCTGCTAAAACAGGTATAATAGCAAGCAAGATTGATTTCTATGAGGTGCATCCATGGTGAAACGCCGCCGCAGAAGGCGCAGACAAATTACCCCCAAGTTCCTGATTATCCTGATTTTGTTCATTGCAGCGGTGCTGATGGGCATTCTTGCAATTTCTTCGCTTGTGGGAAGCGGAACTCCGGGTGCGGACGGCGTTCCGCAGTCCTCCCCCACGCAGAAGCCCGGCATTTTGGATGGGCTGTTCAACAGCGAAACGCCGGAACCTACGCCGGAGCCGACGCCGGAACCCACACCGGAGCCCACGCCTACGCCCATACCGAACCCTACCTCCGTTGCATCGGACACGGCGGACACGACCGGCGCGAAATGGGGCTTTCATTCCGAAATTGAGGTGGACGGAGCTTTAGCGGAGCAATATGCGGCCGCAGAGGCAGACAAGGTCAACTTTGGAAGCGGCACGGAGTATGCACAGCTTCCCGGCGTAGTAACTTTCCGCGGCAGCAATTACCGGCAGAACCCATATTACGGCACGGCCGGAAACGTATCGGAAAAGAAACTCGAGGCCGTTTGGTATGCTGCGAGCGGCAGCCTTGGCAAAGGAGAAGGCGGCGGCTATTCCGGCTCGTGGACGGGCAGCGGCTGGTCCGGCCAGCCAATCCTTGTGCAATGGCCGGAAGCAACGAAAAAAATCATGAACATGTATGACTCCGCGAAAAGCAAAGCGGGGCTTGTAGAAGTCATTTATGCCACGATGGACGGAAAGATTTATTTCCTTGATTTGGAAACGGGTGAAAAAACGCGCGATCCAATCAACATCGGCGTTCCGTTCAAGGGCGCAGGTTCGCTCGACCCGCGCGGCATCCCCGTGCTGTACCTTGGTTCCGGCGACCATTACCGCGATGCGGGGAGAGAATCCCGCGCAATGGCTGTGAGCCTTGTGACGGGCGAGATCCTTTTTTCCTTTGGCAACAAGCCGGATAGCTTTGCGGACCGCTCCTGGCATGCTTATGACAGCTCTGCCCTTGTGTGCGCCGAAAGCGACGTGCTGATCTATCCGGGCGAAAACGGCCTGCTTTACCGCGTGAAGCTGAACACGCAATATGATGAAGCGGCGGGCACGCTGGCGATGAGCCCTTCCCGCCCGGTGAAATACCGCTATGGCGCAACGCGCACCGGTGAAAATGACTATTGGGTTGGCTATGAGGGCAGCGCCGTAGGCTGGCGGGAATATCTGTTCCTGACGGAAAACTCCGGCCTTATGCATTGCGTGAACGCCAACACGATGGAAACCGTTTGGGTGCAGGACATCTGGGATGACACGAACGCCACCGCCGCCTTTGAGGAAGATATCGAAAACAGCCGGGCGTATCTTTACGTTGGCTCCACGCTCGACAACAAGGCGGACGGGAACGGGTACGGCCCCGTCGCCTTCTTCAAGCTTGATGCAACAACGGGCGAAATCATCTGGCAGAAGGAATTCAAGGTGTATACGACCAAGAACGTGACGGGCGGCATCATGTCGAGCGCAGTGCTCGGCGAAGGGAATGTGGAGGGCATGCTCTTTACGACTGTTGCCAGCTACGGCGGGGATGACCGCGGCGTGATTTACGCGCTCGATACGCAAACGGGCAATACGGTCTGGGAGTACGATATGGGCAATTATGCCTGGAGTTCCCCGGTGATGCTCTATGATGCAGCGGGCAGCGGTTACCTTGTGCAGTGCAACCGCAAAGGAAACGTCTACCTGCTTGACGGGAAAACCGGCGCGGTGCTGGACACGATCAACATCGAAAGCAACATCGAAGCTTCGCCTGCAGCATATGACAACATGATCGTTGTGGGCACGCGCGGCCAGCGCATTTATGGCATCAAGCTGAAGTAATCCGCATGAAGCGGCACACCCCCGCATAAAACACAGCGGGGGTGCTTTTTATGTTTGACGAAACCTTCAACCTTGCCGTAGCGCTTTTGCTCATCGCCATGGGGGCGTATATGCTTGTTTTGACGCGGCTGTTTCCGCTGCGCGTCAAAACCGTCTGCCGCGGCCTTTTGCGGCTGTTTCGCCCCGGAAAAGGCGGAAAGCAGGACGAAATCAGCCCGTTTGAGGCGCTCTCCGCAGCGCTTGGCGGTTCTGTTGGCACGGGTAATATCGCAGGCGTAGCTTCCGCGATTGCCATCGGCGGCGCGGGCGCGATCTTTTGGATGTGGATCAGCGGCGTGATTGGCATGGCTACAAAATATGCGGAAGTGCTCATCGCAATGCGCTACCGCAAGCGCGGTGCGGACGGAGCGCCTGTGGGCGGCACGATGTATTGCATCCTCCTTGGCATGGGGAAAGGAGCCGCACCGCTTGCGGTGCTGTTTGCGGCGTTCACGTTGCTTGCCTCCCTCGGCTGCGGCAACATGGTGCAGGTGAACACCATCGCATCCGCTGTTTCGGAGGCTGCAAAGGCCATCTCGCCTGCGGCGGCATCCGGGGCGGATACGCGTTTGCTTGCATGGATCACAGGCGCGGTTACGGCGGCTGCGCTCGGCGCTGTGCTCCTTGGCGGGGCCAAGCGCGTTTGCAGCGCAAGTGCGTATGTGGTTCCCGTGATGAGCGCACTCTATATCGGGGCGGCGGTTTGGGTGATCCTCCGCTTTTCAGACCGCCTGCCGGAGGTTTTGCGGATGATCTTCTCCGGCGCGTTTGGGCTTCGGCCGGCTGTGGGAGGCGCGGTGGGGTTTACGCTTTCGCGTGCACTCCGCGTTGGGATGACGCGCGGCGTGTTTTCCAACGAGGCAGGGATCGGCGCGGCGCCTATGGCGTATGCATCCGCGCGGTGTGAGGATCCCGTGGAACAGGCGATGATGGGCATCTTTGAGGTGTTTGTGGATACAATCCTCATCTGCACGCTGACCGCGTTGATGGTGCTTGTTTCAGGCGTTCCCATTCCGTATGGGGATGTGGATGCTTCCGGCATGGCGATTGCGCTCGATGCGCTTGCCACAGTCGTGCCCAAGCGCGAAGCGGGCGCGTTCCTTGCGGTTTGCGTGGCGCTGTTCGCATTTTCCTCCATGCTCGGCTGGTCGCTTTACGGCGTGCGTGCGGCGGAGTTTCTGCTGGGCGCAAAGGGAATACGGGCATATCGTATCCTGTTTCTGGCTTGTGCCCTGGTGGGTGCTGTGATGGAGATTGCCCCTGTGTGGCGGATGGGCGAAGCATTCAATTCGCTGATGGCGCTACCAAACCTGGTGATGCTTCTTGCGCTCGCGCCGCAGGTGCGCCGGGAAACGGACGAATATATTGCCTTGCGGCGTCTGTCCAAACGCAGGCATCTGTGATACAATACATGCGGAAAAAGCAAAGAATTTCCCAAACGAAATGAGGTGAACTACCCCTATGAAAAAACAGGTCAACGGCAATACGGAGGGTATCCGGACAACGGTACTCACGCGCATCGCCGCAGTTTACGATTTGAAGATGGCGGCAGGAGAGTTTGCGTCCCACGCGCTCGTGGATGAACTCGCTGCGCTTACGGGCCTCATCCGGCGGGAAATTTCCGTTTATATTGGCAGGGACGGCGCGGTGGAGGATGTTTCCATTGGCGATTCAGGCAAGGTAAACATGCCGAATATGCGCCTTGTGCGCAATACGGACAGGCTCTCTGGCGTGCGCTGCATACATACGCACCCGAGCGGGGACGGCCGGCTTTCCGGCGTGGACCTTGGAACGCTCCGCAGCATGCGGCTTGACGCGATGGCTGCGCTCGGCGTAAACGAGGCGGGAGAGGCAACGTCGTTTTATGCAGCCTTTCTGGGTGAGATGCGGGAGGAGGAGCGCGAGGTGCTTGTGGCTGGGCCGCTCAGGCCTTACCGCCTGCCGCAGCGCCAGCTGATGGATGAGATCCGCATTGCGGACGAGCGGCTGAAAAGCAGCACGAAGGAAACGGCGGAAGCGCGGCCGGAGCGGGCGATTTTGGTTGGCATCGAAAACGCGGAAGGGTATGATACGCTTGCGGAGCTTGCAGAGCTTGCAAAGACCGCAGGGGCAAGCGTTGTAGCGCGGGAGCAACAGCGCAGGCGGCCGGTAGATAACGCAACCTATATCGGCAGCGGCAAGGCGGAAGAGCTTGCGCTGCTCGGGAGCGAACTGGAAGCCGACCTGTTCATTTTTGACGATGAGCTATCCCCCATGCAGCAGCGCAATCTTGAAACCACGCTTGGCGTGCGCGTAATCGACCGCACGGCGCTTATCCTTGATATCTTTGCACAGCGTGCACAATCCCGCGAAGGCAAGCTTCAGGTGGAACTTGCGCAGCTCAAATACGGTATGACGCGCCTTGCAGGGCAGGGCCTTGCGCTTTCACAGCAGGGCGGCGGCATCGGAACGCGCGGCCCGGGCGAAAAGAAGCTTGAGGTGGACAAGCGGCGCATCCGCCGCCGCATTTACGAGCTGGGCGAGGAGCTTAAGGAGGTTGAAAAACAGCGTTCGCTCCGGCGGGACAGGCGGGAAAAGAACCCGCTGCCGCTCATTGCGCTTGTGGGCTATACCAACGCCGGGAAATCCACGCTTTTAAACGCGATCTCTGATGCGGGCGTGCTTGCGGAGGATAAGCTTTTTGCAACGCTTGACCCGGTTGTGCGCCAGGTGACGCTCCCGGGTGGTACGCAGGCGCTTGTGTCCGACACGGTGGGCTTCATCAACAAGCTGCCGCATGATCTGGTGGAGGCGTTTAAATCGACGCTGGACGAAGTTGTGCGCGCAGACTTGATCCTGCATGTAGTGGATGCATCAAGCCCGTATTACGACAGCCAGATGGCGGTTGCCGAGGACGTCATTGCAGGCCTTGGCGCAGCGGAAACGCCGCGCATCAACGTATACAATAAGCTTGACAAGCTGGCGGCACAACCTGCTGCAAAGGGAGAAGCAGCCTTCATTTCCGCTGCAAAAGGGGAAGGGATTGAGGCGCTGCTTTCACGTGCAGAGCACGCGCTCGGCGCGGAACGAACCATGGCGGAGCTGCTGATCCCCTACGATAAATACGAGGCCGTGGCGCTCATCCGCGCGGAGGGGCGTATTCTTTCAGAAACGCATGAGGAAGATGGAACGCGTATCCGCGCACAGCTTCCCCAAAGCGCTATGCATAAGCTCAAACGAATCCTCGGAGGGAACGATGGAAGCGACGCAGAAAAAACGGAATAGCCAAACGGAGGGAACGGTGCTTGCGCTCATGGCGGCTTTGCTCTGGAGCACTAATGCGCCATTGATCAAAAGCCTTTCGCTGGACGCGACGCTCGTGGCGGGAATGCGCGCGCTGATTGCGGGCGTTGTGCTCCTTCCGTTCCTTCGGCCGAAAAAGATCAAATGGGGTTTGCCGGTGGTTTCGATGATGGTGTTCTTCACGCTGCAAAGCCTGTTTATTGTAGTCGCGCTGCAAAAAACCAGCGCAGCCATTGCCGTTGGCATGCAGTATACCGCGCCGGTTTGGCTTTACCTGATTGCCCGGCTAAGGCACGAGGCGGTATCCAGAAGCCATCTGGTTTCGCTTGGCGTGCTCACAGTCGGCGTTGCCGTTTCCATGTGCTCCCGCTCGGGTGAGGTGACGTTGCTTGGGAACATCATTGCGCTTTCAACGGGCATCTGGTTTGCGCTTTTAACCCTTGCGATGCAGCGCGTGGGCGGTGAAAACCCGCTTGGCACGGTGAGCCTGAACAATCTTTTTATGGCCGCTGTACTGCTTTGCCTTTGTGCTGTACAGGGGAAGCTCGGCGCGCTGAAAACGATGCGCGCATCGGAATGGGTCATCATGCTCATCCTGGGCGTGTTCCAGTTTGGCGGTGGGTATGTTTGTTATAACCTGTGCCTCCGGAAGATCAGCGGCACGCGCGCGGCAATGATTACGCCGCTTGAAATGGTATTTGGGCCGTTATGGGTAGCGGTCTTCCTGCATCAGTACCCGGATGTGATTGGCTTGATCGGCTTTTTGATTATCGCTTTGGGCGTCGTGATTGAGGTGGTCTATACGCACCGGCGGGAAAAAAGCATGCTGCAGCAAATGCAGGGGTAAAGGCGGGAAAAGCAAAAGGCCATGCGCAAAAGGAGGTGCATGGCCTTTCTTGCATTTGTTTGGGTTAGATATCCACATTATAGATCGGCGCCACGTGCCTGCGCCCACGATACATGATGAGAACCGCGGCAACGATGGAAAATGCATTCAGGCATACGATCACCGGGCGAATGGGGAGCACATCGCCGAGCGCTCCTGCAAGAAGCTGCCCCAGGATTGCTCCCGCTGTGGTCAGCATTTGAAATGTGCCGTTGAAGCGGCCGCGCATCTCGTTGGGCACATAATTCTGCGTGGAGGAAATGCGGATGTTGTAGCTTGTGACGCAGATGAGCCCGCTTACGAATTGCAGGAGCATCATCAGCATGACCGGCGCAAACAGGTAGCTTGCGTCAATCAGCGCGGACACAATGTACACGAAGAGCGCGATCGCAAATTTCTTCGCCGTCGGATAACGGAACCTGTAATGTACGGCGCCGCCCACAAGCCTTCCCAAAACCGAGCACCCCATCACCCAGGTATAGGTCATTACCCCGAGGCTTTCCTGCGATTTGAAGTAAGGCAGGATGAGCGTACCGCTGCCGTTGCCCACCATCATCGATACCACGAAATACGCTGTGATGACAAGCAATCCCTTTTCCTGTTTCAAATAGGCGATGCCCTGCTTGAAGTCATCCTTATAACGGGAAAGGGAATAAGGTTCTTTTGTCGTGGAAACCTGCGTTTCCTTCACGCGGATCTGCGTTTCAAACGTGGCTGCGATGGCGAATGTAGCCGCATTAAAGAGAAACAGCGGCGTGAGGCCCACATGCTCATAACACCAGGAGGCAATGGGCACCATCAACGCGGAAAGCGGGTAGATCATGCTGGAGATGGAATACGCCTTGGCATAGTTCCCTTCGCTGATGAGCATGGGATACAGGCTGTCATATGCAACGAGATACACGCTGTCAATCGTGCCGATGACAATGCAAAGGCCAAGCAGCAGCGCGTAGTTGAACAGTCCCCCGCGCAGCAGGAAGAAAATGACGAGGTAGAGCGCGGCGGAAAGATAGTCAAGCGTCCATATCGCTTTCGTTCGGGAGAAGCGGTCGAGATACGGCCCTGCGATGGAAGGCATGATGATCTTGGGGAGGTTGTAAACCACCATGAAGATCGCGTACAGCAAAGTGGAGCCTGTATAATCCAAAATCAGCAGGCTGAGCGCAAAGCCCGAAATGGCGTTGCCGAGCATCGAAACAACGGTGCCGAGCGTCAGTATCGTAAAATTGCGCGTCCAAAGGGGTTGACGTTCCATCGCAGGAATCTCTCCTTCGCTTGTTTATTTGCAGAATTCCAACCGAATGGAGCCGTTCACGGCCTCCGCGTGAATGGAATTGCCCGCATGATGTGCGATATGCACCTCTTTGCGGTGCTTCTCGCCGTCTAAATATACGCTGCCCGAAACGGTTTCAAGATCAAGGGTGTATTCGGTGACGGGAAGCGCCGTTGCAACGCGAATGCCGCCGTTCACGGTTTCGCAATGCGTTTCGCCGCGCAGCTCGCCCGAGAGTGTAAGGGAGCCGTTGACCGTTTCGCAATGCGCACACGCATGCGCATAGCAACCGGTGGCGGAGACTGCGCCATTTACGCTTTCCGCGTGCAAGCTGTCCGCAGTTACGCCCGCAAGCGTGACCGCGCCGTTCACGGTTTCACAGTATACGCGCTCAACCGCAAGCGCAGGCAACACAATTGCGCCGTTTACCGATTCGATGTGGAACAATTCAAATCCGGCTGCGGGCCTTTGCGGCACGGTAATGCGGATCATCCCGCCCTTCCACTGGCGGAAGGAGAAGCGCTTGAATATGCTGCGCAGGGGCTTTTCCTCAATGAAGAGCGTCTGCCCGTGCATTTCAACGGTGGGCACAGGCGCGCCGTCCGGATAGTCAATCTGCACATGATATTCGCTGCCAAGCAGAAATTCGACGCCTGCATTGGCAACTTCGATGTGCACGGAACGGAACTGAGGGCAGTCGCCCGCCTGCCTTTCATGTGCAGCCTGCGGGGCATCTTCTCCCGCTTCGGCAATGATCTGCCGCGCGAGTGCTGCGGGATCGCCAAGCTCCACAGGCACAGGATCTTCCTGAGCGATGCCCGCATCATCCAGATACTCCTCATAGAAGCGCAGCGCGGCGGCGCGCTCATCCTCCGAAAGATACTTGCCGCTCTTGCACGGCAGAGCCAACAGCGCGCGTTCGAATGCGCGTGTGAATTCACTTCGCGTCATCACAGCCACCTCCCCAATGCCCGGGCGTAGGCATAATAAAGATCCTGTGCGATGCAGGCCGTGTTTTCCGAAAAGAATTTTGCTTCGTCACGCCGGAGTTCGGGGCTGCGGCTTTCCTGCCGCCGGTTAAATTGTACTCTGTTATTCACCATTTTACCCTCCAAACAACATGCTTTCAACTTGTTTTTTGTAAATGTCCCATTCGGAACGGTAGCGCGCAAGCGCCTCGCGCCCTGCATCGGTGATGGCGTAATACCGCCGGAGCCTGCCCGAATACGGCTGATCGTACGTCGTAAGCCAGCCTTCCTTTTGCAGCCGCCGCAAAACGGGATAGAGCGTGGATTCACTGATTTCAACAACTGCCTTGACGCTTTGCGTGAGCACATAGCCGTAGGTATCTTCGCGGTTGAGTGTGGCCAGCACGCAGGCGTCAAGCAGGGCGGAACCCAATTGGAATGTCAATGCACCTCACTCCTTTCTACGGGCAATATTATATTCTGTATAATATTATTTGTCAATAGCAAAATCTGTTCCGATAAGAAAAAATAAATGTCGCACCGCTGTGTTTTATGGTACTATAAAATCAGTTGAAGAATCCGAAAAAGGTGCATATTTGATGAAAAAAACCAGAATTATCGCAATTGAAGGGATTGACGGAAGCGGCAAAGGCGTGCAGTACCGCCTGCTGCGCGATGCTTTGCTTGCGCGCGGGTACACCGTTGCCACGCGTGACTTCCCTGCCTATGATAGCTTTTTTGGTGGGGAAATCGGAAAGCTCCTCTCCGGTGCGGAGGGGACACGGGCGGATCAGGTGGATGGGAAAAGCATGGCGCTTTGGTTTGCGCTGGATCGCTTTGAGAGCTTTCGGGATTACCGGGATGGGGCGACGGATATTTTGATCCTGAACCGGTACGTACTCTCCAACGCGGTATACCAGAGCATTCGCGATATTGATCTCGGCAAGCCGGACATTGCGGAATGGGTGTTTGCGCTTGAATATAACCATTTGGGTCTTCCGCGGCCGGATGTGAACCTTGTGTTTTCCATCGCGCCCGCAGAAGCGGAGGCGAATGTGGGCAAAAAGGGGTTCCGGGAGTATGTCGGCGCAGGGCGTGACGTCTACGAGGCTTCTCACGACATCCAGGCCCGCGCAATGGAGCAATACCTTGCCTATGCCGCGCGGTATGACGATATTGCTGTGATTCCATGCATGTCCGAAGGCAGGCTGATGCCTGTTGAAGCGATCGGCGCGGCCGTCCTTGCAGCCCTAGAGGCGCGCGGAATTATTGTATAATCCCTTTCTGGCTTTTATAAATTGCGAAGGAGAAACCACATGAGAAAGATCGGAATCCTGACCGGAGGCGGAGACTGCCCCGGCCTGAACGCCGTAATCCGCGGCGTGGTGGCACGCTGCATGCGGGAGGATATTGCGGTGTTCGGCTTTTACGCGGGCTGGCGCGGCGTATTGGAAAACGAAGGGCGCTGGCTTACCCGGGCGGATGTGGAAGGCATCCAGACGCTGGGCGGGACAATTCTTGGCAGCTCACGCACCAATGTTATGAAATTTGAAAATGGGCCCGAGGTTGTGCGGGAGGCGATGGAGCGGCTCGACCTTGAGGGGCTCGTGGCTGTCGGCGGAGACGATACGCTCGGTGTGGCGAACACGCTGCGCAAGCTTGGCATGAACATGATCGGTGTGCCGAAAACGATCGACAACGACCTGTCCTGCACGGATTGGACGTTTGGATTCGATACGGCCTCCAACATTGCGATGGAGGAGATCGATCGCCTGCACACCACGGCAGAATCCCACGAGCGCTGTTTTGTTGTGGAGTGTATGGGGCGGCACACGGGCTGGATCACATTGCAGGCGGGCGTTGCGGCAAATGCACACCTTGTGCTGATTCCGGAGTTTCCGATGTCGTTCGATGAGATTTATGATCTGGTACGCAGCCGCTATCTGCGTGGTGAACGTTATACGATTATTGCCGTAGCCGAAGGCTTTGAGCTTACGGGCGAAAAGCTGGAAGAGCTTGAGCGGGATATGTTCGGCAACGTGCTCCTGCTGCATCGGGAGCTTGCGCGTCACCTTGCGGACCGCATTGAAAAGGCCATCCGCAGCGATGAAACGCTGGACAAGCGCCGGGAGCATTTCGAGGCGCGCTCCGTGGTGCTTGGCCATCTGCAGCGCGGCGGCGCACCGAGTGCGTTTGACCGCATGCTCGGCACGCGCATGGGAGTAAAAGCGGGTGACCTTGTGGTGAGCGGGGAATATGGCAACATGGTCTCTTTGCGCGGCACAGAAATTGCGGTTGCGGACCTCGACCGTGCAGTTACGGAGCGCAAGAAGGTCGGAAAAGAGCTTTACGACGTAGCGACGCTGTTTTATTGAAAGAGCCATGGGTGTACAGAAAGAAAAAAGGGGCACAGCCTCTTATAAAACGATGCGCGAGGCGGTGTTCCTCGCGGCGCGCGCGGCGAAATCAGCCGGATTGTGCACCGGCGGAACGGGCAACTGCAGCATGATTGACCGGGCGGCGGGCATTATTGCCATGACGCCGCATGATTTCGACCGCGTGGCGAAAACATGGCAGGAGATCGTTCTCATGAACCTTGCCGGTGAGGTGCTGGATGCGCCTCTTGGCGTGGAGCCGACTTCGGAGGCAGCGTTTCACCTTGCGATATACAGCGCCCGGCCGGATGTCGCCGGCATCTGCCACACGCATGCGCCGTATGCAACGGTGTTTGCCGCACTTGGCCGGGAAATTCCGCCTGTTATCACCGAGGCACTGCTCTATGGCGGATGCTGCCCGCTTGCGCCATATGCGCCTCCGGGCACGGATGCGCTTGCAAAAAGCATCGTGGAAACGTTGGGAAAGCGCGGCATGGCTGCGTTGCTCGCGCGCCACGGCATGATCGCCGTATCGCCGCGGGGTGTGGATGATGCGTTCCGCCTGGCTGTCCATGTGGAAGAAACGGCAAAGGCATATTACCGCATGGCGGCGCTTGTTGGGCTTGAGAACGTGAACGCAATGATTAAATGAAAAGGCGGCCTTGCGGCCGCCTTTTTCAACTTAATTAATATCAAAGCCTTTCCCGCTTGAGCGGCATGGACATGCAGCGCGGGCCGCCCCGGCCGCGGCAAAGCTCGCCGCCCGGAATGGTTTCGACCTCAATGCCGGCCTTGACGAGCAGGCTGTTGGTTACATCGTTGCGGTCATAGGTAATGATGTGGCCGGGCGAGAGCGTAAGCGAATTGCTGCCCATGTTCCAATGCTCCCGTGCAGCGATGATCGGATCGCCTCCTCCCATTTCGATGAAGCGGACTGAGGATTCTCCAAGCACACGGGCAAAAATCCTGTTCACCGGATCCGTGGTGAGCGAAATATGCAGGCGGTTTGGGCTGCCGGTTAATTCATAAACATCGAACTGCTTTTCGTAGATGCAGGGATGGGTCAAAAACGTATCCCGATCCACCATGGTGCAGAGCACGTCAAGGTGCATGAACGTGCGTGAACGCGGGTTATTGAACACGAGGATGCGCTCATAGCCATGCGCGAACACCCGGTTCGCAAGGCACTCCACAGCCGCGATGCTCGTGCGCTCACCACAGCCGATGGCAAGCACCTTGTCGGAGAGAATAAGAACGTCGCCGCCTTCAATGCCATAGCCGAGCGCAGCATCCGACCACAGCGGAACGTCTGCCGCGCGGAACAACGGGTGATGATCGTGAATATAGCGGATAAACAGCGTTTCCCGCTCGCGGGAATGCATGCTCATGGTGCTGATGAGAAGCCCATTGCCGATGCTGATTGCAACATCGCGCGTGAAATACATATTGGGCATTGGGTCCACCACAAACGGGTAAGGGTCGCTCACCTGAAGCGGGATGGGCACAGGCTTGAAAAACGCAAGGTCCTGCCGAACGATCCCGCGGGAAACGGCGCGGAACAGCGCTTCCGGGCCGAGCGGCCAAAGATATTCCTTCACCGCCTCCTTCACCGTTTCACCCTTAATGTGGCTTGCGGCGACATAGTCTTCAATGTAGGCATGACGCACGGCCTCGTCCGCAATCGCTTCGCAAAACAGCTCGCTGAGATAAAGCACGGTTACGCCGTTTTTGCGCATCGTTTCCGCAAATGTGTCGTGATCGGCCTGCGCCAGAGGCACATGAGGCATATCGTCCAACAGCATTTCATCAAAAAAGTCAGGCATAATTTGTGCAACTTCAATGTCAGGCCTGTGCAGAAGCACAGTTTGCAGCCGCCCAATCTCGGAAAATTGTTCTACGAGTCTGTCCATATGTCATCCTCCTGCAACATTAATAATTGGAATGAATATTAACCGTGAATATACAATTAGATTATACATATGTTTGGTGAATGTGTCTATAGCTTTTTTGTTAAAATCCATAAGAAATCAAGAAAAGCCTTGAAATAAGGGCGTTTCCGGGGGGCGAGGAACCTAAATTTACTACCAAATTACTACTGCGGAATGAACTTTGATATGCTGCCGTAGCCCTCAAAGGAAATAAAAAGACATAAGCGCATCTGTTGACCGAATCGAAAGATTTGGCCGGTGGATGTGCTTTTTTCATGTCCCGACATGGGAAGAAACGGAGGCGAAGAGAATGATCGGACATATGGAAGATAAACCAAAGGACTGCCGCTATTGCTATTTTTACAAGCGCCAGTCCGGCTGCATATACAAAGGCAAATCGGAGTGCTACTATGCGCAGACACAGGCAAAATCCCCCATCAGCGAGTGCGACGGCTGCTCGTATGGGAAAGCCTCTCCCTGCATTGGCTGGTGTACAAAAGAGCTGCTTCGCTCCATGGGGCTTTGGAAAGGTCGTGAGGGCAAATGACCTTAGACTATTACTACGGCGAACAGGCGGAGCAGTTTTCCTTTTACCGCATCCCCAAGCTGCTGTTCACAGACGAGCGCTTTAAGACGATCTCAGCGGAAGCGAAAATCCTGTACGGTCTGCTGCTTGACCGCATGAGCCTGTCGGCAAAAAACGGCTGGCTGGATCAGGAGGGCAAGGTCTACATCATTTATACGGTGGATGACATCATGGAAGCCCTGGGGTGTGCCTCGCAGAAAGCCATGAAGCTGCTGTCAGAACTGGAAAGCAAATGCGGTCTCATTGAGCGTAAACGGCAAGGGCTTGGCAAGCCGAACCTCATCTATGTGAAGAACTTTGTCACAGCGCAGGAATCAAAAATCCAGAATTGTGAAAATCAAAATTCTGGGGTTTTGAAAAGCGAAACTCAAGAATTTCCAAAATCAAAAGGTAATAATACTGAGATAAATTATACTGAAAATAATGATACTGATTCTTTTCCCTTCACTTCGTTCAGAGAAGCTCAAAAGCGGGAAGCGAAAAGAGCAGATGGGAATGACAGGCAGAGATATAAAGAACTCATCATGGAAAATATCTCGTATGATTCTTTGCTCTTGGACTTCCCGTATGACAGAGATACCCTGGATGAAATATTGGAGCTCATAGTGGATACGGTGTGCAGCACCAAGTCTACCATCCGTATTTCCGGGGACAATAAACCGGCAGAGGTGGTAAAAAGCCGGTTTCTGAAGCTGGACAGCGAGCATATCCGCTTCGTCATGGGCTGTTTGAACGAGAATACCACGAAAATCCGAAATATCCGGCAGTATCTCTTAGCGACGCTATATAATGCGTCCCTCACAATTTCAAATTACTTTTCCGCCTTAGTGAAACACGATATGGCAGAGGGGTTAATTTAATCGCCGCAGGCAAACAAACACCTGCGGCATTTTGCATTTTCAGGGAGGTGAACAACATGCCAGAGAAAAGAAATCCATCAGACGGTAAAGATACGCAGACAGAGCAGGTGCGGCAGATACCCATATCGGAAATCCGCCCCTTTGAGGGACACCCTTTTAAGGTGCTGGACGATGAGCTGATGCAGGACACCGTGGACAGTGTGATGAAGTTCGGGATATTGAATCCTGTCATTATCCGTCCAGACCCAGGCGGCGGCTATGAAATGGTAGCCGGACACCGCAGGCTCCACGCCTGTGAGCTTGCGGGCAAAGAAACAATACCGCCGATTGTCCGAGAGCTTACCAGAGATGAGGCGGTCATCCTCATGGTGGACAGCAATCTTCAGCGGGAGACCATCTCGCCCATGGAACGGGCGCAGGCATACAAGATGAAAATGGAAGCCCTCAAACATCAGGGGCAGAGGAAAGATTTAACTTCCACCCAAGTTGGTCGGAAGTTGGAAACGGCTGAAATTATCGGCCAGCAAACCGGTGAAAGTAAAAATCAGGTACGTCGGTTTGTACGCCTAACAGAGCTTGTACCTCAGTTGCAGGATATGGTGGACAATAAAGAGATCGCCTTTAATCCTGCTGTGGAACTGTCCTATCTCAGCAAGGATGAACAGAAGCAGGTTCTGGACGCTATGGACTATGCCCAGGCTACTCCCTCACTCTCCCAGGCGCAGCGATTGAAAAAGCTGAGCAAGGAGGGCAAATGCACACAGGACGCCATGTACGCGGTCATGTCCGAGGAGAAAAAAGAGGATTTAGACCGTATCACCTTAAAAAGCGATGTACTCCGCAAGTATTTCCCACGAAACTACACGCCCAGACAGATGGAGGAAACGATTCTTAAACTGCTGGATGCGTGGCAGAAAAAGAGGCAGCGTCAGAACGAGCGCTGAGAAAGGATTAGAAAATGAAGAATATCACAATAAATATTGCGGGAGATGTGAATGTCATTTCCCCCACGGATACCAACGCCATGATAGACGAGGACAAGCTGATCGGGGTAATCGACCTTATCAGTGAGGACGATCTGCCGGATACCTGCTTCCTGCTGGATGCAGAAGATGAGGACTTGGACGAAAGCGAAGTTCATGTGCTGTACCTGATTCCCGGCGAACAGGCGGAAATTATCACGCTCATCGAAGCCCTGAAGAAGATGGAAAGTGCCGGAGGCTGTGACAGGGTGCGCAGAGTTCCCACCTACGACCTTCAAATGGCTTACGGCGCAGAGGGCGTCGTTGCCATCGGCAAAGAAAAATATCTGCTCTCTCCGGCGATTGTCTTTTGCAGTATTGGCGGCGAGGTGTTCCATATCGCTCCGGATGATGCAAGAGTAGTCAGGCGTCTCATGGAGGAGCGCACCATCAAGCTCAACAATGGCCAGATGGAAATAAGCGCCTTTCTACTGTGAATGACCGTTAATGCAATCATTTATCCAGAGAGGAGGCGATTTTCTTGCAGGAAGAAGTGGAAAACAAGACAGTTACCCTTGTTATCAGCGGCACAAAGCTCACCGGCAGGCTTTTGAAAGCGGCGGTCTGTAAATACCTTGCTCACCGCAAGACAAAAAAGTCGGAAAAAGTCCAGATGCGGGATGTAAAGCCAAACGGTAAGCAGACGGTAAAGGAGCTTGTCGGGCAGAATCAGGGCGTTTCCAATATTGAGATCAACGAGAAAAACATCAAGGATTTTGACCGGGTAGCTCGGAAATACGGCGTGGACTACGCTGTAAAGAAAGATAAGACCGTCGTGCCGCCCAAGTACATGGTCTTTTTTAAGGCCAGGGACGCAGATGCATTGACAGCGGCTTTTGAGGAATATTCCCGCAGCTCCAGCCGAAAGAAAGAGCGTCCTTCTGTCATTCAGAAGATCCGAAATCTAAAATCGGTGGAAAAAGAGCTCAAGCCGAAGATCAAGAATAAGGACAAGGGGTTGGAGCTATGAAGAAACCGGCCAATCTCAAAAAAGTCCTCATTCTCAATATCCCCTATGTACTGTTCGCCCTGTTAGGGACAAAATGTGGGCAGGCTGTACGGCTTGCGCCGGGTGCGGATTTCTCTGGTAAGGCACTGCACATTCTGGACGGCTTTCAGTCCGCCTTTGCAAGTATCTTTCCGAGCTTTCACCCTGCGGATCTGCTGGTAGGCGTCGTAATTGCCGCCATTATCCGCCTGGTGGTCTATGTAAAGGGGAAAAACGCCAGAAAGTTTCGCAAAAACATGGAGTATGGCAGCGCCCGCTGGGGTACCCGTGAGGACATCGCTCCCTACATCGACCCTGTGCAGGATAACAACATCATCCTCACCCAGACGGAAAGCCTGACCATGAACAACCGTCCCAAAGACCCGAAAACGGCGAGGAATAAGAATGTGCTGGTGGTGGGTGGCAGCGGTTCCGGCAAGACCCGTTTTTTCATCAAACCCAATCTCATGCAGTGCCAGTCCAAAACCTACCCGGTTTCCTTCGTGGTCACCGATCCAAAAGGCAGTATCGTATGCGAGTGCGGAAAGCTCTTGCAGCGCAACAACTACCGTATCAAGATATTCAATACGATCAACTTCAAAAAGAGTATGCACTACAACCCGTTTGCATATATCCACTCGGAAAAAGATATTTTGAAGCTGGTCAACACCCTGATCTGCAATACCAAGGGGGACGGCAAATCCGGGGATGATTTCTGGGTAAAGGCGGAGACGCTCCTGTATTGTGCTTTGATTGGTTACATCCATTATGAAGCTCCAAAGCGTGAACAGAACTTCGCCTCCCTAATCGAGTTGGTCAACGCCATGGAGGTTCGAGAGGACGATGAAACCTTTGAAAACCCGGTGGATATTGCTTTCAAGGAGCTGGAAAAGGAGAAGCCAAACCACTTTGCGGTGCGGCAGTACAAAAAATATAAATTGGCGGCCGGCAAGACCGCCAAAAGTATCAACATCAGTTGCGGCGCACGGTTGGCGGTTTTTGATATTGATGAGCTTCGGGAGATTACCATGTACGACGAGCTGGAGCTGGATACCCTGGGGGATAAGATTTACAAAAGCCCCGATGCAGACGAGGACGATTTCCAAAAGACCGCCCTGTTCCTCATTATGAGCGATACGGACAGTACCTTCAATTTCCTTATTTCTATGATTTACAGCCAGCTATTTAACCTGCTCTGCGAAAAAGCGGATGATAAATACGGCGGCAGATTGCCGGTGCATGTCCGCTGTTTGATCGACGAAGCGGCCAATATCGGGCAAATTCCCAATCTGGAGAAACTCATGGCAACCATCCGAAGCCGTGAGATCTCGGCATGTCTGGTCTTGCAGGCACAGAGCCAGTTGAAGGCGCTGTATAAGGATAACGCAGATACCATCATCGGGAATTGTGACAGCTCGATTTTCCTTGGCGGCAAGGAGCCCACGACCCTAAAAGAATTAAATCAGGCTCTTGGGAAAGAGACCATCGACACCTACAACACCGGCGAGAGCCGAGGACGTGAGGTCTCCCATTCCCTGAATTATCAGAAGCTGGGCAAGGATTTGGCGACCATCGATGAACTTCAGGTGCTCGACGGCTCAAAATGCATCCTCCAAATCAGAGGAGTCCGGCCTTTTCTGAGCAGTAAATTCGATATTACAGCGCATAAGAACTACAAGTACCTGTCAGACGCAAATCCGAAAAACGAGTTCAAGATAGAAAAGTTTCTGTCCACAAAGCTCAAACCAAAGCAGGAGGAGGTCTATGAAGTATTTGAAGTAGATGTCTCCGAGGAAGATGAAAAAGCAGATTCGTAAAGAAACCGCTTTTCATAGATTACAGTCAAGGCAAGGAGGCTTGATACAACCATGAAAGACACAAGATACCGGCTCAATCAGCAAAGTCGGAATGAAAGTACAAAACTAAAAATTGAAAGGAGACGCCGGAATCGGGAGCCGCAAAGCGGTTTTCATTCCGGCTTTTGCGTATTGAGGAAACAGAAAACCAATGAAATTCCAAGGATTCCGGCAACAACAATATGGGCTTTTTTAATAGTGCGGTAGATGTATTGCAGACTCTTGTTATTGCTCTCGGAGCAGGTCTTTGTATCTGGGGCGCAATCAACCTTTTGGAAGGATATGGAAATGATAACCCTGGAGCAAATGCGCACGGTTAATAAAGAAGTAACTTCGGAAAATATATAAAAAGGCAGAACCATCCCCCGCTATTCCAAAAGCATAAAAGCACATTTGATTTTTTACGCAAAGATATGCCTTGCATTAAGGGCGAGGCATATCTTTAGTTTAGTTAGGTATCTGCGCGTGATAAAGAGCGTATAGTTTTTGTTTTCGGTAGCCGCTACGAGTAAAGCTTACCGGAGGCACGGCTACTGCAATCCGTGGTCGTGCCGTTTGAAATGGAACCAACATTCGCGCAAAAGCATTGATTTGGTATATTCGGGGTTTCCGACAGGCCGATTGCTGGAAACTGCTACCATCTCAACGTAATCTACTTCTTTGGTATAAATTCACCGTAAAGCGCACTCAGCGTTTCAAACGCATCTTGATATAGCTGCTTTTCTTTGTCAGTGGTTTTTTCCCAATAGTTCCAGTCAAGCGTGCAAACCGTATTCCCTTTTTGGAAATATACGGTATGCCAGCCCGGTGTGCCCTCCTGCGCAATGACTGCGCGGCGAACCTGCGCCGCCTCCGCTTCCGTGGCGTATTCGTATACGGTCACATACATGGCGTTCTCTTTGTAAGACACTTTGAGGCGATATGTGACGGCGAGTATGGGCTTATCCGCGCTGTTTTGAAGGCCGTGGATACCCACTCTGCCGCCGTACATATATTCAACATCCTTTATGTTGTTCCTGCCAAGCTCCTGCGCCAGGCGGCTTCCCAAGTAGCTCTTTGCGCGGTTTTTCGTAAGGTATTTGCCGTAAACAAAGCCGTTTGCGCCGTTGTATTCAACCTGAACCCAGCCCTTTGCCTTTTTGATGAATGTCACGGCCTCGCCCGCCTGCAAAACGCCCAGTATGCGGGAGCTTGAATTGGCCTCGCTGCGGACGTTGACCTCATCCGTTGCAAAATACAGCAGCGCGCCTGTGGGCTTTATGTGGCGCGAAAATACATAGCCCTGCTCGTCATAGCCCCCGTTGCCCCATTTTACATATGACCATTTGCCGCTTATGCCAAGCAGCGTCACCCTGTCGCCCCGCTTCAGCTTCGTAACCACGGGCAGATCGTCAACCTCGGGATAATGCCTTACGTTCAGCCTTTTTGCCGTAACCTCCATCTCCTGCATATCCGGCGCATCCTCGGCATATACGCATGGCGCTGCTGCCAGTAAGAAAAGGGCAGCCAAAGCCATTATCAGCCATCTTGTGCTTCTGTTTTGAATGTTTTTCATGTTGCTACTCCTCCAAGTCTACCGTGTACTCCTGTCATTAAGTCTTATATTAACTGCGTCTCTATGCAATAAGGTTTACGGGGTAACAGTTATGGTGTAGCTAATATTTGTCTTTGTGGAGCCGCTGGTATTTACTACACAAATTACAAGTTCTTTAACTGTTGTGTTGTAGTTGGCTACAGATACTGTGCTGCTACTCAACGGTTCATATGTCCATGACGTTGATGATGAGCCGCGCTTTAACAGGTAATAGTTACAACCATTTGATACATTGGGCAAACTGATAGTGATTGTACGCGAGTTGTTTGTTGATGTCTGAATACGTATGTAGTCAACTCCGAGATGCTCAATACTGCTGGTAGACATTGTCTTGGATGAATTGTCCGCCATTAAACCCGTTTTCTTGTAAGAAGCTTCTGCCCAGTCTCCAGCGTATGAAACGGTACTTGTCATTTGGGTGGATGGACGATACATTTTTTTCGCATAGTTATTAAAAGCTGTCGCAATGCCAGTACCGCCGCCCAAAGCCTGATTTATCGCATCTCTCGCCTGAGCGTTGTTATATGTGAAAGATGACGCGACTGTTCCGTTTCCGGATGTCGCTTCGAGAAACATTGCAAACGCTGCCGAACCATACCCGCGACTGTTTACGCCAAAAGAAGATTCTTCGTAATCGTATGCCTTTGTAGGTAAATTTTGGATGATTTCAAGTCGGCTCAAATAATGGTTGTTTGACGCCAAAACTTTGCCAACCCAATCGGCCGTTCCTTCCATCCACCACTTTCGGCCGGAACTAAAAGCCCGTCCGTGCCCATTCATTTGTGCAATGTGTGCATATTCGTGTGTTACGACATATCGACCTGCCGATGTCGCCAATTCTAGGTGATACGTGTTATCCCCGTTATTGACTGTTTGGCCACCGCCGGAACTATTTAAAGATGTATTGAACAGCACAACAGTATATCCGCTATTCTCTTGAGGAAGGGAACTTAATCCAAACTTGCTCAATACATTTGACCGGATGGAATATGAGTTAAAGAGGTTTTTTACTGTATTAGCATATGATGCAGATACGGCCTCGTCGTTTGTGACATCATAGGCATAAATGCGCACCTTACCATCATTGGTTGTATAATACGTGTATGAACTCAGGTCCGGGAGCGCTCTTGTTTGAAGTTCTGCATATGTCCCCAATATGGGTGTGGATTCATCACTAATTGTGCTGGAAAAATACTGAGATGGCAAATTTTGCGGTTCTGTAAATGCAACGCCTACCAAAGTATTATATTCCGCTTCACTTATCCATCCCCGCATATAGCTGTAATTGATTTTCTCTATTGTGTTCATCCTATCAAACGTGTAATCTACTCGGCAATATGTGGTCACATCTCCCAAAACAAACGGAACATCAATGTACCCGTTGGAAAGATTTGTAGGCGCAATAGTATCGGACTCAGATACAAAGTGACCCAAATCACTGGTTATTAAGTAGTTGCCGTCCTTATCAAGTGCACTATACCCAACATCCGGTAATAGAGGAACACGCATGTCAATTGGCTGCGAGCGTTCCAAAATCTCAATAGCCGCAATTTTTCGCAATGGGATGCGCGCACTTTCTGTGGTAATGATACTAAAATCGAAGCCAGATGGAACTCCGTAGCCAGATGGAATCATTGCTATTATATCAGTCAGGGATGTTCCGTTGCTTACTGAGAGTCCTTCATTGTTATTCCCTTCGCTACTTGCGGAAGCCGATGCTGGCATCAACGTGATCATCATAAGAAACGCAATCGTAAATAATAGTATTTTTCTCATTGTAATTCTCCTCGTATAATAAGTTTTGCAGACGGTTTTTGAAGTGTGTCTTTCCTCAAGCACAAGTTTTTTCGGCACCGGTATTGCCGATTTAATGTAACTTAAAAATCAAAAAACGCACAAGCCGACTAATCACAAGTCCGGCTTATGCGCCAACAGAAACGATTTTGATACGACCTCTCCACAATCGGGAGCCGCACCAATACCACCACCACACGAAGCCAAACCGGGCGTCATAGGGACGATACATGGCGTTACCTCCAATCATAGTTTGTCAGATAGGTATTCTATCTGCATAATAAGTCTACCATATAATGACTATCTTTTTCAATATGGAGACAGTAATCTGTTTATGAATTTTCCATGAACGGGCAGCTGTGAGAGACACTTTGAAAATGGTAAAGGGGAACGGTGCGAATTGCCCATATGAAAACTCCTTGCTCCTGTCTTTAGACAATATTGGTGGCGGCTACCGATATTGTGCCGCAGAGAAAAATGAGGGCATCGTCTCCTATAAATTCATCACGAAAGATAGCAAAACAGGCTGCACCCGTCAATGGTCGAGATAAACGCTTACGCGCCATTGACAGCCGCAGCCTGTTTCGCTTTTCGGCAGACAAGGAGGGCAAGCACAAACTGTGCCTGCCCTCCCTAATCTCAGGTTGATTTCTCATAAGTCAAGTATATGTTTTTTTGAGCGGTTTGCATGGCAAGCCGTTTTTTCACGCCCATTTTTTCAAAAAAATTATCCACATTCTTTGGCAAAATGCCTTTCCTGTCGTTGTAGGCAGCAGAGGGAGAAATACGCAGTTTTACGGCAGGAGCAGAGTGTGAACTGTCAGAGCAAGATTCTACCGAGGTGCCATAATTCGCCGTTCGCTCATTCTGCCCCATCGGAATCTTGTTGGGGAGTGCCTTCCCCAAACCCTGCTATGCGGCTTGTGCCGCTTGAAAATCCCACCAAAAAATACTTAAAAAATCGCCCACAAAACGGCGGTAAGTGAAAGGAGTTGATACCCATAGGAAAGCGATACAATACGCCCCACCGAAGCCATGTAGTCAAGACACGCATGACCGAAGAAGAATATGCCGACTTCACGGAACGGCTAAAGAATTATGACATGAGCCAAGCCGAGTTTATCCGACAAGCCATTACAAGGGCGACCATTCGCCCCATTGTTACCGTTTCCCCGGTCAATGATGAACTGCTGTCCGCTGTTGGAAAGTTGATAGCCGAATACGGAAAAATCGGCGGCAACCTTAATCAGATCGCCCGTGCCCTCAACGAATACGGAACGCCCTACAATACGCTGTCCGTTGAAGTGCGAGCCGCCATTTCCGACCTTGCCGCCTTGAAGTTTGAAGTCTTGCGAAAGGTAGGTGACGCTGTTGGCAACATTCAAGCATATCAGCTCTAAAAATGCGGACTACGGTGCAGCCGAGCAGTATCTAACCTTTGAGCATGACGAGTTTACCATGAAGCCCACCCTTGACGAAGCCGGGCGGCTCATACTCCGGGAGGATTACCGAATAGCCACGCTGAACTGCGGCGAGGAAGATTTTGCCGTTGCCTGTATGCGGGCAAATCTCCGATACGGCAAGAACCAAAAACGGGAAGATGTGAAAAGCCACCACTATATCATTTCCTTTGACCCACGGGACGCAGCGGACAACGGCTTGACCGTAGACCGGGCGCAAGCATTGGGCGAGGAATTTTGTGCCGAGCATTTCCCAGGACACCAAGCCATTGTCTGTACCCACCCGGACGGACACAACCACAGCGGCAATATCCATGTTCACATTGTTATCAATTCTCTGCGTATCGAGGAAGTACCCTTACTGCCCTACATGGACAGACCGGCAGATACCCGTGCCGGGTGCAAGCACCGCTGTACGGACGCTGCTATGGAATACTTCAAAGCCGAGGTCATGGAGATGTGCCACCGGGAAAATCTCTATCAGATTGACCTATTGCATGGCAGCAAAAACCGCATTACCGAGCGTGAGTATTGGGCGCATAAAAAAGGACAAGCCAAACTTGACAAGGAAAATGCCGCCCTTGCAGCCGAGGGGAAGCCTGTAAAGCAGACCAAGTTTGAAACCGACAAGGCGAAGTTGCGGCAGACCATACGGAATGCCATGAGCGAAGCGACCACCTTTGACGAGTTTTCCGCTTTACTTCTGCAACAGGGCGTGACCGTCAAAGAGAGCCGAGGGCGATTGTCCTACCTTACCCCGGACAGAACGAAACCCATTACCGCCCGAAAACTGGGAGATGATTTTGACCGTGCTGCTGTTCTTACTCTTTTGGAGCAGAACGCCCACAGAGCCGCCGAAAAGACCGTACCCATACCCGAATACCATACCGCTGAAACAAACCGCACAGAGCGAGGAAAAACGCAGAAAATCGCCCCGACAGGCAACATTCAGAGAATGGTTGACCGTGCGGCGAAGCGAGCCGAGGGAAAAGGTATCGGCTATGACCGTTGGGCGGCTGTCCACAATCTCAAACAGATGGCGGCTACCGTTGCCGCTATGGAGCAATACGGCTTTACCCCGGATGAACTGGACGCAGCCCTTGTGTCTGCCAATGCGGATTTACACAGCAGCACCGCCAAGCTGAAGCCCATTGAAACGGCTATCCGTGAGAAAAAGGACTTGCAGAAACAGGTGCTTGCCTATGCCAAGACAAGAGATGTGCGTGACGGATTGAAAAAGCAGAAAACCGATAAGGCACGCAAAGCCTACCGGGAAAAGCATGAAAGCGACTTTATCATAGCAGACGCAGCCGTAAGATATTTTCGGCAAAAAGGCATTACCAAGCTGCCCACCTATAAATCGTTGCAGGCTGAAATCGAGCAGCTTACCGCCGAGAAGAACGCCCTTTACAACGAGTACCGGGCAAATAAAGAGCGTGTCCGGGAGTTGCAGACCATGAAAAGCAATCTTTCCCAAATGCACCACGGCGAGCCGAGCCGACAGAAAAAGCATGAACAGGAGCGTTAAAAACCGCCCCGAAATGATACCGAAACCAAACAAAAACAGGGATATGCCCTTACCCCTATCCGCAATACTCCCCGACCTCAAAACAGGGCGTACAGGGCAAAAAATCCCCGAAAATGATACCGAGAAGATACAGTTTTCCCGCCCTATCCGTGATACCCACGGAAACGGCAGAAAGGAGCGTACCAATGCCACGCATGAGCAACAAACGGCGGCTTGAATGGAGCTTTTTCCTCAACCACCGAAACCGAATTACCTATAACGACCTTTGCCGGGGCTGCACCCACGATTGCAAGCAGAGTTTCCGAACCGTGATTATCCTCTGCCACCGGTATTACTCCAAGCGTTGGAAACCAAAGGAGGACACCGCCTATGGCAGATAACCGCAAATATTACTACCTCAAACTGAAAGAAAGCTATTTTGATGATGACGCTATCGTGCTGTTGGAGAGTATGCCGGACGGTATTCTCTATTCCAACATTCTCTTGAAGCTGTACTTAAAATCGCTGAAAAACGGCGGCAAGTTGCAGCTTGACGAGAATATCCCTTACACAGCACAGATGATCGCCACTCTTACCCGTCAGCAGGTAGGCACGGTGGAACGGGCGTTAGGGATTTTTCAGCAGTTGGGGCTTGTGGAGCAGCTACACGGCGGCTTGCTCTACATGACCGATATTGAACTGATGATAGGGCAATCCTCTACCGAAGCGGAACGAAAACGAGCGGCAAGGCTTGCAAACAAGGCTTTGCCACCACCCCGGACAAACGGCGGACATTTGTCCGACATTCGTCCACCAGAGATAGAGATAAAGAAAGAGATAG
>OLSK01000105.1_pt1 | contig 78959 bp, 66 predicted proteins | sample 1672781 | NCBI WGS metagenome assembly OLSK01 (sample SAMEA3136723, study PRJEB25190) | human gut metagenome | biome: human gut; feature: human-associated habitat; material: faeces | place: Austria | collected 2013 | reverse complement strand
TTTTGTTGTTCTCCCGTAAGGTAAATATGTTTTTGGTGCTGTTCCTGTGCCATTGGTCGCTGATCGGCTTATCGAAGACTTACTTCTTTAATATTCCGGAGGATTTCCTTTTGGCCAGTGCAACGATCCCTGCCTTATATCTCTTTTTCCGGGAGTATTTCCTCAACAACCTGCATGCCGATACAAAGCCTAAAGCAAAGTACATTAATTGGTTGCTTGTCTTTGTATGCGTATCTATCGGAATCTTACTTACCACCACCCTGTTTCTGGAGTTGATGCCGGGCAAGCAGCCGTAGCACTTTTTACCGGTAAAGATGCACCCTCACAGAGAAATATCCGTATCTTTGTAGGATAAAAACCGACAATAATGGAATGTAGGATGATTTCTCAATTTCTGATAGCGGCTCCTTCTTCGGGCAGTGGAAAGACAACGGTCAGTCGTGGATTGATGGCTCTGTTGATTAAGAAGGGACTGAAGGTTCAACCTTTCAAATGCGGTCCCGACTATATCGATACCAAATATCATACGGCAGTTTGCAGACGTCCTTCCATCAATTTGGATACCTTTATGGCTTCGGCCGGACATGTAAAGGAGCTTTATGCCCGTTATGCCACAGGAGCCGATGCCTGCATCACGGAGGGTATGATGGGGATGTATGACGGTTACGACCGTGACCGGGGTTCCTCGGCAGAAGTGGCCGGATTACTGAATTTACCTGTCATATTGGTGGTCGATGCCAAATCGGCCGCTTATTCGGTGGCTCCTTTGCTTTCGGGCTTCATTCACTTTCGTCCCGAGATCAGGATAGCGGGTGTTATATTCAATCGGGTAGGGTCTCCGCGCCATTACGAAATGTTGCAGGAAGTCTGTACCGAGTTGGGAATTGCCTGTTTGGGGTATTTGCCCAAACAGGAGAGCTTGGTACAGGAATCACGTTATCTGGGGCTGGATTTCAGCCGTTCTAAGGAGACGGAGGGACTGGATATGCTGGCAGGCTTGCTGGAGGAACATGTGGACTGGGAACTGCTGCTCTCGACAACCGGGCTTCCATTGCCTGCGGCGGCAGTGAAGGAGAAGCCGGTACTATCAGAGCCGGGGAAGCTGCATGTCTCGGTAGCGCGCAACGAAGAGTCCTTTTCCTTCCTCTATGCGGAGCATCTGGATATTCTGCGCCGTATGGGCACGGTCACTTTCTTCAATCCGGAGCAGGACCGGGCTATTCCGCAAGAGACGGATTTGCTCTATCTGCCCGGCGGCTATCCCGAGAACCGTCTGGAGGAACTTGCCGGGGCAAGGCTTGCCAGGGAGTCTATCCGCAGCTATATAGAGGCCGGTGGCAGGACGCTGGCAGAATGCGGGGGGATGATATATCTTTCGCAGTTCGTTCTTTCTGATGGGGATACGGACGGGGGAAGCGCCGGGAACTGTGTAGGCAATATTGGAAATGAGATGGTAGGAGTATTGCCTTTCAGCATTACGAACGAGCGTAAACGCAGGAAATTGACATTGGGATACCGCCGGTTCGACTATAACGGATGGCGGCTTAAAGGACACGAATTCCATTATACGCAGTTTGCCGTGCCCGAAACTGATGGAAAAGAAGGTGGTGCGTGCAGTCTTCCTCCCTCGATAGCGCAGGTCTACAATGCCAAAGGAGGGAAGGTAACCACTCCCGTCTTTCGCTATAAGAACCTGATAGCCAGTTATACGCATCTGTATTGGGGCGAGGTGGATGTGATGGCTTTGTTCGGTGAACTCTAATCTTGTAGAACCTCCTCTGAAACCGGTTTGTTTTAGTGAACAAATTTATTTATCCCTATATATTCTTTATAATTTTCTTATATAATTTACTTTGTACTCATAAATTTTCCCATCAACGTGGCCTTTTCAGGATATGCGTAGGGTGCGGATTTGAAAATCAGATTTATTATGAGTAAAAAAGAGAAGAATGTAGAAATGGGGAGCCCCATGAAGATGCCGGATTTGGCATCTTATATGCAGACGGTGATTGAGCAGTTGGAAGCGGATAAGAAGCGCTCGGCGGCACATACCTATACGTATGCGTTGAAATCTATCGCGGAGTTTTACGGTGGAGCAGGAATGCCGATGCCGGTGGACGAGGTCTTTACGCCAGGTAGGTTGAAGGAGTATGAAGAATGGATGAGACGGGAAGGAATGAGGAAGCGGAAAAGAGAGCCTAAAGGGTTGAGCTTGAATACCATTTCCACCTATATGCGGAACTTGAAGGCGGTATATCACCGGATGGTCGGCGAAAAGGTGCTGCCCTATAACCCGAAATTGTTTGATGACGTGTACACAAAAGTGGAATCACAGACTAAACGGGCGTTGGAACTGGAACAGATGAATACGTTGCTGTGTACAGACTTAAGAAAATTGCCTTCGGATCTGCGGTGTGTGCTGGCTTATTTTTTATTGATGTTCCTATTCCGAGGAATGCCGTTCATTGACCTCGCTTATTTGCGTAAACAAGATGTGAAAGGGAACCGCATTGTATATAGCCGCCACAAAACAGGACGGCAGATGACGGTGCGTATTCCCAAAGAAGCGATGGAACTGATGAAAGAGTTTAAAAACAGGAATCCGGATTCCATCTATCTCTTTCCGATTCTACACAAACAAGAGAGTAAGAAGAAACGGGCCGGGAAGGTGAAAAAGGATAAAGAACTGTATATGGATTATCTTCGGGCTCTTCGTGGCTTCAATCTGAAACTGGAAAAAATAGCGTCTCTGTTGCTGCCAGGTGTGAAGCTCAGCTCATATGTGGCGCGCCATACATGGGCTACGTTGGCTTTTCATGCAGGAATGAGTATCGGCATCATCAGCAAGGCATTGGGCCATTTCTCTATCAAGGTGACGGAAACATACCTGAAACCTTTTGAGAATGAAAAGGTGGATGCGGCCAATGAAGAACTGATAATCTCGGTCGCAGGATACAATGAAAAGAAAGTTGCATGAAAAATGCCGTCTGACAATGGCTCTGGTAAGGGAAGTGTTACTTACCAAGTAACGGATAGTTTGATTCACAAAGATTGGAATTCTTCCTCATAAATCCAAATAATAGTTTAGTTTTCTATAAAAATCTTATCATTTTATTTGTTTACCGACACAACACACGAAAAAATACATATTGTTCCGGTGTGTATTCTGAAAAACACACAAAGTGCTCCTCCATTTCTGATGCCTCAAAAACGGAATATATTTCTTTACATCATTATATGACTCCCAAAACAGCTTTTTTTATTGCGGATAGAGAAGACTATCCGTTACTTGGTAAGTAACGGCTTGACAAAGCAAATTATAATGATACTTATAAAAATAAAACACTTGCTTTTTGCATCGGGAAACATGCTGCTATTGTGGGTGTTTTACAACTTCACCTTCTTCATGTTGGTCGCTTGTAGTCACCGTGAGCAGGTTTACTCCCTTGAAACTGAAATCATGATCAGTGCCGATTGGAGTCGGTCGGGATTGAATGAGAAGGAACAGGATTATGGTGCCACCACTGTATTCTATCCTACAGACGGCAGTAGTCCCATTATGGTACTGATGGGCGACCGAACGTATAAGACTGTGTATCTGAAAGAAGGACGTTATGACGTTGTTCTCTTTAACCGTTCATTTGACGATTTTGGTAACCTGGGCTTTAGGGGAGAAGATGCCTACCGGACGTTGGAGGCACATGCCACAAATGTGGTGACAAAGGATGTCCCTTCCACGGAGATAATCATTATGGATAGTCCCGACGAACTTGCAGCCGATTGTATGGAAAGTTTTGAAGTGACTCCGGGCATGTCGGGAAACTATTCATCGGGCATGACTAACTGGGGGGGCAAAAAGATTGACGGTAGTAAAAATGGTTGCCAGCTCTGTTTCCTTCCCCAAAAACTGACTCAAAAGATAACAGTTAAAATCCGTATTAAAGGAATGAACAATATACGTAATGCCACTTGTAAATTGGATGGTATTGCAGAATCTGTGTTTCTCGCTTCGGGACAGATTTCAGAAAAGACTGTGGCGCAGGAGTTTTGTCTCGGTAATCCCGTTTATAATTCCGGATCGGCGACGGACGGAACACTAAGCGCCTCTATCAGCGTGTTTGGTTTTGATACGGAGATTTCACATAACCTGCATTTGAGAGCAGAATTGGTGGACGGGAAAACCACATTTGAAGAAAGTTTTGATGATCTGAAAATAAGCCAGTTGGAAGAAGGAGGTGGAAGAATGAGCATTTTCATCGACATGACGTGCGAAAAAAAAGTACCGAATGTGAAAGTTGAAGGAAGTTCGGGTTTTGACGCCAATGTGGATGACTGGGAGGATGAAGTGAACAGTGATATAGATATTTGAGGACATAATTAATATTAATTGAAAAAATGAATAGAAGATGGGAACGAAAAGTTTATTGATGGCAATGGCAGCGCTGACGATAGCCGGTTGCTCGCAAAATGAAGTTACGGAGATAAATCCGGATGCAGACCGGACAATCGGTTTGGATGTATATACGGGAGTACAGACCAGAGGAACGGAAACCACTACGTCCACGCTGAAAGAAGCGGATGCCGGTTTCGGTATTTTTGCCTATAAAACAAGCAAGGAAGGATGGGATAGTGAGAAAGCGAGTACAACACCCGATTTTATGTATAATGAACATGCTACATGGACTTCCGGTAGTTGGGGGTATGCTTCTCTGCGTTTTTGGCCGACGAATGATGATAAAATAACTTTCTTCGCTTATGCACCTTATGAATCCAATCCGGGAGAGGGAACAGACCAAAAAATAATTTTATCGGCACAAAGTGATAAAGAGGCTCCTAAAATCACCTTTGAAGTAAAAACTTCAAATAATTGGAAAGATATGGTGGATTTAGTAACGGATTGCCGTACTACCATAAAAGACTTGACTTCTGAGAGCAATGTCGGTAACAAAGGAACAGTCCAGTTTAAATTCAGCCATGTGCTTACCCAAATAGCCAATGTCAAGGTGAAGCCGGACGTGAATCTGGGCGCTGAAACAAGAATCTTTGTAACAGGATTAAAACTGTCTCCGGGAAGTGGAATACTTTACAACAAAGCGGTTTATGATTTCGGTACTGATGCTTGGAATGCCATCTCACCTTCCGCATCCTATTTTTCGGCTGAGCAAGACCTTAGTGAGTTTGTGAATAGAACAGGCATTGACCAATGGGGGTATAAGAAGAGTGCTGTCGACGTGAGTAGTAATACCGATGCAACAGCTTTGTTCTCAGAAAAGGAAGCTCTTTATTTCATTCCTGTGAATAACCAAAACGGTACAGCCAAGGAAGGGGATTTGAGCCTAAAGATTAGTTATGATGTTGTGACAAAGGTGAATGATAGTAGTAATCTGACAAGTACTGTGACGGATAAAGAAGTCAAATTGCCGCAAGGAACTTTTAAAAAAGGGACACAGCATACTTACGTGTTGACCATCAAGATGAATGCTATCAGTATTGCTGTTGATGACAATATGACGGGATGGACCAGTAATGGGGAAAGTAACATTTAGGTAGAAGGAGTATGAAAGGAAAAGCAGAAGATATAGGGATGAAGCGGTTGTGTGGCATCCTCCTTGCATTACTTTTGTTGTTGGGAGCATGCAGTGGGGAAGAAAGTAAGAGCGGACTTCCGCAGGAGAATATTCCTATCGGCTTTTCCGGAGTTATTACGATGACGAGAGGAATCGGGGAATTTGCCACTGCTGATGAACTTGAGAATGTGGGAGTGTTTGCATATTTTACACATGGAAAATTCGACAGGAATACTGCCATACCGAATTTTATGTATAACCAGCTTGTGGAAAAACAACTGGATGAGGGAACATGGTCTTATAGTCCGGTCAAGTTCTGGCCGGACAATTCCACAACGGATAAAATCAGTTTCTTTGCTTATGCCCCTTACGTGAATGAGGTGGAAAATGATTACCTCTCTTTTCAGGATGAAGGAACGGCAAGCGGATTTCCGGTGTTGGGGTATACCGTTCCGATAGCTGTAAATAATCAGATAGATTTTCTTGCCGCAACTCCGGTAATGAATCAAAACAATGGTAATGTAACTTTCAAACTGCACCATACACTGACCAAGGTCAATGTCTATATAAAAAGTAATGATAATACGGAGGGAAAGTCAGTAACTTCCTTCTCTATTACGGGAATGAAGAGTGGATTGCTTACCTATTATAATCCTACAACAGATAGTGACATAGGCTGGAAGTGGACATATCCATCGGCTGATGAAAAGGAAAGCTTTACCACCGGCATAATAAGTTTTCAGGTACCGGATACGATTATGGAAGAAAAGAAACTGCTTGCAACCTTCTTTCTGCTTCCTGCCGGGGCAGGAAGTAAGTTCAATATTTCTTATCAATATACGGCCAAAGATAGTAATAATGCTCTTGTTGTTCAAACTGTCAGTATGGAAAACCAGTCTTTGCCTCTGACTGATAATTGGGCTTCGGGAAGGGCCGTCAGCTATACTATAGGTATAGCACGAAAGGCAATTACTGTGATACCGGAGAACGGTCCCGTATCATGGGAAGAGAATGCTGAAACCGAGACAGTTATTGGAACGGAAGCAAAACAAGAGACTGATTGACCTGACGGGGTAATTCTGGACTTCGCAAAAAGATGCCAATCTGTTTAAAGTAAGATAATATGAAAAGATATATGAAATTTTTCACTGGAATAGTCTTTTGGGGCATCCTTTTAGTGTGTAGTGCATGCACTGACGAATACGAAGCAAACAATGGAGGTATGAAGGAGTGCTGTGAGGGAGTACCCTTTACAGTCCGGGCTATAGTCGCTGATTTTGAAGAGCTCTCCAATGTAGGAAAGTCCTCTACACGTACCTCTGTAAGGGACGAACATTTTAAAATGGAGTTTGTCGATGGTGATTCGATTGGTGTTTTTGCCATAAAGGACGGTGCTATAATGGATAATATTGATAATGCCAAATTGGTTTACAATATGTCAAGCGGCAGTTGGAATCCGGTGGGAAATGGTACACTTTATTGGTATGATGGAGTGAGTTATGTCGCTTACTATCCATATAGGAAGAATATCACAATAGATCTCTCAAAAGGTATGGACGGAGCTATTGCTTCACTGACCGGGAATGAAAAACTGCAACCTGCGAAGGACCAGTCCACAACAGAAAAGCATATTGTCAGCGATTTGTTGGTTGCCACCGGCGTACCTGCTATTGACAATTCTTCCGGAATAATCCTGAACTTGCTGTTTCAACACCAGTTTGCATTGCTTGTGTTGCAACCGCAAGTATACGTAGGTTGTTTTGCACCAGAAAAAGCAGGCTTTGTTTACCATAGGGAATCGAGGGTTTTAGGAACAGACTCGGCGGCTATTAATGTGAGTCTGAACGGTATTACTCCATATCAGATAGATTCTTTGAAATATTGTGCCATTGTTCCGCCGCAAGCAAATGCACGGGTTACCGGAAACTATATGACTACCGATGGCAGAGATGATACGAATATAAAGATAAATTATTCGGGCAGCTCCATCAGTTTTACTTCTGGAAAATGCTATACCTTGAAGGTTATTAGTCCCGTACCCGGTAAAGGAAGTATAGAAAGAAAGCTTTATCCCGGGGATTTTGTCTTTCAGAACGAAATCGATAAAAGAATAGAAGTACATCCCGGAAACGGGAAGTTGGAAGAAGATGGGAAAATCTATGATTATGAAAATGCTATCGGAATGGTAATTACTTGCGATCCGGAAAGGATGACAGACGAGAGGTGTAATAAAAAAGGATGGAATCATGCCTATGTGATGATGTTGGATAGTTTGAAAGAAGGGAATTGGGGACCGATGGATTTAATCGAAGCGGATATTGATACAATATCAATAGCTGATGTGAAGTCAAAGCATGATTTTAGCAGAATTAAGAATAACATGAACGGGTACTCTGAAACTTTACAAATGCTGGCAAATCATGAGGGTGATGCATCTTTTGTAAGCGACTGTCGTGCTTTTTATCTGGTGAAAACTTACAATAACAGCAATAAGGTGCCGGATGGGATCGAACGTAGTCCGTGGTTTCTGCCAAGCATAGGGCAATGGTTTGATGTATTGGTGAATATTTGTGGAAGATCTCCGGAAAACTTCCAGCACAATACCGGTAATGGTTTACAAGATGAAAAGTGGGGACAGGAAACGTTAGATAAATTAGAAGGACAGTTATCCAAAGTTGGTAAATCGTTACCGCAGTTTAACGTGAACTACAGACTTGGTTTCAGTTGCAGTTCTCAATATGATAAAGATAGAAGCTGGATGCTTCTCTGGCATATTGATGATCCCTTATATAAGTGGGAAAGGGTTTGCTTACAAGGATATAATAAGACTTCTGCATGGCATGTCCGGCCGTTTTTTGCATTTTAATCATTCCTTGATTAAAAATAGTCCTAATCTAAGTTTGAATTCATTATGAAAAAGTCCGGATAGCGCATTGATATTTTATGTAATTTCGTTTGTGTTCTCGAAATAGTGGAGTATCTTTGTTTTCATTTAAATATATTATGATTATGAAACTGAATACTTATCGCTTGTCTTCTTTGGAAGACCCTACTGATGAACAACTGCATGCTTTGATGGAACAAGTGGCTGTTGCGGCCCGTGAAAGTTCTCGCAAGGCAAAAAGAGAATTGGAGCGGAGAATGCGAGAGGTGAGAGAAAAATTGAAAGCATATAGAGCTAAAAATGTAAGTGATATATCCATGTGATGAACGAAAAAAATCCGACACTTTGTATAGTAGCTGGTCCGAATGGTTCGGGTAAAACTTCTACGACAGTGCAACTGCTTCATAATGAATGGGCAGAAAATAGCCTTTACATTAATCCTGATAATATAGCGCAAGAACAATATGGTGATTGGAATTCTCCCGTTGCAGTATTGAAGGCAGCAGAATTGGCGACTAAAATGCGTTATGAGTGTTTAAGGAAAAGGCAAGATTTTGTATTTGAAACAGTCTTTTCCTCAGACGAAAAACTTGCATTTGTTGAAGAAGCAAAAAAAGCAGGATTTTTTATTCGCATTTTTTTTGTCTGTACAAATAATCCTGAGATAAATGTACGGCGTATTACACAGCGCTATTTGAATGGAGGGCATGAAGTTCCCATTTCCAAAATTATTTCCCGTTATTATAAATCGTTATTGAATATAGGCAAAGCAATATCCTTGGTTGATAGGGTATATGTCTACGATAATTCAATAGAAAATCAAATTCCTCGATTATTGTTCCGCACTGTAAACGGGACCCTCTTCAAACAATATGTAGAGGAAATCCCGCAGTGGGCACAGTTCCTTATCAAATAGAGAATGAAAAGAGTCTATACCAAAACTGGAGACAAAGGAACAACGGGTATTCATGGTGGCGCGCGTGTGCCGAAAGATGACATCCGTATCGAGGCAAACGGATGCCTTGATGAATTGAATGCCGTGATTGGTATCGTGCGCTCCATGCTGGCGGCAGAAGATGGATGGCAGGAGTTGCTGCATGCTGTCCAGCGGGAACTGATGGTGGTGATGAGCCATGTGGCCACTCCCTCGGGAGTGGTGAACCCTAATCCGCTTTCTGCCGCAGAGCTCACGCTGCGCTGTGAGCAGGAGATGGATGCCATGACCGTCCTGCTGATGACGGACAACGGCTACTTCCTTTTGCCTGGTGGCACTCCCATATCAGCCCAACTGCAGTTTGCCCGTACCGTGGCCCGCCGTGCCGAACGCCGTTTGTGGACACTCCATCGCCAAGACCCCGTGAACGAGGATATTCTGCGCTTCATCAACCGCCTTTCGGACTTGTTCTTCGTCATGGCCCGCATGGAGATGCAGCGGCAGGACTGGCCGGAGGAGAAATGGCAAGAGTTTGCCTACAAAAGGAAAAGACAGTAAGCACTTATCGCTAACCGCCGGGAAGCTGTTTTCAGCATAGGGGTTCTATTTGCTGTCCGAGCCTTAAATCATACAGACATGCCCGTACTTCCGCTTCGCTGCCGATATGCTTTCCTGCATCGTCGGACAGCTTCACGCATTCGCGCCATTCCTGGTTGACGTTCATCTTGCATTGCGTCAGTTTCATTACGATGTTGGAGGGCTTGAATCCGGTATCATTCGTCAGATTGGTGCCGATGCCGAAGGAGCAGCGGATTTTGCCCCTGCAATGCTCCTGGATGTCGAGTGCCTTGCCAAAATCGAGCGCATTGCTGAAGACGATGGTTTTAGTGGTAGGGTCGATGCCCAGTTCGCGGTAGCGGGCAACGAGCTTGTCGGTGAAATCGAATTCATCGCCGGAGTCGCAGCGTACACCGTCGAATAGTTTGGCCTGCTTGCGGCTCAGGTTACTTAAGAAAATGCCGGAGGTATAGGTATCGGACAGTGCGATGCCCAAGTCACCGTCGTACACGTTCACCCAGTTTTCCAAGGCCATGTAGTTGGCGTGTTTGTAGCCGAACTGTGCGCCGTGGAACATGAACCATTCATGCGGATGCGTCCCCATAGGCTTCATGCCGTATTTCATGGCGAAGTGGCAGTTGGAAGTCCCGGTACAGTATTCGGCGGCTTCCTTCAGACGGTCTATGACTTTGTCCTGTACCTCGAACGAGAAGCGTCTCCGGGTGCCGAACTCCGAAAAATACAGCTGGTGTCGGTTGGAGAGTGCCACCTTTTCGGACAGTTTGCAGAGTATGCCGTCCATGTCGGCCACGTTTCCCAAAGAACGGTTCTTTATTTCGGATACGATGGAAAGCAGGGGGACTTCGTAAAGGGTGGCCTTGTACAGATAGTCCGTGATTTCAATGTTCAGGTGCCGGTCCTCGTCCAGATGGATGCTTACCTTCTCCGGCTGGAAGCGGAAGGAGGAGAGCCACTCCCAATAGACCCTCGGCAGGAAACGGCAGTGGCGGGTCATGTATTCCAGCTCTTCGGCAGTAAGTACGGTCTGTGCCAGGCTGTCCACCGCCTCTTGCAGTTCCTTCAGAAACGTGTCCGTATAGGCGGTGTCGTCTCTGTCCTTGAAGCTGAAAGTGCCCATGGCATAGGGAAACAATTTGATGTAGGCATACGAGGTGGTGAATTTGTAAAGGTCTGTATCGAGTATGGTATGAATCATGGCAAAATATTCTTTAGTTATGATGTTCGATTTTGGGGATGAAGATAGTGAAAATTTCTTATTTGACCAGCCTCTATCTGTTAACAACGGCATATTCCTATTAAAACATGTTATAAATAAGACCGTTATGAGCTGAAATTTTGGAGAATTCGGAGGAGTCCGTATATTTGCAATGTGTTTTTCATAGTATTAGATTTAAGGTTAACAAAAGATTGGCTGTCTGGGATAGATAGCCTTTTTTTATGCCTTCACTTTTCCTTTTCCGTAGAGGTGGCGTGTAGTGCAGAGCGCCAAAGTTCCATAGACCAATACTTGTATCCACATCGTCAACATCTGCGGCCATACGTCGGCCAGCGTTCCACCCATTGAATTCAGTTTTACAAAAGCAAGTACGGCAGGACCTGCCGGAAACAGATAGTGGGCTGTCTGCCAATACCACGGCATCAGCTCCAGCGGATAGGACACGCCCGAAAGGAAGATATAGCCCACAGAGAAGAAGGCTATCATCAGCAACGGCGCTTCGGAGTCTGTAAACCAGCGGGAGACGGCCAGGGCAAGGAAACTCGTGCCCAGCAGGAAGGGTATCATCATTGTGACGATGTCTCCTCCGCTGCCGATGTGTGGGATGCTGAACAGGTGCGGCAACAGTCCCAGCAGGAATAGGGAAAACACCACGTAGAGCATGAAGTATACGAAGGTCCTGCCTCCGACAATCCGTAATGTATCCTTCAATGAGTCGGCACGCATCAGCCGTATTCCTTTTCTTCGGGCTTCCGCTTCCTCGCCCGTCAGCATGGCAATCACCATCAGCATCGTCTGGAAGATGATGACAATTAGGACGGCGGGAATCAGATAGGAACCGTAGCCCTCTGTATAGTTGTAGAGCGCCGTGCCGGACACGCTGATGGGAGCGGACGAAGCCACTGCCAGCAGTCCTTGCGGAGGTAGGAATACGGTGCCCTCCATGCGGTGGGCATCGTTCACGGCAAGCATGACGCGCGCACTGGATTCTTGCAGTCCTTTGAAGTTGAGGAAAGCGTCCGTGGCGGCATAGAGTACGAAGACCGAAGTCTCGCCCCGTGCCACACGTGCCTCGAAGTCGGCAGGTAGGTAAAGGATGCCTGCCACGTCGCCCTGCTTCATCCATTGGCGGGCTTCGAGGATGTTGGGTGTCTGGCCGTAGACGGCGGTCTGGGGAGTGGCGTCGAGCAGTCGGATGTATTCGCGGCTGAGGGCGGAGTGGGAGAGGTCTACCACTGCGACGGGAGCCTTGCGCACCAGGTTGGGGGCGTACATGTAGTTGTAGAGCAGTCCGTAGAGGAAGATACCGCCTGCCAGCACGAGCAGGATGGCGGGATTGGTGGCGATGGCATGCCACTCGTGGCGGATGACAGAAGCTGTTGACAATGCGGTAGGTGGGCAAGGTGATGGGGAAGCGGAGATTACTTCTTCCCTTATCTCTTTTTTTATCCACCATTTCAGCAATGGCAGTATCAGCAGTGCTGCCAATAGGAAGATGAAGAGTGTAGCTACCGACTGCCAGAAGTAGGCAAACCCTGCATCGAAGTAAATCATGGCTTGTGCCGCCTCCGTGAAGTGCCGCACGGGGAAGAGGTAGGAGGCCGCATGCACGGGCGCATACATGGCTGTAACGGGAAACGTGACTCCGGACAGCGTAGCCCCCAACGACCCCACCATGGATACTACACTGATGATATAGGCAATCTTGGGAAAGACAGAATAGATAAAGACCGCCAATGCCTGGGTAGCGATGATGAAGAGCACGGTCACTGCATTCATCAGCCACAGACTGCCAGCGAAGGGGATATGTAGCGGGCCGAACAGTACATAGTTTGCCAGGATACCGATGGACGAGAAGATGAGGGTATAGGGCAGCAGTTTCCCTGCTACGGCAGTGAGGATATTGCCTCGTGCCATCTCCAGCCATTCGCCGGCGCTGCCGAATTTCAGTTCGCTGCCTATGGAGTAGACGGTGGTGAGCAGGATGAGTATCTGGAACAGTACGAAAAAGAAAGGCTGGCTCAGGTAGATGGAGTAGTCCATGTCCGGATTGTAGAGGGGATGGGTACTGGCTTCTACGGGGAGCAGAAAGGTCTGTATCTGTTCTCCGCTGACTCCCAGAGCTTCGGCCTGCATCACGATGGGCGAGAGCGCCACGGGGGCAAGCGTATTCTCGAACGCCGCCATCAGCTCGCTGCCTACCGAGAGGAGGGCATAGTGGTAATAATAGGTGAGCGTTGCGCCGGTTCCCGTCACCGCCTTCTGTTCGAAGCGGGGCGGGATGACGAGGTAGCCGTATATGTCCTTCTGTTGCAATGCCCGGCGGGCGTCGGCTTCGTCGGTGAAGTGCTCCGTCACACGGAAGGTGGGGGCGGCAGAGATGCGCCGGGAGATATTGCGCGAAGTGGCAGTGTTGTCCAGGTCGACGATACCCACGGGAATGTTCTCCATCTGTCCGTTTCCGAAGATGGTGGCCATGAAGAACAGACAGAACAAAGGCAGCACGACGCAGACGCCGAGGTATAGACGGCGGGAGGTCATGCGGTGCCATTCGCGACGGATAACCATGCGAAGCGCTTTCATTGCGCAGCCAAATTCTTTATCTTTCATTTTTCATTCTTCATTTTTAAAAGTACGGACATCCCCGGTCTCAATCCCTCTACCTGCTGTGTGGGACGTGCGTGTATCTCGAACGTCTGCATGTCATAGCTGCCCGTCTGTTTGGTGGATTTCCAGGTGGCGAAGCTGCCCAGCGGACTGATGTAATAGATGCGGAATTCAATGTCCTTGCCGTCGATGGCGGGGACATCGGCACGGAAAGTGCCTCCCATCTTGAACTGCGGCATCAGGTCCTCGCGTATGTTCAGTACCACGTGTGCATCGTCCATCACGACAAGGCTCATGATGGGAGTACCGGGGGCCACCAGCTCTCCGCGTTTGGGGAAGATGGTGGCTATCTGGCCATCTTCGGGAGCAGTCAGGCGGGAGTCGACGAGGAGGGAGGAGACTTCATCGACGGTGCTTCGCGCCGCTTCCACCAGGCTGCGGGCCGAGGCGCGGTCCTCGCTCTGCGCTCCGTCCACGGCCATCTGGTATTGCTCGTAGGCGGCACGTTCGGCGGCTTGGGCGGCTTTGTACATGGCTTCCACCTCGTCACGCCGCTGGGAGGTGACGACACTGTCCTTATAAAGCGTTACAATGCGTTGGTAAGTGGTCTTGGCGAGGGCAAGGTCGCTCTGCGTCTTGTTCCAGAGTTGCCTGGCGGTGGCCACAATCTGGCGGCGGGTACCGGCGTCTATCTTCTTGTTCTGCTCCTGGGCCACCTGCTCCAGGGCATTCACCTGGCGGTATTTGGCTTCGATGGTGGGGCTGTTGATGACGACAAGCGTATCGCCTGCCTTCACCCAGTCGCCCTCTTGTACGAGGAAGGAGTCCACACGTCCGGGCAGCTTTCCGCTGATACGTATTTCCGTTGCTTCCACTTGTCCTTGCAGGACCAGGGGCTGCCGGCTCATGAGTAACATGCCGGCAAGCGAAATGATGACCGTTGCGGCCAGGATAATGACGAATGCAATGCTGATGCTTTTATTATTGATTTTCATAAAGGGTAGGTTTTAATAAGTTGTCTCGAAATATTTCTCGAACCGTTCCGGCGTTCCGCAGATAGCCAGCAGGTTCATCAGTGCCACATCATATTCGTAGTAGGCTGCCAGACGCGCCACGCGGACGGTTGCCAGCATCGTTTCCGCATCTACGACCTCGGTACTGGTTGCCATGCCTTCGGCAAAGGATTTCTTGCGGATTCGCACCAGCTCTTCGCTCAGCTCGATGGTGGTATTCAAGGCGCGTACGTTGTCTTGTGCCTTTTGCAGTTGGGTGTAGAGCTTGTCGATGCCTACGCTCAGGTCTTCTTTGGCTTTTTCTTGTCCCAGGGCAAGGGTCTGCTGGGCTATCTTCGACTGGCGGATGCGCTTCTCACGCGCCAGTCCGTCGAACAGGTTCCAGGTGAAGCCCACACCTACGATGGTGCGGGGGACAAGATTGCTTTGTATGCCGTGGGCATAGAGGGTCTGCTTGCCGAATACGGCGATGTCCGGCAGGTAGCCGCTCTGGTCGATGCGGAGCTGCTGGCGGGCAATCTGTGACTGCAGTTGCAGTTGGTTCACGGTGTAGTTCTCCACCCGCATGGCTTGCAGGAACTCCTCTTTGGCGGGCAGTTGGTCGTTGATGAAAAGCTCCGAAGTAGGATGGATGCTGCATGTGTCTTGCAGGTTGAGCAGGGTGCGCAGGGCACTTTGCACGACGGAGGCCTCCTTCCGGGCAGCCTCCAGTGAACGGGCAGCTTCGTCCATATTCACTTGGGCAAAGAGTCGGCCTGCCTTGTCTATCATGCCGGCAGCTTCCAGTTTAAGGGCATTCTCGTAATGGCGTTGCAGGCTGTTGTAGGTTTCCTGCCGCACACGTACCACTTCTTGTGCAAGTTTCAGCCCGAAGTAGCTTTCTGCCAGCAGGGTGCGTTGCGTGGCATCGGTCTGTCCCCGGTTTTCGCGAGCGATGTCTATCATGGTGTTGCCTATCTTCGAGGCCCGGATGCGCTTGCCGCCGGAGAATACGACCCATTCGGCGGTCAGGCCGACGGAAGTCAGGTTGCGTGGAGCCAGTGGAAAGGCAAGGGTATGGGAGCCTATCTGGTCGAGTATGCTGCTGATGAATTGGTCGTCCGGTACGATGTTGTGCACAAAGTCCTTTGCCGGGTCGGTGAACTGGGAAAGGGGCTGTTTTACTTCTATCTTTTCAGAAAGATGCACGAACGTACCGGCACCTTGCAGGGAGGGGTACCAGAGGGCATTCAGTTTGTCACGTTCCGCACGGGCGGCTTCAATTCCCTTGTCGGCTATTTTCAGGCTGCGGTTGCCGTTTTGCATCTGCCTTAGGGCATCACCGAAGCTAAGGGGAAGGGAGGTTTGTGCAGCCACTCCACCGGTGGCAAGCAGCACGCAGGCAGCAGCCGGAAAAAATCTCCGGCATAATAGATTATTCATAAGTTCGTTCGGTTTAGGGGTTCTTGTTTCTCTAAACAAGAGGAGGTGGGAATTGTTCAGTAGTCATCTTTTTGAATAGAACGTTACAAATATAACGAATAGTTTCCGAAGATATAGCTTATGAATGGGAGAGATATTCGGATTTGCACTATCTTTGCATTCGCTAAAATGGAATTTATGGAGAAACTTCATCCGATTATGTTTGCCGGGACGGGCAGTGATGTGGGAAAGAGCATCATTGCTGCTGCCTTCTGCCGCATCTTCAAGCAGGACGGCTATCAGCCCGCACCGTTCAAGGCACAGAATATGGCGCTCAATTCATTCGCCACTCCCGAAGGGCTGGAGATAGGCCGTGCCCAGGCTGTGCAGGCGGAAGCCGCCGGAGTGCCTTGCCACACGGACATGAATCCGCTGCTGCTGAAACCGCAGTCGGACCACACCTCGCAGGTTGTCCTCAACGGGCGTCCTATCGGCAACCGCGATGCTTATGAGTATTTCCGCAAGGAAGGACGCGACGAGCTGCGCCGGGAGGTTTGTGCTGCCTACGACCGCCTTGCCGCCCGCTATAATCCCGTCGTGCTGGAAGGCGCGGGAAGCATCTCCGAAATCAATCTGCGGGATACCGATCTTGTCAATCTGCCGATGGCCCTGCATGCCGGAGCCGATGTAATCCTTGTGGGGGACATTGACCGTGGCGGTGTGTTTGCCAGCGTCTACGGTTCGCTGATGTTGCTTCGTCCTCATGAGCGGGAACGCATTAAAGGAATTCTTATCAACAAGTTCCGGGGGGATATACGTCTTTTCGAGTCGGGCATTACGATGCTGGAAGAGCTTTGCGGCATTCCCGTTGTCGGGGTAGTGCCTTACTACCGTGACATTTACATCGAAGAAGAAGACTCCGTGGCGCTTGCCACAAAGTCCGTCCGTGCCGAGAAGGGAAAGGTGAACATCGCTGTCATCCTGCTGCGTCACCTCAGTAACTTCACCGATTTCAATGTGCTGGAGCGTGACTCGCGCGTACATCTGTTCTATACCAACAATGTGGATGAGTTGGCAAAGGCCGACATCATCCTGCTGCCCGGCTCCAAGAGCACGCTTGATGACCTTTACGAATTGCGTCGTAACGGTGTGGCGGCTGCCATCATCCGTGCCCACCGTGAAGGTGCCACCGTGATGGGCATCTGCGGCGGCTATCAGATGATGGGGCAGGAGGTGCTCGACCCTGAGCATGTGGAGGGAGACATTGAACGCCTGCCCGGGCTGGGGCTGTTGCCCATCAGTACCCGTATGTCGGGAGAGAAGGTGACCCGTCAGGTGAAGTTCGGTCTGTGTAATCCCCATTCTCCATCTTCCACTCTCCATTCTCCATTAATGCAGGGCTATGAAATCCATATGGGAGTGACCACCCCCGTGGAAGGCGCTCCCGATTCTCCCCTGAATCTTCTGGAGAACGGCTCTACCGATGGTTACTACGTGGACTCCACTTGCATGGGAACCTATATTCATGGCATTCTCGACAATCTGGAATTCATAGATTTCCTGCTTGCGCCTTTTGCAGACAAATTGTCCGGGAATGCCGGCGCTTTCGATTACCAGACATTCAAAGAAGAACAATACGATAAGCTTGCCGAGCACGTGCGCCGCCACGTCAATCTGCCGCTTATTTACCAAATATTGACAGAGAACCATGATTGAAGGACACGGAGACGATTCCTATAAATACAACCGTCCGATAACAGCCAATTTCAGCTCGAACGTTTACAGCAGGGTAGATCTCTCTGCCTTGAAGGCACATCTGTGTGCTCGGATTGACGGCATCGGCAATTATCCCGAGCCGGAGCCTTACACGCTTGAGGCCCGCCTTGCTTGCCGCCACCGCCTTCCTGCCGAGGCAGTGTGCGTGACGAACGGAGCTACCGAAGCCATCTATCTTACCGCACAGACTTTCCGCGGGACAAACACCGCCATTGTGCAGCCCACTTTCAGTGAATATGCCGATGCTTGCCGCATGCACGGCCATCGGGTCACTTCCCTCTATCGGCTTCCTGCGGAGAGCGAGGGGTATCGCTTGCCGGAAGAGGTGCGCATGCTGTGGCTGTGCAATCCCAATAACCCTACCGGAACGGTCGTGGAGAAGGAATATCTGGCAACGCTTATCAGTCATAATCCGCAGGTATGTTTCGTCATCGACCAGTCTTACGAGTTTTTCACCTTGCGTCCGCTTTTCTCTGCTGCCGAGGCTGCGGAGTTTCCCAACGTCTTGCTGCTGCACTCCATGACCAAGCGTTATGCCGTTCCCGGTCTGCGACTGGGATATGTCACCGGCGCCCCCCACCTGCTGCACCGCTTGCGTACCAACCGTATGCCCTGGTCGGTCAATCAGCTTGCCATTGAGGCGGGGCTCCATCTGCTGGAACATGATGTTCCCAATCCGCTGGATGTGGCGTCTTACTTGCAAGAGGCTGCCCGCCTGCGCAGTGCGCTCGAGGCATTGGGAGGACTGGAAGTATGGGCCACCGAAACCCATTTCATGCTGGTGTGCCTCCGTATGGGCAAGGCTTCCGCCTTGAAAGACTATCTGGCAGGGGAGCATGGTATCTTGATTCGGGACGCCTCCAACTTCGACGGACTGAATGAACACTTCTTCCGTATAGCCGCCCAGAGCCGGGAGGAGAATGACAGGCTTGTAAAAGCAATAGGACAATGGCTTGAGGAGGAATAACCGATGGAAGAAGATGTGCTTATACTTTTGGGTGTCGCCTTCAACTTGAACCTGCCGCTTCTCACTGCCTGGCTGCTCGACCATTGGCTGGGCGACCCGGCGTGGCTGCCCCATCCGGTTGTGGCTTTCGGCAAAGCCATTTCTTTCTGTGAGCACCGGTTGAACCAGGGCGATTCGTGTTTCCTGAAAGGTGCGTTTGTGGCGGTGTCTCTTGTCTTGGGGGTATATGTCATTACGCTTTTGTTGCTCCGCTTGGCGGCACTCTTTTCTCCGGGCATGCTTCTGACGGTGCAGATACTGCTGATATTCTATTGCCTGGCAGGTACTACACTGGTCCGTGAAGTGCGTATGGTGTTCAAGGCGGTGGACCGTTCCTTGGAGGAAGGGAGGATGCAAGTGGCACGTATCGTAGGGCGTGATACGTCTGCACTCTCGGCGCAGGAGGTGAGAACCGCGGCATTGGAGACTTTGGCAGAGAATTTGAGTGACGGGGTAGTTGCCCCCTTGTTCTGGTATCTGCTGTTGGGAGTTCCGGGCATGCTTGCCTATAAGATGGTGAACACGCTGGATTCCATGGTCGGCTACAAGAACGAGCGCTATCGTCGGTTCGGCTGTTTCGCCGCCCGTCTGGATGATGTTGCCAATTATATTCCTGCTCGTCTGACAGCCTTTCTGATGGTGCTGGTTTCCGGTCGTCTTTCCTTGTTTGCTTTTGTGGGCAGATATGGCAGCCAGCATGCCAGTCCCAATTCCGGTTATCCGGAAGCCGCCCTTGCCGGTATTCTGGACTGCCGTTTCGGAGGTCCGCACAACTATTTCGGCGAGGAGGTATGGAAACCTTATATCGGTTCTAATGAACGGCCTCTGAAGACGGAAGATATGCGTGTGGCTGTCCGCATCAACCGGCGTGTGGAGTGGTGGATGGTGGTTGCCGTAATAGTGACATCGACCTTGGCTTCCTTTTGTTTTTAAAATGTTGTTATTTTAACTGATTCTTTGTCCGTTCCAAAAAGATATAATATCTTTGCAAGACCGCGTTGCATTAAAAATGTAACTTTTAAAGCAGACAAAGTCTTATAAATGAGGATAAAGCAACTATATATATTCCTTTTCTTTATTTGGTTCGGGAGCACAATAATTGCATCGACAACAGATAAAGCGGATTCTTGGACTAAAGAAAAGGAAAGTATAGTCCATGAGGTCATCTCCACTTTTCACAACAGCCTCGGTTTCGACTATCTGACCCGGGAGGAGTGTGACTCGCTGAATGCCGACGGCCTTTTGTCCCAATTGGATGAATCCCAGCGCTATTACACCTATTTCGAACTGGAAAGAATACTTATAAAATCCTCCCTTTTCCGTGGAGAAATCCGTATGGCTATTGCCCAGAGCGACCAGATGTACTCCAAAGCCCGCGCGCTTGCCTACCCCTTCGGCAATGCCCTTGCGCTGAATGCCATGGGAGAGGTGTACAGCTATACCGGCAGGCTCCGGGAAGCCGGTGCCGCTTACGAAGAGTCTTTGAGACTGCTGGATGGGATGGACGGGGAGGATGTGCATATCCGCATGCTACTGGTGGAACTGATAGATTATAACCTGCGCATACGGAATGTAAACGGTGCCTCGCGTTATCTTGCACGTCTGAACCTCTATCCGGAAGACCGGCTTTCTCCGCTGGAGCTGGCCATGCGTCACATCTCCAATGCTTCCTGCCAATTATTCAAGGGTGACTTGAAAGCTGCCAGCCATTGTCTGGTACAGATAGGCCAGCTTGAAACGCAACTGATTCCGGAGATACGGCAATACCTTCTGATTATAGATGCCCGTTATCTGGTGGCCACCGGAGAGCATGAGGCAGCCTTGACCGCCTACAATGATTTCCTTCAAACCGAATATGCCCGGATAAACCATAACATCTACAAGGAAGCTCTGCTCGAAAAGGCGGATTTACTGGTGAAGATGGGGAACAAGGAAGAAGCCTACGGACAGTACGGCAAGGTCTTTTCGTATATCAAGACTTCGTTCGAGAAGAACTATCCCAAGGAGATAGACCGGCTCTGTACCCGTTTCCAGGCCGACCAACTGGCCTACCAGAACGAACGCGACCGCATTGTATCCATGCGTTTCTATCTGGCAGGCATCATTGTGTCCGTACTGTTTCTGATATTCCTCCTGGTGCTGGGCTGGAAGAAGATATTCCGTTTGAAGCGTTCCCAGATGCGGCAGGAGGCGATGAAGGAGAAAGCGGTGCAAGCCATACAACGGAAGAATATGTTTCTTTCGAACATGAGCCATGAGGTACGTACGCCGCTGAATGCCATTGTCGGATTCTCGGCGGTACTGACGGATGAGGACGAGTCATTCGATGACGAATCGCGCCGGGAATTCTCCGAAATTATCAAGGTGAATTCCTTTCAGTTGCTGAAACTTATCAATGACATTCTGGATTTCTCGGATTTCGAGAATGACAACATAACCTTCAACATCCGCACGCATGATGCCGTGAAGTTGTGTAATGAGGTCGTGGAGACCGTGATGGCCTCGCGCAAGCTGGAGGTTGAAATGCGTTTTGACACGGATTTGTCCGTCCTGATGCTGGATACGGACGATGCGCGCCTCCGCCAGGTCTTGATAAACCTGCTGGTGAATGCCGCCAAGTTTACGGAACAAGGCTCCATCGTGCTGGAACTGAAGATGGACGATGCCGATACGGCTCTTTTCTCCGTGACGGATACCGGATGTGGCATTCCACCGGAAAAGCAGCACTTGATTTTTGAACGCTTTGAAAAGCTGAATGATTTTGTGCAGGGAAGCGGACTGGGTCTTTCCATCTGCCAACTGATTGTGAAATATATGAACGGCAAGCTGTGGGTGGACAGTGGGTACACCCGTGGCGCGCGTTTCTGTTTTACGCATCCTTTGAAGTATAATCCCGCATTACACGGAGGAACGGCGCAATGAAACGAATACTGATTCTCATCCATGTTTTGTTTTGCGGATATATCTGTCCGCTGCTGGCAGAAGACACGGGGGCTGTCCGGTATCAGGACAGCATCCTGAAGGTTGCCGATGCCCTGCCGGCCACCCTTGTCCGGCTGACGTATCTCCGTGACATGGCCTACAAGCACCAGTATGCTCCCTATAACATGACTTTTTCCACCCGTCTGTACGAGGAGGCGCGGCGGCAGAAGAACGCTTTCTATGAGAATATGGGCGCTTACTATCTGGCGGCATGTTATGACAAGAAACACGACCCGGACAGTCTGTCGTATTGGGTGGATGTGCTGAAGGATTTTGTCCCCCAGGTAGGCACTTACGATTATTATCTGGAGCAGAAGGCTGCCATCAGCCGCGCCCTGGCTTCCAAGAGACAGATAGAGAAAGCGGTGTATGTGGCTAAGGAGACGTTGGAGGAATCAAAACTCCACCATAGCAATAATGGGATGATAGCGGCGTATAACAGTCTGGGATGTGCCTACGGAGTGTCCAGCCGCCCGAATGAGGCACTGGACTCTTTCTTGGAGGCTTACCGGAATTTCTCTCCCCAGACAAAGGCCAGCCTGAAGGTGGATATACTGTCGCGTATTGCCCAGGTATACGGCAATGGCGGTAAAGACAGCTTGAAGCTGCCCTATTTGCATGAAATGGACATGACGTTGCAGACGGTTATTTCCAAAGAACCCGAGACAAGGAAGAACTGGAGCAATTTCGAGATTGACTGCGAAGTGAAGTATATCCTGCACTACATGAACCGGAAGAACTTTACAGTGGCGCACGAGCATATCGAGAAAGTAAAGAAACTGCTTGAACCGCATGTAGATCCCGTCTTTTGGCTGAATGTCCAGTTGATACAGCTTCAATATTATGCCAAGACCGATGAGTATGACAAAAGCATCGCATTGATAGACGAGGTGACTCCTACGGTACTGAACAACTACGTCTCCACCTTTGCCACTTTGATAAACTACAAGGCGAGTACGCAATATGACAAGGGGGACATTGACGGGGCTATCGAGACCCGGCGCTACCTCATACGCAAGCAGGATTCGCTGAACAATGCCTTCTCGGCCAACCAGTTGAAGCAGGTGAAGGAGATTTACCACATTGACGAGCTGTTGTTGGAGAAGCAGAAGATTCAGGACATGAATTACCGTATAGGATTTATACTCCTGGGCGTCTGTCTGCTGCTGATGCTGCTTTTCTATCTGTATACGCGCTATGTCTCCGGAAAGATTGCTGTCGTAGAGAAGAAGACGGCTGAAGCCGCTTTGCAGGCAGAGACGGACAACATCGCGAAGGAACGTCTGAAATCGGAAATCAGCCATGATATACGTACTCCGCTGAATGTGGTGGTGGGCTTTGCCGAATTGCTGACCGGGAAAGAGGAGCTGGATAAAGAGACTAAGAGGGAGTACGGACAGATGATTCAGACCAATGCGGAAAGTCTGCTGAATTATGTCAACAGCATTCTGGAGTTGTCCCGCCTGGAGTCCGGCAAGATTCAGTATGAGGACGAGGAGTGTGACATTATTCAGTTGTGCAGTGAGGTGCTGGATAAAGTGAACGGCCGTGAGGAGAGCACTGTGTCTGTCAGCCTGCAGACCGACCTCAAGGAACAGTTTGCGAGGACGGACCGGAGGTGGTTCGATACATTGCTTGTCAGCATGCTGACTCCGTCAGAGAATGACACTGCCCGTTATGAGGCGATTATCCGCATCAGACGCGACCGGAGTAAACCGCTCCTTTATTTCGACGTGGTCAACACCCCGTTTGCAAAGGTACATTTTGAGAATAAAACGAGCTTGATTCGCCATGAAATCAATGCCCATTTTATTCATTATTTTGGAGGTATCTACAAGGTGCAAACCGAAGCGGAGGAAGGCCCTACTATTTCGTTCACTATTCCTTGTCGAGATTGATGCGGACGATGCCGCCGTAGGGCGTCAATGCGTCGAAGGCTTCTTCGGCTTTGAGGATTCCGGCATAGAGTTGCGCGCAGATGAGTACGCCGCCATGTGCGAAGATGGCAACGCGCGTATAGGGCTTCTTCTTTAATTCGTCCAAAAACTGGCTGACACGCCGGTATTGCATAGTAAAAGATTCTCCACCGGTAGCTGCCACGTTCATGTAGTCGGCATACCATTCCTGCAAGCGTGGGTCTTCATTCTGCTCGAACGGCTTCATCTCCCAGTCGCCAAAATTGATTTCCATAATCCGTTTGTCCCGTTCTGCATCGGGATAGCCGCAATAGGTGGCGAGGCGCACGCAGCGGGTTAGGGGACTGGTGTAGACGTGGTCGAACGGAAGGTATGCCTTCAGGTTTTCTGCCGTCACGGCGGCTTCCGTTTCAAACGTGGGTTTCAGGGGAACATCGGTCTGACCGTAGCACATCCCCGGAGGAACATCTACCGAAGTGTGTCGAATGAGTATTACTTCCATCTTTAATTTTCAGTTGTTAATTTATAATTAGAATAAGGCTTCCCAAGTAGAAGGACAGTTCGCATAGCAGGAAAGTGGCCCCGCAGCAGTCACCCGTATATCCTTGTAGGCGCCGCTTCATCAATCGGTAGAGCAGGAAGAAGGTGAGCAGTGGGAAGAGGGTGGCAATCCACAGTTTTATAGGCAGCAGCAGTACGAAAGGAAGCAGACCGCAAAGAAATCCGGCCAGTAACTCGTGCCAGCTCATGCGGTTGTAGACGGTCTTGCTTTTGCTGTCTTCCTCTTTCCGGGCATAGGGCAGGTAGTTGACAATCTGGGAGGCACAGAATTTGGACCAGCAGTCACCGCTGAGCACAAGGATGCAGAGAAGTCCCAGTGGCAGGTGATGAAGTTGGAGCAACAGCAGGAAATAGCATATCAATCCGATGACACCGTAGCTTCCGATGTGGGAGTCCTTCATGATGGCTAGAGTCCGTTCGCGGGTGGTACCGCCACCGAAACCGTCGAAAAAGTCCGCCAGCCCGTCTTCGTGCAGGCAACCGGTGACAAGCAGGCGTGCGATGAGGGCAAGAATCCATGCCAATGACACCGGCATAATCTGTCCGGCAAGCCACAGCACTGCCGCCATCACGCCTCCCGTCAGCCAGCCTACAAGCGGCCAATAGGGAACCACATGCTTGAAACACTCTGCCGGTACTTCCTTGATTTTCCAGAAGGGCAGTCGGGTGAGCATGATGAATGCTGCTAAGATATTATTCATGTTAAAAGTATTTGGTGATGGAGGCATGTGCAAAGTTATCCATTTCATTGAGCATCCGCACGGCCGAGTCGACAATGGGATATGCACAGATGGCCCCCGTTCCTTCTCCCAAACGCAGCCCCAGATTCAGCAGCGGACGGGCATGCAGGGCGTCGAGTACCAGTTTGTGGCCCGACTCGTCTCCGCAGTGTCCGAAGATGGCGTAATCCGTCACTTCCGGGTAGAGCCTGGCGGCGGCAAGCAGGCAGTTGGTCATGATGAATCCGTCAACAAGGATAATCATCCTCAGCTCGGCAGCTTGCAGCATGGCGCCTATGGCCATCACCATTTCCAGTCCGCCAAAGTAGCGGATGATGTCCCGGGGAGAGCCGTCGCCCTTGTAGTTCTCCATAGACTGTTTCAGCACTTCGTATTTGTGGCGGATGCCCGCGCTGTCGAGTCCGCTACCTGCGCCGACACATTGTTCTAGAGGAATACCGGTAAAGCAGGTCATCCACAGGGAGGATGAAGAGGTGTTTCCGATACCCATTTCACCGAAGCTGAGGACATTGCTGCCTTCTTCATGGCATTGGCGCACCACCTCGGCACCCCGTTCCAGGCACATCTCCATTTCCTCTTCCGTCATGGCTGCCTCGTGCAGATAACTCCGGGTGCTTTTGCGCACTTTCATATTGATGATGCCTTTCTCGTAGGGGAGGTCGTAGTCTACTCCTGCATCTACTATTTTCAGGGTAAAGCCGTGCTGCCGGCAGAGGAAATTGACACCTGCCCCTCCATGAAGGAAGTTGCTGATTTGCTGCCAGGTGATTTCCTTTGGAGACAGACTGACACCTTCTTCTACAATGCCGTGGTCGGCGGCGAAGATAATGTTTTGCGGATGTTTCAAGGCGGGGGATAATGTCTGTTGTATGAGTCCGATTTGGAGTGCCAGTTCTTCTAAAATGCCCAATGAGCCTTTGGGTTTGGTCAGGTTGTTGATTTTGTCAATCAATGCAGGACGGATTGACTTGTCCGGGCGGGTGATATGAAATGTTTTCATCAGTCTGTTGAATTTTAATTGTTTGTTGTTTTATGAATGAGTGTTTTTTACGGTAAGTGGGATGCCGGATACCATCAGTATCACTTCGTCGGCACGGGCGGCTACATATTGGTTCATCCAGCCTTGCATGTCCGTGAACTTTCGTTGCAGTTCGTTCTCGGAAGTTCCTCCCATACCTATTTCATTGGTTACAAAGATGAAGGTTGCGTCTTGTGCCGTGAAGCGGTCGAACTCTGCCTTTACTGCGGCAAGTGCCCGGTCGGTATCTGAATGCAGGTCGAAGAAAAAGTTGGTACACCATAAGGTGATGCAGTCTATCAGGACGACCCGCCCCTCCAGCCGGTGGCGGCTGAGTTCTTTCTGCTCTTCGATGTTTGTCCATTCCGGTCCCCGGCGTTCCTGATGTCGGATTACCCTCTGGCGGAATTCTTCGTCCCAAATGCGTGCTGTGGCAAGATAAACGGGAGTGGGAGAGAGCTCGAGTGCCAGCTTTTCCGCATAGGTGCTTTTGCCGGAACGTGCTCCTCCGGTGATGAGTATGATTCGTTTCATTGGTATTTAGTCTGTATTTTGAAAGAATATCTTTGTTTTCCCGAGCAAAAATAAGAAATATTTGACGAAACGTTTGTTTTTTTAGGAAGGAATTTATTAACTTTGCCACCGTTTTTAAGGCATGACCTTGGAAATGTTTATGCGGCAGTAGCTCAGTTGGTAGAGCATCAGCTTCCCAAGCTGAGGGTCACGAGTTCGAGTCTCGCTTGCCGCTCTTTATAAAAGGCTGAATACTTAGTTATTCAGTCTTTTTCTTTTTTAAGAACATTCATTCTCAGGTATTAATAATTCTTCTAAACTATTTTTTAAGCTGCACTTATATTGTTTTTCCCCTTTTTCTGTTTTTCTTATTGTTTGTTCGCATATGTAATATAGCCGAAATATATATTACATCGTGAATAGTAAATTTGCAAAAATGCAACATTTTAAAAGTTAATAAATATAAAAGAAGTGATAATATATTCTTTATATGTTGCTTTTATTAAAAATTATCCATTTATTTGTCTGACAAATAATACTAATAGGACTAATAATAACACGATTTAATATATGGAAAACTTAAAAATTGATGGGCAGTCGATTACTTTGGTAGACCAAGTGGAAGACAAGTTATTGAATTATTTCAGAAGTCAGGACTTGAAAGTGGGTGATTCTATCCCTAACGAAATTGAGTTGTCGTCAGCGTTGGGGGTAGCTCGTAGTGTTCTTCGGGAAGCTCTTAGCCGTCTGAAAATGATGGGAATGATTGAAAGCCGTACACGTCGTGGAATGATATTAACTGAGCCTTTCATCTTAGGGGGAATGAAGAGAGTGGTTGATCCCCGTATTATGAGCCAGGAATCACTTCTCGATCTTTTGGGATTTAGGGTTGCCTTGGAGATAGGAATCAGTAGTGACATATTTCATAATATTAAAGAGCAGGATATTATGGAACTGGAAGAGATTGTTAATGCAGGCGTTGCATTGGGGAACAACGAATATGCCAATCTCAGCGAATATACTTTCCATTCAAAACTATACGAAATAACGGGGAATAAGACGATTGTACAGTTCCAAAGCATCATTCATCCGGTTATGAACTTTGTAAAAACCAATTTGAGGGAACGGGTGGAAGCTATAAATATAGAACTGGAGAAAAAGGGAAAGATTGTAACTCACACCGATTTATTGAACTTTATCAAGAATAAGGATGAAATGGGCTACAGAAATGCTATCGAGCAACACTTTTATGTCTATAAGAAGCTGATTTATGATAGGGCAGTGTTAGGAGAACAGAATAAGGGTCAATCACAATAAAAATATGACAAATGACACGGATTGTAAATAATTGTGTTGCATTGGTATGCCTTTGTTTGTTTTGGGGGCAAAGCCTAAGAGCTGCAGATGCTTCTCATTCTGAGCAGATAAAGTGGGGCAACGAGAGTGTTTTTAATGAGGAACACAACACTTTGGGACTCTTTTCCGGAGTACTTGGCGGACAAATTGTCTTGGCAGGCGGCACTTCCGACGATTATAGCCGATGGGGAAGAAATGCGGTATGCCTTTCTGAAAATGCCGGATTCGCTTTGTATGAAGATGTGTTGTCCAAGCCGTTGGCTTATGGCGCTTCCATAACACTCTCTGACGGTATCTTGTGTATTGGAGGGCGTGATTCTTCCCAATGCTACGAAGATGTATTTTTTGTCACAATGCAGCAGGGCAAACTGAATGTTTCGGAAGATTGGCCGCCACTTCCTTTTCCGTTGTCTAACGCGGCAGGAGCACTACTGGACAATAAGGTATATTTGTTTGGAGGCAGGAAGTCGGTAAGTCCGTCCAGGTTATCGGATTCTTTTTTTGTGCTGGACTTGTCGAACAAGTCCAGAGGATGGAAAGAACTACCGGGCTATCCGGGAAGCGTCCGGGAAGATGCAATTCTCGTGGTACAGAACAACGGCGTTTCTCCTTGTCTGTATTTATTGGGCGGGCAGACGGAAACGGAAGAAGGGCTGTCTTCTTGCTTGACTGACGGATATGTCTATAACCCCCAATTGGACAGATGGAGTCCATTAGGTTTGGATTTTCCGAAAGGAATATGTGCTGCTGTCGCCAGCGGAGCCAACCATATACTTCTTTTTCAGAAAGAGCCGGAAGATACACAGCATCTTAAAAAAGAGAATACTTTATGGAAATATCATACAATTACGCAGACTCTTGTCAAGTCTGAATGTATTCCAGGTACCTATGACACCATGCAAGTCTTGCAAAGAAACCGTTCCTTCGTTATACTCGGTAGCAATGCCAGTTCCGGAACGAATAGACTGTACAGCCTTCAAGGGGATATTGTTCCTTTGGAAAAGGGGTTGGGACTTGTCAATATCCTTGTGATTATCGGTTATTTTGCCGTATTGGCCGGAATTGGAATTTACTTTTCACGGCGCCAGAAAAGTACGAATGACTATTTCAAGGGTGGAGGACGCATTCCGTGGTGGGCTGCCGGGCTGAGTCTTTTCGGAACCGCGTTGAGTGCCATCACCTTCATGGCTATACCCTCCAAGGCATATGCCACGAACTGGAGTTATGTGTTGTTCAATACCGGTATTGTGTTTGTTGCCCCCGTTATTGTTTATGTCTTTATTCCTTTTTTCCGGAAATTGAATATAACGACTGCCTATGAATATCTGGAGATACGTTTCAATGTCTTTATCCGGGTTATTTGCAGTCTGGCCTTTATTATTTTCCAGGTAGGGCGTATGGGCGTTGTGCTTTTTCTGCCCTCCATTGCTTTGAATGTGGTGACTGGATTGGATATATTCCTATGTATCGGTATTATGGGAGTCTGTAGTATTCTATATACAATGATAGGGGGAATAGAGGCGGTTGTATGGACAGATGCCATTCAAGTAATTATACTGTTGGGAGGAGCGATATTTGCAGTGATATACATCTCGTGTTCTCTTCCCGGCGGATTGGGTGAAACGATTGATATTGCCGTGGCAAACGGTAAGTTCGATTTGGGAGCGACGAACTTTGACTTGAAGGATGCTACGATGTGGACCGTCATTATTGCCGCATGTTTTACCCATCTTACCACCTATGGGACGGACCAAAGTATGGTGCAGCGCTATCTCACTACCTCTTCGATGAAAGAGGCACGGAAGAGTGTATGGACCAATGCGATATTGACTGTTCCCGCCACACTGATTTTCTTCTTTATAGGCACTGCGCTTTATGCCTATTACAAAGTGTATCCTGAGAATCTGAGTATCAGTATTCCTAACGGCGATGCCATTTTTCCGTGGTATATTTTTACCCAATTGCCGGTCGGTATTGTAGGGCTGCTTATTTCGGGCATCTTCGCAGCGGCAATGTCCACTTTGAGCGGCAGTATGAATTCGGCAGCCACAGCTTATATAGTAGACATTTATTCACGTTTCTTTCATAAGGGAGAGGGGGGCAATGAATTGCGTGCGGCACGTATGGCAACTTGTGTGATAGGAATCATTAGTCTATCTTTTGCTTTTCTTATGGCAACATGGAATATCGCTTCATTGTGGGACGAATTTAACAAGATACTCGGGCTCATATTGGGCAGTATGGGAGGACTGTTCATGTTGGGCATGCTTACCAAACGCGCCAATTCCGGAGGAGCAATCATTGGTATAGTCGCAAGTATCATCGTACAATTGTTTGTTGCCAGATTCCAGACGTTCCATTTGCTTTTGTACACGGCATCCGGCTTTATCTCATGTTTTGTCATAGGTTATCTGGCAAGCTTGTTCTTTAAGAAAAAATAGGTTTGAACCTATCATTAATTATAATATAATTTTATTTATGAACAAACGACTTTTAACAGGATTAATCGCTGCACCATTTACGCCAATGCACGAAGATGGTTCCTTAAATTTGCAGGTGATCGGGCCGTATGCAGAGTTTCTGATGCAAAAGAAATGTGTGACGGGAGTGTTTATTTGTGGCACGACGGGAGAATCCGTTTCTCTGACAACAGAAGAACGAAAGGCTGTTGCGGAAAAATGGATGGAGGCAGTCAAGGGAAAACTGAAAGTGATAGTGCATGTAGGTGGCATGTCGCAGGTTCAGTGTGCCGAGCTGGCAGCCCATGCGCAAGCTATTGGAGCTGATATGATAGCAGCCATGGCGCCCTGCTTTTTCAAGCCCGGTTCTGTGGAAGAGCTGATAGGTTTTTTCAAGCCGATAGCTGCATCGGCTTCCCGCTTGCCGTTTTATTACTATAACATGCCGTCCATAACCGGGGTTTCCTTGCCGGTACACAAGTTCCTTATAGAGGGCAAGAAGCAAATTCCCAATCTGGTGGGAGTCAAGTTTACTCATAACAACCTGATGGAGATGCAGCAGTGCATTCATGCGGACGGTGGGGCGTTCGAAGTCTTGCACGGTTTTGATGAGATACTGATTACCGGATTGTCGGTTGGAGCTAAGGCTGCCGTAGGCAGTACCTACAACTATGTTCCGGGTATATACAAAGCTGTGATGGAAGCCATGGAAAAGGGAGACCTTGAAACAGCCCGTGAAATGCAATGGAAATCTGTTGAAATCATTGATGTGCTGATAAAGCATGGGGGAGGAGTCAGAGCCGGTAAGATATTCATGAAACTGGCAGGAATAGACTGTGGACCATGTCGATTGCCGATAGCTCCTTGTTCTGAAGAAGAGCTGGAGGAGACAAGAAACGAATTGAAAAATACGGAATTCTTCAAATACATTAATTAACTAAAAACGATTGCCTATGGAGATATTGCAACAATACATCCAATGAAAAAACTCATTGGCCAACTTAAGTTTGACCCCCGAAAAGGGAGGGGAAACGAGTATTGGCACTTCCCGTTTCCCCTTAAATAAATTACTGAAACAATTTATTATTAAAATCGTAACAAAGATGAGAAAAATATTTCATTTTCACCTCATAACTTTTCTACTATTTTGCCCATTTTTGCTTTGGGCACAAGAATTTAACCTATCAGGTGTAGTAGTGGACAATACTGGTGAAACTCTTCCAGGAGTTTCCATCGCTGTGAAGGGTACGACTCGAGGAGTTATTACGGATATGAATGGCGCTTTCCAACTGAAAGTAAGCAAGGGGGAAACTCTTGTATTTTCCTATGTGGGCTATGATGAACAGCAAATCCTGATTACTAATCAAAAGATTCTTAACATCCGGATGGAACCGACCACCATGGGGCTGGATGAAGTGGTGGTTGTAGGTTATGGTACCCAATCCAAGCGTACCGTAACATCCGCCATCAGCAAGGTGGATGGAGAAACATTGAAGGCAACTCCTATCAATACTGTGGGAGAAGGGCTGAAGGGTAAAATTGCGGGTGTACGCGTGTACAATGAGAACAATACTCCGGGTGCAGAGGCTACGTTCTTGATTCGTGGTGGTTCATCTATCAGTCAGAGTAATTCTCCTCTTATATTAGTTGATGGCGTAGAGCGCAGTACAGCGGGTATCAATCCCAATGACATCGAATCTATCGAAGTCTTGAAGGATGCCGCTTCTTCTGCTATTTATGGTTCGCGTGCATCGAATGGAGTTGTCCTGATTACGACAAGAAAAGGAAAAAGCGGTGCTCCTCGAGTGACGTTTGAGGCTTCCTTTGCAAACGAGAATGTGGAGCGGATGATTGAGTATCTGGATGCTACCCAAGCTGTTACTATCATGCGCGATCGTTGGGCTTCCGGACCCAGTCCGGAAAAGTTATACCTTGACGGATATGCTTATAGTTCCGGCAATACGGATGCTTCCAAGTTTTCTACCCGTTACCTGAGGGATGGAGAGAGCATTCCGGCAGGATGGAAGTCTGTGGCTGATCCGTTGGATCCCAGTAAGACTTTGATTTTTGAAGATAATGATTGGGCCAGTACTTGTTTCAAGAATGCTCTTTGGCAAAATTATTATGTGGGGATAGAAGGAGGTACGGAGAAATTGAGCTATGTGGGCAGTATTGGCTATATGAAAGATTCCGGTGTAGGTGTAGGCACGGCATTCGACCGTTTTAACGCCCGTACTAATGTAACTGCCAAAATCAGAGAGAACCTGACTTTCAGTAGCAACATAGATTACAGCCAGACGAATAGCGAAGAGTATGCCAGTCAGTATCAGGTGATTTCCCGTGGACTGATGACCCCGGCTGTTCAACGTAAATATTGGGTGTCTGACAATGAATGGTACGGAACCCCGACGCCAGGTCCAAACTCTTCGTCTCCGAATCCGAGCTTCTACTCGTATTTTAATGATAACAATCAGCGTACCAACCGTTTGGGGTTAGTCGGCTCTCTTGATTGGGAAGTTTTGAAAGGATGGCATGCTGTGGGCACCGCTTCTTTGTTTACGCAAAACAGCCATGGAGATACATTCATGCGTGCCAACCCGATGAATGGAACGCGGAAGGCGACTACCAACATGACGGATGAGCAACGGAAGAAACTGGAATTCTACACCAGCTATACAAGAACGTTTGCCGATAAACACAGCATCAGTGCGATGGTAGGATATTCCTATCAGCAATATTTGTACAAGTATGTGTATGCTGCCACTACCGGACACAGCTCCGACAAGATACCGACATTGAACGGAGGTTCTGTTTATTCCGATGCAACGTCGACCAAGCAGGAAGATGTGAATATCGGTTATTTCGGCCGATTGAACTATGATTATCTGAAAAGATATATGTTGACTGCTACTTTCCGTGAGGACGGCTCTTCCCGTTTTGCCAAGGGCAACCAATGGGGATTCTTCCCCGGATTGTCTGTCGGATGGGTTATGAGTGATGAGCCTTTTATGCAGAATATCGGTTTTATAAGTAATTTGAAGTGGCGTGGCAGTTATGGGCAGACCGGTAACAACTCCATCGGTTATTACGATGCATTAGGATTGTATGCCATTACCACCAGTTACGATCAAAGTGCTGCGACCGTTTCTTCGGCCATGCCTAACAAGGCTCTTGAATGGGAGACTTCCACACAATTGGATTTAGGTTTTGATTTAGGCTTGTTCAAGAACCGCATCATTCTGGGTATAGACTATTTCAATAAGATTACGGATAACCTGATTACTTCCAAAGTATTGCCCAATACGTCGGGATACGGTTCCATCCTTACCAATCTTGGAAAAGTACGTTTCCGTGGTTTCGATGCTGAAATAACAACACGTAACATTGTCAAGAAGGATTTCACGTGGGAATCTAAATTCACCATTACTTACGTAAAGAACAAGGTGCTTAAACTGCCCGAAAACGGACGGGACAAGAACCGCCAGGGAGGATACTCTGTAAAAATGCAGGATGGCACGACCAAAGAATTCGGAGGTGTTGCCGAGGGTGAACCGTTGGGGCGTTTCTATGGATATAAGAAAGACTTTATCATTACAACTCCCGAGCAGGCTGCCAATGCCCGTTATGACACCTCATCCAAAGGTTGGGACTGGACCACGAAACAGAAACTGGGTGTCGGAAAAAAGACTATTGGAGACTATGAGTGGAAAGACCTGAACGGAGACAATATCATCAACAGCAATGATATGTTCCTGCTGGGAAATACGATTCCCCATACCACCGGAGGTTTGAACAATACTTTCACTTACAAGGGCTTCACTTTGAATGTCTATCTTGATTTTGCTTTGGGGCACTCCATTTCCAATGGTTATCTGCAACGCCAGATGTGTAATTTCATGAATGGAAACACCAGCCTGCCTGCTGAAATCCTAAAATGCTGGAATGTGGGGGATGACCCGAGTAAGGCCAAGTATGCCCGTTTCTCAGGCAATGACTCCGATGAGTTGAATAAGAATTTCCGGGACAACTCCGATGTTTTCACCCAGAAAGCCGATTATCTCTGTATCCGTGAAATCTCTCTGCAATATGCTCTGCCTCAGGCATTGCTGGCAAAGATTGGTCTGAAAGGGCTGGTATTGACCCTGGCCGGAAACAATCTGCATTATTTTACGGAAGTAATAGGCCTTTCGCCCGAAGTAGGTGCATCAAGCACTTATTCCGGCAGTTTCAATACCTATCCGCCTATCCGTAAGTTCTCTATCGGATGTAAAGTTACTTTGTGATAAAAGAAGTTTAATACGAAAAATAAGAATTATGAAAATAAAAATATTATCCGGCATTCTTCTTATAAGTGGGGTCTCGTTTTTTACATCATGTCATGGAGACCTGAATGTGATACAGCCCAGCCAGTTCACCAGCCTATCCATGTGGACAGAGGAGAGCGACGCTACGAGTGCGGTAAATGGAGCATATACTCAATTCCGTTCTGCCTTTTCCGATTTGCTCAACATCTATGGAGAGATGCGCTCAAACTGGTATGAGAGTGGGGCGGTAAATGATGCGTTTTTTAATAGAGTGGGTACAAACGTATTGCTGAGCGGTGATGCAGGTACAAATTGGAGTAGCATATATACTACCATTAATAGTGCAAATTTGATTCTGAAGCATACTCCGGAAATCTCTTTCACCAATGAAGCTACACGTAATGAGGTGATGGCCAATGCCTATTTCCTACGGGCATATTGTTACTTTACTCTGGTGCGGGTATTCGGTGACTGTCCGTTACTGACTTCCGGCTTTGAGTCAGAAAAGCAGGAGGACATGTATCCCAGCCGTACGGCGGCCTCTGAAGTATATGCTCAGGTCGAAACCGATATAGAAGAAGCTTTAAGGTTGATGCCCGCTTCTTCCAAGCTTCTCCATAAGGCATCTCCGGCAGCCATCAACATGTTGCGTACTGAATATTACTTATGGAAGGCAAAGCGTCTGGGAGGAGGGAATGCGGCTCTGAGTACGGCGCAGTCTTCTGTTGATGCGGTATTGAAAGCCGGATATGCACTTCTTCCCACGTTTGCCGATATTTTCAATTTAAACAACGAAGCCAATTCTGAGCTTATCTGGACATTGCCCTATATCGTCAATGAAAATGTGACTCCGGGAACATCCCCCAACTTTTTCGCCTATTATCTGGCACCTAACGGTGACAGAACCCGGCTGAGGGAAGCCGGATATACCGAGGATGAGGTTCCTGCCGGTTCCCATGCCCAGTATGTTGTGCCCACGCAAGCCTATTGCGATTTCCTGGCTGAGGATGCACGTGACACGCGTACGGATGTTTCAGTACGGGTATTCGAGGATAAGTTCCTGACGGAAGAAGTACAGATTAAAAGGATGGTTGTGAAGTTCAAAGGCTCCTTTGCCAATGATACGCGTAGTTTTGACAGTGATGTCCCCGTCTATCGTTTGGCCGAAGCCTATCTTTTGAAAGCTGAAGTGGAAAATGCCTTGGGAAATACGGATGCCGCTTTGCAGAATCTGAATGTAGTGGCCAAGCGTGCTTATGGGGTAGACAACTACTACACGGCAAGGACTCAGGATGCCATAGACAATGCCATTATCAGCGAAATACTGAAAGAGTTTGTCGCAGAATCAAAAGCATGGTGGGCATACCTTCGCTTTAATAAGGAATTCGAGCTTATTGAGACCTTGAAGGGGCGTGAAGGGGAGAAGAATGTTACCTTGTGGCCTATTGCTCCTGCTTGTCTCAATACTAATCCGAATATAACACAAACGGAAGGTTACAAATAAATATTGGGATGATATGAGATATAAGACTATACTTTTACTGGTCTTGTCTGCTTGGGGCATCATGGCATGCCAAAATTATACGGATAAGATAGCGGTGGAGATTCGGCAACCGGTATATCCGGTGTTGACATTGAAGGAGCATAATCCGGTATTGTGTCTGCGTCTGATTAGGAACAGCGGCGTGGCATATCAGTTGGAAAAGATAAATTTCACTTTGGATGGAACTGTCCGTTCCGGTGATGTCGTTTCCGCTTCGCTGTTCTTGGATGAGAATTGTGGGCAGGTTTGTGCAAGTGCCAAACCGGTGAACAAACAATTGAGTTTTAAGGTAGGCCGGCAGATAGAGGAAGATACACTGACATGCTGGGTGACACTCCGACTGAGGGATGATGCGGCGCAGGCTACAAGCAAGATTGAAATCTCATGCAGCAGTGTCCAGACAGACTTGGGGCTGGTGGGCATCCGCCAGTTGCCCGCAGTAAAGCCGCTCCGTATAGGAGTGGCCCTGCGGCAGCCGGGTCAGGACGGGGTACACACTTCCCGCATTCCCGGATTGGTGACTTCGACGAAAGGTACCTTGCTGGCCTTGTATGATGCACGCAATGAAAGAGATGACGATTTGCAGGGCGACATTGATATTGCCATCAATCGCAGTGAAGATGGAGGGCGGACTTGGCAACCCATGCAGACTGTTCTGGATATGAAAGAATGGGGCGGGCTACCTCAGAAATATAATGGAGTGAGTGATGGTTGCATCTTGTCGGATGATTTCACCGGAGACCTCTATGTCATAGGGTTATGGATGCACGGAGTCTTGGACCCCAAGACGGGCAAATGGATAGAGAATCTTACCGATACCTCGACTGTATGGAACCATCAGTGGCGTGCACACGGTTCTCAGCCGGGATATGGTGTCAAACAAAGTTCTCAATTCCTGATTAGTAAGAGTACCGACGACGGACTTACCTGGAGTGAGCCGCGTAACATTACCCGCCAAGTAAAAAAGGAAAAATGGTGGCTGCTTGCTCCCGGACCGGGTCGTGGCATCACAATGGAAGACGGTACATTGGTATTTCCGGTAGAGGGGCGGAACGAAGACGGGCTTCAGTTCTCTACAATCATGTGGAGTAAAGACAAGGGCGAAAACTGGACCGTAGGCGAACCGGCCTACTACAATACCAACGAATGTCAGGTGGTAGAACTTTCAGACCATTCCTTGATGTTGAACATGCGTGAGCGCAGCAACCGGGGACGTCAGGAAGGTAATGGGCGGGCCATTGCCGTCACTGCCGATTTGGGAAAAACGTGGACGGAACATCCCACGTCGCGCAGAGCTCTCATTGAACCGGCTTGCCAGGCATCCTTGCTGCGCCATGATTATATTGAAGACGGAGAAGAACGTCATGTATTACTCTTTGCCAATCCTAATTCAAAAGAGCGCCGTAACAACATTACCATTAAGGTGAGTTTCGATGACGGGCAAACTTGGCCCGAGGAGTATTGGATGTTGTTGGATGAAGGTAGGGGGGCGGGGTACTCTTGCATGACTTCCATTGACGAGCATACCATAGGTATCTTTTATGAGGGGAGCCAAGCCGACATTCAGTTCCAGGCTATCCCGCTGAAAGAATTATTGAAGAAATAAAAGTATAACACCTTAAAAAATAGACAAATATGAAACGAAGTGAAATCAATCAATATATCCGCGAAGCCAAAGCATTTATGACAAAGTACCACTTCATGCTGCCGCCATGGGTGGACTGGACTCCGGACGACTGGAAAAGCAAAGGACCGGAATGTAATGACATCCGGGAAAGAGCCATGGGCTGGGACCTGACCGACTTCGGCTGGGGCGATTTCTTGAAAATCGGCCTGACTCTGGTAACCCTCCGTAATGGAAGTCTGCAGAAGAAAGACAAACCCTATTGTGAAAAGATTATGTTTGTCCGCTGCGGACAAGTTACTCCCACCCATTTCCATTGGCTGAAAACGGAAGACATCATCAACCGGGGTGGAGGAATCCTCTGCATGCGTCTGTGGAAGGCCGACAAGGAAACTGAAATGCTGACTGAAGAACCGCTTGTCGTTTCCATCGACGGAGTCAGTACACGGGTAGCTCCCGGAGAAACGGTGCGTCTTGCTCCCGGACAAAGCATTTGTTATGAGCCTTATCTCTACCATACTTTCTGGGCCGAGGACGACCATTGTCTGGTAGGCGAAGTCTCCACGGTGAACGATGACATGAGAGACAACCGTTTCCTCACCCCCAAGGGGCGTTTCCCGCAGATAGAAGAGGATGTTCCGGCCGAACATCTGTTGTGCAACGAATATCCCGAAGTTTAGAAAGTATGAAAGATAAGACCAACCTGACGGGATTGAATCCTGATAATTTCCGGTCCGTAATCAACGGAAAGGATACCGGCCTTTATATACTGCGCAATGGCAGCGGTATGGAGATGTGCGTCACGAACTACGGGGCCATCGTCTTATCCATCATGGCTCCTGATAGTTATGGTAAGTTTGAAAATGTTGTCATAGGCTTCGATACGCTGGAAGAGGCCCGCAGGCAAAGCAAGGACTATTATATAGGAGCTACTATAGGCCCCGTAGCCGGACGCATATTGCACGGCGCTTTCCGTGTAGGAGAAAAAGATTATCACTTACAGCTTAACTCTGTTTCTAATACTCTGCACAGTGGTGATAACGGTTTTCACACGGTGGTGTGGGAAGCACAGCAACCGTGTGAAAACCAACTTCTTCTCCGTCATTTCCATGCCGATGGAGAAGCCGGTTTTCCGGGCAATGTTACGGTAAGGATGATGTATACCTTGACGGACGACAATGGGTTCCGTATAGATTATGAGGCGGAGACAGACCGCGACACCTTGTTCTGTCCCACCAATCATGCCTATTTTAACCTGGCGGGCATGGGAACTCCCACTACTTCCATTGAAGACCATCTGGTGAGGATAAACGCGGATTTCTACCTGCCTATCGACATGAATACGAACAATACCGGTGAAGTCAGGGCAGTGGGCGATACGCCTTTTGATTTCCGCGACTACCATTCCATAGGCGAACGCATCAACCGGAAAGACTTGCAGTTGCTCAACGGCCACGGTTATGACCACTGTTTTGTCTTGAAGAAACCTGCGCTGCATGAGCTCTCTTTCGCCGCCACCTGCATCAGTCCGTCCAGTGGGCGCAGAATGGATATCTATACCACAGAGCCGGGGCTTATCATGTACACCGGCAATTATTTGCCGGGCTTCACGGGCATGCATGGCACTGTGTATCCGCGTCGTAGCGCCGTCTGCTTTGAAACCCAGTGCTTTCCCGATACACCGAACAATCCGCATTTCCCCTCCATCGTATTACGTGAAGGAGACCTTTATAAACAGACATGTATTTATCAATTCAGTACGCAACCATGAAAAACAGAATCATTCTTTGTTTGGGATGCCTGCTGGCATTCCTCCAGCTCCGGGCACAAGTCAATACCAACCAGCAGCATTTGTGCAATCCTAATTCTTTTTCCATCGTCCTGCTGGGCGACCCGCAAAACTACGTGAAGTATGACTATAACCAGCCGGTTTTTGAGCTGATGACGGCGTGGACCGCTCATCATATAGACTCCCTCCGTGTAAAGGCGGTGCTTTGTACGGGCGACTTGGTAGACCAGAATGAATGTATTCTACCTCCCTTCCCGCGTTTCGGGAATCTTACGAGCCGGGAGCAGTGGACATTTGTGTCGCGGGCTTTCGGGCGGTTGGACAACAAGGTCCCTTATCTCATTTCTACCGGAAACCATGATTACGGCTACACCCGTTCGGAGAACTCGATGACCCGTTTCCCGGAATATTTCCCGATAGAGCGCAACAGCCAATGGAAAAAGACCATCGTGGCTGCAACCAATAATAGAAACGGCCTGCCTACGCTGGAAAATGCCGCAATGGAGATAACGGACGAGCATTGGGGGAGGATTTTGATTATTGCCGTTGAATTTGCCCCACGTGATGAGGTCTTGTCATGGGCAAGGGAACTGGTGGCTGCCCCACGCTTCAAAGACCACACAGTGATTCTCATCACCCATTCCTATCTTACCGGCTTCGACAGCAAGCGCATCACCAAAGAAGGCTATAAGATAACCCCGTCCAATACGGGCGAAGGCATCTGGCAGAAGCTGGTGCAACCTTCTGCCAACATCCGTCTTGTGCTGTGCGGACACTATGCCACTCCGAATGAACGGTTGGACTATACCACGGGATTCCGTACCGACAAGAATGCAGCCGGACACGATGTGCACCAGATGATGTTCAACTGCCAGGCGTTGGGTGGCGGCATGAGTGGAAACGGGGGAGACGGCTGGCTGCGTCTGCTCGAATTCCTGCCCGACGGACATACGGTGCAGGTCAGGACCTATTCTCCGCTTTTCGGCTTTTCTCCTCAAACCAAGGACAAGGCATGGCGTACGGAATCTTATGACCAGTTTCAATTCACGATAAAATAAAAAATATGAAGCGTATATCAATTATTTATTCATTAATACTCTTTTGTATGTATTTATCAGCACAGACAAGTCCGGAGTGGACTTCCGGAAATGCGAAGAAATGGATGAAAAGTGCCGTTTGGTCCAATGGCTGGACTGTCTCTCCCCATAAATCAGTCAATGCTGTTGAATTTGCCTGCCAATATCATAAGAACAAGGATGTCTGGGATGCTGCATTCCGCTTTCTTGCCGAACATGATTTGGAAGCGCTGTCCATTGGCAACCATGTCATTCTGGAGGGGAAATGCTGGGCTACGGTCAGTGAATACATTCCCAAAGAGGTGGAGAAAGGGAATATTGAAAGTCACCTCCGTTTTGTCGACCTTCAGTATGTACTCTGGGGAAATGAAAAGATGGGGCTGGCAAGTGACATCGAAGTACGTCAGGCGTATAATTCAAAAAAGGATGTTGCTTTTTATACCTCTTCCCGGATAAAACACTACTCTGCCGATGCCGGCAGTTTCTTCTTGTTTTTCCCTTCGGACATTCACCAGCCTTCTGTTCGGGGAAAGGGGGAACTTGTTAAAAGCAGGAAGATTGTGATTAAAATAGAATATGTAGATTAGTGTGTTTTCGGTTCTATTAAAAATACTATTTGTTTTTCAAATAAATTTCCTTTAAAATTTGTACTTTTGCCGACTGTTTAGAGAAATCAACGAAAACTTTAAAAAACGAAATAGAATGGCAGTAGAATTGAAAGACCTTACCAAACGTAGTGAGAACTATTCTCAGTGGTACAACGAGTTGGTGGTAAAAGCCGATTTGGCAGAACAATCGGCTGTACGCGGCTGTATGGTGATCAAGCCCTACGGATACGCTATCTGGGAGAAGATGCAACGTCAGTTGGACGATATGTTCAAGGAAACGGGACACGTCAACGCTTATTTCCCCTTGCTTATTCCGAAATCATTCCTCAGCCGTGAAGCGGAACATGTGGAAGGCTTTGCCAAAGAGTGTGCCGTTGTTACGCACTATCGTTTGAAGAACGATCCGAATGGCGGCGGTGTGGTGGTGGACCCTGCTGCAAAACTGGAAGAAGAGCTGATTATCCGCCCCACTTCCGAAACCATCATCTGGAACACCTACAAGAACTGGATCAATTCATACCGCGACCTGCCTATCTTGTGCAACCAGTGGGCAAACGTGTTCCGTTGGGAAATGCGTACCCGTCTGTTCCTCCGTACCGCCGAATTCCTCTGGCAGGAAGGACACACGGCACATGCCACCCGCGAGGAAGCCGAAGAAGAAGCGGTAAAGATGCTGAATGTATATGCCGAGTTTGCCGAAAAATACATGGCGGTGCCCGTGGTAAAGGGCGTGAAGTCTGCCAACGAGCGTTTTGCCGGTGCCCTCAACACCTACACCATCGAAGCGATGATGCAGGACGGAAAGGCTTTGCAGAGCGGTACTTCCCACTTCTTGGGACAGAACTTCGCCAAGGCGTTCGATGTACAGTTCGTCAATAAGGAGAACAAGCTGGAGTATGTTTGGGCTACCTCCTGGGGTGTTTCCACCCGTCTGATGGGAGCGCTTATCATGACGCATTCCGATGACAACGGTCTGGTACTTCCTCCGCACCTGGCTCCGATACAAGTCGTTATCGTACCTATCTACAAGAATGCGGAGATGCTGGCTAAGATTGACGAGAAAGTGGCAGGCATTGTTGCCAAGCTGAAGTCAATGGGTATTTCCGTGAAGTACGACAATGCCGACAACAAACGTCCGGGCTTCAAGTTTGCCGACTATGAGGTGAAGGGGGTTCCCGTTCGTCTGGTGATGGGTGGCCGCGACCTGGAGAACAATACAATGGAAATCATGCGTCGCGATACACTGGAGAAGGAGACGCGTTCCTGCGAGGGTATCGAAGAGTACGTGAAGGATTTGCTCGAGGACATTCAGGCAAATGTCTACAAGAAAGCGCTCGATTACCGTAACAGCCGCATCACCAGCGTGGACAGCTACGAGGAATTCAAGGAAAAGATTGAAGAAGGCGGCTTCATTCTGGCTCATTGGGACGGGACTACCGAAACCGAAGAGAAAATCAAGGAAGAGACCAAAGCAACCATCCGTTGTATTCCTTTCGATTCATTTGTTCCGGGTGACAAGGAACCGGGCAAGTGTATGGTTACCGGCAAGCCTTCTGCCTGCCGCGTGATTTTTGCACGTTCCTATTAATAATACCCACCCCGGATTACGCGGATTAACACAGATGATTTTAGGAGTTCTGATAATCAGAAACTTTTATCTGTGTTAATCCGCGTAATCCGGGGTGATTGTATATCTTGATACGTCCTCTCGGTTTTAAATTTATAGAGTTATCTCTCATCATGAATTGATGAACAGCTATTTATATTGCTTCAGAAATTCTGAGATTGTTTTGCGTACAGTTTCCGGAGATTGTTTTGAATGAAGCATTGCTGCAATGACAATCCTATTCTCATCAATCAATAATATATCACGTTAGGGGAAAGTTTTAAATGACGGACAGTAATGTTGTTAAATAGAGTAGAAAAATCACTGTCTATAATTCCTATATACGGATGTTTTGCTAAAAGATTTACTTTGTCTTGTATCTTTTGACGTGTTTTCTGTGCCGTCAACATGCCAAAATTATTCTCTACATAAATAAGTATCTCTAAAAAGTGCTCATAAGCCAACTTAGACCAGACTATTTCCATCCCATGCGTTCATTTATCATACTCTCTATTTGGGAGTTTGATATACAGTGTCCTGCTTTATTCTCTTCTAAGGCAAATAGAAGGGCTTCAGCCAAAGCATCTCGGGGAATACTGTTGATAAAGTCGTCCATCGGTATGGCTGATTGATGATAAGTTGCCATCATCGGTTCTTGTGCCGTTTGTTTGGAAGAGTCCTGCTCTTTATATGGTTTAATTTTACCCATTGCTTTTATTTTTAATCAAAGGTAAACTGAATAAATGAAAACTCCTAATATTCAATCCATTTATTTTCCACTGCATCAAAGCCAACCAATCTACATACTATTGTAACCTCCTTCACATCTCCTCGTAACAACTTTCCCTCATTTTTGCAGCGTAAAAAAAGAAAGGAGGCCCGAATATGAAACTGAACAGAAATGACTATACCGTAGAGGCGGCAGCCGGCGGTGGTTTTTACGCTTATTTTATGAATAATGTGTTGTGCAGCGCCTACGGTGAAACGCCTGACGAAGCCTGCGAAAACCTGGAACAGATTGTTGACGATTTTGTCAGTGATATGTATATGGTCGAGGAATTTGTCTGATATTCCGGCATCATATGCCGACCGAATTATCCTTTTTACGTATTTATTCCATAAATTCTCTTGAAGTCATGTCTGCGCGATGCCGGTGTGACTTTTGTCATTTATAACCGGAAGCCGAGGTGTGCCGTGTGGACGACACCTTGAGTTTCCATCAGCTCGATGACGTCAAATTCCTGCGCTACATGGCAGGCTGCAAGGCCTATGCCACCACTGCCGGCTTCGAGTCGGTCTGCGAGGCGATGTATCCTGCGCTGTATAGAGAGGGAAGAAAAAGAGGAAACCTTTTTCGGGGTTTCCTCTTCCTGCCGTCCTTTCTTTCCGGCGACTTAAATGCTCACGTTCATCGCATTGGCTCCCAATGCCCCTAAGATAGCGGAGGCTACTGCAATCACGACTTTCAGAATTTTATCCCAGATACTTTTTTTCATGCTATATACGTTTTAAAAGTTGAACATACGAATCGGTAGTAAAATCAGTCATACTTATCCCAACGGATTTTCGCCCTGGTCTCCGTCCGAACCGCCTCCGTCTCCCGAGCCGGAACTGCCGCCGGAGCTTCCTCCTTCACCGTCTCCCTTGTTCAGCAAAGCTTCCAGGTCGTAGAAGTCAATCTTCTGCCCGGCACGCGTGGCGGCGATGTCCGGTCTTACGGTGCTGGAAGGCCGGAAATTGATTTTCACCGCTTTGATGTTCTTGGCGGTGCACTCTTTTACATCCAATACGCCTGCCGTACGCGCCGACAGGCTGAATACGCCGAAGTTCTTGATATTCACCGACTGGCCGCTGTAGAGGGTTGTTATCATGGCCTCCACAAAATTGGTCAATACACTCTGGATGTCTCCCAGTGTCAGCGAACTCTTCTCTTTCATCACATACGCAATGTCGTCCAGCGTCGCATTGTCGCCCAGTGTCACCAGCTGCGGGTAGAACTTTGCCACCGCATCTGCCTTTCGAGGATCTTTCCTCGCAATTTTCTTGAATGGTACTCCCATAAACAATTAAATAATTAAAAATTAACAATTAGAAATTAAAGTCTCGTATTGCAATACTCTTCTCTTTCTCCTTTAGGGGGAAGAGGGGTGCTGCAAAAGTACTCCTCCGGCTTTTTCTGCTCATGGCTTTCTTCGGGTTACGCCGTCTCTTTCCCGTTTCCTTTCTGTTCAAGAAAAGTTCTTCGTCCGATGCCCGTTTATGTCTGTATATGCTTGGTCATATCACTGATATTCAGTATCTTTATGGTGTAATAATCAACCAATAACATAAAGAATGAAAACAGAAAAAGAAAAGAGGGAAGAGGAGGAGGAAGACCTTCGTCCGTTCCGCATCCACGCCTATTCGAAGGAGGAGCTTGCCATGCTCTACAACCCGACTTACTGCATCAGCAATGCCATCTATACCCTGGCGGCATGGATACGCCACAACAAGGCGCTGAAGGGTGAGCTGGAGAAGGTGGGCTACAACAAATACCGGCGCACCTTCACTCCGCTGGAAGTGAAAGTGCTGGTGAAGTATCTGGGAGAACCCTGACAGGATGCCGGCCGGAAATAGGGAAGCCTTGTAAGGAAAACGCCAATATATGTAAAGCCCCGTAACAATATATGTTGTCATGCACAACAATATATGTTACGGGGCTTCTCTCTTCTCCTCGAATGCCGGTTACTGATATGTCTGGATGTCCACTACCTCATATTCGGTCGTCTCCTGCTCGTTGGTCCGTGTGCCGAATCCGTACTTTTCCAGTGCCTGCACCAGTACCAGCTGGGTGTGCGGGTTCACCTGCACCTTTCCGAATATGCTGAGCTTGGTCAGTATGACGCTGGCAGGGAGCCACTTTACCTGCAGGTCCTCGGGCAGCGGTTTGCGGAAGAAGACGAAGAGGTTCTCCTCCACGGGGTCTTTCATGCGGTGCCGTTCGTTGTGCTTGTTCAGCTGTTCTATCTCCTCGCCCTCGTACCAGTATCTGAAACCGCCTTTCAGCAAGGCGAGCGCCTGGGCGTAGATGCCGGGATGGTTCACCGGGGTGTGGTAGTCTATACCGGTGATGGTGATGGGGAGGAAACGCCGGTTTCCGCCGATGTCCTGCAGGCACTGCCGGTTGTTGGTGCTCGCGATGAAGGAGCAGTGGCGGGGCAGGGTGAAGGCTTCGATGTCGTAGGCCTTGCGCTGCGTCACGTTGTCCTGCGCGATGATTCGCTTCAATGCTGCCAGCTCGCCGGGCTTCACGCCTTCGAACTCCTCCATGTTGATGATGATTCGCGTGGCGAGCAGGCGGGCATCGTCCTTGTTGCTCGGGTCTATTATGCCGTTGTAGAAGTACTCTTTCCACTCGGGCGGCAGCAGGCGCCGAATCCAGCTGCTCTTTCCCTTTCCCTGCTCGCTGTAGAGGATGATGACGAGCTGGTTCATGTCCTCGTCGCTCAGTGCGCAGGCCACCAGGCCCACTATCCACCGTTTGAAGCCCTTCTGCCATAGCTCCCGGTTCTCGGTCGTCAGGGTGTCGGCAAGTTGGGCGATGTAGTCCGTCCCGTCCCAGGGGGGAAGCGCGTACAGATAGTCGGTGTAGGGGTTGAACTCCTTGGCGTAGTTGGAGTCTATCACGGCTCTGAGGAAATTCTGGTAGCAGGAGATGCCGGCCATCTGCAGGTCTACGAACATGGTGTTGTAGTCCTTTCCGCGCATGGGGCGGTAACCTTTTCCGGCATCTGCCGACGGGGTGTAGGGCATGAATTCGAGGCGGTCCAGGATGAGGTTCCTGCGGATGCCGTAGTGCTCTTCCAGAAAGCTCATCACTTGGTTGATGACGGGCTTTTTCTCTTCCTTCTTTGTGGCGGCTTCGCTGGTTTTGTCGGTATAGATGTAGGCATTGTGCAGGGGGGATTCCACGTCGGGGTACTCTTGTCCGAACTCGTTTTTCGCCAGTCTGATGGCTGTCTGCTCGTCCAGGCCCTTGCTGTAGCATTTGTTGCCCAGGGCGAAGAGGAAGTTGTCGCGGTTGCCTGCCCGGAACCTGGTGGTGCGCTTCACGGCAGTCACGGCTTGGGAGAATATCAGCTTCTCCCAAGGCTTTGCGTCCTGCGGTGTGGCGGCAACGGAGGCGGGGAGGGGGTGTACCGTTTCGGCAGCCGTCTTCTTCTTGCCGCTTTCCTTCTTCGCAGGCGGGATGATGCGTGCCGGCAACGGGGAAATCTGTTCCAGCAGTGCGGCATTGATATAGGCATGCGGGTCGAAGGACATGAAGTATCCCCGCGAGATGTCCTTTCCGCTTCCGTCCACCTCTACTCCGAGAAGGGCCTCGTAGTGCTCTTTGGCGGCGCTGTACAGCTTCAGGTGTATCTCCTCGAGCGTGGCGTAGGTCACCTCGCCCTGTCGGAGACGGTCATACAGACGCCGGGTGTATTCCGTCTGCATGAAGACGAACAGCTTGTAGCCGTGCCTTTTGGGGGAGAGGAAACTGCCCAGGGTGTGCGGGTCTTCGTTGATGAGGGTCCGGGTCTGCTCCAACTGTCTCTCTTCCAGGTCGTCGATGTCGAGCGTGATGACGGGGTTGTAGCGGGTGATGCTCGGTGCGAGCCTTCTTTCCCGGTAGTTGGCCGTGAGGGTCCTGAAGGGAAGCTGCTTCTTGACGTGGTTGGCTTCCTCCACCTTTCCCTGCGCCACGAGGCTGGCGATTTTGATGATTAACTTGGCATGCTTGCCGTTTTTTATGTCAGCCATGTCCTGCGTGAAGGTTGTCTCCCCGCTGACGGCGCTGAAACCACGGTAGGTGGTCACTGGAATGTTTTCCATTCGATTTGTATTAAGTTTGCCTTATTGGCGGCGCAAAGATGCCGTTTATTTCCTTAGGAAGCAAAAACGGCCATCCGCAGTGGGACAGCCGTTTTTTTACAATTTGAATTCCTCGGTCCGTTTTACTCCTTGGGATATAGCTCATTGAAGAGCTTATATATCTCATCCTCAATACAATCGGGGTTCAGCGTATTGCCGCTTCCGTCCGCGTCCATAAAGTTTACAAGCAGATGCAGCAGCTTGGCGAAGGGGCTTACCCCCTTCAGTCCGTGTTCCTTTTGGGGATTTATCAGCAGCGGGATGAAGGGTGTCAGGAAAGCCTTCCGCTCCTTGTATTCCACGGTTAACGACTTGTGTTCTACCATAGAAAGCAGGTCGATGGCCACTTGCACCTCTTTGCTCTCTTTGGTGTACAGCACTTGGTAATCTCTCCCTTTGATTTGCATCACGCTAATTGGCGTTTTTTTGTTCTCATAACTACAATTTGAAAATACAATTTTATATTAAGTTAACGAATCGGGTGCAAAATTAATAAAAAAGAGAAGTCTGTGCACTATGTATTACACGGATTGGCACGGATTTTTGTAGTTTCTGTGCGTATCACTTTTGTGTATGTCCGTGCGTATCATCCTTTTGTTTCCGTGAGTATCCGTCACTCAGAACGTAGCGAAGAATTTTTCTCTGTGCTCCTCTGTGCCAATCTGTGTAATCTGTGGTGCCCCTCTCCGTGAACAAGTGAAGCGTGTGTGTAGTCTGTATGTATAGGGTGAGGTACCGGAACCTATGGTTATATATGTAACACACCCTTTCTTTAAAAAGATAAGAAATGACGCGCGTGCGCGTGTATCTTACCTAATAGGCGTAATTCTTTGATATATAGTGTGATGATGTCTGCATTAAAAAAGATTATCATTTTATCAATCAGAATATTTTGTACTTTCATTTCTTGACGTTACCTTTGCGTTCATTAAACGGAACGTGTTATAAAACATTTCTTTCATCATAAACGTTTCGTTGATAACGGCTTATCGCAAGATAGCTTGAATATAACTATTTCGTCGCCTTCCTTCCGAGATGGTGGAGGGTTTTGAAATAAAATGAATGCACATAGTCTATTTAAAGTAACCGCATTACATTACTTGACCGGGAGGTACTTCGCTACTCCGGTGTCCCCCAATCATATTTTTTCGTGAACGAGAATGCAGAAATGCACTGGTATGCAGTGCGTGTCACCTATAGCCGAGAGCTTTTTTTCAAGGAATACCTGGATGCAGAGGGCATTGAAAACTATATTCCCATGCGCTATGAGTATGTCGTGAGGAAAGAGCGCCGCCTGCGCAAGCTTGTTCCTGCGGTCCATAACCTGGTCTTCGTCCGCTCCACCCGCGAGCGTATGGATGAAATAAAGAACGAACCGGGCATGAACATCCCCATCCGCTATATCATGGACCGCGAAACCCGCCAGCCCATCGTCATCCCGGACTCACAAATGCGCAGCTTCATCGCCGTGTCTGGCACCTACGACCAGGCTGTGCTCTATCTTGAACCCACCGAGCTGAACCTCTCCCAAGGAACCCGGGTACGTATCACCGGCGGCATCTTCGAAGGAGTGGAAGGGGTGTTTGTGCGTGTGCGCCATGACAGGAGGGTGGTGGTGAACATCGAGGGGGTGATGGCGGTGGCGACGACGTTTGTGCATGCGTCGCTGGTGGAGGAGATCGAATAATAATTTGTAACAATATTGCCCGAATCTTTGAAAAATAAAGCTGTCCATGGTGCGAAGTGGAGCTTTATCGATAACATATCCAATTCCGGTGTTACCTTTTTGGTAGGCCTGATATTGGCCCGTCTCTTGACTCCTGCCGAATATGGCATTATGGCCATGATAGCTATCTTCATAGCGGTGTCCAACTCCATTGTCGACAGTGGCTTCTCTAATGCACTGATACGGAAAGTACGTATTGAAAAGGTAGACTACAATACGGTTTTCTTGTTTAACTTGATAGTCAGTATTGTTTTATACATCCTTTTATATGTAGCTGCTCCCGCTATCAGTCTGTTTTTTAAAGAACTGGTTTTGATAGATGTGTTAAGGGTAATAGGGCTGATTCTGATTGTTAATGCATTGGGTATCATTCCCCGTACCATATTGGTAAGAGGTATTGATTTTAAGACACAGACCAAAGTATCCATAATCTCTTCTGTTTCAAGTGGATTGATTGGCGTAGGCATGGCTATAGTGGGCTTTGGTGTATGGAGTTTGGTGTGGCAACAGCTTTCCCGGCAGATTCTGAATTCTCTGTTTCTTTGGATATTCTGTAAATGGATGCCCCAATGGGAATTCTCCGTAAAAAGCTTCAAGGAAATGTTCGGCTTTGGCTATAAGCTCTTGTTGTCCGGATTATTGGATACTCTTTACAAGAATGTTTATTATGTGGTTATAGGCCGTTGTTACAGTTCTGCACAGTTGGGGCAATATACTCGTGCAGAGCAGTTCAATACGATATTTTCCAGTAATCTGACCAGTATTGTCCAGCGTGTCAGTTATCCGGTGCTTAGTTCCATTCAAGAAGAACCGGAGCGCTTGCGCGAAGCTTATCGGCAGATAATAAAGACTACAATGCTTGTGACATTCGCTTGCATGCTGGGACTTGCAGCTGTGGCTAAACCTTTGATTATAATTCTGATCGGTGAGAAATGGTTGACTGCTGTTTCCTTTCTGCAGATTATTTGTTTCAGTGGTATGCTTTATCCGCTTCATGCCATCAATCTGAATATCTTGCAGGTGAAAGGACGTTCGGACTTGTTTCTGAAATTAGAAATCATAAAGAAGACCATTGCGGTGTTTCCTATTCTGATAGGTATTTTTTATGGCATCGAATATATGCTGTGGGGGAGTGTCTTAACCTCTTTCATAGCCTATTTCTTAAATAGCCACTATTCTGCCGACTTGATACGCTATTCTACCATAGAACAAATCAAGGATGTGCTTCCGGTTTTTGCAGTTTCTTTGACAATTGCTGCTGTCATGTGGCTTTTTTCCTTATTGGATATATCCGTTTATATTCAATTGCCCATTCAGATTATTGTTGGTTTGACATTAGCTTTTGCTGTTTATGAAAGATTAAGATTACCAGAGTATCTTGAGGTAAAACGGCTTGGGTTGTCGGCTCTTCACAAAAAATAGAAATCAGTATATATTTTTATAGTAAGATGGAAAATAAAGTGATTACAGTTACTTCTCCATTACTTCCTTCGCTTGACGATTTCATTCCTTATTTACAGGATATTTGGAATCGTAAGTGGCTGACCAATAACGGTCATTATCATCAGGAATTGGAGAAAGCCTTGTGTGAATATTTGAAGGTGCCTTATATCAGTCTTTTCACCAACGGCACACTGCCGTTGATGTGTGCTCTGCAAGCATTACGAATTACCGGCGAAGTAATAACCACTCCATATAGTTTTGTAGCTACCACCCATGCTTTGTGGTGGAATGGAATCAAGCCGGTATTCGTGGATATTGACCCTGAAACTTGTAACATTGACCCGGACAAAATAGAAGCGGCAATAACCCCCAAGACAACGGCGATTATGCCGGTACATGTTTATGGCAAGCCTTGTGATACAGAGCGTATCCAGGCAATAGCGGACAAATACGGTTTGAAGGTCATTTATGATGCTGCCCATGCTTTTGGGGTAGAGGTGAATGGAAAGTCGGTATTGAATGCCGGAGATATGTCGACGCTTAGTTTTCATGCCACTAAGGTATATAATACCGTGGAGGGCGGAGCATTGATTTGCCACGATGAAAAGACCAAAAAGCGTATTGATTATCTGAAGAATTTTGGTTTTGCAGGAGAGACAGAGATTGTGGCTCCTGGTATTAATGGTAAGATGGATGAAGTTCGTGCAGCATTTGGCTTGCTCAACCTGAAGCAAGTGGATGTTGCGATAGAAGCCCGTCGTCAAGTGGCTATTCGTTATCGTGATGCTTTGCGGGAAGTGCCCGGCATCAGTTTTATGGAAGATATGCTTGGTGTACGTCACAACTACTCTTATTTTCCAATATTTGTGGATGCCGAGAAATATGGCATGACTCGGGATGAACTCTATTTTAAGATGAAGGAACAAGGTGTGCTGGGACGGAGATATTTCTATCCGCTTATCAGCGAGTTCTCTACATATAGGGGATTGGAGTCTGCAAAATTGGAAAGCCTTCCAGTAGCTACTAAAATGGCAAAAAGTGTAATCTGCTTGCCAATGTATTGTGGATTGTCGAATGAAGATGTTGAAAGAATTTTAAATCTGATATTGAAATGAAATTAGGTATAATGCAACCTTATTTTATGCCTTATATAGGTTATTTCCAGCTAATTAAGGCTGTTGATAAATACGTTGTATACGATGATGTTAATTATATTAAAGGAGGGTGGGTGAATCGTAACAATATATTGGTAAATGGTGAAAAGAAAATGTTTACTATCACTTTGAAGGGGGCTAGTGCCTATAAACATTTCAATGAAATAGAGATAGGAGATGATTTTCGTAAATTTATGAAAACATTGGAATTGAATTACTCTAAAGCTCCTTTCTATCATGAAACAATGGAATTGTTGTATAGGATAATTATGTTTCCAAATAGACAATTGGCTCTCTTCTTGGCTAATAGTTTTAAAGAAATTTTAGATTATCTAAATATTCAGACTGAAATATTGCTATCTTCAGATTTACCTAAAGATTGCTCTTTAAAAGGAAAGGATAAAGTTCTTCATATTTGTAAGTTACTATCGGCAGATACTTATTATAATGCTATAGGTGGAAAACAAATCTATAATAAGGAAGACTTTATGCAAAATGGTATTAATTTGAAATTTGTAGATACGATAATAAAAAGGTATCCCCAGCAATCTAAAGAATTTGTTCCATATTTATCAATAATAGATGTACTAATGAATAATTCTAAAGAAGAAACTTGTATGTTATTAGATTCATTTAGTTTACAATGATGTCAATAGGTGGCTATTTTGAACTGGAAATACGTGAAGGAAAACATTTTCATCAAGGTGCAATAAAACTGAGTACTGCTCGTCAATGCTTTGAGTATATATTAAAAGCTAGACGGTATACAAAAGTGTATATTCCATATTACACTTGTGATGTGATAATAGAACCTCTCATGAAATTAAATGTAAAGTATGAATATTATCATATAAATAGTTTACTGGATCCTGTGTTTGATAAAAAAATAGAAAGCTCAGAGGCTTTTCTATATACTAATTATTTCGGCTTAAAACAAGATACTGTTCTTTATTTATCTCGGTTTTATCCTAACTTAATAGTTGATAATGCACAAGCTTTTTTTGCTTCTCCGATAGAGGGTGTTGATACCTTTTATTCGGCACGCAAGTTTTTTGGAGTACCAGATGGCGCTTATTTGTACACAACTGCGTTACTGGATATTGATTTCCCGATTTATAATCCTATTGATAATATTAACTACTTGATAGGGCGTATAACTGACTCTGCAGAGGGGTATTATAAAGATTTTCAAGAATCTGAAGAAAGGATGTCAAATCAAGAGATACATAGAATGTCTGTATTGTCTGATAAAATTTTGTCTTCTTTGGATTACGTCTCAATAATTGAAAGGCGTCGTTTTAATTATCATCTTCTCTACAGTGCATTAACTGCATTTAATAAATTTGATTTTAGTATTTCTGAAAATCAAAATGTCCCGTTGATATATCCTTTTTATACGAGCAAAGCTGGGCTTCGCCAACAATTAATATTAGAGCACGTATATGTACCTCAATATTGGCAAAACGTAGTGAATAAGATAGACGCTAAATGTCTGGAATACTCAATCGCGAATAATATGATTGCATTGCCTATAGATCAGAGATATGATGAAAAAACAATGAATATATTAATTGAAAAAATATCTAACTTAAATAACCATTTATCATGAAAAAGAAAATTATTATTTTTGGAGCAACCGGTAATACAGGGTCTTATTTGTTAGAATACGCATTAAATTTCTTTAATAAGGAAGAGTATGAAATAATAGCTTCAGGACGTCGCGAAACTACTTTTTTTTCCAAAAGGGGAATACCATATTATTCTGTGGACATTACGAAGGAAGAAGATTTTGATAAGCTTCCAATGGAAAATATACATGCAGTTATGCTACTCTCTGCTCAAATACCTTCTTATATGGATACTTATTGCCCCATAAAGTATTTAGATTCTATTGTAATAGGAGGATTTAATGTATTAGAGTATTGCCGCAAATGTCATGTAGATAGGATAATTTATACTCAAACCGTTTTTGATATTTCATTGTATTCTCATGATACTATTTTAAAACCCGATATGAAACCAAATTTTAGCTATACGGGTGATCATGCTATATATGTAATTTCCAAAAATACTGCTTTAGACTTGATAGAGCATTATTATCAAGAATACGGTTTGAAAAAATTCATTTTTAGGCTTCCAACAATATATAGCTATAGCCCTTATCCGTACTACTTTCCTAATGGAGTCAAGACGAAGCGACCTATTTACCAAATGATTGAAAATGCTCAGAAAGGACTACCTATAGAGATATGGGGAGATCCTCATTATGCAAAGGATATGGTTCATGTTAACGATTTTAGTCAAATGTTGTGTAAAGCTGTTGAGGTGGAACAAGAAAGTGGCTTTTATAATGTGGGTACAGGAATGCCAATTACATTAGAAGAACAAATTCGCACTATTATTAGTGTTTTTTCGCCTAAGGAGTCACCATCTGAAGTTATATATAGACCAGACAAAGTTTGTGGTGGTGGGTACATAATGAACATTGAAAATGCAAAGAAAGAATTAGGATATGTGCCTCAATATGATTGTCGTAAGTTGTTTGAGGATTATAAAAGTGAAATGGAAATAAAGCGTTTTGCTGAATTAAGATTAAAATAAATGAACGGTTCAATAACAGTTAGCATATGTTGCTTGACGTATAATCATGAAAAATATATAAGGCAGTGTTTAGATGGCCTTATAATGCAAAAAACAGAATTTGATTTTGAAATTCTTGTTCATGATGATGCGTCTTCTGATGCTACTCAGAGTATTATTAATGAATATGTTGTGGCATATCCTAATCTTATTAAACCAATTCTTCAGATTCGAAACCAGTATTCTCAAGGTATTTCTCCGTTACGTCAAATATTATTTCCTTTAGTAAAAGGTAAATATGTTGCGCTTTGTGAGGGGGATGATTATTGGACTGATCCGTTGAAGTTACAAAAACAAGTAAATGCAATGGAGAGTGATCATTCGTTAGCAGGTTGTGCGCATCAATCTTTAGTTTTTTATGAGAATGGAACTCCATCCCATATGTTTCATCATGTGAAAAAACAGATTTTAAAAACTAAAGACTTATTGGATGTAAGACTTTTTCATACAGCGTCTTTCCTTTTTAAAAAAGAAGTACTTGATTATATTAAAGATTTCAATAGTAGTTTATATGCTGGAGATCGTTTTCTGTTTTTGGCTTGTTCGTTGAAAGGAAATATTTTATATATGCCAGATGTAATGTGTTGTTATAGGAAGAATGCAATGGGAGTTACTTCTAGAGTTTCTTATTCATTACATGTATTAGACCTAAAAGTTCCTGAATATTTTCATAATAAAGATTTGAAATTTCCTTATTACAGATATTTGGCATTTGTTCATAGAGCTATATTTTCAGAATCACTTGACATTTCCTTAAAGAAATATATATATCATTTTACTTTATTTGTGAAATATTCTTTTTCTTATTTTCCTAAGAATCTGAAAGATATCTATAAGGCTTTATATGTTTCTTTCTGGTGGTTGACAAAGGGACAAAAGTATAGAATCAAATGATTGCTATAATTTTTCTTATTCTATTCTTAATTCAGATTTTGATATCTAATAGGCTTATAATTGATTCTTTTTCAAGAAAAATAAGTTTCATATATTTATTGTGGTGGGGAACTGCTATTGTTATTTCTACTTTTGATCCAGCTGAACTATATTCTGTGTCAATGAAAACATATATGTTATTATTGATCAATGTTTGGGCGTTTAATTGGGGATTTCTTTGTTTTGGAAAAATAAAAAAAATACGATTGAAGGTTACAACAGATAATAGTTTTTATAATCTGGTTATTGGCAATAATAAGATGATATTACTTCTTATGTTGGCATGTATTGTTACTTATTATTACGCAATGAAGTTTGCTCTAGTTATTGAACTATATGGAGCGGGCGAAGGTCGGATGATGAGATTTGAGGCTGGTGAACTTTTTACGAGTAATTTAGAAGTATATCTATATGATTTTCTAATAAAACCTTTTACACAGTTTGTTATGCTAATTGTAGCGTGTATGCTACTTTCTAAGATTAAACGTAGAATTCTGTTGCTATCGGTGCTTTTTCTGTTTTTATACGCATCTGTTGGTAATGGGCGTGGGGGATTGATTGTTTTTCTATTTTATTGTTTTATCATTTATTATTTAAGAAGAGAATTGTACTATATCAATTTGTTAGCCAGCAAAAGGAAAAAATGGAATTTTGGTGTAGTTTCTTTTGTATGCTTGTTCGTTGGCGTTGGAATAATAGTTGTGGTTATTTCATATATGACAGCTCAAAGAATGGGATTTGATACATTTAGTGCTGAGGTCGTAAAAATAGGTTTTGAAGAACTAAAAAGTCAGGCCGTATGGTATTTTTTAGGTCCATTTAGAGCTTTAGACTATTCATTTAGAGCTAATTATGAATCGATAACCGGGTTTTGGTATGGAAGGGCAACAATGGGTGGAATTGATAATTTATTAAAACTTGTAATCCATTATTTAGGAGGAAGTTATACCATTGCTCATGATGAAATAGGTCATCTTTTGCAAAATTCAAAAATTTCAGTTGGGAATGGAATCATCTTTAATTATGCATACACTAATATAATATTTCATTATTTGGATTTTGGTTACGTTGGCGTTCTTTTATTCCCATTTTTATATGGCTTTATCGTACGATATAGTATTTATAAATTTACTCAAAAACCAACATTACTGACTCTTGGTATTATGATATATTTGGTCTATATATCAATGTTCAATATTTTTTCGTGGGAATTTCAGAAGCCTTCCTCAATTATTTATGTTTTGTTGTTGCTATTTTTTCAATATGTTTATTCTCATAAATTCGTAATATTAAAATTAAATGGAAAAAAAAAAGGTTTATGTCGGCATGAGTGCTGATATTATTCATCCAGGTCATTTGAATATCATTCATGAGGCTTCAAAATTGGGGCATGTAACGGTTGGTGTATTAACAGATTCAGCTATTGCCAGTTACAAGCGTTTGCCTTACTTGAATTTTGATCAGCGCTCATTGATAGTTCTGAATTTGAAGGGTGTTGATGAAGTAATACCTCAAACTACTCTTGATTATGTTCCGAATTTGGAATTGATTAGGCCTGACTTTGTAGTACATGGTGATGACTGGAAAGAGGGTATTCAACAAGAAACTCGCCAGCGTGTGATTGATACTATCTCTAAATGGGGTGGAAAAGTGATAGATGTTCCTTATACGAAAGGTATTTCTTCCACTTTATTGAATACTAGGTTGAAGGAAATAGGAACCACTCCCGAAATTCGTTTGAAGCGACTTAAACGCTTAATTGCTGCTAAAAGTATTGTTCGTATCTGTGAATCTCATAGTGGGTTAACAGGTTTGATAATAGAAAATACCAGTGTAGAAGTCAACGGAGTTAAGCGTGAATTTGATGGGATGTGGTCCAGTAGTCTTACTGATTCGACTTCTAAAGGTAAGCCTGATATTGAAGCCGTTGACTTGACAACTCGTCTTCATGATTTGAATGATGCTTTGGAGTGTACTACCAAACCAGTAATTTTTGATGGTGATACAGGTGGTAAAATAGAACATTTTGTATTTACTGTTCGCACGCTGGAACGTTTAGGGATATCAGCTGTTATTATCGAGGATAAAATAGGTCTGAAGAAGAACTCGCTTTTTGGAACAGACGCTGTTCAGACCCAGGATACAATTGAAGGGTTTTGTGATAAAATTCAAGCGGGTAAACGTGCTCAGATAACGGATGATTTTATGATAATAGCTCGTATTGAAAGTTTTATTGCTGGAAAAGGTTTAGATGATGCTTTAGGACGTGCATTAGCATATATTAAAGCAGGTGCGGATGGGATTATGATCCATAGCAAAGATAAGTCTGGTGAGGATATAAAGAACTTCTGTCTTGCTTTACGCAAAATACATAAATCCATTCCGATAGTGGTTGTTCCAACTACTTATAACCATATATCAGAAGATGAATTGGCTTCTTGGGGAGTAAATGTTGTAATATATGCAAATCATATGCTTAGAAGTGCATATCCCGCTATGCTTAATACGGCGAAGTCCATTCTTGCCAATGCACGCTCTTATGAAGCCAATGACTTATGCATGCCTATTAAAGAAATTCTGGAATTGATTCCAGGGACTAAGTAAATAGACTCTTTAAAATTAAATTCTTATTATTATGATTTCTCCTAATATTTTTGTAGACTCTCTTGGCGCTATGCAGATGGATTTTTTTACTGGAGTTCCCGATTCTTTATTGAAGAATATATGTGCATATTTAACAGATCACCTTGCTTCTGAACATAACATTATTGCCGCTAATGAAGGTGCTGCTATAGGTTTGGCTACAGGATATTATTTGGCTACGAGGAAAATTCCAGTTGTTTATATGCAGAATTCAGGTCTTGGAAATGCAGTAAATCCTTTAATGTCATTGACGGATAAAGAAGTTTATAATATTCCATTGTTATTGCTAATTGGTTGGCGTGGTGAACCTGGTGTGAAAGATGAGCCACAACATATTAAGCAGGGAAAAGTCACACTTCCATTACTTGAGGCAATGGGTATCAGATATGCTGTTTTATCTCAAAATGAAAAGAAGTTTATATCTCAACTTAATGTTGCAAAATCTTACATGGATGAGACAAGAGAGCCTTTTGCTTTTGTAATTCAGAAAGACACTTTCTTAGAGTATAGTTCTGAAAATTGTGAAGATGAACGGTTGTCTTTGAAACGCGAAGCTGCTATTCATTTCATAGCAGCTTCATTAACAGAAAAAGATATTATAATATCGACAACAGGTATGATATCACGTGAATTATTTGAATATCGTGAATCTACTTCTTTAGAACATGAGAGAGATTTTTTGACTGTAGGTTCTATGGGGCACGCGTCGCAGATAGCATTGGGAATAGCTCTTAAAAAGAGAGACTGTAAAGTTTATTGCTTTGATGGAGATGGTTCCACTTTGATGCATATGGGTTCGTTAGCAATTGTCGGTTCTTTACATCCGGAAAACTATGTACACGTAGTCTTTAATAATGGCGCTCACGATTCTGTGGGGGGACAACCAACAGTCGCTTTAGATATTGATTTATGTAAAATTGCTCAAGCTTGTGGTTATGAAATAGTATTGTCTGTTTCTGATAACGAAGGTTTATGTGAAGCTCTTAAAAAGATACAGCAAATACGCGGCCCTATTTTGTTGGAAGTAAAGGTTCGAAAGGGAGCTCGTAAGAATTTGGGAAGACCAGCCAACACTCCTATACAAAATAAAGAGGCATTCATGCTTTTCTTAGATAATTTATAGAGTAATTATGGAACAGCGTTTTTTTTTAGGAGAGTCTTCTATAAAAGAATTGATTCCTATCTTGCAAGAATATACTCCTGATCATATATTTCTTGTAAGAGGAAAAAATTCTTATGAGAAATGTGGTGCACAGGCTGTGTTAGAATCTGTTTTTGTTAAATTAGCTTGTGGCGTGACGGAATTCTTTGATTTTGAAGCAAATCCTAAAATTGAAGATATGGAAAAAGGACTTTCATTATTGAAAGAATATCCGACAAATATGATTATTGCTATAGGTGGAGGTAGTGTATTAGATATGGCAAAATTGCTTCGTTTTTTTTATTCCTATTCTGGTAATCCTACGGGGGGGGAGTTTGAAAAGAAGCGACAATTAATTCCATTAATAACACTTCCTACTACAGCTGGTACAGGTAGTGAAGCAACTCATTTTTCTGTTTTATATAAAGATAAAGTAAAATATTCAGTAGAACATGATGCTATTCTTCCGGATGTAGCGATTGTATATCCAAAATTTACTTATGGAAATTCAAAATATCTAACATCTTGTACAGGCTTTGATGCTCTAGCGCAGGCGATAGAAGCTTATTGGAATGTGAATGCTACGGAAGAGTCGGATAAATATGCGGCGAAAGCAATTAAACTCTTATGGCCTAATTTGCCATTGGTTGTAAATTCTCCTACAGCGGAGGCTAGGAATAAGGTTTCGGAAGGCTCTTATTGGGCTGGTCGTGCAATTAATATAACTAAGACTACAGCTCCACATGCTTTTTCGTATTCATTTACAACTGATTATGGATATCCGCATGGACATGCAGTAGCATTAACATTTCCCTTTTTTATGAGATATAATATTGGAAATTCGGATATCTTATTGAATCCTAATATAAATCCTTACTTATATAAGATTAAAATGCAAAAAATGTTACAGTGGTTAAATATGGAATGCGTAGATGTTGCAATCGCTATGAAAGAGTATATAAGAAACTTGGGATTAGATATTGACATATCTCAAATTGACATATCGAAAATCGTATCTTCTGTTAATATTCAAAGATTAATAAACAATCCATATAAAGTTGAAGCGATATGTCTAGAGGAATAAGTGAAAAGGAGCAACGATGGTTGTTAGTATTATCACAAGTTATTGAAGTTCTTGATAAAAATAATTTATTATATTTTATTGATACTGGTACTCTTTTAGGAGCTGTTAGAGATAAAATGTTTATTCCTTGGGATAATGATATTGATTTAGCAGTTATTGGAGGAGATACATCTACTACTAATTTGCTTAAAGTGTCAAAATTGTTATATGCTTTAGGCTTTTACGTCACTTTGACAAAGAAAGAAATTGCTATCTGTTCTAGAGACGGGGTAAATTTAGGAATTAAATTATATAAAAAGCAAGCAAGTCATTATGAAGCATGTATGGGAAAAGTTTATAGACATAGACTATTTTATTCTATAAATTTATACCTCTCTGGAGAGGTCCTGTATAAAAAAGGCTTTTCTTTTAAGTATAAAGCTATCTCACTCTTTGTGAAGTTTAGTCAAGTCTTTAAGTTAAAATTGTCTTGTATTTGGCAAATGAAGTTATTGTTTTGGGCTAAGTATGATGAAAAGACGGTGATTATTCCTTTTGAGTTTGTAGATGCAATTATTGATTATAATTTTTATAATATAATTGTGAAAGTGCCAAATAAGCCAGAAAGATATCTAGCATATAGATATGGTGAAAATTGGAAGGTTCCCAAACAAGACTATGATTATATGATTGATGACAAGTCTATTATAAATATTGATTAAAAAAATATGAAAACAAATTTCAACATAAGGAGTATTATTGTAATTAATAAAATTATAATCAACTTTTTCTTTAGACAATATAGATGGTATTTATAAATAGCACTTTCATTTATACACCAAAATTGGGCACTTATATATTATATTCTCGGAACAAATGAACATTCTAATAAATTGCTCCAATCTCAAGAAAGGTGGAGGGCTTCAAGTCGCTGATTCGGTTTGTTCTTGTTTGAATACAATTCCCCAACATGATTTTTTTTTAGTATTATCCTCATGTATGGATGATACTGCTGATAGGGTATCGGAATACAAAAATGTCACTGTAGTGCGTCATGATATACGAAACAGTTGGTATACATTGTTTTGGGGACGTGATAAGGCTATGGATAATTTGGTAACCAGACACAATATTGGTGGAGTTCTTACCATATTCGGACCTGCAAGATGGAAGCCGAAATGTAAGCATCTATGTGGATTTGCCAGATCCCATCTCGTTTTGAACGATTCTCCCTATTTTCAACGTATGTCTTGGAAGGAACTAATGATAGAAAAGGCGAGAAATCTTTATTTATATTATTACTTCAAACGTGGTGTGACTGCTTTTTGGACTGAGAATCCTTATATTTCAGAGAAAGTAAAGCACTTGTTCCCTACCATAAAAGCCTATACTGTATCGAATTATTATAATCAGGTTTTCGATGATGAAAATACTCAAATAGAACATGCCTTACCGTCTTTTGACGGTTGTACTTTACTGTCCATAAATGCTCCTTATCCTCATAAGAATTTAGCAATTGCTATCGAAGTCGCTCGATATCTTAAAAAACATTATTCCGAATTTAGTTTTCGATTCGTTTTTACGGTGACAGAGAATGACTTGCCACCTATTCCTTCTTATTTGCGAGAGCATTTCTGTCTGATTGATAAAGTTAGTGTAGCAGAATGCCCTTCCTTATATCGTCAGGCAGATATAATGTTTCAACCAACTTTACTTGAATGTTTCACTGCCACATATGTCGAAGCGATGCGAATGCAAGTGCCAATTTTAACTACAGATTTGCCATTTGCTCATGGATTATGTGGAAATGCAGCTGTGTACTATTCGCCGTTAGATGCAGAAGACTGTGCCAAATCAATTTATAAAATGGCTGTAGACACATCCTTTCAAGATTATCTGGTCGGAGAAGGAATAAAACAACTTAAGTCCTTCGATAATTATAATCGGAGAGCAGAAAAATTAATCGATTTGATATCGAATTTGGATGATTAATACATATTATATTTATGTCAGTATTTAAAGACAAAGTCCTCCTTATAACCGGAGGTACCGGCAGTTTTGGTAACGCTGTATTGCGTCGTTTCCTTGATTCTGATATCAAGGAGATTCGTATTTTTAGTCGTGACGAGAAAAAGCAGGATGACATGCGTCATCACCTGCAAAATCCCAAAGTAAAATTTTACATTGGTAATGTCCGTGACCGCCAGTCTGTAGACGGTGCCATGATGGGAGTGGATTATGTGTTTTCCGCCGCCGCTTTGAAGCAGGTGCCCAGCTGCGAGTTCTTTCCGTTGCAGGCTGTGCAGACCAATGTGATCGGTACGGACAATGTACTGGAATCCGCCATAGCGCATGGGGTGAAAAACGTAGTAGTGCTTTCTACCGACAAGGCGGCTTACCCCATCAATGCCATGGGTATCAGCAAGGCCATGATGGAGAAGGTTGCCATAGCCAAGGGCCGTGCGTTGGGTGAGGAAGCTGGTACAACCATCTGCTGTACCCGTTACGGCAATGTGATGGCAAGCCGCGGTTCTGTAATTCCCTTGTGGGTGGAGCAGATAAAGAACGGCAGGCCCATTACGGTAACGGACCCCAACATGACCCGCTTCATGATGACGCTGGACGATGCCGTAGATCTGGTAATCTATGCGTTTGAGCACGGGCACAACGGTGACTTGTTCGTGCAGAAAGCTCCTGCCGCCACCTTGGATGTACTGGCGCAGGCCTTGAAGGAAACATACGCGCAGGTTGATCCGAAATACGGTGAGACGGAGGTGAAGACCATCGGCACGCGCCACGGCGAGAAACTGTATGAGACACTGGTAACCCGCGAAGAGATGGCAAAGGCTGTCGACATGGGCGACTACTACCGCATCCCCTGCGACACCCGTGACTTGAACTATGACAAGTTCTTCACGGAAGGCAATGAGGATATTGCCCGTATAGAGGACTATCACAGCCATAACACTGCCCGCCTGGATGTGGAGGGCATGAAAAAGCTTCTTTTGAAACTCCGTTTCATCCGCGAAGACCTCGGGATGGAGGAAAAGGCGAAGAGCGCGGAAATCAAGAGTGAATAAGTCTTTAATTTGAATAATACAACAGGAAAGAAAGAGGGAATGTATTGTTCCTTTAGAAAAAAAAACTATCTTTGCCATATTGAAACTAATAATTGAGAATATGGCAGCAACAGTATTAAATTCAGTTCAACAACATCTTTTGAAGATGTTTGCTTTTGATGGTTCGGAGGAGCGATTGAATGAAGTTAAAGAAGTGTTGACCAAATATTTTTCTCAGAAGTTAGATGACCGCTTGAATGACTTATGGGATTCGGGAGTTTTAAACCAAGAAAAACTTGATGAACTGAGAAAAATTGATGTCCGTACACTTCCGAAGAGATGAATAGAATTGTATTAGATACAAATAGCTTGATACAGTGCATTTCTCCCAAAAGCAGGTACCGTAAGATTTGGGATTGCTTTTTGGATGGAACGAATCAGTTATGCGTTTCTGATGAAATTCTTAATGAATATGAGGAAATATTAGAACGTTTGGCAGGTGTGGAAATAGCTAAGCTGGTGATTGATGTCATTCTCAATAATCCTTATACTTTGTTCTTTACTCCTTATTATAACTTCAATCTGATAAAATCAGATCCGGATGATAATAAGTTTGTGGACTGTGCAATTGTGGCTAATGCCAAGTTTATTGTTACGGAAGATCATCATTTTCATATATTGAAGCAATATAATTTCCCAAAAGTAAGTTTTATAGGTTTGGATGATTTCTGTCATTCACTATGAATATCTTCTCTTTTCTGTGACAAACAGAACCCATTAGTTTATGAAAATCTTAGTGACCGGCTCCCGAGGGTTTGTCGGCCGGAACCTTGTATCCCAGCTGCACAACATCCGTGACGGGAAAGCCCGTAATTACGGCATTGCAGGTGAGGAACTTACTATTTACGAGTATGACATGGACAGTGACCCTGCCGAACTGGATGTCTATTGCAGACAAGCTGACTTTGTCTTCAATCTGGCAGGCGTGAACCGTCCCCAGGATGCGTCTGAGTTTATGAAAGGGAACTTCGGCTTCACCTCCACGCTGCTTGATACATTGAAGAAGCACGGCAATACCAGTCCGGTAATGATTTCCTCTTCCACGCAGGCCGCACTCGACAACCCTTACGGTGAATCGAAGCGGGCAGGGGAGCAACTGTTGTTCGAGTACTCCAGGGAAACGGGGGCAAAGGTACTGGTGTACCGCTTCCCGAATGTTTTCGGCAAATGGTGCCGCCCCAACTATAACAGCGCGGTGGCCACTTTCTGCAACAACATCGCCCATGACTTGCCCATCCGGGTGAACGACCCTTCGGTGGTGATGCATCTGGTTTACATAGACGATGTGGTGGACGAGCTTGTCTCTGCCCTGAGCGGCAGGGAACACCGCAACGGGGATTATTGCGAAGTACCCGTGGTGCATACCATTACCTTGGGCGGCATTGTGGAACTGATAAGGTCTTTCAGGCAAATGCCCGGTACCTTGTCCGTCCCGGATTTGAGCGATGCCTTTACAAAGAAACTCTATTCCACATACCTCTCATACCTGCCTGAAGAACGGTTCAGCTATCCCCTGAAAATGAATGTGGACGACCGCGGCGGTTTTACGGAGATTATCCGTACTTCCGACCGCGGGCAGTTCTCGGTGAACATCTCCAAGCCGGGCGTTACGAAAGGCCAGCACTGGCACCATACCAAGAACGAGAAGTTTGTGGTGGTGAGCGGGCACGGTCTGATACAGCTCCGCAAGATAGGTACGGAGGAGGTTGTCAGCTTCGAGGTAAGCGGCGGGAGGATGGAGGTCGTGGAGATGATTCCCGGCTATACGCACAACATTGTCAACCTTTCGGAAACGGAAGACCTGGTGACCTTCATGTGGTGCAACGAGTGTTTCGACCCGGCACGTCCGGACACTTATTTTGAAAAAGTCTGAAACGAGTTAAAGAATATAGGAACAGATGGATATAAAATTGGATTATTCGCAAGTCAGGTTTCAGGAGAACGGCAGACTGAAACTTCTGATTATAGTGGGCACCCGTCCGGAAATCATCCGCCTGGCGGCTGTCATCAACAAATGCCGCAGTTATTTTGACTGTCTTCTGGCCCACACCGGCCAGAATTACGACTATAACCTGAACGGTGTCTTCTTCCGTGACCTGAAGCTGAAAGACCCCGATGTGTATATGGATGCCGTCGGCGATGACCTCGGTGCCACGATGGGGAATATTATCAACGCCAGCTACAAGCTGATGGTGCAGGTGAAACCTGATGCCGTGCTGGTGTTGGGAGACACGAACTCCTGCCTGAGCGTGATAGGCGCGAAACGTCTGCATATCCCCATCTTCCATATGGAGGCAGGCAACCGCTGCTTTGACGAGTGCCTGCCTGAGGAGACCAACCGCCGTATTGTGGACGTCATTTCCGATGTGAACCTCTGCTATTCGGAGCATGCCCGCAGATACCTGAACGCTTCGGGCGTGGCGAAAGAACGTACATACGTAACCGGTTCGCCCATGGCGGAAGTCCTGCATGAGAATTTGTCCGAAATAGAGTCCAGCGATATTCACCAGAGATTGCATCTCCAGAAAGGTAAATACATCCTGCTTTCCGCGCACCGGGAAGAGAACATTGACACGGAGAAGAACTTCCTGTCCCTTTTCAGCGCGGTTAACGCTATGGCCGAGAAATATGACATGCCCATACTTTACAGTTGTCATCCCCGTAGCAGGAAACGTCTGGAATCAAGCGGCTTTGCACTTGACAGACGTGTGATTCAGCATGAACCTCTCGGTTTCCACGACTACAACTGCCTGCAGATGAACGCCTATGCCGTTGTGAGTGACAGCGGTACCCTGCCTGAGGAGAGCAGTTTCTTCACTTCTGTGGGGCATCCTTTCCCGGCTGTATGCATCCGTACCAGTACGGAGCGTCCCGAGGCTCTTGACAAGGGTATCTTTGTCCTTGCCGGCATTGATGGGAAATCCTTGCTTCAGGCTGTAGATACTGCCGTGGAGATGAATAGGAATGAGGACGATGGCCTGCCGGTACCCAATTATACGGATGAGAATGTATCGGCCAAGGTTGTGAAGTTGATTCAGAGCTATACGGGGGTGGTGAACAAGATGGTTTGGAGAAAATAATGGTGAGACATGCCTAAGAAAATTTTGATACATAGCCTGATTTTCAGTCCGGATGGAGTTTCGACAGCCTATCTTTATAATGATATTGCTCTGAAATTCCAGGAAAACGGTTATGAAGTATTGGTATTGACAACTACGCCTCATTACAATGTTGTGGAATCACAACTGGCAGCACAACCTCTGAAATGGAAGGTTTGGGGGATTTGTAAAGAAAGCTGTTTTCATGGAATCAGAGTTCTTCATGTACCCCAGAAGAAATTCAGAAATACATTTCTGCGTGTCCTGGGATTTGTCTATTGGCATATTATCTCTTTCTTGATTGGTTTGTTCCAGAGAAATATAGATGTCATACTGTCACCTTCCCCTCCTTTGACTATCGGTGTAATCAACATTTGGCTGGCGAAAATCAAGGGATGTAAAACCATATATAATGTGCAGGAAATATATCCTGACATCTTGAAACGAAAGGACGGGCTTGTTATAGAACAGCTACGTAGGATGGAACGGTATGTTTATAATAACTCAACGGCCGTAACGACAATAGACCAGGTTTTTTATAATGTAATAGCCGGAAGGTTTAAGGATAAGTCCAAGCTTTGTATAATACCTAATTTTGTAGATACAGAATTGTATAATTCTCAGGGTGGAAATGTGGAATGTCTGAATCCCCATTTTTTCCCTGCCACAGATTCTTTGAAATTGCTTTATGCCGGGAATATTGGTTATGCCCAGGATTGGGAGCCTTTAGTCTGTCTGGCAGAAAAGACGAAAGGGGCTTCCGTTGAATACTTTATCATCGGTGAGGGAGTCATGAAACCCGTTCTTGAGGAGAAAGTACGTGAGTTGGAGCTGGATAATGTGCATATTTTGCCCTATCAGCCCAGAAGTTTGATGCCGTCCATTCTTGCCTATTCAGACATCCAGTTTATTTTCATGAACCCTGAAATGGAGATGCAGGGATTCCCTTCCAAGGTTTATACAATCATGGCATGTGGTAGGCCTTTATTGGTCTGCTCGGGAAAGGATACGCCTATCATCAATTTCCTGCAGGAACATGGCTGTGCAAAATTGATTACAGAGAAGAGTTTGGAAAAGAAGGTGGGAGAAATGGCGGATTGGCTGAATTCCGTCTCAAAAAGTGAACTGGCTTTACTGGGTCGAAATGGTGTGGAGGTGATTAAGCGATTATATTCCAAGGATGTGGTAACTCAAAAATATGTAGACTTGGTTGAAACTTTATGAACATACGATATTTATCAGTCAATGATTAGGATAACTTGATATTTCCGGGTATCTTTGTGGAAAGATTGGATGTATGAGGAAGATTAAGCCATATAAGGAACAAGAACCGATGGTGCCGAATGTTGGTGAACCGGTAGTTGTATATACGGGTAATGAGAATAATCCGAATATCGTTACGGAAGGACGTGATGACATTAGGCATGCTATTTCCGGTGAAGAATTATTGGATAGGCTTTGCCCTCGTATAAAGGCTTTGTTTGGATGAGAGTCGTATTCGCTCCCGAAGTAGAGGAGGATTTGTATGGGCTTATAAAAATACTTGTTGAGAAGGAGTATTTGGGTACTTATCCTTTTGCTATTTCTTATGTAGAAGAACTGATAGCTGATATTCAACAGAACATTCATTCTAAATTAAAAAAGAAAGCGCCCGCTTTTTTTGAGCGTTATGGTAAGGATATGTATTACATCACTTACCAACGTAATTCTAATACGACGTGGTATGTTTTTTTCTCTCTCATTGGAGATACTTATTTTATTAAATACATAACTAATAACCACGTTTCCGGTCAGTATATTTTTTAGCATATTTCAATGAACATACTTATCACTGGAATCCACGGCTTTGTGGGGTCTAATCTCGTTGTTGCCCTAAAGGAACGTCATAGCCTTTACGGGCTGGATATTGTTGCTCCTGAAAAGGAGGGGGTGGTAAAGACTTTCTCCTGGAAGGATATTGAACCAGCTTCTTTTCCGATGCGGAATCTTCCTGAATTCGATGCCATTATTCATCTGGCTGGTAAAGCCCATGACACGAAGAACCGGTCTGCTGCCCAAGCCTATTTTGATATCAATATGGGATTGACTCAAAAGATATTTGATTTCTTTCTGGAATCGTCTGCGAAGAAGTTCGTATTCTTCAGTTCTGTGAAAGCCGCTGCAGACAGTGTGGTGGGTGATATGCTGACTGAAGATGTGGTGCCTGCTCCGATAGGACCGTATGGGGAGAGCAAGATAGCTGCCGAGAATTATATTCTTGGCAAGTTGAATGTTGAAAATGGAGAATTGAAAGTTAATCCGTATGATGACAAAAAGGTCTATATCCTGCGTCCTTGCATGATTCATGGTCCCGGCAATAAAGGCAATCTGAATCTTCTTTATAATGTGGTGAGGAAAGGCATCCCTTGGCCTTTGGGGGCCTTTGAGAACAGGAGGTCTTTTATTTCGATAGACAATCTTTGCTACGTGGTGGAAGGGCTGTTGACTAAGGAGGTGGGGAGTGGTATCTACCACATGGGAGATGACGAGGCCTTGTCCACGAATGAGCTGATAGCTTTGATATGTCGGGCTTTGGAGCGTAAGCCGCATATCTGGAAGATAAACAGAGGATTGATGGAGTTCTGTGCCCGGCTTGGGACTCTGTTCCATTTGCCTTTGAATGAAGAGCGTCTGCGCAAGTTGACAGAGAATTATGTGGTGAGTAATGCGAAAATAAAGGCTGCCCTGGGAATTGACAGAATGCCGGTGAGGGCAGAGGAGGGGATAGTGAGAACGATAAAATCGTTCTCAAATTAAAAGTTAAGAATTAAAAATTGATAATTAAAAATTAAAGAGGAAAATACTGTTATGTATTATCTGTTAATATTGGTTCTGCTGTTTTTAGCAGAACTTTTTTATTTTAGAGTGGCTGATAGGTGCAATATCATCGACAAGCCCAATGAGCGGAGTTCTCATACGAAAGTGACTTTAAGGGGTGGTGGAATTATATTCTATTTCGGAGCGTTGGCCTATTTCCTGACGAGTGGCTTTGAATATCCCTGGTTCCTGCTTGCCTTGACACTGGTGACGTTCATCAGCTTCGTGGACGATATAAAATCCACCGGACAGATGACAAGGCTGCTTTTTCATTTCTCTGCTATGGCTATGATGTTTTATCAGTGGGGACTGTTCTCCTTGTCCTGGTGGTGGATAGTCATAGCCTTGATAGTCTGTACGGGTATCATCAATGCCTACAACTTTATGGATGGCATTAACGGCATAACCGGTGGTTATTCTCTGGTTATTCTTGCTGCGTTGGCCTATATCAATAAGGAGGTGGTTACTTTTGTGGAAGCGGATTTCATCTATACCGTTATCTGTTCCGTTCTAGTCTTCTGTTTCTTCAATTTCCGCAAGCGTGCTAAATGCTTTGCCGGTGATGTGGGTTCGGTGAGCATTGCCTTTATCCTTCTTTTCCTGATAGGCAGGCTCATCATTGAAACGGAAGATTTCAGTTGGATAGTCCTTTTATCCGTTTATGGTGTGGATAGTGTACTGACTATCATTCACCGCCTGATGCTTCATGAGAATATCGGGCTACCGCATCGCAAGCATCTGTATCAGATTATGGCGAATGAGCTGAAGATTCCTCATGTCATAGTCTCTCTGGTCTATATGACAATACAGACTTTTATAATAGTAGGATATATTTATTACCAACGGTATGGCTATATCTTCTTGATAGGGTGTATCTTACTGTTGAGCGCAATATACGTACTCTTCATGAAAAAGTATTTTTCAAGACATATCTCTTGAATTACTGTCTTCCATTATACAATTTCCACGGTCACCTGAATACCCAAAGCTTTGGCAATACGCTCGATATCACGCTTCTTTGTTTTTGTATTGCTGCAGGTCATAAGAAACCGTCCGTTGCCTAATGGTTTTTGAGCGCGCTGGTATTTCTCATGAAGTGTGTTTGATATCAAGGGAATCTTGCATACCTTGATATTTAAAGATTGCACTTGTTCCACACCTACTGTCATCACAAATTGCCGGAAAGTCTCGGCTGCTTGTGTTTCTTGAATTACTTTCCCATTACCAAAAGTAATTTTTAACCGAGATATTGGAGTATTGCTTTCCGTATCATTGGTTACTTGGTACAGTTTCTTTGCTGCTTCAAGAAATCTTGGAAATAATGTTCCCCACTGGTTGTTGACAACAATTTTTGTTCCGTCTGCCAATAAAATAACTTCATCAGGCTTAAGAAAGTAGCGTTTCTTTAAATCGGGATGAGATTTGATTTTCTCTTGGACTTCTATCAAAGTACGTATTACACCTAATGCTTTACTGTGTAAATTGGATGGAAAGACTTTTTCCAGTTCAATATAGTTTATGTTGGGATGGTCTTTGATATAGTGCTTGACTACTTCCAATACAAAACGTCTTTTGACATAGAAGTTGATTCCATCCACTGAGAATTTTGTGTGGTCTTTGGAATCACTTTCTTTATGACCGTTTTGTGAGTTCTTAGATGTTTGCCCCTTTTTAAGCTGTAATGAAGGGAGAATGCTCTTATTTTCGTAATGTATTGTAAGCGTAAGATTGGCAAATTCTTCATTAATGGCGGATTCCTCAAATCCTTCAGCTGTAAACTTGTCTTTGAGCAACGAAATCATATTCTTTACCCCATTGCCTTCGGATAAGAATTCTGACACCCTCCTATGCAGATTATTACGCGCTTGGATTTTTTTATATTGCTCATTACAGAATGTTTCTATTTTTTCCAGATTGAATTTGTCGTAGCTCAATAAGTCACAGATGATGGAACCATTTGTATCTTCTTTTTTAATTTCCGCTGTAAATACACAAATGGGATTCTCTCCATCATTGGGAATGTCATAGTAAAGTTGTATCTTTTCTCCTATATATAATCCGACATTAAGTTTCAACTGGCGCATATACGACATCAGTTGATTTTCTTGTCTTTCATTTCGTATATTAGACGGACGCTTTATTTCAATAGGGAGTACGGGGGATTGTGTGTCATGCTCGTTCTTTCGCCAAAGTACAATGTCCGGGCGTATGGAGTTGCTATTACCTATCGGTAATGTATATTGGGATACCATTGTTCCATTGGTCTTCTTCCATCCAAGAAATTTCAAGCAGTTCTCTATTTCCCGCTGGTAGTCACCTTCTACCGAATTTGTTTCAAAATACGGTATCAGTGTTTCCACAATCTCAGGCCAATTTTCATTCATCTTTTATCGGGTTATATTAGGACATATTGTTTACACTTCTTCGGAGTGTGCATAAAGCAAATGTATTGACTTTATTTGAACTGCCCAAATTATAGTCATAAAAAATGAATCGGGCGGTGTACAATAAAAACAAATAGTCCCGGATTCTTGACAAAGAATCCGGGACTATTTGTTTTTATCGTTTTTGAGGGGCTTTACTTAGCCGGCTTCAACCATTTGTCCAGCCATTCAAAGAAGGTACGTTGCCACAGCACGCCATTCTGAGGTTTCAGTACCCAGTGGTTTTCGTCCGGATAGATAAGCAGTTCGGCAGGAACGCCACGCATCACGGCTGCATCGAAGGCGGCCATTGCCTGGTTGGCAAGGATGCGGAAGTCCTTCTCTCCGTGGATGCAGAGGATAGGGGTGTCCCATTTGTCGACGAAGAGATGCGGGGAGTTGGCAAAAGTGCGTTGTGCCGTAGCGTTGTTCTTTTCCCAATAAGCACCGCCCATATCCCAGTTGGCAAACCATTTCTCTTCCGTTTCCAGATATTGCATTTCCATGTTGAAGATACCGTCGTGTGCGATGAATGCCTTGAAGCGTTTGTCATGGTGTCCGGCAAGCCAATATACGGAGAAGCCTCCGAAGCTGGCGCCTACGCAACCCAGGCGGTCTTTGTCGACGAAAGGTTCCTTGGCCATTTCGTCAATGGCAGTGAAGTAGTCTTTCATGCACTGGCCGCCGTAATCACCGCTGATGGCTTCGTTCCATTCTACACCGAAGCCAGGAAGACCACGGCGGTTGGGAGCTACGATGATATAGTCGTTTGCTGCCATAATCTGGAAATTCCAACGGTAGCTCCAGAACTGGCTGACGGGACTCTGAGGACCGCCTTCACAGAAGAGGAGGGTGGGGTACTTCTTGTTAGGGTCGAACTGCGGAGGATAAATCACCCAGGTCAGCATCTGCTTGCCGTCGGTGGTCTTCATCCAGCGGGCTTCCACCTTACCCATCTCCAGCTGGTCGTAAATCTGCTTGTTTTCTGTGGTCAGTTGCACTGCTTCTGCAAAAGCGTCGCCGTTGCGTGCACTGTTTACGGCATAGATTTCGTCGCCCATGCTCATGGAGTGGCGTTTGGCGATAATCTTGTCTCCGCAAAGGGCAAGCGAAGCATAGTCGTACATGCCGTCGGTGAGCTGGGTAAGCTTGTCGTTTCCGGCAAGGTCGATGTTGTAAATCTGTGTCTCGCCATGCCATACACCGATGAAGTAGATGCTCCGGGAATCTTTGTTCCACAAGAAGGCGTCCACGTTCGATTCGAAAGCTTTGCTTACAAAACGTTTCTCGCCGGTCTCGAGGTTCATGATAAACAAGCGGTTCAAGTCGGCTTCGTAGCCGTCACGCTCCATGCTCTGCCAGGCGATGTATTTGCCGTCGGGAGAGTATTGGGGATTCGTATCATATCCCTTGTTTTCTTCCGTGATGTTTTTGGTTTCCTTGGAGGCAAGGTCGTAGATATAAATGTCGGAGTTGGTGGAAATGGCATACGCCAGTCCGGTTTTCTTACGGCATGTATAGGCCACCTTATCAGAAGACGGGCTCCATGCCAGCTGCTCGATACCGCCCCAGGGCTTCATCGGGCTTTCGTATGGCTCTCCCTCAAGAATATCAGTGACATTGCTGATGGCATTGCCGTCGAAATCAGCAACAAACGGATGGGGAGCAGTAGTCACCCATTCGTCCCAATGCTTGTACATCAGGTCGGTAACGATGATGCCGGTGGCTTTAGGAAGGTCCGGATGTTTGTCTGCCGTACTCTTCACGGTCTTTACCTGGGCAATGAAAAGGAGTTTCTTGCCGTCGGGCGAGAAAGAGAACCCTTCGATGTCTCCCTCGTATTGAGTCAGCTGCTTGCGTCCGCTGCCGTCGGGATTCATTTCCCATACCTGGCTGCTGCCGCTTTCGTTGCAGAGGAAGGCAAGCTTCTTGCCGTCCTTGAACCATGTGGGCTGTCCTTCTTGCCAGGCGTCATGCGTTATCTGGGTATTGCCACTACCGTCGGCATTCATGACGAAGACTTCGCTGTTACTCTTGTTCTGGGGCACGCTGTAATAGGATACCGTGTAGGCAATTTGCTTTTCGTCGGGAGATACGGCTACACTGCCGATACGTCCCATCGCCCAGAGTGCCTCGGGTGTCATACGCTTTCCTTCAATCTTGATGTCCGACCGCTGGATGAGCGCTGCTGCGTCCTGCTGCTGTCCGGCATCTTTTGTTCCTCCGCAGGAGGCCAATGTCATGGCTGCTGACATAAGTAGTAGATTTACTTGTTTCATATATGTTTTTTGTTTCGGTTATTGTCCGCAAAGATAGTGCAAACCGAATACATAAAAAATGAACTCGTTTATTTTTTATGTTGAGGTGCAGCCTATCTTCGCTTTCAGCAAAGATACTAAATTTTCCTTCCTTGCCAATTTCCACGTTTGATATATAGCCAGCAGAAAATGAGAATAAAGCTGGAATAAACCATTTCCGAGGTCCAGCAGATGGCCACGTCGAGTTGCAGAATCAGAATAATGTAGGTGATATAGGCTGTGTAGATGACCAGCGTAGCCATCTCCAACCCCCATGCCGTACGCGTGTTGCCGGTTCCGGAAACTGCCTGGAAATAGACATTGGCGGGAACCAGAAACAGATAGGTGGAGCACATCACCCAGAGTGAATGCACGGCAGCGTCCTGCAGGTCGGGCATGTCGGTATAAATTCCCAGAATCAGCTTGGGGAACAGCGCGAAAAGCAATGCCAGCGGAAGTACGAAAACATAGGCTATGCGTACATGCTGCCGGATAGTGCCTGCCACGCAATCGGAGTGGCCTGCACCGATGAGGTTGCTGACCAGTGAACCGCAGGTAGAGGCAAACGCCATGAGTACCATGAACAGTATGCCGGACACATTGCGGACAATGTTGGTCACTGCCAGCGAGCGCTCTCCCAGATGCTCTACATAAAGGAAGAAAAGGAACCAGGTGGAGAGGGAGAAGAAATTCTGTATCATGGTCCAGAAAGAGACGTTCAGCAGCCGTTTCAATACGTCCAGCCGGAACTTAGGAATACGGTCCAGCCCGTACTTGCGGCAGTCGATGCGGCTGCGGGTATAGAGGATGAAGAATAACAGCGAAACCAGCTCGGCCAGTGAGGAGCCGATGGCGGCTCCGGCAATGCCGAGCGCCGGGAAACCGAATTTACCGAAAATCAGGATATAGTTGAATACGACATTGCTCAACACCATGACGATGGAGTTCAGTGTCAGTGTCTTGGTCTGGGTGGTTCCCAAGAAAAAGGCACGGAACATGACTGCGCTGAACGAGAAGAAGGCACCGAATACACGCCAATGCAGGTAGCTGGTGGCTGCTTCGTAGATATGTTCCGAAGCGACGATGCGTTTCAGGATAATCGGTGAGAAACAATAGGATAGCAGGAACATGACTGCCGCCATCCCGACTTGGAAATAGATGCCCTGATAGAACAAGTCACCGATTTCCTTATACTGCTGTTCGCCGTTGCGCCGGGCAATGAGTATCTGGGCCCCGATACTGAAACCGAAGGCAACCATGAAGATGACCATGTAGAAGACACCGGCGATGGCAGATGCTCCCAGCTCGACTTCGCCCACACGTCCGAGGAAGGCGGTGTCCGTCATACCTATCAGTTGCTCCATAAGGAGGCTGATTAGGATGGGGTAGGCTATAAGCCAGATTTGTTTGTAGGTGTATTTAGTCTGCATAATTTAGAGTCTGTGATTTTTTCATTGGCGTAAGGATAAGAAAGCCGGGCAAATGTCATTGTCCGGCTTTCTGCAAAAGAATATCTTGAACGGTAGTCTTACTACTTTTTGTTCTGTCTCTCTTTCATCATCTGTTCCTGCTGTTTCTGCATGGCTTCCAGACGAGCGGCGAAACCGGTTTTCTTCATCTTCTTCGGGTCTTTCTTGTTGGCTTCCAACTGAGCAAGAAGGGCTTCCTCATTGGTTGTCTTGCGCATGATGAGCGTTGTTACCACACTGACTAACGTAGAGATGAAGTAGTAATAGTTCAATCCCGAAGGATAGTCGTTCAATATGAAGAGGAACATGATAGGCATCAGGTATGACATCCACTTCATGGCAGCCATCTGCGGATTGGCACCCGTATCCTGTTGCTGCATCATGTACTTCGTGTTCAATATGTTGGTAACCGTCATCAGCAGGCAGAACAAGCTGAGGTGGCTTCCCAGGAACGGGATATGGAACGGGAAGTTGATGAACGCATCGTAAGTGGAAAGGTCGTCTGCCCACAAGAAGCTCTGCTGGCGGAGTTCAATGGCACTCGGCACGAACATGAACAAGGCCATCAGGATAGGGAACTGTATCAGCATCGGCAGACATCCGCCCATCGGGCTGACTCCGTACTGGCTGTAGAGGCCCATCACTTCCTGCTGCTTCTTCATGGCATCTTCCTGCTTGGGGTACTTCTTGTTTATCTCGTCGATTTTCGGTTTCAGTACGCGCATCTTGGCAGAGGACATGTAGGTTTTCCACGTTGCGGGGAATACTACAGCTTTTACGATTAACGTCATGAACAACAGTACGATACCCATGCTCAACCCCCAACTGGACAACCAGTCGAAGATGTTGATGGTGAACCATTTGTTTATCCAGCGGATGAGCGGCCAGCCCAGATAGACCAGACGGTTCAGCTCCCACTTCTCGTCACGCCCCTTGTCGAGTGCGGTCAGGGTCTTGTAGTGATTGGGACCGAAGTAGAAGAACAGCTGGGTAGGTTCTTTGCCGGCAGGGTCGAACTTCGTGCTCATCTCCGCAGAATAGTCCTTAATGTAGCCGCTGCCTTGAGTCTCCATCTTGGAACTCAGCTTGGTCTTTTCAAAGTCGGCATCTGCCAGGAATACCGAAGAGAAGAACTGGTTCTTGAAGGCAATCCAGTCCAGACGTTCCGGAACTTCCTTTTCATCGTTCTTGTTGGCAGACAGATAATCGGTACCCTCTCCGGTGATTTTGTAAGTCAGTTCAGCCAGACGGTTCTCGTAGGTGTAACCCTTCTCTATCTGACGGGCACGCTGAGACCACTCGATGTCCACATAATTGTTGGTAGCCGCCAGCTTACCTTCCATATTGACTGCCTGAATAGTAAAGTCTATCAGGTATGTGTCATTGTGCATGCGATATGTAAAGTCGATATAGCTGTTGCTGTCTGCCGACAAACGCATGGTGACGGTACTGTCCGTACGGTTTACTGCGGTGAAATAATAGTCTTCCGTCTGGATAGTCTCTTTCTTGTTGTAAAAGAGGAAATTCATGGAAGCGTCATTGCCGCTGAACAGTGTGACGGGGGTCGTCTTGTCTTGTCCCATGTATTCCTTCAGCGTGGCCGAAGCTATGCGCCCGCCTTTTGTATCTACGGTTATTTCTGCCAGGTTGTTCTGGATGGTTACCTGCGAGTTGGTTCCTTGACGGGCGTCGAAGAAGAGGGCAGTGGAGTCAACGCTTGCTTCCGCTCCGCTTTCGTTGGCCAGGGCTGCTTCCGCCTTGGCTTTCAAGTCGGCTTCGCGCTGTTGCACCTGGGCTATGGAGTCGTAGTAACGTTGCTGTGCTTCCAACTGCTCCTGGCTGGGACGGCTCAGAAAGCTGAAACCTACTAACAATATCGCTATCAGAACAAGACCTGTGATGGTATTTTTATCCATTCTTTGTTGATTACAGATTACTAATTACAAATTATTTCTTTTCGTTTTCATTTTCAATGGCGGCCTTCACGAATGCTACGAACAGCGGGTGCGGATGCAATACCGTACTGCTGTATTCGGGATGGAACTGGGTACCGACAAACCACTTCAATGCGGGTATCTCGACAATTTCTACCAGGTCCGATTCGGGGTTTATCCCCACACACTTCATGCCTGCTGCTTCGTAGGCATCCTTGAAGCTGTTGTTGAACTCGTAGCGGTGACGGTGACGTTCCTGGATATGCTCGGTACCATATGCCTCGTATGCCTTGCTGCCTTTCTGCAGAACACATTCGTAGGCACCCAGACGCATGGTTCCACCCATATTGGTGATGGACTTCTGCTCTTCCATGATGTCGATGACATTGTGCGGTGTCTTTTCGTCCATCTCGCGTGAGTTGGCATCGGCATAACCCAGTACGTTACGGGCAAATTCGATGGCGATACACTGCATACCCAGACAGATACCAAACATCGGAATCTGATTTTCTCTTGCATATTCAATTGCGGTAATCATACCTTCAATGCCACGGTCACCAAAACCGCCTGGAACGATGATACCATCGCAGTCCTTTAAGGTTTCTGCAACAGTTGCACCGGTAATCTTTTCGGAGTCGATGTTGCTGTCACAGCGGGAAAACAACTCCTCCTCTTTCATACCGAGATCGCTGACATTTACCAATTCAGAAGCCATTTTTATTACCTCGCTTTCTGTACGAAGGAGATTCTCGGGTCAACGAGCGTCATGAGGAGGTCGCCGAGAATGATGGCAACAACCGACAGCAGCGCGTAGAACAGAGTCAAACCGACAATAACGTTGTTATCGTACATGCTGATAGCCGTGGTGAGCAGGCCACCTGCACCGGGAACAACATAAACGCGTTCGGTGATGATCGCGCCGACAAGTGCGAACAGAACCGTGCCCGGGATACCGTGAATGATGGGGATTGCAGCATTCTTGAAGATATGCTTGCTGAAAATCTCACTCTCGGAAAGACCGCCTGAACGAGCGAACTTGACGTAGTCGG